>Ga0310917_10000283_pt1 | contig 21976 bp, 23 predicted proteins | sample GREbulkMGLF178_FD_203531 | JGI IMG/M metagenome (GOLD analysis project Ga0310917, IMG submission 203531) | Lab enrichment of tropical soil microbial communities from Luquillo Experimental Forest, Puerto Rico - GRE.bulkMG.LF178 | ecosystem: Environmental > Terrestrial > Soil > Tropical forest >... | reverse complement strand
GCTGGAAGTTCAAATCCCGTATGGCTGAGCCGATCTGGGCGCGCACCAGGCTGTTGGCGCCGTCGCATCCCAGGAGGTAGTCGGCGTCGACCTGGTGAACCTCGCCGTCGGAACGGTCGGTAAAAGTGACGCGCACGCGTCTTCCGGTATCAGTCACCTCGGTGACCTCGGCGTCGCCACGCAGTTGGGCGTTCGGATACCGCTTGAGGTTCGCGCGGAGCAGCGCCTCCAACTCCGGTTGGTCGAACATGTTGGCCTGCGGAAAACCGTTCGGGCTTCGGGAGGGGTCCCGGTTGAACTCGGCGAGCACCCGGAATCGCTGAGATCGGTTGTCGAGCAGCCGCAAACCAAGCGTGGGCCGCGAAATCGCCGCGAACTCATCGGCAATGCCCAGGCGGGCGATCACACGGTAGATCTCGTCGTCGAGGTGCACGGCGCGGGGTTGGGGGTACACGCCGGGCCAGCGGTCGAGGACCAGGCAATCCAGCCCGTATTGTGCCAACAGCGTGGCGGCGGTGATGCCGGTCGGTCCGGCCCCGACTACGACTACTGGGACGACGGGGACGTGCCGAATAGCGTTCTCGGTCACGCGAATCGGACTGACGCGCGCTGCGTTCCGAGATCAATGGCCCCGTCGTCGGTGGCCACCGACGCCTCGACGATGTCGTCGTGCTGCAGGTACTTGCGGTTGCCGGCCTGGCGTGAGAAGAACATCTTCCACTTGACGGCCGGCGGCAACAGGTTTCCGATGATCTGCATTGGCTTGGGCGGTGCGCTCAGCGCGGTGCCGACCGGGGTGCCGGTGAGTATGAGGTCACCCGGAGCGAGCTCCTGGAATTGGCTGAGTGATTGCAGTGCCTCCAGTGGCCGATACAGCATGTCCCCGTCGACGAGCGCGTTTTGCCGCTCTTCGCCATTGACGGTCAGGCGCAGCCGCAGATCGCCGAACCGCTTGAGCTCGTCGGCCGTCAGCAGAACCAGCTCCGGCCCGACCGGGGTGAACGTCGGATAGGACTTCGCCTCGTAGAACTGCGTCTGTGGAAGTTGGATATCACGTGCGGAAACATCGTTGGTGACGACCAGTCCCGCGATGAACTCGGCAAGGTTCGCGTCGGAAATGGTTGTCCCCACTGGGATTGCGCGCCCGATTACCAGCCCGATCTCCACCTCGTAATCGAGTAGCTTGACGTGCGGGGGCTTGACGATGTCCTCGAACGGACCATTGATTGAAGCGGACGCCTTGCGGAAGAAGGTCAGCGGAACCGATGCCGGGTCCATGCCCGCGTCCCTGACATGCGACTCAAAGTTGGTCATTTGGGCCACCACTCGGCACGGCCGGGTGACCGGCGAAACCAATTTGAGACTGTCGATGGCGACGGTGTCCGCGCGGTCGGCGGCGGCCTCGATCGCGGCTTCGAACGCGCTTCGGTCGGCCAGCAGCTGAGCGGTCGTGGTTGCGGCGGTGTCGATCTTCGCGGCGCCGTTTGGGGTTTTGCGCCACCAGGCGTGGCCGGTTTCAGAGGCGGTGCGCAGCACGGAAACGGTCATGAGGTGGGCACTTTCAGTAGGCCGACGAGGCGGCTGATATCGAACTCATTGCTTGCGCGTAGGCCAGTGATTATTGAAACCAATTCGTGGCGAGCGGATTTCAGATCGGTGCCGAGGAAGTCTTTGGTCGCCGGCGGTCCCCACTGCGCCAGCCCGGACGCGGTGAAGGGCGCCCAGCCGGGTTCCACGGTGTTGTCGAACAGGTCCCCGTCGGCGAAGTGCTCGACCAGGAAACCATCGGGATCGCGCCAGTAGTCGAAGATCTGACTGCCCTGGATGTGCCTGCCGATTCCCCAGGATCGGAAATATCCCCGCTCCCTGAGGTATTCGCCACCGGCGGCCAGGGCGTCGAGGTCGCTGACCTGATACGCCGAGTGGACGTAGCGGTTGGCCGGCCCCAGTGCCATCGCCAACGTGTGATGGTCGGCCGGCGTCGATCCCCGATCGCAGCGGATGAAGCTCATGCTCGGCCCGCGTTCGCGCTGGCCGGGAAAAAACTGGAAGTCGCTGACGATCATGCCCAGGTTGTCCAGGTACCACTCAAGCGCCTGAAGGTACTTCGTCGACTGCACCACCAGGTGGCCCAGTCGCTGCACTCGCGCGGGCACGCGCGGTGGACGCTGGGTGATGTTGGTGCGCCGCATGTCGTGTCCGAAATTGAAAACGTGGGGCGGCTGGTCCGGCAGTGCGGGCAGCTCGTGCATGCCGGCGACGACGCGCACCGGCATTCCGCTGGGGTCGATCAGGTCGACCGACAGGCCGCCGACGTTTTCCGGCAGCGGCCGCGTGGGAGCGCCGGATTTGTCGGCCAGGCGCAGCACGTCGACCTCGTCGCACGCCCGAAACGCCACGCCGGTGAATCGCGTGCGCGGTCCGCGGCGCAGGATCACGCACGGTCCGCCCGCCTGGGTGCCGCGCAAGTGCAGCTCGTCCGGGCCGTGCTGTGCCGTCTGGAAGCCAAAGGCGCGCGCGAAGGCCTCGGCGCGCGTGAGGTCGGGCTTTTCGAACTCCAGCCACGCGATATCGGCGACTTTGATCAGCGGATTGCGGGACCGGCCGGGGTGTTCGCCGCGCAGCGCCCCGTGCTCGCTGTGCAGGTCGTTATGGGCGTTCTTCGTCAGATCCATGACCCTCTCCAAAAGTGAACTGACGAAATCGTCACATACACCACGACACATAGTCAAGACTTTCTGACGAAATCCTCAAAAGTGATGCATACTGCTAGAGATGAGCGCGATGCCCGACGATTCAGAGCCGCCCAACCGCCTGGAGCGGCGCAAGCAGCGCACCCGAGCGGCGCTGGTCAAGGCCGCGCAGAGGCTGGTCGCCGAGGGAAAGGTCAACGTGCCGGTCTTGGAGATCACCCGGGCCGCCGACGTCGGGATGGGCTCGTTCTACAACCACTTTGACAGCAAGGAGCAGTTGTTCGAGGCGGCCGTCGCCGACGTGCTCGACGCGCACGGAGCAATGTTGGACCGGCTCACCGCGTCGATCGACGACCCCGCGGAAACATTCGCCACCAGCTTCAGGCTGACGGGCCGGCTGTTCCGTCACCGCCCACAGGAGAGCGAGATCCTATTGGCCAACGGGCCGGCGCTGCTGTCGTCGGATCGCGGCCTGGCGCCTCGCGCCCTGCGCGACATCAAGGCCGGCGCCGATGCCGGAAGATTCAAGGTTGACGACCCCGAACTTGCCCTCGCCATGGCCGGTGGCGCGCTGCTCGGGCTCGGAAAACTGTTGCGCGACAACCCTGGTCGTGACGACGCACGGGCGGCCGACACGGTCACCGAGAACGTCTTGCGTCTGTTCGGGCTCAGCGCCGAGGAGGCGCACGAAATCTGCCAACGCCCGTTGCCCGACGACGCGTTCGCCGAAACTTAGGGCTCCGAGCGATTAGTGATTTCGAGTGTCGACCGACCAGAGGTTTGCACAGCTCGGGCACTGGAGATTGAGCTGCGTGGCTTGATTGCTCAGCAAGTACTGCCAATGTGAGCGGCAATTGCGGTTGCTCCGGCAGTCCGAGCATCCGTTGTGGCCCCAACCGCAGTTCGGGCAGGTCAGCCATGCTCGGCGGGACGGATCGGCGTCCGGATCAATTGGGAACGTAACCGTCACGGTAAGCCTTTCTATTCAATTGTGTTAGGTTAGGCTAACCACAATAACGAGGCAACCCATAGCAGGGTGTTCTGGCTCACATCGGCCAACGGCTAGGCGCTCGGCTGCAAATCCTCGGCGGCTGATGCGACCGTGGGTCGAAGCGCCACCAGGAGCACGCCGACGGCAAATGCCGCCGCGGTCACCCACGGAAAGCGCCCGTCTGGAGCGAAGCCTTCCGCGGCCACGAACGCCAGGCCGTAGGCCGCCATGGCGGAGCCGGCCAGCATGACCGGCTCGCCCCACCGATCGGCAAGCCGTATACCGAATGTCGGAAGCGGCGCGGCGAAAAGGCGCCGTCCCCACCACAACAGCACCATCTCAACGGCTGTCACCAGGCTGAGGATGACCACCCATTCCAGCCTTGCGAGCCACCAGTCCGCCGTCCCCTCGGTCGGTTGCGGCAACAGTCCGGCCGGATAGCCGACGATCGCCGCGATGACGACGGGAACCATGTGCCACAGGTAGAGCGCCATCACATTGTTGTTGGCGATGGACAGCACGCGCTGGACTAGGCCGGCGCGCAACGCGCGGTTGAGCGCGGGCGCGACTGCCATCGCTATTCCGTTCTGGGCGCATGCAAAAGCCAACAGCGCCATGTTCGGCGGCGTCGTATTGTCAATGGCCTGACCGGGAACGCCGATCATGCTGACCGGGCAAATTCTCAGCCAGATCAGCAGCGCCAGCACGACCGCCGACCCGGCAGCGAGCAGCGCAGCTGTGCGACCCGCCAATCGCGCACCGTGCCAAGCGATTCCGAGCTGGTACAGCGCTCCCCAACACAGCAGATAGTTCAGCCAGCCCACGTACGGTACGTGACCGCCGATCGAGACGGCGTCTACCACCGCGACTCCCGCGGCGAGCGCCACCGGCGCCAAAAGTCCCCAACGTCGTTGTGCGGCAATCGCAATCGGCGTCAGCGACACCACCACCAGGTAGACGGCGAGAAACCAGAGGTGCATCGCCACCGCCCAACCCGCGTATTCGAGCAACGTGCCGGAGACGCCATAGGCGACTAGAGCCACCACGATTACCGACACCACCGCGACGTAGACGGCCGTCGGCCCGAGTACCCGGGCCAGTCGATGCCGAAGCCCTACCTCGCGCGAGAAACCTTCCGAGTCGCATCGATGCGTCCACGACACGGCGCCGGCGTAGCCGGCGGCCAGGAAAAACACCGGAACGGCCTGGAAAATCCAGGTCAGCCACTGCGTCCATGGCTGATCGACGAGCGGGTTTTCCCGGCCGAAACGTCCGTCGTGATAGGTCACCGATCCGGCCAGCCAATGCCCCAGGACGATGAGGACCACGCCCGATACGCGGTAGAAGTCCACCGCGAGATTGCGTGCCGGTCGCGCGGTGTCTTGCACGAGGGCCACGGTACCTGCCCGGTGGCCCGAATTGGCTCGGCGCACAATGGCGCCATGAAACGGGCTCATCTCGCCGAACTCGAAGTTGGACGCCTCGGTCTGGGCGCGATGGGCATGTCCGTCGCCTATGCCGGCGCCGGCAGCGACGACGCCGAATCCATTCGCACCATTCATCGTGCCATCGACCTCGGTGTCACGCTGATCGACACCGCCGAGGTCTATGGCCCCTACGTCAACGAGGAACTCGTCGCCCGTGCCCTCCAGGGTCGACGGGATCGAGTGGTGCTGGCAACCAAGTTCGGCCTGATCTCCCACACCGGCCGCGACGGCCTGGACAGCAGCCCCGCGAATATCCGCATCGCCGTGGACGGTTCCCTGCAAAGGCTGGCGACCGACCACATCGACCTCTACTATCAACACCGCCTCGACCGCGGGACCCCGATTGAGAACACGATCGAAGCGCTGGCCGAGCTGGTTGCCGCCGGCAAGATCCGACACATCGGTCTTTCCGAGGTCGGTGTGAACACCATTCGCCGCGCCCACGCGGTGCACCCCATCACGGCTGTGCAGTCCGAATACTCGCTGTGGACGCGCGACCCCGAAGACGGGGTGCTAGACGTGCTGCGCGAACTCGGAATCGGATTCGTCGCCTACTCGCCGCTGGGCCGTGGCTTTCTCACCGGCGCGGTCCGCTCCACCGGGGAACTTCCCGACAGCGACTACCGCAAGACAAACCCGCGCTTCTTCGACGAAAACTTCCAGCACAACCTCATGAGCGCAGACGAACTGCGAGACATCGCCGCCGAGGTCGGCGCGACGCCCGCTCAGGTCGCATTGGCCTGGCTGCTGGCGAAAGGTTCCGACGTCGTGCCGATTCCGGGAACCAAGCGCGTCACACGCCTCGAGGAGAACGTCGCCGCGGATGCGGTCGAGCTCAGCCCCGACCAGCTGGCGAGGCTCGACCGACTCACCCCGGCCGTCGGCGGCCACCACGCCGAAGCGCAAATGGGTTGGATCGACCGCTAGCTGTTCTCAGTCCGCGGTGGCCAGCGCCCCGGGACCGTACTTTTTCTCGATCAGCGCCCACGGGTCGGCGTACGGGCCTCGTCCCTCGGCGCAGCGCTGCAATTTGAGGGCCGTGCGCAGCACTGGCCGCAATATCGGGCCCAGCGCTCGCAACACGGGGCGCAGGTGGCCCTGGGATTCGCCGATCCACGCCATCGTCTGCTGCCAGTTGTGCTCTTGGAAGTCAAGCAGCGCTTGCGATTCCGTGGTGTCGAACCACCCCGTGAAACTCCAGCCGCGGTCGTCGTTGGGGTCGCCCGGCAGGCTGGCCGAGGCGCCGAGGCGGCCCAGGCCGACGCTGGCCATCAGGTCGTCCTCGAGGTCGCGCTGCAGCATCACATACGATTCGCCTCCGCCGATGAGCAGCACCTTGCCGGCGACGGTTGTTTCGCGATCGACACCGTTGGCGAATGCCAGCGCGACGTCGCGTGCGTCCACCAAGTGGATGCGGTTGTCGCCCGGCATGGAGCGCACGAGGAGAAGGTGGTCGCCGTTGAAGCTCGCCTGAGTGTCAGGCGAGACGACCCCGCCGAGTCGGAATATCGCGTACGGCAGGCCGCTGGCGCGGATCGCCCCCTCCGCGAGCACTTTGTCCTGGCCGTATTGGTCGATGGGGTTGACGGGGGTGTCTGGGGTGATTCGCTCCGGGTGGCGGTAGGGGTTGCGTGATCCGTAGACCGCGGCGCTGGATGCCATCAGGAACAGCGGTGGGTTGGGCAGTGCATCTTTGGTTTGTAAGGCCGCCGCGAGGAGATTCTCGGTCCCGCCGACGTTGACTCGCCGGGCCAGCCCGGGATTGCGATACGACGGTGGAGACACGATGGCGGCGAGGTGAATGATCGCCTCGGGCCGATGGGTCGCGACCAGCTCGCGCACCGCCGTGGGATCCAGGAGATCGACATATGCCGGAATCAGCTCTCCGGCTCCGACGGACAGTTCGGCTGCGGTGGCAACGGTCTTGTCGGTGCGCAGGTCGGTAGCGATGACGGTCCGTCCCCGCTCGAGCAGGATCTGTGCGCATCGCCTGCCGACCTGACCGAACGCGCCGGTGACGAGGATGGTGGAGACAGTCATGGGCGCGTCACCGCTCCATCAACCGGCTGGCGAACTGGGCGGCTACCCGCCGGATACGGTCGGAGATATGGAACGAGAACACAGGAGTGACGATGTCCTCTCGCAGCCGAGTTAGCTTGGAGCTCTTGATAAGCCACTGCCCGGCGATGTTCTCGTAGGTCTCGTGGTAGTGGCCGTAGCCGACCAGGGTAACACCGGGCCCGAACCGCACGACATCCTGCAGGGCCCACACCCCGCGCGCCGTGGTCGCCGACGTCAGCTCGATCTCGGGTGCGTGCACCTGATGCGCCGTGGCCTGCGAGGGTCGTCCGATGCCTTTCCGGGTGAATGCCACAAAGTCGTCGGCGCCGACGATCAGCTTGCCGCCGGCGTCTGCGGTGTCGCTGACGAAGTCATCGGTGAAGAGCGCTCGCCACGCCGCCCAGTCCTTGGTGTCGAGGTAGCGACAGTAGCGGGCTTTGAGCTGCTTGATCGCCTCGATTGCCATCAGCGCGGTGGCGTCATGGCCTGCGACCAGTTCCTGCGCGGACTCCGTCATTGCGGGTCTGTTCCGTGACATTTCACTCGGAAAGTGTAAACCTTCACTCTGTGGCTCGCGCAGAGCGGGGCCGACGATTTGCGGGCACAACGGATCGTGGAGCTGCGAGAAACGGTTATGGCAGGAGGCAGGCGTCGCATGAGCATTCCGGATCATCAACACGCGATGGTGATGAACGGGCCCGGCGCGCCCCTGGAGACCGTGCAGGCGTCGGTCGGCGAACCCGGTCCCGGACAGGTCCTGGTCAAGGTGAACGCCTCGAGCCTGAACTTTCACGACAATGTCAATCTCACCGGCCTCCTCCCGGGACCGTGGCCACGCGTGCCGATGAGCGACGGCGCCGGCGCAGTCGTGGCAGTAGGACGGGACGTCGACGGGATGCGGCTTGGACAGCGCGTCATGGGGGCGTTTCACCCCGGTTGGCTCGATGGACCGCCGACACCGGAAGCCAAACGTGTGCTGCCCGGCGACAGTGAAGACGGCTGGTTGCAGCAGTACCGTGTCGCCGACACCACCGGGTTGGTTCGCACACCAGACGATCTCAGCGACATTGAAGCCGCGACCATTCCGTGCGCCGGTGTGACGGCCTGGAGTGCGCTGATGGAAGCCAACATCGGCAGAGGCGACGTCGTGGTCACGCTCGGAACCGGCGGGGTGTCGATGTTCACAGTGCAACTCGCTCGGGCGCTGGGAGCCACCGTGATTCTGACGTCGTCGTCGGACGACAAGCTGAGGGTCGGATCGGATTTGGGCGCAACGCATCTCATCAACTACCGCACGACCCCGGATTGGGACACGGAGGTGAAGCGACTGACCGCCGGACGAGGTGCCGACCTGATTGTCGACCTCGGCGGCCCCGCGACGCTGGCGCGGTCGCTGCATTCGGCGCGGGTGGGAGGCACGATCGCGGTGGTCGGCGTGCTCAGCGGATTCGACACGACGCCTATCTCGGTCGCAGAAGTGATGCTGAATAATTTGCGGATCATCGGGCTCACCGTCGGCAGTGTCCGCGCCCACCGCGAAGTGTGCGGGTTGATATCGGAAGCGGGTATCAAACCTCATATCAGCCACGTCTTCGATTGGGAAAGGATCGAAGAGGCGCTGGGGGTGATGCGGGCCGCCGAACACGTCGGCAAGATCGCACTTACGATCCCCTGAGAACAACCAAAGAGGAGGCAACCACGGCCATGGCAAAGGCGACTAACGGCTCGAAGGAACAAGAAGCGGGGGAGTCTCCCTCCGCGCTGATCGACGCCAGGATCGAAGAGTTGGGGGATTGGCGCGGCGAGATACTCGCCCGCATCAGAAAACTCATCAAGCACGCCGAACCCGATGTGGTCGAGGACTGGAAGTGGAGGGGTGTCCCGGTTTGGTATCACGACGGGATGATCTGCACCGGTGAGACGTACAAGAGCGTGGTCAAGGTGACCTTCGCCAAGGGCGCCTCGCTAGAGGATCCTTCGGGCCTGTTCAACTCGAGCCTCGACGGCAACACCAGACGGGCCATCGACTTCCACGAGGGCGACGAAATCGACGAGAAGGCGTTGACGGCGCTCATTCGCGCCGCGGCGCAGCTGAACACGGGAGGCCGATCGCGGTCGTGAGTGCCGAGTCCCTCGAAGAATTCCGGAGCCGGGCCAGGGCCTGGTTGGCCGAGAACATGCCGCGGCTGGATTCCGACGACGCGATGGTCCTCGAGCGCGACGAACTGACGTCCTGGCAGCGCGCCCGTGAACTGCAAAAGAGGTTGTACGACGGGGGATTTGCCGGTATCTGCTTTCCGCGAGAGTACGGCGGGCTCGGACTGGGCTACGCATACAAGAAGGCGTTCGACGCCGAGGCCCTCGCCTATGAGACGCCGCTACTCCTCAACGTCCCGTCCTTCGCCATTTGCTGCGCGACGATCCTCGACATGGGCAGCGAGGAGCAGAAACGCACTCACGTCCCAGCGGCGTTGCGCGGTGATGAAGTGCTCGTACAGCTGCTGTCCGAACCCGGCGGGGGCTCCGACCTCGCGGGCGTCATCACCCGCGCCGACCGCCGCGACGGACGCTGGATCATCAACGGCGCCAAGACATGGAGCACCTGGGCGTTCGCCGCCGACTATGGTCTGTGCCTGGCCCGGACCGATTGGGAAGCACCGAAACACAACGGGCTGACGATGTTTCTGGTGCCACTTCGCCACGCCGGAGTGACGATCAATCGCATTCGCCAGGTCAACGGCTCGGTTGAGTTCTGCGAGGAATTCTTCGACGACGTCGAACTGGGCGACGACGCTGTCGTCGGGGAGCCGGGCAAAGGCTGGGAGGTGGCATCGCGGCAGCTCTACCACGAGCGCCGCACCATGGGCGACGGCTCGGAATACACCAGCGGACCCGGAATCGCTGAGGCCGAAGATGTTTCGATCGACCTGATGTCGTTGGTCGATCGCACCAACCAGGGCGCGAGTGAACGCGTGCGGGAGATGGTCGGCCGGGCCCTGGTCCACCGCGCGGTGCACGGACAACTCAGCGAGCACGTCTTCCACGCCGTGGCCGGCGGATCCCTGCCGCCCGCCGCCGGATCGATCATCAGGCTGGACATGGCCGAGGCCCACGACGTCGAGACCGACGCCGCCCACGCGATCGCCGGTTCGGCGGCCGTGGTCGAGGATGAGGCGGGGCTGCTCGACATCGGCACTCGGTATGTGGGCCGCCAGATCGCCAGCATCGGGGGCGGCACCACAGAGATGGCGCGCAACGTGATCGGCGAGCGGGTCTTGAACTTTCCCCGTGAGTACGCCGCCGACCGGGGCGTACCGTTCAACCAGGTGCGGCGGAGCAAAGCGAGAAAGGCGGCCGAAATTGAGCGACCAACTTCGTGACATCCGGGAATTGGCCAACGATTCCGCGGCTTACCGCGACGAGCTTTTCCGACGCTGGACAGGTCTGCTCAGCTACCGCTACATCGGCCGCAAGCACTCGTCCATGAACCTCGGCGAGACGGATGACACGGTTACCATCCGCCGCGACATGCGCAACGAGGCAGGCGGACTGATGGTGGCGCCGTTGGCCATCTCGTCGCCGGAGGGCTGTCAGACCGACATGGTTGCGGTCCCCAATCCGGTCATCGCGTCGGTACAGATCATCGACCCCGGCTACGACGTCAAGCGGATCGAAATCGTCGACTCCGGCGTCGTGCACCAAGGCCGCACCATGGGCTACGGGCGGTGCAAGATCGTCGACGCCGACAACCCAAACCGCGTGATCGCGTTCAACGAGGGGCAGGGGGCGATCATCGGCCAACCGCCGGAAGGGCTTGGCAGGATGGATGTTTCGGGAACCCAGCTGGTTATCGAGGACTCTCCCGGTCTGCCGCCGCTGTGGAAAGCCTTCGGCGCCAGCAAGCGCGGCGACGGGCACTGGGTGTTGCCCGCGCTGAGCGCCGAACTCGCGTCGCCGGATGCTGCGCTGCACATCGGGCCTCAGCATGTCGTGCTGGAGACCGCGGCGACCGACCTCGCCGCCGATGTCGCCGGAACCCGGAAGGTGCAGGTAATCAGCTGGCACGTGATGTTCATGTCACGCGGCAAGGTGGGTCCCTTCCGGGTGGAGGGCGCCGCGCACGCCGGGGGACCCGGGCGCGTCGGCGTGCGCATGCTCCTGCACGACGAGGGGAACGCTGACAAAGCCATTACGTCGGCCGCGGCGATCTTCGAGGTTGCGAGCTTCCGCTGATCCACGGCGGTTGAACCAGAACTAATAGCGAACGCCAAGTTAAACCTTGGGGTGTCGGACGGTCGCACCTCGGGCCGGACGTGGACCAACGGGCCAGCTCACGCAGACAGATTATTGACACCAGAAACCATCGCCATATAAAACTATCGATATCAGAAACACCTTCTCACGTTTAACTTCGGACCGCTGATGGCAATGAGAGATGGTATGAAGCAGCGCAAAATGACAAAGAAGATGTCCGCTTGCACGTTCGGCGTACTACTGGCCGTCATGCTGGCCCCCGCGGCCGTCGCGCGCGCCGACCAAACGGACCAGGACTTCAATAACTTCGTCCAGTCGCACGGCGTCAACCTCGGGACGCCGGCCTTTAACGTGAAGGCTGCGCACACGATGTGCCAAGATCTCGACGCCGGCTACACCGAGAGGGACGAGGTAAGCCAAATCGCGGGAGCGCATCGACTGAACTGGGACCAGGCCCAGACGTTCGTCAGCGCGGCGACCGCGGATTATTGCCCGCAACACCACCCCGCTAGCAAACCAAGTAGCAAGTAACGGCGTCTGCGCTGGCCCTGGTCATACGCATCCGTGCGTATGTATGGTGCAAACGACGCACCGATATGACGGGAGAAGCGCTGTGGCAGAACGGTTGGCGGGCAAGGTCGCGCTCATCAGTGGGGGTGCGCGGGGGATGGGCGCCTCGCACGTGCGCACGTTGTGCACCGAGGGGGCCAAGGTGGTGTTCGGCGACATCCTCGACGACGAGGGCAAGGCGGTCGCGGCCGAGCTCGGAGACGCGGTTCGCTACGTGCACCTGGACGTCACCAAACCCGAGCAGTGGGAATCCGCGGTTGCCACCACCATCGCCGAGTTCGGCGGAATCGACGTGCTGGTGAACAATGCGGGCATCATCAACATCGGCACGTTTGAGGACTACGAGCTCTCCGAGTGGCACCGCATCCTCGACATCAACCTGACGGGAGTGTTCCTCGGCATCCGCGCCGTGGTGAAACCCATGAAGGAAGCGGGTCGAGGATCGATCATCAACATCTCCTCGATCGAAGGCATAGCGGGCACCATCGGCTGCCACGGTTACACCGCAACCAAATTCGCAATCCGAGGGTTGACGAAGTCGGCCGCGCTGGAATTGGGGCCGAGCGGGATCCGAGTCAATTCGATCCATCCCGGGCTCGTCAAGACGCCGATGACCGAATGGGTCCCCGAGGACATCTTCCAGACGGCGTTGGGTCGAATCGGCGAGCCGAAGGAGGTTTCCAACCTCGTGGTGTACCTGGCCAGCGACGAGTCCAGCTACTCGACCGGCTCGGAGTTCGTCGTGGACGGCGGCACCACCGCCGGCCTGGCACACAAGGACTTCTCCGCGGTCGACGCCGGCCAGCAACCGGAGTGGGTTACCTAGCCGCCTGTCAGCGCGGAGTCAACGCCGTCAGGGCGCCGCTGTTACCAATTCGGCATTCTTCGCGGGCGTGGGCCAGGGTGACGGCACCGGCCGTTGTCGGACTCGTTGGGGCCACCAGAACCATTTGCCCAGCAGCGCGGCGATGGATGGTGTCATCAACGACCGGACGATCAGCGTGTCGAAGAGCAAGCCGAGGCCGATGGTGGTGCCTACCTGCCCGATGACCGTCAGCTCACTGACCGCCATCGTCATCATGGTGAAGGCGAACACCAGCCCCGCCGAGGTGACTACCGATCCGGTGCCACCCATCGCTCGGATGATGCCGGTGTTCAGGCCGGCGTGGATCTCCTCCTTGAACCGCGATACCAGTAGCAGGTTGTAGTCGGCGCCGACGGCGAGCAGGATGATGACCGACATCGCGAGCACCATCCAGTGCAGTTCGATGCCGATCAGGTGCTGCCAGATAAGCACCGCGAGGCCGAAAGACGCCCCCAGCGAAAGCAAGACCGTGCCCACGATGACCGCCGAGGCCACCACACTTCGGGTGATGATCAGCATGATGATGAAAATCAGGCACAGCGAGGCGATTCCGGCGATCAGCAGGTCATAGTTGCTGCCGTCCTGCATGTCCTTGAACGTGGCCGCGGTGCCGCCGAGGTAAATTCTCGAGCCCTCCAGTGGCGTGCCCTTGAGCGCTTCGTACGTTGCCTTCTTGATCGCATCGATATGCGAAATGCCTTCTGGCGTCATCGGATCGCCGTCGTGGCTGATGATGAACCGCACCGCGTGGCCGTCGGGTGGCAGGAAATTCTTCATACCGCGCTTGAACTCGGCATTGTTGAAGGTTTCCGGCGGCAGGTAGAACGAGTCGTCGTTTTTCGACGCGTCGAACGCCTGCCCCATGGCGCTCGAGTTCTTCTGCGCCTCGTTCTGCTGATCCTGCAGGCCTTTTTGGGTCGAATACATGGTAAGCATTGTCGTTTTCATGGCCTTCATGTTTTCGATCATCGAGGGCATCAGCGCCACCAACTGGGGCATCAGCGAGTCGAGGTGATCCATGACGGGTAGCAGGCCCTGGATGTCATCGGTCATTGTGTCGATGCCGTCAAGGGTGTCGAAGACGGACCGGATGGCCCAGCACGCCGGGATGTCGTAGCAGTGCTTCTCCCAGTAGAAGTAGCTGCGGATAGGCCGGAAGAAGTCGTCGAAATCCGAGATGTGGTCACGCAATTCGGCCACATCCATCGTCATGTTGTGCATCTTTCCGACCATGTCGTGCATGGTGTCGGCCATCTGCTGGGTCAGGCCCTGCATCTTGACCATGCTGTCGATGGTCGTCTGCATCTCGTCGGCCTGCTTGAGCATGTCGGCCATCTGATCCTGTTGGTACTTCTGATTCATCTGCTGGCTGACGCCTTGCATGCTGATCTGAAACGGGATCGAGGTGTGCTCGATCGGCGTGCCCTGCGGTCGGGTGATCGCCTGCACGCGAGAGATGCCGGGCACCCGGAAGATGGCCTTGGCGACCTTGTCGATGACCAGGAAGTCGGCGGAATTGCGAAGATCGTGGTCACTTTCGATCATCAGCAGCTCGGGGTTCATCCGCGCCTTTGAGAAGTGCCGGTCCGCGGCGGCGTAGCCGGCGTTCGCCGGCAGGTCGGGGGGCAGGTATTTGCGGTCGTTGTAGTTGGTCCGGTATCCGGGCAGGGTCAGCAGGCCGACGAGCGCCACCGCGATCGTCACGATCAGCACGGGCCCGGGCCAGCGGACGACGACGGCGCCGATCTTGCGCCAGCCGCGAATTCGCTGCGCTCGCCTGGGCTCCAGTGTGTTGCGGAAGCGCGATGCCACCGAAATCACCGCGGGGCCAAGCGTCAGTGCGGCCGCCACCACGACCACCATGCCGATGGCCAACGGGATGCCCAGCGTCTGGAAATAGGGCAGGTTGGTGAAGTGCAGGCAGAACGTCGCACCCGCGATGGTCATGCCCGACCCGAGCACCACGTGGGCGGTCCCGCCAAACATCGTGTAGTAGGCGTCTTCTCGTGACTCGCCGACGGACCGGGCTTCCTGATAACGGCCGATCAAAAAGATCGCATAGTCGGTGGCGGCCGCGATCGCAAGCGTGACCAACAGGTTGGTGGCGAATGTGGAGAGCCCGATGATCTTGTGGTACCCGAGGAAAGCGACTATTCCGCGGGCGGCCGACAGCTCGAACACCACCATCACCAACGTGAGCAGCACCGTGATGATCGACCGGTAGACCATCAGCAGCATCGCGATGATCACCACGAAGGTCACGGTGGTGATCACTTGCAGGCTGCGGTCGCCGGCGAGGTGCTGATCGGCCGTCAGTGCGGCCGGTCCGGTGACGTAGGCCTTGACGCCGTTGGGGGCGGGCACGCCATTGACGATCTTTTGAACGGCCTCGACCGACTCGTTGGCCAGGGCCTCGCCCTGGTTGCCGGCGAGGTAGACCTGGACGTAGGCGGCCTTGGCGTCGTTGCTTTGTGCGCCCGACCCGGTCAGCGGATCGCTCCACATGTCCTGGACGTGTTCGACGTGTTTGGTGTCGGCGTCGAGCTTTCTGACAATCTGGTCGTAGTAGGCGTGGGCGTCGTTGCCGAGCGGATTTTGGCCCTCCAGCACGATCATGACCGAGCTGTTGGACTTGTATTCGCCGAATACCTCACCCACGTGTTTTGTCGCGATGACCGATGGCGCGTCGTCGGGGCTCATCGAGACCGAGCGCATCTGTCCGACCACGTCCAGCTGCGGGACGATGACGTTGAGCAGCGCGATAACCGCGATCCAAGCCAGCATGATGGGGATGGCGAACCTGCGGATGAATCGCGGGATCGCGGGCCGCACAGCGTGTCTGGCGATGGGGAGGGCGTCGGTGCGGGCGTCGTCCATGCTTGCGCTCATGCGGATTTCACCAAGCAAAAGGTCAGGGCGTGCACGCCGTTGGTTATGTTCTCGTCCTTGACTTCGTCATCGATGGTGATGCGGCAACCCAGGCGATCGCCGTCGCTTTGCGCCGAGATGTTCGGGAAGACCGAGGGGGCGGTCGTGCTGAGGACCAGCGTCCAGGGCAGTGGCGCGCCGTCAACCCGCTTTGGGTCGGCGCTGAGATCCAAGTAGTTCACGTTGGCGTGGCTTGCCGAACCGAAGATCTCGTACTTGACGACCTTGGGCTTGAACGGCTTGGAGTCGTCCACCCGTGCGCTGGTCGTGGTGGCCGAGTTCTCGGCGCCGAAAAATGACTTGACCCGCGCCACGGTGAAGCCGCCGATCACCACGACCGCCACGATCAGCAGTGGCAACCACGCGTTGCGCATGACCTTCGACTTCTGCACCGGAGTGCTTCCCTCCCTTGTCACGCACGGTGAATCACGTTGGTCTACAACATGCTTGACGTGTTGGATAGGCGGCGCTCGGCATTCCGAACCGTCTGCGCACCGTCATCAGAGCATAATACATGCTCTGCATACTTTGCAGACAATGCAATAAAGTGATCTAGGTTACTGCCGAGTAGTCAATTCGCGAAAATGCTGTTGACCAGCGCGGCGGCGCGCTCGACGTGGGGCATCGGCGTGTCGTCGGCATCCTGTGGTTCGGCACTGGCCCAGCGCTCGATGCCCGAACGAACGGCCGTCAACGCCAACGCCGAGATCAACGCGGGTATCTCATCGTCGGAACGCATCGCTTGGCGACGGGCGACAATGTCGGTCAGCTGGTTCTGAAACCTCTCCAACTCGGCGAGAAATGCCGCCAACACCGCGGGGGTGGTCTTGGCGAGTTCCAGCATGCCGGCCGCCTGTTCGCGCATCGGGGGCATGTCCCGAAGGTGGTGCGCCGCGAGGGTGATCAGCTCCGCCAGCACCACCCGATACGGGGCGGCTCCGGCCGCGACGAAATCCTCGGCCAGCTCGGCGGGCAGGTCCGACGGGCCGTAGGCGATCGCGGACTCTTTGTTCGGGAAGTAATTGAAGAACGTGCGCGTCGAAATTCCGGCTTCGGCACAGATCTCGTCGATGGTCACCTTGTCGAAGCCGCGTGCCAGCGCCAGGCGCACCGCGGCATCGCGGATGTCCGCGCTGGTCTGCCGGCGGCGGCGCTCGCGAAGACCCATGCAATTGCCCATAACACTCATGGTTGCACGTAATGCAAACTTTGCAGTCAACTAGCAGCTCAGGCGAGGGCTTTCCGCAGGTGATCGCACTGGCTGGCGAAGAACTTCAACGAAATCGGCGCCTTGTCCGCAACCTGGTCGAACGCGTGAAAGGCGCCCGGAGCGATCTCCTCGTGCACGGGGACACCTGCCTCGCGGAGGCGCTGCCCGTACTCCAGGCACTCCTGATAGAAGAGGTCCAGCGTCCCGACGCCGATCCATGCCGGCGCGAGCCCCGACAGATCCTCCCGACGCGCCGGCGCGGCCTCTTTGGGATCGGCTCCGTTCACGTACCAACGCCACGCCAGCTGGTTGTCGGTTTCGGTCCACATGATGCGCCGGGGGCCGTCGCGATTGGCGCCGGTGCGATCGTCGAGCATCGGATACACCAGCATCTGGAAGGAGAGTTTGATTTTGTTGCGATCGTGGGTGCGCTGCGCCACCGCCGCCGCGAAATGTCCACCGGCACTGGCGCCGCCGACCGCGACTCGATCCGGGTCCACCCAAGGTTGGCGCGCCAGCCACAGCAGCGCCGCGTAACAATCTTCGACTCGGGTCGGATAGGGGTGCTCGGGTGCCAGCCGGTGTTCCACCGCCGCGACCGCGACACCGGTGAGATGGGACAGCTTGCGAAGGTACTTGTCGTCCTGGGCGGCGTGGCCCATGATCGTGCCGCCGCCGTGGATCCACAACATCGCGGGTGCCCGTTCGGGAAGACCGAACGGACGATGCAAGCGGACCGTGACGTGCTCGTTCACCGCGGCAACCGGGATGTGACGAAGCCGGCCAGCGTTGCCCATGAGGTTCATCAGTCCGCGCTGGAGTTTGTAGCCGCCGTATAAGGCATATCCGCGGGGCAACACTCGGGCCACCTTGCGCAGACCGGGATCCAGCGCGTGTCGTGAGGTGAACGCATGCTTGGCGGATGCACTTGCCATCGGATTAGTATCCCGCGATCTGGACCGGGTAGCCGGCTCGCAAGATATCCACTGTGGACCTCGGGGTAAGCACCATCGCCGTGCCGGTCCGCGGCCGGGACAGCTTGTCCCGATAGATGTTGTCTTGCCCGTCCCAAACCGCGAGCTGGTCGCCCAGGACAACGGCGGGTCCAGAGTCGGTGACGACGAACACCCCGTCGGGCAGGCTATCCCAAACGGCGCGCTGCTCGCCGCTGCCAGTCCGCTCGCGGTGTAGCAGTGTATCCATGTCCTTGGCGTAATACAGTGCGCCGCCGTGGGTTTGGGTCCACAGTGTCCGATAGTGGTTGTAGGAGCTGTGTCGGCATTCGGCGCACGGGCGGTGTCCCGCGGCCAGCGCGACGGCTTCGTCGAGGAAGAACAGCGGCGTATAGCGGTTGGGATCCCACTGAGCGACTCTGCGGCCCCGGAACGACAGAGCACAGATGATCCAGGTCTTGTGCTGATGATTTCGCACGATGTCGCGGGTGCCACGGCCCTCGTGCAAGCGGCCGCGGTTGCCCATCCACGCGCCGCGGCCCGGCACGGCGATGATGTCTCCCAGGGGTGAGACGCGGTTGCGCGCCGGCCGGTGTGTCGTCACGAAACTCGCTCGAGGTCGAGTAGGACGCGCTTGGCGGCGGGGCCGCCGCGATATGCGCCTACGGTTCCATCGGAACGGATCACCCGATGACACGGCACGAAAATCGGCATCGGGTTGGTCGCGCACGCGGTGCCGACGGCGCGCACGGCCTTGGGGGAGCCGGACAGCCGAGCCAGTGCGGCATAGCTGACCGTTGCGCCGTAGCCGATGTCGGCGTTGAGGTGTTCCAGCACCGTGCGCCGAAAGCCCTGTGACAGTGACCAATCCAGCGCAACGTCGAAGTTGTGGCGACGGCCGGCGAAGTATTCGTCGAGCTGTCGAACGATGGGATCGAGCCGTGTGGGTGCTTCGAGCACTCGCGGGCTGACGCGCTCAGCGAGGTTCTGCAGCACGCTGTCGTGGTTTTCGTTGGCGAATGCCAGCCGGAGCATCCCGCGTGGCGTTGCCGCCAACAACAGTGGGCCGACGGCGGAATCCACTGTGCGGTAGGCGATGTCGAGGAGATTGCCGGCTTGGGCCTCCCGTTCGAGGCGGACGTGCAGCCGGCGGAGATGGTCTTGCTCGACGGGGAAGTGCGTCGTGAGCTCGTGTGTGGTCATCGGTGACTCCTGGTGGTGTCGATACGGGGATAGGTGCGTCGCAGAGTGGCGATCCCGTCGGCCGCTGCGCGCCGGGCGGCGGCAACGCTGCTGCCGACGATTACCGCGATTTCGGAGTAGGGGAGGCCGGCCAGGTAGTGGTAGGCCACGGCCTGGCGCTGTCTGGGTGGCAGGGCGCCGAGCGCGGCGTCCAGGTCGAGGTCGTGGGTATCGGCACGCTCGCGTGCGGGCGAATCGGGTGGATCGGCAACCGGGACGGCCCGACGTGACGCTGACCGGGTGATGTCGATGGCTTTGCGGTGAGCGATCGTCACCAGCCACGCTTCGATGTTGGCGTCGGTTGGCAGCCGCGGGTAGGCCTGCAAGGCGGCCAGGAACGTGTCCGACCAGGCGTCATCGGCATCGGCGTGGCCGACCACGGCACGAACGACCCGCAGCACCGTGGCGCCGTGGTGGACCACAACGGCTTCAAAAGGCGGCTTGACGTGCCGATCGACCGTCACTCGGGCGTCACCGACAGGTTCGGATAAGCATTCGAATTCCTCCGTATGAAAAGTACCGGCGTGTTCACCACGAAGACGTTGATGCGTCATGGAATGTGAGAAAGCCTTGCGGAAAAGTGCGATCTCACGTCTGAGGCCGCCCCGACGTCTACTTAGGTGGAGGGTGAGTCGGAAACGGGAAGGCGACCGATGAGTTTTCGCGATCTTCATCACCAGGGCGTTCCGTTCGTGTTGCCCAACGCCTGGGATGTGCCGTCGGCGCTGGCCTACCTGGCGGACGGCTTCACGGCGATCGGCACCACCAGCTTCGGCGTTGCCGTGAGCGCAGGCCACCCCGATGGTGGACGCGCCGCCCGTGATGCCAACCTCGCGTTGGCCGCCGCGTTGGCCCCGCTGCCGTGTGACGTCAGCGTCGACATAGAGGACGGATACAGCGACGACCCCGAAGCCGTGGCAGACTACGTCGCGCAATTGCCGATCGCCGGGATCAACATCGAAGACAGCACCGATGGACAACTCATCGATCCGGCTCTGGCCGCCGCCAAAGTCGGCGCGATCAAACGACGCAATCCCGACGTGTTCATCAATGCCCGGGTCGACACCTATTGGCTGGGCCAAGAGGCCGACACTGCCACCACGATCGGGCGGGCCCTTCGTTATGTCGAGGCCGGCGCCGACGGCATCTTTGTGCCGTCGGCCAACGATCGCGCCGCTCTCGCCGAACTCACTTTCAACATCCCGCGCCCGCTCAACACTCTGCCGGTGCCTGGGCTGACCGTGACGGACTTGGGGGAGCTCGGGGTGGCCCGGATCTCGACCGGTTCGGCGCCCTACCGGGCGGGGTCGTACGCCGCCGCCCAGGCCGCTAGGGCAGTGCGTGACGGACAGCCACTACCGCCAACCACACCGTATGGCGAACTGCAAGAACGCCTCATCGATTACGAAAAGCTAATGAAAACAAGGTAATTGACCGAATGCTCACGTTTTGGCGCCCTTCGTCGTCTACCCAGAAAGGAGGTTGAACGATGAATACCCGACACACGGTTATCGACAGTCCACTCGGCGAGCTGACCCTCGTCGCCGCCGGCGACACCCTGACGGGTGTGTATTTCCGGCACCACTGGCATCCGCCGACGGCCGATGCTCTGGGGCGGTACGTCGAGCCGGCCGCTGACGACTTGTTCCGTCGCGTAACTGACCAGCTCGGCGAATACCTCGCGGGAAGGCGCACACAGTTCGATCTACCCACGGCCTTCGTCGGCGACCCGCGCCAGCGGCGGCTCTGGGAACTGTTGCCAGAAATCGCGTACGGTGAGACCACCACATACGGCGAACTCGCCGCCCAACTGGCCGACGGCACCACCGCATACGAAGTCGGCCAAGCTGTGGGCCGCAATCCGCTCAGCATCGTCGTCCCGTGTCATCGCGTCGTCGGAAAGAACGGCGCCTTAACGGGTTACGCGGGTGGCCTGAAGCGGAAACGCTTCCTGCTGGACCTCGAAGCGCCGGTACCGGCGGCGGCCGGCAGATTGTTCTGATGCCGTCAACATGGCATCGGCGTGTGGAGGCCGCCGACTGGGACGCGGTCACCGCCGACATGAATGATGTTGGCGGTGCACTGCTTCCACAGCTGATCACTCCCAAAGAGTGTGCGGCCGTGCGTGATCTCTACCCTGACGACAGGTTGTTTCGCGCCACCATCGACATGACCCGCCATCGGTACGGGCGGGGCGAATACCGCTACTTCAACCGGCCGTACCCTGGCCCGATCGAACAGCTGAAACAAGCGCTCTACCCTCGGTTGCTACCCATCGCGCGCGACTGGTGGACAAAGTTGCGCCGCGATGCACCCTGGCCCGACACCCTCGACGAATGGCTGGACATGTGCCATCGCGGCGGCCAGACCAAACCCACCGCCCTCATGCTGAAATACGGGCCGGGCGACTGGAACGCCCTACACCGAGATCTGTACGGGGACCTCGTCTTTCCGCTGCAGGTCGTCATCAACCTCAGCGAACCGGGCCTGGCGCACACCGGCGGCGAATTCCTCCTGGTCGAGCAGCGGCCCCGTTCGCAGTCGCGCGGCACCTCAACCACGCTGCCGCAGGGACACGGCTACATCTTCACCACCCGGGAACGGCCGGTCCGCTCGACTCGGGGATGGTCAGCCGCCCCGGTGCGCCACGGAGTGTCCGTCGTCCGCTCGGGTCAGCGCTACACCCTCGGCCTGATCTTTCACGATGCTGCCTGAAGCCGCC
>Ga0310917_10000276_pt1 | contig 22295 bp, 10 predicted proteins | sample GREbulkMGLF178_FD_203531 | JGI IMG/M metagenome (GOLD analysis project Ga0310917, IMG submission 203531) | Lab enrichment of tropical soil microbial communities from Luquillo Experimental Forest, Puerto Rico - GRE.bulkMG.LF178 | ecosystem: Environmental > Terrestrial > Soil > Tropical forest >... | reverse complement strand
CGGGCAACAGACGCTGGCAACCTCGGCAAAGCAAGGCTACAGCGGCCTCCTAGCCTTTGGTTACTATCTGGATTTGATGTGGCCTGCTTCGCGGCACTATGCCATCGACCCGATGAGCGATGCCGCGGCATCTTTGAGTCCCGAGGAGAAGAATCGCGTCCTTGGCGGCGAGGCCTGCATGTGGGGGGAGTGGGTTACGCCCGAAAATATCGATTCAAGAATCTGGCCTCGCAGCGCAGCGATAGCCGAGCGACTCTGGTCTCCCGCGGAGGTGCAAGACGTAGAGTCGATGTACGCGAGGCTTGGTCGGCTGAGTTGGCGACTCGAATGGCTCGGCTTGACCCACAGATCCTCCAAGATGCAAATGTTGCGCCGCATGGCGGGGACCGATGACATTGCTGCGCTTCGCACGCTGGCAGAAGTGGTCGAGCCGGTGAAGGACTACACCCGCATGAACAACCTCAAGGGCCCTATGGATTTCACGGCTCCTTTGAACCGGCTCGTCGACGCGGCAAGCCCGGAGAGCGACCACGCCCGGCGGTTTCAGGATTTCGTGCAGGCGTACATCCGGAGCGGTTACAGGGACAAAGCTGCTGAAGAGCAGATTCGCACACTTCTCATGACTTGGCGCGACAACGATACGAAGCTACATCCGCTGCTCGAGGCGTCTTTTCTGCTGCGCGAACTCAAGCCACTTTCCGAAGACCTTTCCGCCCTTGGCTCATCTGGCTTAGCTGCGCTCGATTGTCTTGACAAAAGCGAACGCTGCCCTGAGTCGTGGAAGGCACAGCAACTTGCGAAAATCGAGCAGGCAAAGACACCCAAAGCTGACTTGCTGCTCATGGTGGCTGCACCTGTGGAGCAGTTGATCGAAGCCAGTCGAGGTCCGACTCCGTAGCAAGCGATTGCTCCGCGCTAAGGAAGCAGGCCGAAGCGGCTTGGCAGGTCGGCACAGCGCGGATCAGAACGCACCTGGGTCGAGCAACCTTGATAACTGTGATGGGAAGGTGGCTGGCGCCGCGCACGTTGCGGCCTCTGCAAGGGACTCCACCGGAAACAAAGGAACGCTGACATGCCAACCGAACGGAAAAACATGGGCAATGAAATCGCCGCTATACCAAAGTCGTTTTTATCCCAGCATCGCGCAGGGCTTGGAGCTCCTGCTTGGCGATGTTTTTATCGGTAATCACGTGGTCGACCGCCGTAGCCGGCATGATATTGCACAGGCTGCGCCGCCCGAATTTGCTGGAGTCGCAAACCGCAACTGTTTTGCGAGAAATCTCGACCATGACCCGATTGACTTGCGCCTCAAATAGATTCGGGGTGAAGAGTCCCAATTGGGTATCGAACCCGTCCACTCCAAGGAAGAGAATGTCCGCACTCAATTGCCGCAGGCCCTGTTCCGCGACGGGTCCGACGAGAGAAAAGGAATTCTTGCGCAGCATGCCCCCGGTTAGAATCACCTCGATGTTCGTGCCGGCGACTTCCGCCGCGATGTTAATGGCATTGGTAATGACCACGAGCTTTTTGATGTCTTTCAAGGCACGGGCAATCGCCGTCGTGGTCGTGCCGGAATCGAGCAGTACCGATTGACCTTCCTCAACCATTTTCGCCGCCGCCATGGCAATGCGAATCTTCTCCTCCTGGTGCTGCTTTTCTTTTTCGCGCAACGTCGGATCGAGCAGAGCCCCTGACTGCAGCGGCAATGCGCCGCCATGGGTACGCTGGATTAATCCCTGGTTATCCAGCACCTCCAAGTCTTTGCGGATGGTGATCTGTGAGGTCCGAAAGTGGCGGGCCAGACTCGCAACGAGTACGCGGCCCTCACGATGCAACATTTCCACGATCGACCGGCGCCGCTCTTCGTTGAGCATTCCATTGGCAACAGGCATTCGTCCTCGACGCGTTCGTTTGCGTTTGTTGCAAGACGCTTATGGCTGCTTTGTCGCTTCGACCAGAAGGTGTCCCGTGAACGAAGTGATCAGCCGCGGATTCGAGCTGTCGACCGTTCCCAGGTCTTTGTCGTCCACATAATCCGTCACGCGGTATTTCCCGGATTCGAGCCCGCGCAATTCGATCGCTCCTTGATACGGCTCGCTTGGATCTTTCGTGAAGAAGGCATAGTACATGGTTCCGTCTTTCCGAATCGCATACGCCTCGGGATCATCGTAGCCGTAGACATATAGGTCGCGAAATTCGCCGCGTGAAAGCATTTTCTCATTGTAAAGAGAGATCCATTTCTTCCACTGCGCCTCCTTCGAGGCCGTCAGCGCCACGTCTTTGTACTTCGGGCTCGCGTCTTCCCAGGTGAACTTCGTTCCCAGCACGCCGCCGGTGCCAAGGGTTGAAGCGAAATCGCGGCCGTGCTCTCTCCAGCTGCCCTTGCCGGTGCGGGTCATTTCCGAGAGTTCGACGTGATCGCCGTAAACCGCGGCCCTTGGCCCGAGTAAAGCCTTGTACCACTTGATCCGGCGACGCACCTGCACTCCGCCGACCGGATCAGCCGTCACCGCCTGGTCCATATATTGCAGCCAGGTAAAATTGGGCGTCGTTCCGCACGGACATATTTGCGTCACGCTGTCGGGTTTCAACGCCCGCGTGGTCTGGAAGATAGCCTTGTAAACCTCAGCCATACCCTGAATCGACTCTTGCGGCGACTTGTGAAGGTGTTTGGGGTTATAACAGGCGGGCACGGTATAGATATTGTCCAGCTTGTGGCCGTCGAAATCCCAGTCGCGGATAAACTTCTCAGCCAAGCGCTTCGTGTACTCCCGAACCTCCGGCAGTGCCGGGCAAAGGGTCGCCAATCCACGCGTGCTCGGTGCCGGCTTGCCGTCTTGATCCAGGATGAGCCAGTCCGGATGCTGCTTCACTACCTCTGCAACAACGTATTTGTGCGATTCATACCCGCCCGCCCCGTTTTCCGCCACCAGCGGATACCACCAGATCTGCGCTCGCAGTCCTTCCTTGTGGAATTCTTCCACCATTTTTCTGATCGAATCGCCAGGAAACGTGTCCTTGCGCGGATTCCAATCGCCGTAGGTATCAAACCAGCGGTCGTCGAGAGTGGCCCACCTGATCCCTAGCTCCTTTAGTTTTGGAATGGTGCCGAGCATCTGCTTCGGAGTGACATTGGATTCGTAGCCCCACCCGCACCACGCTACACCGTAGTCCTCATTGTTCGGATTCGGAAGCGTCCAGCCTTCTTTTTGCAAGGCTAGCGAATACATCCGCAGCGGCTCGTAAAAATCGCCGGCGTACACGGCGAGAAAGGTCCGAGGAGCCGCAAAACTCTCACCCGGTTTGAGCGTGGCAACATCGTTCAGCTCTATCGCCGCTTCGACACGCCCGCCGTCTCCCACACGAACGGGCATCGTGAGCACCAGGGGCAGAGTCTCAATGTGCCCGAGCGCGACTCCTACGTTTCGCGTCCAGAATGCGTTGACGGGAATCCCGCCGCCTTGTCCGTGATTGACCGGCGCCGCCATCACGTTTTCTTGCGCGAACTTCGCCGGGATCGCCAGAATTTCATCATTGCCCCAGTTCACGCTGGCGCCCTCGAAAGACCACATCTCGTAGGGTTTGGCTTTGGCGTCGGCGAGAGATGCATCCAACTCGTGCCGCTCGGCAATGACTTTGTCGAGCTTGAGATCGGAAGGGGAAGCGTTCCTGTACGCCGTCGAGAGGAACGCCAGATTTGGGAAGTCGTCATAGACCTCGATGGTGTCCCTTCTCTCCAGCTTCGTCGAAGCGCTTGTGCTTACGAATTCAATTCGTTTGCCCTGAGCTCCCAGCCTGCCGCTCGAGTCCGTGATCTTTGGCGCCGATTGCGCGACGAAGTCCTCCACCGGCTTTCCATTGACGATCGCTGTTTCGGATTGATCCTCAGCTCGATTAGACTGAATCGTCAGCTTGTTCCCATTTGCCAGCAGGAAGGCCTTTGCCGAGTGCCCGCCGAGCACCTGAAACTCCGCAGTCTTGGTCCGCACGACCCAGCGACTTTCTTTTCCCGAGGGCGGAAGGATTTCAACCGATGACGGCGGCGTAGCCCTGGGCGCCTCGCCCGTTTTTCTCGCACAGCCCTCGACCCACAACAGAAGAACCGCCACGGCGAGCTTGAGCCATGTCGCTCGTCTCGCAGCCCTCCCTTTCCGCCGCATGTTCATCTTGACTTGACTTGCGTCCCGCTTTGATTCATATTCCGCTGCGCATCGAAAGCAATCGAAACCTTTCAACGCGCTTTAGCGTGCCATAAAGGAGCGATGCGAAGCAATATGAAACGAGCTCCTGCCCTGATCGCGGTTTTCCTCTTGGTCGTTCCTCAAGACAGCAGGACAAGCTGAAAGGAACCTCTCGGTGGGTCAATGTCCCGATCTCGATGAGCGGCTCGGTCTGGACCAGCCGATTTCGCGTCGTGATTTCCTGGATGGAGTACTGCTCACCTCCGCGGATTTGTTCCTGGCCGGGTCCTGCCCGTTTCCTCTTGGTGCTCAAGGAACCGGTGAAATCAGTTCTGGCTGGACGGGATATACCGGCGAGGGCGACTACCAAGCCGCTGCCGGCAATACCGAAGCAGTGATCCAAAACGCGCATGCGGTGCGCGATGGCCGGTATGAGCAATCCTCGTCGGAATCCACGGAAACAGGCGAGGTATACGACTGCGTTGTGGTAGGAGGAGGCTTCGCCGGTTTGTCGGCTGGACTATTCTTCTCCCAGCAAGCCGGTCCGACACGCAACTGCCTCATTCTCGACAATGCGCGAATCTTTGGTGGGGTCGCCAAACGGAATGAATTCGTCGTTGATGGCCATCGCCTCTTTGCTCCGCAGGCGTCGGTTCATTTTCAACCGCCCTATCCGAACAGCTTTCTCGAAGGCGTCTATGACGCCATGGGCTTGGACTGGAACGCGTTCAAGTCCTATCAGAAGTGGCAAGGTCCCTCGCCGGAAATTTCCCTGCCGCGAAGCGCATACGGTCATGGAACGATTGACGGCAAGCCCGCGACTGGCTTCTTCTTCGGCGCGAAGTACGGCCACAAACCCGGAATCTGGATCACTGACCCGTGGGGCAAGAAGCTCGAAGGAACCCCCTTCTCGGAGACCACGCGCCGCGAAATGTTGGCGCTGCATGGCGAACAAGCGGTTCGGGCGCCGCTGGTTTACGACTATCCGGGCGACGCCGTCTCGCGGCAGCTTGACAGTATGACTCTCGAGGACTACCTCATACGCACCTACCGCGCCAGTCGCGAAACCATTCGCCTGCTGGTCGCGGGGGAATCGAGCGGCGGATTTGGCCTGGGCCCCGATGCGCTGTCGGGATTCCTCTACTACGAATGGTCCAAGGTCATTCCGACGGTCGACGACAGCATGGCGACAGGGATTCAAATGTTCCCCGGCGGCAACTCCGGCATGATTCGATTGCTCGTCAAAACCCTCATCCCGGAATCGCTCGAAGGACCGCGCACCATGGAGGCGGTCTGGAAGAACCCAGTTAACTTCTCTGCCTTGGACCGCACCGGTCAGCGAGTTCGCCTGCGGCTCGATTCCACTGCGGTTCGTGTCGAACACCTCGGCGAACCGGACAAATCGGAGTTCGTTTCGGTCACCTACACAAATGGCGGCCGCCTCTTTAGGGTTAAAGCGAAGACCGTGGTTATGGCCGGAGGCGGATGGATGACCAAGAACGTCGTCCGCGATTTGGATGGGACCCGGCACAAGAGCTACGAACAATTCAACTACTCGCCCTACATGACCGCGAACGTCGCCGTTCGCAACTGGCGCTTCCTCTACAACCTGGGCATCTCGAGCGCCGAGTGGTTCGAGGGCTTCGGCCGTTATGTCAACGTGCGGAAAAGCGCGACGTTTGGTGTCGATTCGCCAACGATTGGCCCGGATCTGCCCACGGTGCTCACCTTCTTCGTCGACTTCGCCAAGCCGGGCCTTCCGGCTCGCACCCAGGGGCAGTTGGGGCGAGCCGAATTGCTTTCCACCTCGTTCGCCGATTACGAACGGCAAATACGCCAGCAAATGACCGACATGTTTGCCGCCTCTGGCTTCGATGCCAAGCGCGACATCGCCGGAATCGTGCTCAACCGCTTTGGTCACGCTTTCATCAATCCGCAACCCGGTTTCTTCTTCGGGCTGGATGGCCAGCCCGCCGCCCGCGATGCGCTTCGCAACGGTCCTTTCGGAAGGATCGCCTTCTCTCACTCCGATTTGGCCGGAGCGATGGATCATCGCAACGCGTTCTTGGAGTCCAAACGCGCAGTGAGTCAACTCCTCGATCAGGTCCTAACCTAGGGAAAGGATGGCGAGTCACAATGCTTAGCCCAATTCTGGTTCGCAGACTAACCGAAATCTTTGGGTTCCTCGCGGTCGGACTGATGCTTGCGGTAACCACCTTCGCACAGGTCGATACGGGGGCCATTTCCGGCACCGTCAAAGATCCGAGCGGCGGGGTCATTCCCGGCGTCAAAGTCACCCTGACCAATCAAGATACTGGACTCTCCGTATCGACCGCCAGCGGCTCCGCTGGCGAATATATTTTTTCGCCGGTCAAGGTCGGACGTTACTCGGTATCCGCAGAAATGAAGGGCTTCCAAAACGTCAAGCAGAACAACGTTACTGTCGACGTGCAACAGAGAGTCGTCGTCGATTTCACGCTGGCGCCGGGCCAGACGATGGAGACGATAGTCGTGAACGCGGCGCCTCCCGTGCTCCAGACACAAGACGCCTCGGTTGGACAGGTAATCGGCGAACGCACGGTAGACGCTCTCCCGCTGAATGGACGTAACTACATCTTTCTCGCTCAGCTCTCTGCCGGCGTCACTCAGGGTCAGCAGGATACGCGTGGGCTCGGCGGCAGCGGAAGCTTTGCCGCGAATGGTCTGCGACCCGCACAAAACAACTACTTGCTCGACGGAATTGACAATAACGTTGAGCTCGTCGACTTCCTAAACGGCACGCATTTTGTGGTCCGCCCTCCCGTCGACGCCATCCAAGAATTCAAGATTCAAACCAATAGCTTTAGCGCCGAGTTCGGACGGTCCGCCGGGGCCATTCTGAATGCCACCATCAAGTCCGGCACCAACCATTTCCACGGAACACTGTGGGAATTCCTTCGCAATGACAAGTTCGACGCTGCCAATTTTTTTGAGAATGCCGGAGGAATTCCCAAAGGAGAATTCCGCCAAAACCAATTCGGCGGATCGGTCGGCGGTCCGGTAGTCATTCCGCATCTCTATCACGGCAGGGATAAGACATTTTTCTTTTTCGATTATGAGGGTACGCGCACTCGCCAAGCCGTTCCCTATACTTCAACGGTTCCGACCGCGCTCGAACGGTCGAGCGGCTATGCCAATCTCTCGGAACTCCTCAGCCAAGGAGATCCGACTTGCCCCCAGAATCCGAACGCTACAGCGTGTCAGATGGACGCGCTCGGCCGGTCCACGCCCCTTGGTCAGGTTTTTGATCCGTCTACCACGCGCGCCGTTTTCTGCGGTGTGGCCGATCCCGTAACGGGACTCACGCCGCAGGGTTCTGCTTGTCCCACGGGAACTCCGGCAGGAACACCAGCGGGGTTTGTCCGCGAACCCTTCTCGGGAAACATCATTCCGGCGAACCGGCTCGACCCCAACGCCATCGCCCTGCTCAATTTGTTCCCCGCTCCGAACAGCTCCAGCCTGTTCTCGAATTTCACGAGCAATCCGGTGTTGCGCGTCAACGCCAACCAGTTTGATGCCCGGGGCGATCAGGTCATCACCGCCAAGGACCAGATGTTTGTCCGCGTCAGTTACTCCGATTCGCCCGAGTTCATTCCGGGACCATTCACCGGAATCGCTGACGGCGGTTCTTTTTCCTCCGGCGACCAAACCGCAAAATCGTGGAACATTGCCCTGAGCGAAACACACACGTTCTCTCCGCGTCTCGTAAACGAAGCCCGCATCGGCGTCAATCGCATCGAGACAACACGCGTTCAGCCATTCAGCAACGACCTCAGCAACATTCCTGGTCGATTTGGCATTCAGGGTGTTCCGCAAGTACCCTCGAACGGCGGCCTCGGGACCATTTTCATCACCGGACTGAACACTCTCGGCAGCAACCAATTCCTTCCTTCCATCGAGAACAGCCAGACCTCGCAGTACATGGACAACCTCACGAAAGTTTGGGGAAAGCAGACCATGAAGTTTGGCTTCGAGCACCAGCACCTACGCTTCAACATCCTGCAGCCGCCTTCCGGCCGCGGAGCGTGGAACTTTAGCGGGGCCTACACGGAAGTTCCCTCGCAGGGCGGAGGCAATACAGGATTGGCGCAGATGCTGTTGATCCCCATCAAGGGTACGGTTCCTGGCGCGTCGGACTTTGTTGGCGGAGCAGATAACGTGCAGGCTTCCAACTACGCCAACACGGATATGGGCCGCGACTATAACGCCGCGTACATACAAGATGACTGGAAGGCGACCCCCAGCCTGACCGTGAATTTGGGACTGCGCTGGGAATATTTTGGTCAAATTGTGGAGCGCTACGGCGCACAAACCAATTTTCAACCTGCCGCGACCGCCGGGGGCACTTCGCTATTTCTGCTCACCGAGCGGCGCTGCGACGCGCCCTTGTCCGCCGATTTCAAGGCCGCCGCTGCCACGGACAATATCAGCATCGTGTGCTCAAACGTAGGCGGGCTCGGTCATTCGCAGAAGACCAACTTTGGCCCGCGCATCGGTTTGGCCTATCGCGTGAGGCCCCGGTTGGTTGTGCGCGCCGGCGCCGGTATGTTCTTTGGCGGATTTGAAAACTCCGTCATTGAAACCTATGTTGATTTTCCGTTCCAGTTCAATCTGTCTTATCCCTCGCTTGCGCCGAACCTGCCCATCACCTTCGCGAATGGAGCGATTGCGACACTCGAAACCGGGCTCTCCGCGCTTGTTCCCATTACTTCTGCCGCGGCCGAGCCCGCTGGCTCGAGCTTGATTGGCGAAGACTACCATATGAAAACGCCTTACACACTGAGCTACAACCTCACCCTGCAGTACGAGCTTTCCGCGGGGCAGACCGTGCAGGCGGCCTACGTAGGCAACGGTGTGAGGCACTTAGGCGTGTACATCAATCCGAATTCACCGAGCCAGATTCTTCCTCCGGGACTGAACTCGTTCCAGTATTCCCCGTATCCCGATTTTCCGACGGGCTTTACGTATTCGACGTTTGCCGGAAACAGCTATTACAATTCTCTCCAACTCAACTATGAGCGGCAGTTCAGGGCGGGCCTGCAGGCGCTCGCTAATTTCACCTGGGCCAAGTGCCGCACCGATGCCGCCGACGTCCTCAACGAAACGGTCATCTCCTATCGCGCACCGCGGCTCCCGGGGTTCGGCATCCAGGGGGACTACGCCCTGTGCGATTTTGACATCACCAAGGTCTTTCATTTCAGTGGCGCTTACGAGCTGCCCATCGGCCAAGGAAAACGCTTCCTCGCAAATGCTTCCCCGCTCGTCGACGGTGTGATTGGAGGCTGGAAAACCAACTGGATTCTCACGCTCCAGGACGGCCAGCCCCTTAGCGTTCCGTGTGTTATTTCCACGACCTCCGGGTTTGGCTGTTATGCTCTTCTCGTTCCCGGGCAGGACAAATACGCTGGTCCGCACAACGTGGACCAGTGGCTGAACCCCGCGGCCTTTGCGAGCCCGCCCGTCGCGACCACCATCGGCCAGTCGGATCGCTCGCCACTCGGCGGCGCCCCGGGGCAATTCTATGGTCCCGGTTTTCACCGGCTGGACTTCTCCCTATTCAAAGATTTCCGCACGTCGGAAAGCACGCACTTGGAGTTCCGATCCGAGTTTTTCAACCTCACCAACCATCCCAACTTCTCGCCTCCCGGATTTAGCGGCAATGGTGTCGTGGCCGCTCCCGGTTCGCTCAATTACACTTCGCCGACTACCTTCGGCAAGATTGCGTCAACGCGCGATGGCCAGAACGACCAGCGCGAAATTCAGTTTGCCCTGAAATTCTACTTTTGAAGCGATGCAACAGTGGCTTCCTAGAGAAGACGCTGACCTGGGAAGGGAATCATGGCCCTTCGTCACGCGCTTCGAACCGGCGTCCAAACCTGCATCGGTGTAGCCGCGCGGTTGGCCCACGCATAGTAGGGAATGAAGGTAAGAGTGGTCGAATGTTTCTCGGAAGTTTCCGGCCGGTAGCGGAAGTATAGCCCGGCGGGCGAACCCGATCGGTCGTCGAGCGCCCCCGGGCACTTCAGTACGACGATGCCTCCCAACAAGTCATCGCGGAACTCTTCCTGAAACTGCGATGAGGACTTTGCATGGGCATCCAGGCGGACGTCTGACAGTACAACTCCCTCAGGTTGGTCGAGTTGTTCCAGGCAATAAACGAGCGGGCCGCGCTGTATGGCCACACGGCCATAGTCGTCCACAACGCGCGGATTCGCTGCAACCAGATGGGCGGTCAGATCGAATTTCACGCTGATGCTATCGCCCGGCTCCCACCGCCGTCGCAGCGCAAGGTACCGGCCAGGGATGGCTCCCGAAACCGCTTTCCCGTTGACCGTCACCTGCGCGTGGTCAGACCATCCGGGAATCCGCAAGAAAAGCGTGAATTCCGCTGGTCTCTCCGGTGTGATGGTGATGTCCCCCACACCATTCCACGGGTACTTGGTTTTTTGCTGTACCTTCAACGCGGTCCCATTCTCAAGGTGCCAATCGAGCACGGAATTGTCGTAAAGGTGGAGATAAAGGCCTTCCGAACTGGTGCTGTAAAAATAGCCTGGCAGCGAAGCAAAGGTGCGCTCGAGGTTCGGCGGGCAGCAGGTGACGTCGTACCAGGGATTGCGGATATGGTCGCCGGTTGAAGGATCGAACCCGAGCGGATTGCGGTAGCAGTAAAGCGTTCCATCCAAAGACATGCCTGAGTCGATCCCGTTGTACAGGGCGCGCTCTATGACGTCGGCATATTTCGCGTCACCGGTTGCAGCGAGCATGCGCCAATTCCACATCATATTGCCGATGGCGGCGCAGCTCTCGCCGTACGCGGTGAAATTCGGAAGCTCGTAGGCATCGCCAAAGGCTTCGCCGTCGCTCCGTGCTCCAACTCCGCCCGTCACGTACATCTGGCGATTGACCAGGTCGTCCCAAAGAGTGTTCAGCGTGTTCCAGTAGGCCTGGTCGCCGGTTTCGAGATAGTAGTCCGTCGCGCCACAGCATGCGTACATGGCACGCACTGCGTGTCCCTCAAGATGCGTGCGTGAGGTGAACGGGGTTCCGCAGAAGTGGTAGACGTATCCGCGGTGCGGCACTTTGATCCGGTCATCGCCTTGAAGGATATAACCAGCCAGTTCGAGATGACGTTTGTCCCCCGTGGTGCGATACAGTTCAATCAGCGCAAGCTCGATTTCCGGATGACCGGAGAAGATCGGTTTTTTGTCCGGCCCAGGACCGAAATTCGGAAGCAAAAAGCTATCGACAAAACGGGTCCCGGCGTCCAGCAGAGTGCTGTCGCCGGTTGCGCGGTAATAGGCAATCGCACCCTGAAGAAGGTGGCCGATGTCGTATAACTCATGGCCCCATCGTTGAACTTCCGGGGTCATGCGATCCTTAGCGCGGTCACCAACGTAATAGGTGTTCAGGTATCCGCTAGGCTCCTGAACCGCCACAACCTCTTTGATGATCTTATCTGCCACGGTGCGCAGCTCGGGAAGATCGGCGGACTGAAGCGCGAAACCCGCCGCTTCGGTCCATTTGTAGACATCTGAATCGGAAAATACCGGCCCACGCTGAGGAGCGTCGCTCTGGCCCGCCAAGCGCAGGAAATTGTCCATCCTGCCGTTAGCCTGGAGCAGTTTTTCCATGGACGGGATGCTCTTCTCGACGTTCGTCTGGCGTCGAGCTGCCCAGAAGCCAGACGTGACGGTTACCGCGTGGACGGGCACGTTCCGCAACTTGGCGTAAGGAGACTTGACGAGGTTCAACACACCTTGATTCTTCCATTCGGAACCCGTCGAGGAAGCGGAGGACGATACCAGTTTGCGTTCACCGGACAGCGCAAGGTCTCCTAGCGGCAGCGAAGCTAGTGTCGCCGCCGAAATGGCGGAGCCGACGAATTCGCGGCGCGAAATCTCAGATCCTTTTGTCATATCGACCTCCGGACCGCGCAGTCGACTCCGAGGGGTACTGCCACCCTTTTCGAGTGAATCAGCGGCTAGTGCAGTCCCCCTGCCAAATGATAATAAGCATCGTTCCATTTGAGCGCGTTCATGAAATCAGGAATCTTCGTGTCCCGATCGATTACCAGGCACTCCATTCCCGCAGTCTCCGCGAAATCCCGGAGATGCTCGGTCGTCAAAGTTTGGCTGAGCCCGGTATGATGCGAGGCCCCCGCGAGGATCCAGGCAGTAGCCGCCATCTTGAGGTTGGGTTCGGGTACCCAGATGGCTCGGGCAACGGGTAGCTTAGGAAGAGGTTCTGCGGGCTTGACGAGGTTCACTTCGTTGACGACAAGCCGAAAGCGGCTTCCCACATCGACGATGGAAGCATTCACAGCCCGGCCCGGAGATGCCGTGAACACCAGCCGTACGGGATCTCCTTTGCCACCGATGGAGAGGGGATGAATCTCAGCGGAAGGCTTGTCCGCGGCGATGGAAGGGCATATTTCCAGCATGTGCGCGCCGAGCACTTGCCCGCCGTCTTTCAGGTGATACGTGTAATCCTCCATGAACGACGTACCACCCTGCAATCCTTGACTCATAACCTTCATCGCTCGGACGAGACCTGCCGTCTTCCAGTCGCCTTCCGCGGCGAAGCCGTACCCATCGGCCATCAGGCGCTGGACCGCGATTCCCGGAAGCTGAGGTACACCGTTGAGATCTTCGAAGGTGTCTGTGAAAGCGTTCGCCCCCGTATCGGCAAGGAAGTGCCGCAAACCAAGCTCAATCCTTGCCGCTTCCAGTAAAGCTTTGCGCTTCGCACCATTGGGGCGCAACGGCTCGGCGAGCGCATACGTTTGATCGTACTCCGCCGCGAGCTTGCCGACGTCTCGATCATTCACCTTGCCCATGCGCTCGACCAACTCCCCGATGCCATAGCCGTTGACGGCATAGCGCAATCTGATTTGCGCCTCGACTTTGTCGCCTTCCGTAACGGCGACATTTCGCATGTTGTCGCCGAGCCGGGCAATTCGCAAATGCTGGGCGTCGTGCCACGCGCAAGCGGCGCGTGTCCAGGTGGCCAGCTCTAGGTGAATGTTGGGATCGCGCCAAGAGCCGACGACAACCTTGCGCGGAAGACGCATCCGGGAAACCATGAACCCGAATTCCCGGTCGCCATGGGCCGACTGGTTCAGGTTCATGAAGTCCATGTCGATGGTCGTCCACGGGAGCTCTTCGTTGAATTGCGTGTGCAGGTGGAGGTGGGGTTTCGCGAGCGACCGGAGGCCTGCGATCCACATCCGGGCCGGCGAGAACGTATGCATCCAGGTGATCAGCCCGATGCAAGTGCGCGAGCTGTTGGCGTCCCAACACAAGCGCTCGATGGATTCACCGGTCGTCACAACGGGCTTAGCCACGATCTTTACCGGAATCGAAGGTGATTCAGACAGCGCCGCTCCGATGGTTAGGGAGTGCTGCTCCACTGCCTTGAGAGTTTCTTGGCCATACAGATGCTGGCTGCCGGTGACAAACCAAGCTTCCAGACCCGAAAGATCAATCATCCTATCGCCTCGACCATCGACCGCGCCTGCACACGGGGGACTCGTTAGAAGGGGCAATTCTACAATCTAATCAAAGTACGATCAGCGCCTTCGGGCTCTCGCTTTGCACACGCGGCCTGGCGGGGGCACCTGGCAACGCTCGACCGGAGTTACCCTTTAACGAGCGACTGCTTCTTGCGAGGCCCATCCTGTCGAAACATCGCGCCCTCCATCCGCACCTGATGGAGTTCTAGAAAGTCAGCTTGCCTCCAATCTGCCACCAGCGTGGAAGCGTCTGGGCCGTCACGCGGCCAAAGTTCCCCGCACTCAAATCGCCTTGGATGCTCTGGAAATTCGGATGATTGAAAAGGTTGAAGAGCTCAAAGCGAAACTGGAAATTAAGCCTTTCCGTGATGTGCGTGTTCTTATAAACGGTCGTGTCGGTCTGGATAAAGGCGGGGTTGCGGAATTGGTTAAACTTCTCGTTTCCTTCGGTGCCTTGCGCAGGCGCGGTGAACTGTCCGGACGCAAAGACTCCGCTTAGGTAAGCGCTCCGCGAGGTGCCCTGTTGATAGCTGCTCGCGTTTGGATAGTCGTAGTTATCGCCGTCGGCGTTGTAGTCTCCACCCGCGGAAAACGACGCACCGGTAAATACCGTAAAAGGATAACCCGTCTGGTAAATGCTGGTCCCGCTGAGTCCCCAACCCCCAGTGGCGTGCCCGACAAACCCTTGACCGTTGTTTAAACCGGGGAGTTCATAATTGAAACTAAGAGAGAAGCGGTTGGGGACATCCCACGGCGAAGGCCCGTAGTACTGGTGAGGGTTGGTCGCCGTCGGAAACCGGCTGGCGTCATCCTTGGATGAAGAGCGCGTGTACGAAGCATCGAAGAAACCACGGCCTACTCTCGATCGCAGGTCAAAGGTCACTCCATTGTAGTTGCCCACGCGATCGTTCTGAGTATAGGCAATAGCACCAAAGCTCGGATTCAACCGTGTGGGAGCCGAATTGGGTGGCTTGCCGATTAAGTCGCCGGGCACAGCATTGATGTCAACGCCGTAGGAAACCAAGCCTCCCGCGTTGCCATTGCCCACGAGATTCGTGGTGTGAGATCCGCTGTAAAGCACGCTGGCAACAAGATGGCTGGTCAACTTATGTTCGAGTGTCGCTGCAAAAATATATGCTGTTGGGGACACGATGTTCGGGTCGATTCCCCCAATCGATAGGCCCGCACCCACAATGCCTCCGGCTGCGTCGAGACAGGGAGCGGCGGGACACAAGGGTGTTCCTGCCAACGCCGGGAAGGTAAACCCAAACGGGGGTTTGCTACTTGTGCCCTGAACAAAAACAGGTCTGTTCCCCGGTGCATTGGCGGCGAAGAAGGTTGGCAGAATTAAGCCCGGCGGATTGCCCCGGAACTCCTCCTGGATATTCGCGGGGGTGAGCCAGTTCGAATACATCCCAAATCCCCCTCGCAAGAGCCAATCACCCTTTCCGTTGATGTCCCATGCCGCAGCGAGACGGGGAGTGTAAGCCTTGGGGGAGCGGCTGACGGCATTATGCGTCGGTTTGGCAAAGCCCGTGGCTACTCTCTGTTCGAAAGTCGCACCGGTGCCAAGATAGAAGTTGCCAAACACCGTCGAGGTGGAGCGGGAATAAGGGTTTCCTTGATTGTCGAATCGGAAACCCAGGGTCAAGGTGAGATTGCGACGCGCCTTCCAAGTGTCTTCGGCGAACAGGCCCAAGGTCTTGGAGGCGGCATTCCAATCCCAAAGTTGCTGCTGGCCGGCTATCGGGTTATACATGACTCCCCCTTCCGTCGAGGGAGCATCCTGTGCCAGAGCTAACAAGTTGTTAAAGCTGAATGCCGGGTGCGACCACGGCCCTTGGAACGGTTCCACGTCATCTCCAAACCAGCCGTCATACCCTACCTTCAAGACATGGGCGCCACGAATTTTGGTCAGAACATCCCGCCAATGATAGTTATGCTGGATAAAATCCCCCTGAGCGAAGCCGAGACCGTATCCGAGATTCTGCCCCGTGACGCTGATGCCCGGAATAGAGAAGTCGCCCGTCTGGTCGAGCTTCCCCTCGATGCGATTCTGGGCGAAGACGGCTTCATTCAGCAGCGTGGGGCTGAATGAATGAGTCCAATTGACTTGGAAAGCGCGCTCCCAAGTAGCGTTCGTCGTCGAGAACTGCGGGATCGCCGCGGGTCCGCCGTAGTCAAGCACCGTGCGAAAGAAACTGCCGTAGATGCGATCATTCTTGAAGTACTTGTCCACACGGATGAAATATTGCGTGCCATTGCGGAAATTCGTGGCATTGAAAGATCCCGAATCGATCATCGGCGTCGAGCATGGCAAATTGTTCGTTGCGGCGGTTCCGCAGGTACCAGGGAAGATATCGTTTGCGGTTTTCAAAACCGTTGTCCCTACGATGTGGGTGGGTACGTAGGTATTCAGAATCTTGGTTCCAAACGTATTCGGATAGTTGGTTTGGGCCCACGACGCAAATGCGCGATCTGCAAAGGTTTGTCCCACACCGCCCGTGGAATAGGAAGAACGCAAAGGCTCCACGCCAAAGAAGAAGAAGAATTGGCGGTGCGGGATGATGGGGCCGCCAATCGTCGCCGAGATGTTATTGCTATGAAAAGGGGAGTATTTCGCAGACGACCCGGGCAGCGAATACTTGGCATACATGGGCTGGTAGTTGAAATAGTCGCTAACCAGGCCATGGAAAGTATCGGTGCCGGTCTTCGTTGTCAGTGCCGTTTGTAGTCCACTTCCGCGACCGTATTCGGAAGAGAAGGTATTGACCTGAATGTTCGTTTCCTGAACCACGTCGGGGTTGGGGACCAGATTCAAAACTCCTTGCCGAATATTGCTGGTGACGTCGAGCGAATCAATGGTCCACATGTTCGCCACGGTGCCCTGGCCGTTGGCGCTAACATCGGCAGCGGTTTCCGTGGAGAAGATGTCCACGCCCGTTCCCGGGGTGCCCGAAGCCACGCCTGGTCCTCCGGCGAGTCCCAGGCCCGAAACACCGGGAGCCACGCTTATGAGCGAGAGCATGTTGCGGCCTGCCAGCGGCAACGTAGACAACTCTTGCGTCTCGAGGGTCTGTTGATTCCGTGTCTCGGAGGTATTCAGGAGCGGCGGCTCCGCGGTTACCACCACCGACACCGTAGCCGCGCCAACCTTGAGGGAGATGGGCAAGTTCAAATTCTCGTTGGTTTCGAGCGTGAAGCTCGTTTCCAACTTGGAGAATCCTTTGGCCTCAACGGTGATTTTGTAAGAGCCGGGAGCAAGGCTCAGGAAACGATAGTTCCCTGAGCCGTCGGTCGTGGTCGTAGCGGAAACCTGCGTCACGGTGTTCAGGAGGTCGACTCTGGCCTGCGCCACCACGGCCCCGCTCTGGTCTACGACCGTGCCCTGAATATTGCCGGTAAACTGCGCCCAGGCGGAACCTCCAAGAAACAGCATGACCACCAAGAACCGGGCAACCCATGACGTATGGCATATCATTCGCATGCGTTTCCTCCCCCCGAATTCGGTCGAGCGCTCCCACCGAGAATGGAAAGATCCACACCTTCTGCCCAAAAAGAAATACGGAGTCCCAGCCGCATTTGCCGGGCGCTTCGAGAAGTCCAGATGGCGGTAAACATTGACAGTCGCCGCCCTCACCGGTCTGCTAGCGAATTCTGAACACCAATTTCCATCTCCAGGCCATTGCAAACGCTTGCATTGGAGTGCCGAAATGCTTGCCGGAACTCAACTTCGAGACACACAAATCCTAATATTTCGCACGATGTACTGCGGCACCCCCAAAAGAAACCGCTTGCATGGACCGCGGGATATCACGAACGATCGGGGGATGTCAACAAAAATTCATCTAAAAATTCATCGCTGGCGAAGAAAATGCGAGCAGGGGCGTGGGCGCGGGAGAGGCCCTGCTGCATTCCCTCGCTCCGGTTAGCTCTTGGACCATCCGCGATTCGCGATGCGTCCAACCCCTTCTTTAAGCGTGATCAACTGATTTGCGGACACTTGCCTGAATTTCTCATGCAGTCCGCTTGGCCAGAACACCTCCACCTCAACCGTGGAGGAATGGCCCAGACCAAAATGAAGCCGAGGGTCGTTCGAGGAGTAAAAGCTCGACTGGCTCACGACGGCCTGCGCCTGCACTCCCGCGCCGTAATGGACCAGCACGCGGGCGCCGATGGCGCTCCGGTTGGACTTTACGCCCTCCAGCTTCACCTTGAGCCAGTTGGCTTTCCCCGGGACGTCATTCCGCAGCAGTGAGGGTGGCTCGTTAAGATTGACAATCAACACATCCACGTCACCATCGTTGTCGAAATCTCCGAACGCGCATCCACGGCTCGAATGGGCGGCCGCGACCCCCGGGCCCGCCGCTTCCATGAGCTCTTCGAAAACGCCTTTGCCGAGACTGCGAAAGATGGCGCGCGGCGTTTTGTTGGCGTATTGCGGCAGTTTTTTTTCCACCTCTGGATAGACGTTGCCTGTAACCATAAAAATATCGGGGTAGCCGTCGTTATCGAGGTCGGTGATTCCGGCGCCCCAGCCGACGTAGCGGGTTTCCACGCCCACCCGGGAGGGCCGTGTTTCGTCGTCAAAGTAGCCCTTGCCGTCGTTTCGATACAGACCATTGGCGTCATCCGCAAAATGGGTTTTGAAGAGATCCAAATGCCCATCCAGATTGTAGTCTCCGATTCCCACGCCCATGCCTGCCTGCTCCATGCCATCGTCGCTCAGGGCCACGCCGCGCAAGACTCCTTCCTCGCGAAACGTTCCATCGTGGTTGTTCATGAAGAGCAAGCTCGGGGTGGAGTCGCAGGCCACGTAGATGTCGGGCCAACCGTCTTCGTCAAAATCCGCAGCAACCACGGTCATGCCGTACGTCTCTGTCGCCTTGCTGATTCCTGCTTGCGCTGACACTTCGGTGAATGTCCCGTCTCCATTGTTGCGAAACAGCGAGTGCCTCCCTGTCGGCATTCCTCTGGGACCGCACTCGACGGGAATGCCTTTCCAATTGCAGTTCGAGTCGGCCCCGGGCACGGGCGCGTGTTCGATCGAGAATCGCACGTAGTTCGAAACAAACAGGTCCAGGTGCCCGTCGCGGTTATAGTCCAGAAATGCGCATCCAGCGCCCCAGCGCGGCTGCTCACTCCACAGCCCGGCAGCCTTCGTCACGTCGGTAAAGGTTCCATCCCCGTTGTTGTGATAGAGCCTGTTTTGTCCGAAATAAGTACAGAAAATATCCTCGAATCCGTCGTTGTCGTAGTCTCCTATCGAAACGCCGCAAGCCCAGCCGACCGCCTGCAAGCCGGATTTTTCCGTTACGTCCGTGAAGGTGCCATCGCGATTATTCTTATACAGGCGGTTGGTGGCGTCAGGGGGATCGCCATCGAGTCGTGTCCCCGAAAGCAAAAAGATATCCATCCAGCCGTCATTGTCGTAATCAAGAAACGCGCATCCGCAGCCGGTGGCCTCCAAAATATACTTCTTGCTCTCCACTCCACCGTAAACGACCGGGGCGCGCAGCCCTGCGGCGTAGGCCACATCCACAAAATGAGCGTTGAAAGGGCGGCCGGAAGGCGCTGGCCTCGGCACAGGTCTTGCTATGTGCGTTGCTACACCTTGCGAGAACAGTGGCGTCGAGCGAGTTGCAAGCGCCGATCCTAGGGAGAGTCGCACAAACGCGCGCCGCGTGAAAATCATTCCAAAAGATGCTCCCCTGTTTGCGAACAGAATGACACAATACTACGCTGGCTTACGCGCATCCTATGGTTCGGCGGGCGGTTTCGCCGCGGGATCCTCTTCGACCAACTTATAGCGATAACGCGCTCTCTCTTCCTTGGTTTCCTGCTCACGGAGCGACGCGAGGCGTTTCAGCAAGTCTGGGATTTCCGCCTTGTTCCCGGTTTTCCGTAGCGCTTGAATGAGCCGGTACAGCGCTGTCTGGTCCTTTGGATCGGTCTCTAGAGCCTTCCGGCACTGCTCAGCGGCTCGTTGGTACTGCCCCGTTTGCATATAGAGTTTGGCTAAGACGCCTCTAGCCGCCGCCAGTGTGGGTTGCAAAAGCACGGCCTTCCTGGCGGAACCCATCGCCAGCTGAAATTCCGGGGTACCTGGTTCTGCTCCTTTTTTGCTGAGCACGTCCGCCTGCAGATAGAGCAACAAAGGATCGTTCGGTTTTCGCGCGAGCTTGGCCTGTACTTTAGCCAGAGCGTGGTCCAGATCGTTTGCCTCGACCGCGGCCAGTCCCTGAGCCGCCGAACTCAAAGACTCGTTAGGATCTAATTGCTGGGCTTTTTCGAAATCCTCCTCGGCTTTGTCGTATTGAGCCAACTGCACATAGAGGACGCCGCGCGCCATATAAAGCTGAGCGGCTTGCGGTTGCAAGATTAACCCTTCTGTGACCACATCAATGCCCACCTGAAAGGACTCGTGCGCGAAGGCGATCGTGGCAAAATCCAGATAGAGGCTGACGTTGCGAGGGTCCAGCAAAATCGCTCGCCGCAGCGCGCTCACCGCATTCGGCGTGTCGCCAGCGCCTTCGTAGGCCGAGGCCGCAAGGCTCAGAATTTCCGCATTCGGATCGCGATTCTCCATGACCGGCTCGAGCGTTTCCAAGGCATCCTTCGGCCGGTGTAGCATGAGTTGCATGGAAGCGAGCAGCCGCCGCTCCTGCGGATCATCTGGAGCAATGGCGACCGCTCGCTCAAAGACCAGCTCGGCCTGGTCCAGTTTCTTGCTCTTTACAAGACAAGTAGCGTAGGCATGCAGCGCGTCGCGTTGAGAATCGATCAGCTCCCTGGCCTTTTCGAAATGAGACGCCGCGCCGGCACAGTTCCCTTGGCGATAGTCCAGAACTGCCAGCATGGCGTGCGCGACCTGATTCTCTGGATTCAGTCGGAGCAAGCGGTCGAGCAGCGGCACTGCCGCTGGATTGCCCGCTTGGTATTGGATTTGCGCAGCTCCCTCGAGAGCCGCAATGTTATCGGGAGAAAATCGCAACGCCTGCGTGAAGGCTGATAACGCCTCCTTGCTGTCACCCTTGCTCGCCAAAGCGATCCCTTGCAAGGTCCACAACTGGGTGTTGTTTGGAGATTGTCGGAGGGCCGCCCGGCTCAATTCGATCGCCTTATCGAAGTCCTTGGAACCGAGAGCGGAACGGATGGATTCGAGCGGGCTCTCGCGCGTCTGTGCAACCACGCCCGAGACACAAAACAAAAACACGACACAGAAGCCTAGTTTTCCCCGAGAAGACATGTTGATCTTACGCGAACAGCATAGCCAATTTGAAAAAAGATTACAGCGACGGCGCCCGTTCATCGAACCTTTTTCGGAACCGCGCCTAGTCTTGTCGCTCTGGCGAATTGCTTGGGACACGGAGGTGTGCATTTCGACCGCAATCTGCGGGAAAATCGCCTTTACCCAACTAGGCTATGCGCTTAGTTTGTGATAAAGGCGGTAATCTTCGTCTTTGATTCGAGCGAAGGGACGCATCGTCATCGTGCCGCCTTTGGTGCGAATCTCCCACTCATCCGAAGACGGAGCGGATGCGGTTGCCCCCAACAACTGTTCGCGCGTCACGTCGGGAAAGCTATTGCCGATCGCAAACAGTGCGAGTGGGCCTCGCACGAGCGCCACGAGGTTGGGAGTCGCATCGTCCGCGGCCTCCAGCCGCAATGGCATGGCGAGCTCAAATTCGATTCGATCGCCATCCTTCCATGTTCGGGCCAGAGCCATAAACTTTCCGGGAGCAAGTTCGCCCTCGGCGCGTTTTCCGTTCACCTCGAGCGACGTCTGGGGACCGGCCCATGCCGGGACGCGCACATAGATTGTGAAAGTCTGCGGTTTCGCCGCTGCGAATTCCAGCTGAATGGTGTTTGTCTTCGGGTATTCGGTTTTTTGCGTCAACGTGCATGGCGCGCCACCGCGGGTCCAAGTTAGCTTCGAAGGAAGAAACAAATTAACGTAAACGCCGTCCTCGCTTGGATAATACGAGCTGATTCCGTAATCCGCGGACAGTTGAGGAAACGTACCCGAGCAGCAAGGCCATTTGTCCTTGTACCACTCTTTTTGCGCCCCATGGCTGTTGTAGTCTGAATAGTAGAAGCTCGTGCCGTCCGCCTCAATCGGTCGCGCGCCTGCAATGGTGTTGTAAAGAACGCGCTCCATGCTATCGCCGTAACGCGAATCCCGCGTCACTCGCAACAGGTAGCGCGTAATCTTAAAGTGGCCGTATGCGCCGCACGGCGTCTCGAAACTGGCATGCGTGCTCTCGAGGCTCGCCGCAAGGGCGCCTCTCCCGGGCTCTACAAACGCTTCGTCCGGTCCCCACCCGCCCGTGGCATAGCTCTGTTCCTCGACCATCCGAAAACCATTGCGCGCCGCCCGCAAATACTTCTCCTCGCCTAACACGAGATGGGCTTGCATTGCGGAACTCAACGCATTTACGTGGCTATAGGCATGTTCGCCGGGAAGAACGTTGTTGTCCTCCGCAAGAGGGTCAAAGTAGTCCTGCTCGAGAAAACGAACCGCCAAATCGCGATAGCGCCGATCCCTGCCGCTGCGCTGATAC
>Ga0310917_10000271_pt1 | contig 22408 bp, 21 predicted proteins | sample GREbulkMGLF178_FD_203531 | JGI IMG/M metagenome (GOLD analysis project Ga0310917, IMG submission 203531) | Lab enrichment of tropical soil microbial communities from Luquillo Experimental Forest, Puerto Rico - GRE.bulkMG.LF178 | ecosystem: Environmental > Terrestrial > Soil > Tropical forest >... | reverse complement strand
TTCCATTTCGTCGAACACGGGACCGCGTCCGGAACAGTTCGTTGGATCAGCGAGGGCGCCTTTACCCAAGACGACAACGGCAGCCCGGTGGAACCCTATTACAAGGCGCGCATTGCCCTGACCGAGGTCAAGCTCAAAGGAGTCCCGGACAGTTTTCGACTCGTGCCGGGGATGACTCTCACTGCCGACATTCAGGTCGGGAGCCGCTCGGTCTTCATGTACATGTGGCGCGGGGTCATCCGCGGCGTCGGCGAGGCGATGCGCGAGCCGTGATCGGCTTCTGCGGGCGGCCGCACGATCGCGAAGCGGCGGTACAGCGCGGTCTGGCGGCTCACCAGCGGGCGGACTACACCGCTGCGCTGGAGGAGTGGTCGGCGGCTGCAGCGAGCTGTAATTCTGAGGCGCTCTATCAGCTCGGGCTGCTCTATGCTCGCGGGCATGGCGTGCTGGCCAACCTTGCCGATGCGGCGCACTATTATCTGCAGGCCGCAAAGCAGGGTCACGCGGAGGCGCAGTATCAGCTCGGCCTCCTCCATTTTGGTGGGACGCGCGGCGATCAGTCGTCGGGCTGGGCAAAATGGCATGGGGCGGCCGCACTGCAGAACCGCAAGCTCTTGTTTCCAAATGGTGTAGATGTACCGTTAGACAGTGCCGAGGCGCTGCGGTGGAGCCGAGCGGCCGCCGAACAAGGAATGGCCGAAGCGCAAGCCATCACTGGACTGATCTACGCGCGCGGGTTCGGTTGCGAGCACGATTACCTGGAGGCCAGGCGTTGGTATCTGCTTGCCGCCGCGCAGGGCAATGCAGCCGCTGAACTTGGTCTCGGGGTGCTCTACGCCAATGGTCTCGGTGTGGAAACGGACCTGGTAACTGCGGCGAGCTGGTACGAGAAGGCCGCGGAGAAGGGGAATGACGGGGCGCAGACGGCGCTCGCGCTAATGTATCTCTCCGGTCAGGGTGTCGAACAGGACAGCGAAAAGGCCGCAAGCTGGTTTGCGAAGGCCGCCGCGCAGGGCAATGCGCGCGCGCAGTACAACCTGGCACTCCTCATTCTGCGAGATGACGAGGCGCTGAGGAACGCGCCTACCGCCGAAACGTGGCTGCGTCGGGCGGCGCGGGCGGGGCATGTTCCGGCGATGCATAGGCTCGCCAGCTTTTACGAGCTCGGGGGGGCCGCGCCGCCGAACATGATCGAGGCGGCGCACTGGTACCGCGCGGCGGCGGAAGCAGGACATGCCGAGGCGCAATTCACTCTCGGGCGGCTGTACGCGCGCGGCGAGGGGCTTCCCCAACAGCTCGAGGAAGCTGCGAGATGGTTCGAAAAGGCTGCGGAGCAGGGAGTCGCCGCGGCGCAGGTCAATATCGCCGCATTTCACCTGAAAGGAACCGGCACCGCGCGTGATCCGGCGAAGGCGGCAAATTGGTACCGCCTGGCGGCGGGCCAGGGTCTGACGACGGCAATGGTCCGGCTAGCTTTCCTTCACCTCTCCGGAGAGGGAGTGCTCTGTGATCCGCCAGCCGGTGCCGCCTGGCTGCAACGCGCAGCTGATCTCGGCGACCCGGAAGCGCAATCCGGCTTGGGCACCCTTTACGCGCGGGGCGAGGTCGTCGCGCAGGATTTTGCCCGGGCGCTTGATCTCTTCCGCCAAGCTGCAGAAGCCGGGTACTCCTCGGCGCTCGTCCAGCTCGGCCATCTCCACGCTCAAGGGCATGCCGGCGATCCGGATCCGGCTGCGGCTCTGCGCTATTATCGCGACGCTGCGGCGGCAGGTCATCTCGACGCGCAACGCATCCTAGCGTGGAATAATCTGTACGGTCGTGGCGTGCCCAGGGACACGGCTGCCGCGGCATTGTGGTTCCGCAAGGCGGCGGAGAAAGGCGACACAGGCGCGCAATTTCAGCTCGCAGTGATGTATTGCACCGGCGAAGGCGTGGTCCGGAACCTCGAAGAAGCCGTGAAGTGGTACCGCCACGCCGCCGAGCAAGGCGACCGCTATGCACAATACAATCTCGCGGTCATGCTGCTAAAAGGCCAGGGTACACAGGAGGACGCGGATACGGCTTTTTACTGGTGCTCGGCCGCGGCCGAGCAGGGTCTGGCCGAAGCCGAGCTTCAGCTGGGCGATCTTTATCGAGCTGGCCGCGGCGTTGGTGAAGATCTCGTGATCGCTGCCGCGTGGTACGAAAAAGCAGCCGAGCGCGGGCATGCCGAGGCTGTAGCACGGCTCGATGGGTTACGCGAGGCCCAAGCAGGATGAGGCGCCGCCCACCGCGCAGCGCGCGAACCGCGAACCAAACTGCGCCTTACGTCCGCCAAATAGAGATGCCGTTGTCTCCGGCTCGTCAGTCGAATTGCATACTGATGGTTTCGGCGACGAGCGCAGGCCGTGCTGCCCCTTCGACCTCGACCGTATTTTCCGAAGTGATGCGCACACCACCCTCGACCGGATCGACCGCTTTGATCTTCTGGCGCAGCCGGATGCGCGATCCGGCTGGCACCTGCCCGGTAAACCGGATTCGGTTCGATCCGTAGTTGAGGCCCCGCGAGCGGTGCTTGACGCGATAGATCGTCTGACCGAGGCGCGGAACCAGCGACAAGGTAAGATAACCGTGGGCGATCGTCTTGCCGCCCGGCATCTCGCGCTTGGCGCGCTCGACATCGACGTGGATCCATTGATGATCGCCGGTTGCGTCGGCGAATTTGTCGATGATCGCTTGGTCGACCGTGAACCAATCGCTGATGCCGATTTCCTTGCCGACATACTGGGCGAGGTCACCCGGCCGCTCGAGTTCAAGCATTGTCTTCCCCGTCTGGTGTTGCCGCGGCATCCTCTACCCGATTGAGCCACTGATCGGGAAGGCCGCACGATAGGAGCCTCGTTCTGTGATCGCGCGACGCTTGGCAAGGGTTAGGCAATCGCGGCTGCCGTTATCCAGGCAGATGACTGGAGGGTTTGTTGATCATCGAGTCAGCCCCGGGACACTACGTAAAACCGGGAACCGCTGACCGGAGGAAAAGGACCAGGGTCAAGCGGGCAGTCTTATCAGATTCGCTCCACGCCGGTAGCCGCGGCGTCGATCGCCGCGGCCACCGCATTGATTTGCTCCTCGCTGAGCGGCCCGCGCGAGAGGCGAAATCGCAACGCGAGCTTCAAGTTCTCCATCGCCCGCAGAATTTGCGGCGCCGTGCCGCCGCCATGGGCACGGCTGGTCTCGGCCATGTGAACGAGAAGGGCATCCACTGCACGGCGGTTGGCATCGAGGAAGGCTCGGCCCTCTGCGGTAATCTCGTGCAGCTTCTTCGCACCATCGCCGCTGCTGACGGTCACATAGCCGAGCTCCTCGAGGAGGGTCAGCGTTGGATAGATGACGCCTGGACTGGGGCTATAAGCACCGGCGACCTGCTCCTCGATCGCCTTGATGATTTCGTACCCGTGCCGGGGCTTCTCAGCGATGAGGTGCAGGATCACTAAGCGAAGGTCTCCATGGGCGAAGAAGCGGCCGAGGCCTCCTCCGCGTCCCCGTCGACCGTGCCAATTATGGCCAAGGTGCGGGCCGTCATGATTTTGTTCAGCGCGGTCGAAGCGACGGCCGCGGTGCTCGTTATGGGATTGTCGGTGGTACATTGGTTCTCTGAGTGTGTTTCGACATAACGAAATATCAGATATATCTGAATACACCCAATTGCAAGAGGCCTACCAACAAATATGCTGCGACGGAGCCTCCGGCTTGCCCGCTTGGGAAACGGAGAGCCGAATTGACCGTCGTTCGATCAACCGTTTCCTTGGTCGGCTGAGGACCGCTTCGCCGTCCCAAGGCCGCAAACGGATGCGCTATACCAAAACCGCCCTGTTGATATTCGGCGCCGGCCTTGTCCTGGCACTCGTCGTGGTCGCCACCGAGACGCAAGGGCTCGAGCGCGTCGCCAGCGCGGCGATGGCGCTTGGCATCGCCGCCATCCCAATCGGCATGGCCGTCGACTGGCGCCTTGCGACGAGACCCCCGCGGCGTGCATCGAGGCGGCGCAGCAAACGGCGGACGCGCCGCACCACACCCGCCGCTCGCCGACGCTCGCGCCCTCGTAAACCCGCAGGGCCAAAACGATAAGATGACCCAGCCTCAAGCGGCGCCGTTAATGTGTGGTTTCTTCCTTGCAAGATCGCGCCGCTTGATCCGGCGCCGCTTGTCGGAAGAGGGGATCCAGCCAAGACCGAAGCGCTTGCCATCGACGGCGTGACGCGGGCATACCCGCCGTAATAGGATCGGATCGAGCCCGCGGCGAGCTACGCCGCGATGTTGATGCGGGAGAAGACGTGATGGCGAAGAAGAAGATAGCGATCGTTGGCGCGGGAGCGGTTGGTGGTTATGCCGGAGCTCATATGGTGCAGGCCGGCGAGGACGTAACCTATATCGACCCGTGGCCGGAGAACGTCGAAGCCATCCGCAAGGACGGTCTGCGGATCACCCATATCCGCGATGTCGAGCCGTTCACCGTCAGGCCGCGCGCGCTGCACCTGACCGAGGCGCAGCAGCTCAGCAAAGAAGCGCCGATCGACATCGCCTTTATCTGCATGAAGTCCTACGACACCGCCTGGGCGACGGCGATGATCAAGCAATACCTGGCCCCCGGCGGGTATTGCGTGTCGCTGCAGAATTGCATGAACGAAGAGACAATTGCCGGCATCGTCGGATGGGGCAAGACCCTGGGCTCGATCGCCAGCTCGATCACCGTAGAACTGCATGCGCCGGGCCAAGTGCGCCGCGCCGCCGGCAAATCGGGCTCGCGCCACACTGTATTCCGCGTTGGCGAGGTGCACGGCCGCATCACCGACAGGGCCAAGGAAGTCTGCAAGCTCGTCGGTTACGCCGACAGCGCGATGGTGACCGAGAATTTGTGGGGCGAGCGCTGGTCAAAGCTCGTCACCAATGTCATGGGCAATGGTTTATCAGCCTGCACCGGGCTGATCTCGCGCGACATGATCAAGAACGACGCGATCCGCCATTTCTCGACCCGGCTCGGCAGCGAGGCGATCCGCGTCGGCCAGGCGCTCGGCTACACCTTTGACGAGGTCAGTCACATGGATCCGGAGACGATCGCCCGGGCCGGTGAAGGCGACGCCGCGGCGACCCAGGAAATCGACGAGCATCGTCTCGCCGAGGCCAACCGCCCGGGCGGCGGCGAACATCGCCCGTCAACCGGCCAGGACATGTTCAAGGGCCGCCGCACCGAGATCCAGTTTTTAAACGGCTTTGTCGGGCAAAAGGGCGACGAGGTCGGCATCCCGACACCGACCAACAAGATCCTGACCGACATCGTCACTCGGGTCGAAAAGGGCGAGCTGAAGCCGGACCCGAAGCACATCATCGATCTGAGGCTCAACTGAGACCGGCCGGCGCTCATGCTCGCTGTTGTCAACACGCCGGGTGGCAGCGCGCCGGTCGAATTGCGCGAGGTCGCAGAGCCACAGCCGGCGCCCAACGAGGCGCTGGTCGAGGTGCGCGCGTTTTCGCTCAATCGCGGCGAGTTGCGGTTGTTTCAGATCCGTCCCGAAGGCTGGCGGCCTGGTCAAGACATCAGCGGGGTGGTGCTGAAGCAGGCGGCCGACGGCAGCGGGTCCGCGGCCGGCACCGGGGTTGTGGCATTGACCGACAATGCCGGCTGGGCGGAGCGTACTGCCGTGCCGGCGCATCGCATGGCGGCATTGCCGGACAATGTCCTGCTGGAGGAAGCCGCCGCCTTGCCGGTCGCCGGTCTGACCGCGCTGCGCGCATTGCGGCATGGCTCGCCGCTACTCGGTAAGCGTGTACTGATTACCGGCGCTGCCGGTGGGGTGGGGCATCTCGCGACACAGATCGCCGCGCGATCCGGGGCGCAGGTCACTGCCGTGGTCGGCGGATCCGAGCGCGGGCACCACCTGCGTGGCGCGGAAGAGATCGTCGAAGGCATTGACACGGTGCAAGGCAACTTCGCGCTAATCCTCGAATCCGCTGGCGGGTCCTCTCTCGCCGCGGCGATCGCGCATATCGAAGCAAAGGGAACGATTGTTGTTTTCGGCAACTCGTCGGGCGATGCAACGGCGTTCAGCTTTCGCGACCTCGCAGAGCACCCAAACGCGCGTATTCAAGGCTTCTCCTATTTCACGTCCGAAGCGGAGGAGCGCTTTAGGCCGGATCTGGCACTATTGGTCTCGCTCGTCGCGGACGGTTCATTAAAACCCCATCTCGTCGAGCATAGCTGGCGCGAACTCGCTCAGATCGGTCCGCAATTGCGCGACCGGCAAATCCGCGGCAAGGCTGTATTTCACATAGATTGAACGGAGAGAACCAAATGACCATCAAAGTTGGTGATAAGATCCCCTCGGTGACCCTGCGCTATGTGACCCCGGACGGGGTCAAGGCGGTCACCACCGAGGAGTTCTTCGGGGGCAAAAAGGTCGTCCTATTCGGGCTTCCCGGGGCCTACACGCGGACCTGCTCCGAGCGTCATCTGCCGGGCTACGTGACGCGCGCAGCCGAGCTCAAGGCCAAGGGGGTCGACACGGTCGCCTGCCTGGCAGCCAACGACCATTTTGTTATGAACGCCTGGGGCAAGGAGCGCGGGGCCGATAGCAAGGTCGTCATGCTGGGCGACGGCAGCGGCGATTTCACCCGTGCGATCGGGCTTGAGCTCGACCGCACCAAGGAAGGTATGGGCATGCGCTCGCAGCGCTATTCGATGCTGGTCGAGAACGGCGTTATCAAAGCGCTGAACGTCGAGCAGCCGGGTCAGTTCGACGTCTCCAGCGCCGAGGCGATGCTGAAGGCGCTCTGATGGATTATCGTCACCCCCGCGGAAGCGGGCGGCCAAGGCACCTGCATAGACCCTGGGCGCCTAGATTCCCGCGTTTGCCGGAATGACGAAAAATCTGTGGCAATGGTATGGGCCGGTCGCGCTCGCTGCGGCGGCCTTTTGCGTGCTGCCGGCTGCCGCGCAGCAGGCGGTCGGCGGAGGACCGGCGACGCTCGCCTTACCGCCGTATCCAACCGATGCCGGCAAGCCCGTCATCTACGATCCGCAATTCGCCGTAAAATCCGACGATGAAAAGGGCTGCGCCCCCGGGTTCTCGTGCCGGCTGCGGCTGCTCGGCGTCATTCAAAATAATGGCATTGTCGAGCTCCGGGCGACAGCATTCACCTGGTGAGCTTCGCCGCGGTGACAAAGGCTTCGACTTTTGCGAGGTCCTTGCCCTCTCCGTCCGGCCGATCGGTCTTGGTCTTGGAATCCACACCCGCCGCACGGACCGCGGCGATCGCGGCGGCGACATTGTCGGGACCAAGCCCACCGGCGAGAATGACCGGGATGCCGACCTCGTCGACGATGCGGCGGCTGAGAGTCCAATCGTGGACACGGCCGAGCGCCCCGAACTGCCGTGCCCCGAGGTCGTAGCTGTCGAGCAGCAGGAAGTCGGCAACGCCCAGATACGATCGCGCGACCTCGACACTGGCCTCGTCGATGACCGGAACCGCCCGCATGATCGGGATTTGTGGAAAGCGCGTCTTGAGTGCCCTCGTCATGGCGACCGAGAAGTCCTCGATCTCTGCCTGCACTTGGACGATGTCCGGCATTGTTTCTTCGACTACCCGAGCGACCTCTTCGAGGTTTGCGGAAAGCGACAACGCAACGCGCTTGTGACCGACAGGTACGGCGGCAAATATCGCTTTGGTCCGAGCAATCGACAGCTCGCGCGGAAATGAACCATCGCCAACGAGCACCCCGATGTGATCAACCCCGAGCCGGGCCAGCGCGGCAGCTTCTTCCGGAGTCTGGACCTCGAAGATTTGAACCAGCATGTCTCCGCACCCACCAAGTAGGGATAATGGAAATACCATGACGGACGCCCTTTCGATCACGGTTGTCGGCGGCGGGGCCATCGGCAGCGCGGTGGTGTTTTCACTTGCCCGCGCCGGTTTTGCGCCAAGGCTCGTCGCCCGTGGCGAGGCCGTCGCGGCGATCCGGCATGACGGGCTGCGCGTCGACAAGTGGGACGGCGGCGGGACAGTCCGGCTCGATGTCACCGATAATCCGTCCGAGCTGGGACCGCAGGATCTGGTGATCGGCACCATGAAGGCGCAGGACTGGCCCGCCGGCCTCGCCACACTGACCCCGCTGATTGGGCCGCAAACCGCGTTGCTACCGCCGATCAATGGCATTCCCTGGTGGTATTTCGACGGTCAGGGCGGTCTGCTTGGAGGTCAACGGATAGGCGCGGTCGATCCGGACGGCACATTGCTCGCCGCACTGCCGGCTCGCCTGGTGATCGGCGCCGTCGTCTATATGGGCGTCTCGCGCATCGCTCCCGGCGTCATCAGGTGGACCAGTGGCAACAAGTTCGTGATCGGCGAACCCGCTGGCCGGCCGCGCGAGCGGACCGAACGGGTGGCCGCGGTGCTCCGGCAGAGCGGGTTCGACGTCACCATCGCGGGTGACATTCGTGCCGAGATCTGGACCAAGTTGATCGGTAACGCCGCGTTCAACCCGCTCTCGGCCATTGCCTGCGCGCGGATCGACGAGTTGATGAACGATAAGGGTCTCGGCCGGATCGCGCTCGCCTCGATGCGCGAAGTCGCAGCGGTCGCGGCGGCGGTCGGCGCCCCTTCGGGGATGGACATCGAGAGGCGCTTTGCGATCAACGCGGAGCTCGGCGCCTTCCGCACATCGATGCTGCAGGATTACGAGGCCGGCCGCACGCTCGAGCTGGGAGGGCTCGTCGATGCAGTCGTCGAGATCGGCTCACGCCTCGGCGTCCCGACACCGATGACCGAGGCATTGGGTGCGCTCGCCCGGCGGGCGGTCGCTGTCAGGGACCGCGGCGCAACCCTCTGAACAGACTGAGGGCTACATGCCGAACGATATCAATGCCTTTGTTCCGGGCCCGCGTGTGCGGATCGAAGGGCGGCCGGGCGGCCCGCTTTCCGGACTGACCTTCGCCGCCAAGGACCTGTTCGATGTCGCGGGATACCCGACCGGCGGCGGCAACCCCGATTGGGCGCGGTCGAACCCGATCCCGGCGCGGCATGCCTGGGCCGTGCAGCGCTTGCTCGATGCCGGTGCGACCTTGATCGGCAAGACGATTACCGACGAAGTGTCGCTCGGGATCGTCGGGGAAAACGCGTTCTACGGTACTCCGGTCAACAGCCGGGCGCCGGACCGGGTGCCGGGCGGCTCCTCCTCGGGCTCGGCTGCCGCGGTTGCCGCCGGACTCTGCGACACCGCACTCGGCACCGACACCGGCGGCTCGGTGCGGGTACCGGCGAGCTTCTGCGGGCTTTACGGGATACGGCCGACGCATGGGCGGCTCGATGTCTCGGGCATGATGCAGCAGGCGCCGAGCTCGGACACGACGGGCTGGTTCGCCCGCGACATCGCCACCTTCGCGAAGGTATCGAGTGTCATGCTCGACGAGCCAATCTCGACAATCTTGCCGCGCCGGCTGATCATCGCGGTCGATGCCTTCGCGTTTGCCGATCCTGAGGTCGCCGCCGCGCTGCAGCCGATGATCGAACGGCTGCGTGCGTTGATAGGCGAGGTGCGCGAGGAGGTGATGGCGCCCGCCGGCTTGACCCAATGGGCACGGGCACAGCGCACTTTGCAGCCTTCCGAGGCTTGGCTCACCTTCAAGGACTGGATCGACCGCGACAACCCGCGCTTCGCGTTCAGTGTCGCACGCAACATCATTCTCGGATCTATGATCCCCGAGAGCGAGCGCGGCTGGGCTCGGCTAACCCGACGCGAGGCGCGTGGCCGCATGCGCTACCTGCTGCCGGAGGGGACAATCCTCTGCTTGCCGACCACGCCCTTCCCCGCTCCCAAGCGGGGAGAACCGCTATCCGTGGCAAGCGAGCAACGGGACCGCCTGCTCTGCCTCTGCTGCCACGGCGGGCTGACCGGGGTGCCGCAGGTCAGCATCCCTGGCGCCACGGTCGACGGTTTGCCGGTCGGCCTGTCGATCGTCGGCAGCCGTGGCTGCGATGCGGCGCTTATTGCGGTGGCCCGTGCTCTAGAGGGCTAGCCTCGGCGGTTCAACAAGCGACGTAGGTCGGGTGCCTGAGGGTCCGGAACCCGGCGGAACTCGCGACGAAGATGGCGCACCCGGCGAGATTCGAACTCACGACCTCTGCCTTCGGAGGGCAGCGCTCTATCCAGCTGAGCTACGGGTGCTCGCGCGCGATCTGTGGGATCAGAGTAGGCTGGGATACAACCTGACGGCCCGGCACGCAAGAACGATCGCTTTCCGCGCGTGCCGAGGGTTTGCCAACAGAGGCTTGGCGGGAGCATGACGATCGAGGATTATCCCGCAGCCTCGCAAGCGCCGTCGCGCCGGAGGGGGGATGGGTCTTCGACCTGCGGAAAGATTGGCGTGCGGGATCGCGCGAGGCGCCGGGCGTGACGCCGCCTGGTGGACCGACCGCGCGTTCGCCCCGACGGACGAAGACATTCTCAAGGAATTGGAACGGCGGCTCGGGCGACTGCATGCAAAGCAACGGATCGGCATCGAGGATGACCGTGAGGCACGGGTCTTTGGTCAAGGCCTGAACTTCTTTCACCCCGAGAATTGGGGCCGCAGTCCCGCGATAATTCGCACGGCGCTAAAGCTGACCGGTTTGTATTGGCGGGCGCAGAAGAACGCGGAAAACGTCCAGATCCGGCACAATGACATCCTATTGCCCCAGCTGCCTTCCTCGTTCGACGGCTTGACCTTGCTCCACATTAGCGACTTGCACGTCGACATAAGTGGCGGGGCGATGCGGCGGCTGACCGAGCTGCTCCCCAGTCTCGCATACGACCTTTGCGTGCTCACCGGCGACTACCGTGGGAAAACCTTCGGGCCTTTCGAAGCAACCATAGAGGGCCTGGCGCGGGTGTGCGCGCATATCGTCGGGCCGATCTACGGAGTGTTGGGCAATCACGATTCAATCCGCATGGTTCCCCCCTTGGAGGAGATGGGAATCCGCATGCTGCTAAACGAGGCCGAAACGCTCGAGCGTGGCGATCAGCGCATCCATCTGGTCGGGATCGATGACGCTCACTACTACCGGGTCGACAATATCGAAAAAGCGGCGTCGCAGCTTTCCGGTGACGACTTCTCGATCCTGCTGTCGCATACGCCGGAGATCTATCGCCAGGCAGCAAATGCCGATTTTGATTTGCTCCTGAGCGGACATACGCATGGCGGCCAGATCTGCCTGCCCGGTGCGATCCCAATCACCCTTGATTCGGTGCTGCCGCGGCGGATGGGTTCGGGTTTGTGGAAATACCGCGACATGGTCGGCTACACCTCGGTTGGGGTCGGGTCGTCCATGGTCGCCGTGCGGCTCAACTGCCTTCCGGAAATCACCCTACATCACCTGCGGTGTGGCGAGGTTAGTATGGTCGATCACGTAGGTGAAGCGTGTAGAACACACGAGAAAGCAGTACTTCACCGATAAAGAAAAGGCCGACCCCGGCGGCGATGTCCGCCATCGTTAAGGACAACGGATTGCGGCAGGCGAGCAGCGGAAACAGAGCTTCCGGGACTTGATCGAGACCGCTCGCCCGGCTGCTCGGCGGTAAAGCCATGCGGCGCTTCAGAAAACTCGAGACGAGGTCGCCGGCCATGGCGAGGCTGCCGACCAGAAACCCGACTGTCCATTCGAGACCGACCGGCGGTGCGCCTGCCGTCGTCACCAGCACCGCCAGCACTACCCCCCGTATGGTCTTCGACCGGCCGAGCAGCGGCCGGCCGTCGACAAACTCGACGCCGCCGTCCAGCGGGTAGGCAAGGTGTTCGCCCAATATTTTTTTGGCAACGACCGGTGTGCCATTGGCCAGCACGAGCAGGGTCAGCATCTGGAGTATCAGCCAGGAGTGCACTGGTTCAGCGGCCAGCCAACGATAGATGGCCGCCGGCGCGCAGAAAGGCTTCAGCCGCAGCGCGGTCGGCGCCGGAGGGCAATGGCGCAGAGGGTGCCAGCACCCAGCTTGCAACATCCGCGATCACCACCGGGCCTTGGAGGTCGCGCAACAGCATGTGGTAGCCATTCTCGTACCAGGCGAGCTTACGGCGGCGGGTGGGTTCGGCCGGCAACGTGTCGACAAAGCGTTGGATCGGCACCCGTGGTATGATTTCGTCCTTTGCGCCGTACATGACGAACAGCGGCTCATCGAGCAGAGCGCCGGAGGCGAGTGCGGCATCCATCAGGTCGACGAGGCCGTAGATCGTGTCAATGCGGGTCGCGTGGATCACCAGCGGGTCGTCCGCCAGCGCCTGCAGCATCGCGACGTTGTCCGACGGTTTGATCTTGAGCCCACGGCCGGTGAGGGTCAGCCTCGGCACCACACGGACCCCCGCCCACAATGCCAGTCGCGGCAGGAGATCCATCGTCTGGCGTCCCCAGACCGCCGGTGCGGTCAAGATGACCCCATCGACATCCGGCATGGGAGTGCCGCTCTCGCCGGTCAGGGCAACCACCGCCACCGCCCCGCCCATGCTCTCGCCCAGGAGGTAGAGCGGCATGTGCGGATATAGCCGACGCAATATTTGCGCGGCAGTCGCGGCATCGGCGGCCAATGCGGCGCGCCCCGGCCAACGCCCGCGCTCGGGCGCTGCGCCAAAGCCGCGCTGGTCATAGGCGTAAGTCGCGATCCCCTCTTCGGCCCAGACTTCACCGGGTCCCTCGAAGGCGTTGGCGTAATCGTTGAAGCCGTGCAAGGCGAGGATCACCGCCTTTGCCTCTTGCTGACCATTGACTCGGGGCAGCCATTTGCGCAACGGCAGGATCTCGCCGTCGGCGGCGATGAAGCTGGTCTCGGTAAAGTGCGGCAGGGGCTTCGGGTCGGGCGCCGCACGCACCGTGCCGATGCCGGCGAGCCGGACTTCTTCGTCGGTCGTTGGGGCGCAGCCGACGAGCAGCAGCAATGCGGCGATCATCCAGACACCGGCAGGATTGGACGCGATCTGCAGCCGGCCGATCCTCACCCCGATTTAGCGCAGTCGTGCCTAACGGAGCGGCCGCGAGCGAGCGCGAAGGCGAGCTCCGATGCGGTTATCCACTGCTGGGGAGAAGCATAGCGGATCATTGATTGTGCCGTGCCAATCGGTATCATCGACCTCGTTATACGGTCAACCGGGCACCTTAGCGCGCCCGCTGTTCATCCCGGTGGTCCATGGCCCCGTTCGAGACCATCTACATCGACGAGATGGTCGCCGTTTGCGACGGCGGCGAAGGGCCGCTCGGCCACCCGCGGGTCTATCTGAACCTGGGTCCCTCCGGGAGGATCGAATGTCCGTACTGTTCCCGTCTCTACGTCAACCGCGCGACTTCGGCGGCCGGTACCGGCGACATCCTACCGTCGAGCGAGGCCGAACAGCGCAACGCCTGAGTGAAGAAAGCCGTGGACGAGATTCTTAACGATACGGTCGAGCCTCTACCCGTGAACCGCGCGCCGGGCGTCACGCCCGGCTCTGTGACGCCAGGCGCCCCGCACCACGTGTTTCTGATCGACGGCTCCGGCTTCATCTTCCGCGCCTACTATGCCCGTGCCCGCAGCAGCGAACCGGTATTTCAGCGGAAGTCGGATGGCATGGTCACGGAGGTCGTGACGCTATTCAGCAACATGCTGGATAAATACCGGCGCGAAACCGATGCCGACCATATGGCTGTGATTTTTGACGCGTCCGGTACAAGTTTCCGCAACCGAATATACGATGCATATAAAGCAAACCGACGGGAAATGCCGGAGGATCTTCGCCCGCAATTAGAGCACGTGCGGCGAGCGGCGGCGGCGTTTGATATTTGCCAAATCGAGCTGCCGGACTTCGAGGCAGACGATCTCATCGCGACATATGCGCGTCATGCTGTCGGAGCTGGAGCGAGAGTAACCATCCTGTCGTCCGACAAAGACCTGATGCAGCTGGTCAGCGACGAGGTAAGGATGCGCGATCCGATGAGCGATCGCCCGATAGCCGAGGCGGAAGTACGCGAAAAGTTTGGCGTCGGCCCGAGCAAAGTCATCGAAGTGCAGGCGTTATGCGGAGATAGCACCGACAATGTGCCGGGTGTGCCTGGGATCGGCGTCAAGACCGCCGCGGAGCTGATCAACACCTATGGCGATCTCGAGAACTTGCTCGCCCATGCGCACGAAATCAAACAACCGAAGCGGCGCGAGGCGCTGATCGAAAACGAAGCCAAGGCGCGATTGTCGAAGGAGCTCGTCAAGCTCGACAACGGCGTCCCTCTCCCCTGTCCGTTGTCCGCACTCAAAGTCAAACCGTACAACCCCGAAAAACTCTTCCCGTTTTTGGATGAGATGGAGTTGCGCGCGCTCAAGGGGCGCATCGTACAGCGGCTCTCCCTCGCCGCGGAGGCCGTGACGGTCGAGCAGCCGGAACCGGTTGTCCCGGAAATTCCGCCCTTTACCGGTCCGCGCACCTATGCGCTCGTCGACACGCTCGAAGGTCTCGACCACTGGATCGAAGCCGCCCAGCAGTCCGGTGTGGTCGCGGTCTGGCCGGAGGCGAGTGCGGTTGGCGGCACCCGCCCGGCTCTCGCCGGGATCGCGCTGGGGCTGGCACCCGGTCTCGCCGCTTATGTCCCGCTCGGCCATCGGGCAGCCGGGACCCTCGACCTCGGCGGAACCGGCGAACTGTCGCTGCCGGTGGTTATCGACCGGTTGCGGCCGCTGCTCGAGGATCCTGGCGTCCTCAAGATCGGCCACGATGTCAAGACTGCCGCACACCTCCTGTTGCGCTACGGTATCCAGCTGGCGCCCTATGATTGCTCGATGCTGATGTCGTATGTGCTCGACGGCGGCCAGGCCGAGCACACGATCGAGCATCTGGTCCGCCGCGCCTTCGAGCACGAGCTGAAGCCGCTCAAAGAGCTGGTCGGCACCGGCAAGAGCCTGATTGCTTTCGCCGAGGTGCCGCACGACGCCGCGCGCGACTTTGCCGCGGAGCGCGCCGATGCCGCGCTACGCCTCCACATGCTGCTGAAGGCGCGCCTCGTGCGCGACAAGATGACCGCGTTCTACGAGACCATCGAACGGCCGTTGGTCCCGGTCGTCGCGGCGATGGAGTGCCATGGGATCAAGGTCGACCGTATGGCGCTTGCCGAGCTTTCGCGGGATTTCGCGCGGCGCATCGGCGAGACCGAGCAGGCGATCTTCCGCGCCGTCGGCAACGAGTTCAACATCGGCTCGACCAAACAGCTCGGCGACGTGCTGTTCGAAAAGCTGGGACTGCCCGGCGGCAAGAAGGGCAAGACCGGCGCCTACGGCACCGACGCCTCGATCCTCGAAGAACTCACACCGTTGCACGACGTGCCGGGGCATGTGCTCGAGTGGCGTCAGCTGACCAAGCTCAAATCGACCTATGCTGACGCGCTCGGCGAAGAGATCGACGGCGAAACCGGGCGGGTGCACACCTCCTACGCGCTCGCGGTGGCAGCGACCGGACGGTTCTCGTCGAACAATCCCAATCTGCAGAACATCCCGATCCGCACCGAGGAAGGCCGCCGCATTCGCCACGCTTTTGTCGCCGAGCCCGGCCATCTGCTGCTGTCGGCGGATTACAGCCAGATCGAGCTGCGCCTCGCCGCCCATGTCGCCGACGTGCCGGAGCTCAAGCAGGCCTTCCGCGACGGTATCGACATTCACGCGCTGACTGCGAGCCAGGTGTTCGGAGTGCCGCTTGCGGCAATGGACGGCAACACCCGGCGGCGCGCCAAGGCGATCAATTTCGGCATCATCTACGGGATCAGCGCCTTCGGGCTGGGGCAACAGATCGGCGTACCGCCAGCCGAGGCCGGGGCATATATCCGTGCCTATTTCGAACGCTTTCCGGCGATCCTCGCCTATATGGAGCGAACCAAGACCGATTGTCGGCGCACCGGCTATGTCGGGACGATCTTCGGGCGGAAATGCTTCATCCCGGGGATCCGCGACGCCAACCCGGCGCGCCGGGGCGGGGCCGAGCGGCAGGCGATCAACGCGCCGCTGCAAGGCTCGGCGGCCGACATCATCAAGCGCGCGATGGGCCGCATCCCAGCCGCTCTCGCCGGCGCCGGGCTCCAGGCTCGCATGCTGCTACAGGTTCATGACGAGCTGTTGTTCGAAGTCCCGGAAGCCGAGGCCGACGACACCGCGCGGGTCGTAAAAGGGGTCATGGAAGCCGCCTGCGAACCACATTGCGAGCTCTCGGTGCCGCTCGTCGTCGAGACCGGCCACGGCCCGAACTGGGACGAGGCGCATTAGGTAGGCCGGCTCACTGGGTTAAACCGACCAGCTTGGGCGCCCCAGCTCCAGACTGCTGTTCGGCGACGGGGAGAATCGCGCTGAAAACCGCCAAGACCCTCGGCCTCTCGGTTTCGCAAGCGATGTTTCGGCGCACCGACGTGGTCGTCAGGTAACGACCGTAGCGAGTATGAGCGACGATGCGACAGGGTTCGTCGGCAGCATCCCGGAAAATTACGACCGGGGGCTGGGGCCTATCCTCTTTGCCGACTACGCTGACTATACGGCAGGCCTTGTCGCCGGTTACGCCCCTTCGCGCGTGCTGGAGACCGGCGCCGGGACCGGCATAGTCACGCGGCGTTTGCGCGACCTGTTGCCGGCGACGACGAGGTTGATCGCGACCGACCTCAACCCGTCGATGCTCGACGTCGCGCGAAAGAAGTTTCGACCCGATGAGCCGATCGAGTTCCAGCACGCCGATGCGATGGCATTGCCATTTGCCGACGCCAGCTTCGATGTGGTGGTCTGTTAGTTCGGCGTCATGTTCTTCCCGGACAAGGAGAAATCCTATCGTGAGGCGTATCGCGTGCTGGCGCCTGTGGGCCGCTATGTATTCAGTGTCTGGGACGGCAGCTACAACCGGTATGGGGGCATGCGGCATGGCCGCATCGCCGACGAAGTCGCCGCCCAATTTTTCCCGACCGATCCGCCGCAATTCTATCGGGTGCCGTCGGGCTACAACAAAATCGACCCGATTAAGGACTCGCTGAGCGCCGCCGGCTTCATCGATCTCCGGATCGCGGTGCTGGCCCGGGAAAAGCAAGTTGCGGACATCGGCGCCTTCGAGTGTGCCCTCGTCTACGGTAACCCATTGATCGACATGATCCGCACCCGCGGAGGGGTCGATCCGGGTCAGGTTGTCAACGCTCTGGGCGAGGCGTTCGCTCGCGAGTTCGGCAATCCGGCGCGGCTGCCGCTGCAGGCCATCCTCTTCGAGGCGACCAGACCATAGGCCGACGCGCCGCAACGGAACTCAGTTCTGCACCCCCGTAGTTCCGCTTGCAGGTGGCCAAAACCTTCTAAGAACAGTCGAGCTGTGCCGTGAAAGCAATTGGTGACCGGCGGCGCCGGAGCTCGAGCAGGCCTTCCGAGACGGTGTCGACATACATGCGCTGACCGCGAGCCAGGTGTTCGGGTGCCGCTCGCGGCGATGGACGCCAACACCCGGCGGCACGCCAAGGCGGTCATGGAATCAGCCTGCGAACCGCATTGCAAGCTCTCGGTGCCGCTCGTCGTTGAGGAGGGTCGCGGCCACAACTGGGACGAGGCGCATAAGCCTGCGGACGAAAAGTCTATTCCGGGGATCGCCCCCGCGCAGATTCTTCGGTCACGCACTGCTCCGCGCCCGCGCTTTTGCGGCCACGAGAAGAATGACGAGGTAGAAAGTGCCAAATGGCGCGAACAGCAGAAACGGGACGGGCCACAAGTTCGACTGATCGGCAAGGGCATAAGCGCACCAGAGAAGAAGCGGAGCCGCTGGGAGGAGCGGTAGCAGCGCCGCCTTGCGCCAGCCGCCCGTCAGCTTTGCTGCGGCCCAGGGCTGCAGGATGAAGTAGGCCGGCGCAGCCAGCATCGCCACGGACCCGATCACCAACATCATCGCATCCGTCAAAGGGGTCACGCAGCGCCTCGTCGCTCTCGGCAAAACGTACGCAATGCTCCAGTTTATCGCGCGCGGTCCTTGCTGAAAGCTGAAAGCCGATCTGCGACGCTGAGCCATCATAGGGCCATGGCGTACTCCGATGCGGTGCCGTTAACCCGCCGCAACCTCCACCAACGCAAAACCCTCATTCCTGTTTAGCGTCATGGGTTCCAACCGCGCGACGGGCCCCTTAGTCTGGCAAGCCCGAGATTAGATAGAGCGTCTGTAAGATTTGGCTTGGCTTGGCCTTGCCGCCGAAGGTGCGCTCGAAGATCGAGACGATCTCGCCCGAGCGATAGATGTGGCTGAGGGCGCGGTCCACGGCGAGGCGAAAGTCGCTGTCGCCGCGCGGCAAGGCCAGCGCATAAGGCTCGACACTCAAATAATCGTCGGCCAGTCGCAGCTTCTCGGGCGCCTTGCTGTCCCTGACCAAAAACAACAGGATCGACCGATCGCCGAAATAGGCCGAGATCTTGCCGTCATCCAGCATCGCCAGACCCTCGCCATGGGTCTTGGCGGTGACGACATCGCTATTGATCCCGGCCTCCTTGAGCGTGTTGCGTAGCGCTTCCTCGGTGGTCGTGCCGGCCAATACCCCGATCTTCTTACCCGCAAGATCGCGCAGATTCTTGGGACTGCCGGCGCGGACCAGCAGGCCGGCGCCGTCTAGGAAGGTCGGGATCGAAAAATCGACCTGCTGGCGTCGCGATAGGGTGATGCTCGTCGGCTCGCAGAGCAAATCCGCCCGCTGCTGGGTGATCGCATCGAACCGGTCCCCGGCGGTCACCGAAACATAGGCCGCGTTCAGCGAGGGCAAGTTGAGCTGTTCGGCCAGTTTCTTGGCAATTGCACGGCACAAATCTACCATGAAACCAGCAGGTTCACCGAGCTTGTCTTTGTAGGAGAATGGCGACGCATCTTCCCGATAGGCGATGCGGATCGACTTCTCCTGCCCGATGCGGTCGAGCGTACCGGCCGAGGCGACCCCGACAGCGACCAGCAGCGCTGCGACCGACGTCGATACAAGCCCGGTTCTCTGCGCCATTATTAATCTCCCCCTGCGCAAAAAAATCGGCCGGACCTCGGGGCCCGGCCGATCGAGGGTCGTCCTGGCGAAATGCTCAGTCGCGGCGGGTACCGAGCAGTTGCATCAGCATCATGAACAGGTTGATGAAGTCGAGATAGAGGCGCAACGCGCCCATGACCGCCTTCTTGCTGCCGGTCTCGTAATCGTCGCCCTCGTAATACATCTCCTTGATCTGCTGCGTGTCCCACGCGGTCAGACCGGTGAAGACGAGGACGCCGATCACCGAGATCGCGAATTGCAGAGCCGTCGAGCCGATAAAGATGTTGACCAGCCCGGCGATGACGATCCCGATCAGCCCCATGAACAGGAAGGAGCCAAACTGCGACAGGTCGCGCTGTGTCGTGTAGCCATAGAGGCTCATCGCACCAAAGGTCCCGGCGGTGATGAAGAACACCCGCGCGATGCTGGCCCCGGTGAAGACCAGGAAGACCATTGCGAGCGACAGCCCCATCAGCCCGGCATAGAGCCAAAACACCATCTGCGCCGTGCTGGCTTGCATGCGCTGGATGCCGAAGCTCATCAGCATGACGAGCCCAAGCGGCGCCAGAATTACAAGCCAGATCAACGGTGTACGCGCGATTGACTCGTAAAAGCCGGAGAACGCCGCGACATACGCCACGATGCCTGTCAGCGCGAGCCCCGACGCCATATAGTTGTAGACGCGTAGCATGTAGTCCCGAAGGCCGACGTCGATGCCGACCTGGGCGTCCGCCGGCCGCACCGTCCAGCGGGGCTGCGAACCTAGAGCCATAAATCCCCTCCAAGGAGAGACGCGAGAGCGAGGACGATTCCTCGTCGCCCGCGATATTGGCACAAAACGAGATCTTTTCAATAAGGACCGAACCTGCTCCCTGCTGATCCGTGCCATCTTCGCGGCAAGATTGGAATGTATGCTACGTGTCTTTTCGGCATCGCCGGCGGCGGATTTCGTCACACTCGTCCGGCAGTCAACGAATTGTCAAAATTCCTCTGCCGGAGCGGCAATGAAACGTCCTCTCAAGGCTTAAGTACATGATATATAGGAGGTTTTTGTGCCATAGACCGGTTCGAAAACGATTTTTTCCCCTGACATCTAGAAAAAGCTTAGACAAATCAGGGCGATAGCGCGGCGCGTATTCCGCTGACAACTCATTCGTTGCGCAGGTAGGGGGCGGCCTTGGCGCCGAGCGCGCGCCAGGTTCCGGCAAAGCCGAGGGTGAGGGTCACCAGGATTGATAGCCCCACCGTCCACAGCAACGGCACCGGCAGAAACACCCACTCGATCTTCATCAGCCGAGTGACCAGAAAATAGGCCGCGATTGTGCCGACGACGCAGGCGACGAGCGCGCTCAGCGCACCGAGGAGGCCGTGCTCGATCAGGAACGCGCGGGTCAGGGCACCGCGTGTCGCGCCCAGCACCTTCAACACCACAGCGTCGTAGACGCGCCGGTGGTGACCCGCGGCAATCGCCCCGCCGAGCACCAGCATGCCGGCGAGAAGAGCGACCGATGCTGTCAGGCGAACCGCGTCGCCGATCGTGCCGATCAGACGGTCGACCGCGGCGAGCGCCTCGCGGACATGGATCGCCGAAACGTTGGGGAAGCTCTCGGTTACTGCACGCACCAATTTCTCCTCTTCCGCCTGGGGCAGATAGACGGCGGCGAGGTGGGTCTGCGGCGCGCTTTCGAGCGTACCCGGGGCAAAGACCAAGGTGAAGTTGATGCCGAGCCGCTCCCAATCGATCGAGCGCAGATTGGCGATGACCGCGGTGATCTCGCGGCCGAGCAGGTTGACGCTCAGCGTGTCACCGACTTTGACCCCCATGCCGCGCGCGAGAGCTGCATCGAAGGAGACGAGCGGGGGGCCGCGATAGTCCGGCGGCCACCAGGCGCCGGCGACGAGTTGCGAGCCTTTTGGCAAAGTCGCTGCATAGGTCAAGCCACGCTCGCTTCTGAGCGCCCATTGTGCTTCGGGTGCCACGGCCGCATCCTCCACCGGGACCCCGTTCAGCCGGGTGATGCGTCCGCGCATCATCGGCACCTGATCGAAGTGTGCGCCGGGAATAGCTCGCACGATCGCTGCGAAGCCGGCGAGCTGGTCCGGCTGGATATCGATGAAGAAAAAGGCGGGCGCTTCGGCGGGCAGGCGGTTTTCGACCTCGCGCGAGAGATTGCCCTCGACCAGCGCGATGGCGACGAGCACGGTCAGACCGATACCGAGCGAGAGCATGACCTGTGCGGTCGGCGCGCCCGGGCGATGCAGATTGGCGAGCGCCAAGCGCAAGGCCGGGCGATGCGGCCTCCCGAGCCGTCTCGCGCCGTGGGTGACGACCGCGCCCGCCGCCCGAAAGAGTGCGAAAGCGCCGATCGTGCCGGCGACGAACCACAGTGCGACGGTGCGATCCTGCGCGCTGCCGACCGCGAGGGCCGCGAGCCCAAGCGCCAGCAGTGTGGTCGCGGCGACCGCCAGCAGCGGCACTCGGCGCCGGGCCCGGTCGACAGTGTCGCGGAACAATGCCCCGGCCGGCACCCGGCCGATGCCGGCAAGCGGCCACAGCGCGAAGACCAGCGTCGTCAATAGGCCGAATAGCGTGGCGAGAGCCAACGGGCCCGGATAGACGCCGAGACGGACGGAGACCGGGAGCACGCGCGCGAGAAGCGGCGCCGACGCCAACGGCACTAGAGCTCCGAGAGCGAGGGCGACAGCGACGCCGAGCAGGGCGAGCGCCATGATCTCGACGAAGTACACCGCGAAGACGAGCCGTGTCGGGGCGCCGAGGCACTTGAAGGTCGCAATTGTCGCGGTCTTGCCGGCAATATAGCCACCGACCGCGTTGCCGATCCCGACCCCGCCGACCAGCAGAGCGGTCAGACCGACGAGGGTCAGGAAGAGAGCGAGGCGGTCGATCAAGCGCTGCAGCGCGGGTGAGGCTTCGCCGAAGGTGCGGATCTGCCAGCCCGCCTCCGGAAAGGCGCTTCGCGCCCGCTCCGCCCAGGAAACCGGGTCGGCCCCGCGAGGAAGTTGCAGTCGGTAATGATAGGTCACCAAGGCGCCGGGACGGAGCAAACCGCTCTCGGCCAGCGCCTTGGCCGAGACGATGACCCGCGGGCCGAACTCGAGGCCGCCGGCCGCGGCGTCGGGCTCGCGCGCGATGGTGGCGCGTAGCTGCAACGTTGCGTCGCCGATCTTGACGCTGTCGCCGAGTACCAGACCGAGCCGATCGAGGATTGCGGGATCGACCGCCGCACCAAAATTACCGCCGCGGCGTTCGAGCGCGTCGCCGAGGCTCTGCGCCGGCGCCAGGGTGACCGCGCCATATAGCGGGTAGGCCTGATCAACCGCTTTGAGCTCGATCAGACTGCGCCGATCGCCGCCTTGCGTGCGCGCCATG
>Ga0310917_10000270_pt1 | contig 22414 bp, 21 predicted proteins | sample GREbulkMGLF178_FD_203531 | JGI IMG/M metagenome (GOLD analysis project Ga0310917, IMG submission 203531) | Lab enrichment of tropical soil microbial communities from Luquillo Experimental Forest, Puerto Rico - GRE.bulkMG.LF178 | ecosystem: Environmental > Terrestrial > Soil > Tropical forest >... | reverse complement strand
CGCACGGCCATCCTTTCAAGGGTTTTGAGCATCGCCATATTCGAGAGTGGCTTGTCTTTCACGACGCCCGGAAAGAGGTACGCGCTATCGGTCGGCATCGAGTTGATGATGGCGATTGCCGACTTGGAAAGTGGCACTCGATGCACCTTACGCGCCTTCATGCGTTCGGCTGGTATAGTCCACATGCGGGATTCGAAATCTATCTCTGATCGCTTCGCGCCCAACACCTCTGACGTGCGAGCGGCGGTCAAGATCGTGAATTCTAGCGCGCGTGCTGCCGTTCCTAGCGCGGCGCGCAGCTTGGTCATGAACTCCGGTATGTCGAAATAGGGCAGCGCCGCATGATGCTTCACCGGGGCCAGCTTGCTCTTGCCGGGTAAGAGTTTATCTAGATGTCCTTTCCAGCGGGCGGGATTCTCGCCGTCGCGATAGCCGCGCGCCTTGGCCCAATCGAGAATTGCCTCAATGCGACCGCGCACGCGCGACGCTGTTTCCGTCTTGCTGTACCAAATCGGCTCCAGCACCTTCATAACCAAAGCGGTCCCGTCACCGTTAGCGCCGATGGTCTTAACCGGCACGCTACCAAGGACCGGATAGGCATATGTCTGCAAGGTCGATTGCCACTGCGCGGCGTGCTTGACGTTTTTCCATCCCGGTTGATGCGCCTCGATGTACCGCTTGGCACATTGGCGGAACGTGATGTCGGGCCTCGGCGCGGCGTCATAGACGGCGAGAACGGCAGCGCGATCGTCCGCTCGGTTGCCGGACAGCTTTTCGATACGGTCGAGCAATTCGGCAATCGTGCGCTTGGTGGCATCGTCGACTGGCGCTGACAATCCCAACTTGCGAGCGCTCTTGCAGGCGGCGTCGTAGTCAAGAAGGGCTTGCGCTGAATCGCCTTCGACCAGATCGCGCCAATAGGCTTCCAGTGCGCCGTTCAACTCACTGACGCGCCGTCGCGCCCGTATTGCTTTCGGATCGTCGGCAACCCGCACGTTTGTGCTTCGCTGCACAATGCCGCGCGGATCAAGCTGCGCATATTCTTTCGGAACGCGGCGAACAAAGCGCCAGAAGCCGTTGCGTCGGACCAAGTACTCAGGCATGGTTTGGCGGAAGAATGTTATCCGAAATGTTGTACGCTTTGTTGTACATTCTTTGCCCAACAAGTCCAGTAAAAATCGCGATTCCTTGATTCATGCGACAATTTTGTTATCCGATGGCGGAGGGAGTGGGATTCGAACCCACGATACGGTTTCCCGTATACACGCTTTCCAAGCGTGCGCCTTAAGCCACTCGGCCATCCCTCCAGAACGAAAAGCGGCAGGCACTATAGCGGCGGACTTTGGGGTTACAACCCGTCGTGATGTGCTGCCGCACCGCGGCAAACCGGCCGTTCTTGGCGCGCGCATACATTAATGATCGCGGCGATCAGGCAGAGCCGATCCGCCGTAGCAAAGCTTCGTAATGCCGTGCCCTTAAGGCAAATTACGGCGCGGAACGATTCCGCGCGCATTTGGTTATCTCGGCAGACCTGAAGGAGGCGAAGCAGGAGGACGTCATGGGTCGTGGGCTATTGTTATGGCTCCTCGGTATTCCGATCCGATCATCATTTTAATATGGGTGCTTGGCGGCCTGCACGGCTGATATTGCCAAGCGGAAGTAGAAGAGTAGTAAGCGCGTATGAAGGCCCGGTGCCGAACCGGGCCTTCTCTTTGCGTGCGTTTGCGTGCTTTCGCCGCTGTGCACGTTAGCCTACATTAACGGCATGAGCGCATCGGACGACGACTATCTCATTCGCCCGGATCCGCAGGACCCGCGCCTGACGGAGCGGGTGGCCGGCGTCGATCAGACCGGCGCGCTGATCGAAACGGCGGTGATCGTGGAGCGCGCGCTAACGATCTTTCTGAATTCCCAGGAGATCGTCACCGCCATGACCATCAATGACCATCCTGAATACCTCGCGCTCGGCTATCTTCTCAACCAGAACATGCTGAGACCGGACGACGTCGTCACGTCGGTCGATTACGACGAGGACCTTGCGGTCGTCGTCGTGCGTACCAAGCGCAAGACCAATTACGAAAAAAAGCTCAAAAAGAGAGTGCAGACCTCCGGCTGCGCCCAGGGCACGGTATTCGGAGATCTGATGGAAGCGCTAGAGGACGTCAAATTGCCGGCAGCGGTGCTGCGCACCTCGTGGCTTTATATGCTCACTCACAGGATCAACACTACGCCATCGCTTTATCTCGAGGCCGGCGCGATCCATGGCTGCGTGCTCGCGATCAAGGACCGGCCGCTGGTCTATATGGAAGACGTCGGCCGGCACAATGCGGTCGACAAGATCGCCGGCTGGATGTTCAAGCATCGCGTGCCGGCGGCCGACAAGATTTTCTACACCACCGGGAGGCTGACCTCGGAAATGGTGATCAAGACCGTGCGCATGGGCATTCCGATCCTGATCTCGCGCTCGGGGTTTACCGCCTGGGGCGTCGAGCTCGCGCGCAAGGCAAACCTGACACTGATTGGCCGCGCCCGCGGCAAGCGGTTCATTGCGCTATCCGGCGAGGACCGCATCGTCTTCGATCAGGATCTCACCTATGTCGCCGAAGAAAGCGCCAAACACCGGCGCAAAGCGGCGGTGCATGACGATTGAGCATGTCCGCATGTCTTCCTCCCACTCTCGGCCTCGTCCTTGCCGGCGGCTTGGCGCGCCGCATGGGCGGCGGCGACAAGGCGCGCATCGCGATCGGCGGCATCACTATTCTGCAGCGCGTGCTCGCTTGTCTCACGCCGCAATGCGCGGGCCTCCTCATCAATGCCAATGGCGACCCGGCGCGCTTTGCTGACACGCACTTGCCGGTGGTCGCTGACAGCGTGCCGAATTTCGCCGGTCCGCTCGCCGGCATTCTTGCCGGACTGGATTGGGCGGCTGCACACGCAAAACAATGCGAATGGCTCGTCAGCGTGCCGGGCGATTGTCCGTTCCTGCCGAGCGATCTGGTGGTCCGCCTGCACGCGGCACGCGTCGCCGCCGACACCCCACTCGCGTGTGCGCGCTCGGGCGCATGGCGGCACCCGGTGGTCGGTTTATGGCCGGTCGCGCTGCGTGAGGACTTGCGCCACGCGGTCGTCAATGAAGGCTCGCGCAAGATCGAAATCTGGACCGCACGCCACGGCGTCGCCGTTGCCGATTGGCCTGCCGAGCCGATCGATCCGTTCTTCAACGTCAACACGCCGGAAGACGCGGCGCGAGCGCAAGCGCTCGCGGCCCGGCTTCCAGAACTTCAGCCGAGCAAAGACGCATAGGACAGAAAGCCGACTGTCGCGCCGGGCTCGATAGCGGTTACGTCCTCGCCGAGCTCAGCAAGTCCATCGGTTTCGGTCAGCGATGTGAGGACGCCGGCGCCATCTTGCGGGTATTTGACTGCTTCGATCGTCCCATCAGCAGCGGTGTGCAAAGCCACGCGGACATATTCGCGGCGGCCCTTGCGCTTTTTGTACGAAAATGTAGCGCGCGCCGGCATGGCGACCAGCGGCACAGGGAGCGCCCCAGCAAGCCGGAGCAAGAGCGGACGCACCACGCGAACGAAAGTGACGAACACCGCGACCGGATTTCCTGGCAACCCGACAAAGGCCGCGGCTTCGCCAGTTTGGCCGCCGGGAATGACTCCCATCGCGACCGGACGGCCTGGCTTGATGGCCACCCGCCAGAACACGATGCGGCCCACGCTCTCGACCGCGGCACGCACATAGTCGGCTTCGCCGGTCGAGACGCCGCCTGAGGTCAGCACCAGATCGTGCCCACGTGCCGCGGCTGCGATTCCCTGCGCCAGCGTCTTCGGCTCGTCATGAAGAATACCGAGGTCGGTGACTTGGGCGCCAAAGCGCGCGAGCAGGCTTCCAAGCAGATAACGGTTGGAATCGTAAAGTGCGGCGCCGGCAAGCGGCGCGCCCGGTTCGGCGATCTCGTCCCCGGTCGAGAATAGTGCGACGCGCACGCGCCGTTTCAAGTCAAGCTCGGTCAAGCCGAGCGCGGCGGAGAGCGCGACGTCCTGCGCCGAGAGCCGCCGACCGGCGCGAAGCGCCACTGCGCCGGCACGGATATCTTCGCCGGCAAGCCGGCGATTGGCGCCGCGCGACAGTCCCGGCGGCACGACCACATGGTCGCCGTCGACACTGCAGTCCTCCTGCATAAAGACGGTGTCGGCGCCAGCCGGCATTGGTGCGCCGGTGAAAATACGAACGGCTTCGCCAGCCTTCACTGCATGTTTGCCGGAATGACCGGCAGCAATGCGATCGACAATGGCAAGCCGCCGCTCGCCCACGGCATTAATGTCGTCGCCGCGAACCGCATAGCCGTCGACCGCAGAATTATCGAACGGCGGCAGATCGACCGGCGCAACGACGTCCGCGGCAAGGACGCGGCCGAGCGTGTCGCGCAACGGCGCCATTTCGTGACCGGATACCGGGGTTACGCGCGCGCTGATCAGCCGTTCAGCCTCGGCGACCGGGAGAAGCGGCCCGTCGAAGGCGAAGCAGTCGTCGGTAAGCTGCGCCATTATTCGTCGCTCCGGCGCGATTTGTTCGTTCTTGGCGGCCCCGCGGCCGCTTGACCGATCCGCTCGGGCGGCAATGCTTCCGCCTGCAGGACATTGGCAATGGTTTCGATATCGTCGAGCATCACGACTGGCACTTGCGCTTGCGGCAGCGGCGCGTCAGTCGCAACCGCAACGATGCAATCGTCATCGGGATGCAACAGCGGTTTGCCGACCGCGGCGCGATAGACTTCAAGCTTCGGATGCGAATGCCGCTTGAACCCTTCGACGATCACGAGATCGGCCGGACTTAATTTTGCCAGCACGTCACAGAGCGGCGGCTCGGCTTCCTCGCCGAGCTCGTGGACGATGGCCCAACGACGGCTCGATACCACCGCCACCTCGCTGGCGCCGGCGCGGCGGTGCAGCCAGGAATCCTTGCCCGGCTGATCGGTGTCGAATTCGTGGTGCGCGTGCTTGACCGTGGCCACTTTCAGCCCGCGCTTGATCAGCATCGGGATCACCTTGGTGACCAGCGTCGTCTTGCCGGAGCCGCTCCAGCCTGCGAGGCCAATGATGCGCATGCGTACATTATATGGACTCATGGCCGGCTGGTTCCATGCCGAGCGCGCGGATACGACTGCGCGTCGCCTCGTCCCGCAGCACCTCGATAAAGGCCTGGGTCGCCGGCCGCTGGCGTCGCGCCTCGACCACCAGGAAATCATAGTGCTCCGGCGCGACCGGCAGAAAGCCGAGGCCGTAGAGGCGGGCGACGGGCGCAATCGCCACGCCCCAATCGGCGCGTTGCTGGGAAATTGCGGCGGCAACCGCATTGTGCGAGCGCGGCTGATTGGCATAACCGGGCGGCTTGGCGCCGCGCAGAAGATTGTCGATCAGCACGCGCGTGCCCGAACCGGCATTGCGGTTGACCATCAAAATAGCGGGATCGGCCAAAGCGGCTTGCAGCGCAGCCTCGGCGCTGCGGCCTTCGAAACGAGCATCGCCTGGACGAAATACGAGACCCTGCATCCGCCGCCAGCCCGGGATCAGCGCCAGGCCCGGCGTCAGCAGATGCTTGTTGTAGATGCCGGTCGCTGAATCGACGAGGTGAACGGGAGCGATATCGCATTCGCCGCGACTCGCGGCATTGACGCCGCCGAGACTGCCAACCGCGATGGTGCGCACGCGCAAGCCGCGCTCCGCCAAAGCGCCGACCACGACATCGAGCGCGACATCGTGGCTTCCCATGATTACGAGATCGGGCGCGCGCTCGAGGGCGCCGATCAACGTGACTTCAGCTTCGCTGCCCGCATCGAGTGCGGAGGCAAGCGCAGCGATTGCAAAAAATCCGTCCGCTTGCGAAAAAGCCGTCACCGCGCCAGAACCTTTTCCAGTCGGAAAGGCGATGAGGCCATCGTCGGCGGCGACGAGTGACACCAACACGAATTCCTCGCGGCCAAGCTCGGACGGAATGCGCATCGGTACCCGCGCACTCACCGTGCGCGCGGCTTCGACCGGCAGTCCGGATCGCGCGCGGATGATCGATGCGACAAAGGTGTGAAACGTGAAGATTGCCGATGTCGGAAATCCCGGCAGCACGATGAGCGGCTTGTCGCCGATGACCGCGAGGCAAAGCGGCTTGCCCGGCTTAAGCGCGACGCCATGAACGAGAATGCCCGGGCTGCCGAGGCGCGATACCACACGATGCGACAGATCGCCGGCGCCCTTTGATGTACCACCGCTGAGCACGACCATGTCGCACGAAGAAAGCGCGCGACGCATTGTCTGTTCGAGTGCAGCTTCGTCGTCCGGCACGGCGCCGAACGGCACTGCTTCGCCGCCAGCTTCGGTGACAGCGGCGGCGATAATGGCGCTGTTGCTGTCGTAAACGCCGCCGGGACGAAGCGGCTGGCCGGGTTCGATCAGTTCGTCGCCGGTCGAAAGCACGGCAACACGCGGCCGCCGTACAGCTTCAATTGTTGCAACGCCGCACGCGGCGAGCATACCGATCTCGCGCGAACCGATCTGCGTGCCCCGCCGCAGCAAAGTCTCGCCGCGCGCGATATCCGAACCGGCATAAGAGATGGACTGGCCGGCGGTCGCCGCGCGGTGCATTTCGATCGCCGGCGCGGCATCGTCCTCGACGAACTCGGTGTGCTCGATCATGACCACGGCGTCGGCGCCGCGCGGAATGACGCCGCCGGTCGCGATGGCCGTAGCCGTTCCGGGCGCAACCTCAAGCGCCGGAGCAACGCCACAGGCGATGACCTCGGGATTGAGCACGAGCCGCTTCGGTGCGCCGGTGCTGGCGCCGAACGTATCTGTCGCGCGCACCGCGAAACCGTCGACATTGGCACGATCGAACGGCGGCGCGTCGACCGGTGCAATTACGTCAGCGGCAATCACACGCGACAACGCAGCGGCAAGGGGCAGTGCTTCGCCCGGAAGCGGCGAGCGGTCAATTCGCGCTTCGAACCGCCGGCGCGCCTCCGCCGCCGAGACGACTTCCAGAAACTGCTCCTGCCGCGCGGCGCGGCGCACTGCATTAAGTATCGCGGCGCGCGCTTGTGATTTCGTCTTCGAAGTCATGAGATTCCAAAAAATAAATTCATGGCCATCGATTCACGGCGACCTCACTGCCCGCGGCAAAACCCTCGCTGTCGGGCGGCACTACGATCCAGCCGTCACTGTGCCCAAGCGCCGTTAACGACAAATATCCGGACCCAAGCGGCTCCGCCATGCCGTCGCGGCAGCTCACCGCAATCAACTCAGCAATGCCGATACTCGACGTCACCTTGCGATGAAGTGTCGCCAAAACCGGCGTGTCATCGACGCTGCCGCCGGCGAGCCTGGCCGTAAGCTCGCGACCGATCAAAAGCCAGACTGCCAGCGCGGCATCGAGCCGGCCCGGAACGAGTAGCACCGGCCGTCCGCCCACAAAGCCGAACGCCGCCGTCTCACCCGGAGAGATCGCAATACCATGCGCGTCGACCTGACCGCGCCGCGCCAGTTCTTGCACGGCGTCATCGCGCCGTCCGCTGCCCGTGCCGCCAATACCGATCACCGCGTCGCCTTGGCCATCGCTGAGCGCTTGCGCCAGCGTGCACGGCGGGTCACGCACAGCGCAGCCTGCTGCGGCTGCACAACGCGCAAGCGTCGCCTGCGCGGCATCGAGCCACGAGCTTTTTGCCGGACTGGCTCGGGCCATCACGATGCGCGGCGAGCGGATCGTCACCTCGCCGATACCGGCCGCGGCGATAGCCGTCAGATCAAGCGCACGCAGGCGCTCGCCGGCACGGCGCAGAGCGGTCGCCGATGTCGCGTCGCCACCGGCCGGTAAGACGCCCTCGCCAGGCGCGACGGCGGCAATCGCCTCGGCACGATCGCCACGCAGAACAACGGCGTCGACCGGTACGACTGCATCGGTGCCGCTCGGTAAGGCATTGCCGACATCAACGCGGCATGCCGTCAGGCTCAGCGGCACCGGCGCATAGGGTCCGGCATCGGCGATTTCCGCCGCCGCGACGGCAAAGCCGTCGCGCAATGCAATCGCGCGCGCCGGGCGCTCCCCCGGCCGGACGTCTTCCGCAAGCACCGCGCCGCGCGCCTCGACAAGCCGGACCCGGCGCGACGGCACAATGGCGACGCGTGAGCGAATAAGCGTAAGATTCGCCGCAAGCGGCGTCAGCCGGGCAATACGCTGAGTGGTGGAATCCGCGGTCATGGCAATTATGATAAAGGCCTTCGTGAGCTTCTACGAATCGCAGCCAATGACAGAAAAAACGCTTAATCTGCGCGGTCTCAAATGCCCGCTCCCGGCGCTACGCACCCGCAAGGCGCTCAGTCAATCGCAGCCAGGCGATATTTTGATCGTCGAATGCACCGATCCGCTTTCCGGGATCGATATTCCAAATCTTTTGCGACAGACAGGCGATACGCTTGAAGACAGCCACAAGGACAAAAAGCTACTGACGTTTCGCATCCGGAAGGTTTGACGTAGCTCCTGCCCGTTATCCTGAGATGCGAGTGAACCAAGCCTCGAAGGATGACGACCAAGCTATCAAAGCGATCACCCTTCGAGGTGCAGCGCAGGTGGCGCCGCGCACCTCAGGGCGACTGTTGAAATCATCTACTCCGCCGCGACCCGGTGCGCGGCAACGCCGCGCGCCTTGACCACGACCTTGATGGCGTCGTCGACGCGATCCTTGGCGTAACGGATTGCGGTCGGCAGATCGTCGAGCGCGAAGGTGTGGGTGTGGATCTTGGTGGCGTCAAAGCGCTTTTGCGACATGAATGCCTCGGCGCGATGCGTCGCACTCTTGCCCTCGCCCCGGATGCCGTAGAGATAAATGTTGTTGCGCACGATATGAGCGACGTCGACCGGGGTTTCGGTATGTGGAAACGCAGCCAAACAAACTTTGCCGCCGCGATTGACCATGTAAACCGCTTCGTTCACGGCATTCGGCGCGCCGGAACATTCGAGCACATAATCAACGCCCTTGCCGCCATTGAGACGTTTGACCGCCTCGACCACGTTTTCGCTATGGACATTGATGACATGATCAGCGCCGAGCTCGCGCCCGATCTTGAGCCGATTGTCGCGGGTGCCGGTCAGAATCACCGGTTGCGCGCCCATCGCCTTGGCGACGGCCACGCCGAGAAGACCGATCGGTCCGGGACCGGTGACGACCACGCTCTCGCCGGCGAGGAGACCGCCGAGTTCGGTCAGCCCATACATGGCGGTGCCCGCGGTCACCACCAGCGTCGCCTCTTCGTCCGACATCGCATCGGCAATGGCGACCAGCGTGTTGATGTTGTTGACCTGATATTCGCAGAAGCCGCCGTCGGTGGTGAAGCCGTTGGCGCGATGGCTCTTGTCGACATCGCCGTAATTGAGACCGTAGTTATGACATGACGTGTACATGCCTTCGCGGCAGCGCTTGCACTGGCCGCAGCCGGCGTGGATTTCAACGGTGACGCGTTGGCCGATTTTATATTCGTCAACGCCCGGACCAAGCGCGACGACCGTGCCCATATATTCATGGCCCGGCGTGAAGTTCTTGTTGAACGGCTTGCCGCCTTGGATCAAAGCCGGCGAACCATGATCGATGATCTCAAGATCCGTGGCGCAGATCGCCACGGCATCGATGCGCACCAAGACTTCGGCGCGCTTGGGCACCGGAACCGGTTTCTGCGTGAGCTTAAGCTCGCCGGGATTGCCGAGCACCCAGGCCTTCATGGTCTCAGGGACAGGAAAATCCTTGTTGGTTTTCACGCCGGGCCCGCCATACATGATCTTTCCTCGCCGGTTTCGTCAGTTGCGTCGACCATTGGCCAAACTTGCTTACAATGTCTCTATATAATGTTTGTTTATAATTTGTCCTGCCGCCTGCCGAAACCGGCCCAATTCAGGCTAATTCGCCGGCCGCGTCGCGGTCGAGATCGACCAGCACGTCGTCTCCGTCCAGCACGACCTTGTAAGTGCGCAGCGCCACCGCGCAAGGCGGCGCCTTGACCTCCCCGGTCGGCACGTGAAACGCGCCCATATGCACCGCGCATTCGATCACCTCGCCATCGAGCATGCCGTCGGCGAGGCTCGCCGAAGCGTGGGTGCACTCGTCGTCGGTCACGTAGTAACGGCCGCCGATATTGAAGACCGCGAGCCGCTTGTCGCCGACGTCGTAGGCCTTGACGCTCTCGGGCGCGATCTCAGTTTTCGCGCAGATGCGCACGATATTGTCCGCCACCTTGTGATTCCCTCCCAAGCCATTCCGGTTCTTTGCCCTCGCGTTGCCGCGCGAAGGAACTTTATATAGTCATTCCGGAGCCGCGCGAAGACAGCGGTCTGGAACGACGGGTGAGGAGCCGCAATGCAGGTTCTGGTAATCGGCGCCGGCGTCATCGGGCTTGCCGTCGCCCGCACGGCGGCGCAGGCCGGCCATGACGTCACCGTCGCCGAGGCGACCGGCGGAATCGCCAACGGCATTTCCTCGCGCAACAGCGAGGTAATTCATGCCGGGCTTTACTATCCGACCGACTCGCTACGCGCCCGGCATTGCGTTCGCGGCCGGCGGATGCTGTACGCGTTCTGTACTTCGCATGGCGTGCCACATCGCAAATGCGGCAAGCTTGTCGTGGCGACTAATCCCGCCGAACTGGCGAAGGTCGAGACTATTCATGCGCAAGCGCAAATTAACGAGGTCGAAGGCACGGAAATGATCGGCGGCAATGCGGCGCGCGCGATGGAGGGCGAATTGTTCTGCATCGGCGCGCTGTGGTCGCCGGAAACCGGAATCATCGATAGCCACGCTTTCATGCGGGCTCTATGGGGCGAGCTCGAAGACCGCGGCGGCATGATCGCATTCCAAACACCGGTCGAGCGCATGAGCTTGAAGGCGCCCCAGTGGCGCGTGCAATTTGGCGGGCGCGAGCCAGGCACGTTTGAGTTTGACGCGGTCGTCAATGCCGCGGGCCTTGGCGCGCAAGCGCTGGCGCGCCATATCGACGGCTATCCGGCCGAGCAAGTGCCACGGCTTGTGCTCGGCAAAGGCAATTACTTCGGCTATGCCGGCCGGCCGGTCTTTTCCCGGCTGATTTATCCGACGCCGGTCGATGGCGGCCTTGGCGTTCATGTCACGCTCGATATGGCTGGACGCATGCGGTTTGGTCCTGATGTCGAGTGGGTTACGGAAGAAAACTACGCGGTCGATCCGCGCCGCGCCGACAGTTTCTACGCGCGCATCCGCGGCTATTGGCCTGGCCTGCCCGATAATTCGCTGGTGCCGGATTATTCCGGCATCCGCCCGAAGCTGCGCGGTCCCAGCGAGCCGCAAGCCGACTTCATGATAGCCGGTCCCCTCGAACACGGCCTGCCGCGGCTTGTGAACCTGTTCGGCATCGAATCGCCGGGCCTGACCGCGTCGCTCTCGCTCGCCGAAGACGTCGTCGCGCGGCTTGCGTGAGCCTACGCTCTCCCCCGCGTGCGGGGAGAAGGTTGGGAGGGGGCATTCCCGCTCGGCTTGGATTCGCGGTTACGCCCCTCACCCGGATTGCTACGCAATCCGACCTCTCCCCGCACAACGGGGAGAGGTAAAAATCAGAACGACACCCTTGCGCCGCCGGTGGCGGCGAAGCTGTCGCTCTTGTCGCTCATGGCGGTGGCTTCGCCGGCAACAAACAGACTGGCATTCGGCATGACGCGGTATTCCATGCGCATGCCGAACACGCCGCCAAAGGCGCTCGCCTGTCCCGGCGTCACAAAGGCCAGGTTCTGACCCAACAGCACGGTATTGATGTTGGGATTGCCGAGGCGCTCAAGCCCGATGATGCCGATCGTGGCCGAGCCTTTGAACACACCACTGACCGTGCTCAATTCCACTTCGCCGCGTTCCTCAAGATCATTGATGCTGCGGCTGCCGACGCTCAGATTTTGCATCGAGCCGGTCTCGCTATACCCATCGAGCTGACCGCCGACATAGCGCAAGCGCAAACGCGGCGTGACGGTGATGGCATTGAACGGAATGCGGTAGCCGTAAGTCACTTCCGGACTGATAAACCAGCCGCCATAGCTCGCACTTGCGGTTTCGATTCCGCCCGCCACGGTATTGTTGGCGACGGTGCGCGTGCTCTTATTGTTGATGCCGCCGCCGTAGAGCGAAAAGTCGAGATATTGCGAGATCCAATCGAAGCGGCCATAGGCGCCGCCAAACACATAAGTGGCGTCGATGGTCTGCACGTTGAGCTCGACCGCCTCGCGGCTCGCGCCAGCGCCCACGAAACCACCGAGCCGCAAATTGCTGCCAAGCGTGCGATCGACGCCCATGGCGGCGTCGCCTGTATCGCTGCCGGTGTTAGTAGCGATCGCATTGCCGCCGCCGGTTGTCAGCGACTCAAAGCCAACCGCCGATCCCGAATTGCTCGTCGTTGCTCCCTGATTCACACCGGTAGCAGTATTTAAGAAAGGGTTAGGCTCCGTACCGGAATTGATGCAGGTGAGCGGGTTGCTGGTCGGCGGCGTACACGCGAATTGCGCCGCTGCCGGTGAGCTCGCCGATAGAGCGAACAACGACAGCGCCGCCGCACAGCCGAGCGCCGACGTCGATGCCAAAAAAGTGGATCTCAGCATCGTGCACCGCCGCGCCCGCGCACTCGCATTACACACGATTGTAGATTCCGCCGAACGCGAATTGCGTTTGCGCACGCTCGCCCCCTTCGCTCAATGAATTGAATAGCTATCACAGCGTCGCGTGCGCGGCTGTGTTCGCGAGGACACGATAAACAGATTCAAGATTCATTTTGATTCACGTCTTTGTTGACTCATATTCACTTCAAATAAATCGGCGCGCAGAGGCACAAGAATCTCGCTCTCGTGGCGCCTTCTATTTCCCTCCCCCAGCGCAGCGGCGGTGGGGAGGGATGGCGAACATCGCGCAGCGATGTGAGCCAGGGTGGGGGCGAAAGTGAAGTGGTCCCCACCCCTGGCCGATGCTTCGCATCGGCGTTGATTAAAAAACACGGCGGGTGCAGGCCGCCTGCGCCCCTCCCCACCAGGCGCTGCGCATAGGCGAGCGAAGCCGCGCCGTTCTGCGAACGGCTATGGGCGGAGGGGAAAATTCATCACAGCCCCAAATAAGCGCGCCGAATTTCCGGGTTGGCGGTCAGCTGTGCCGGCAGGCCCTCGGTGAAGATGCGGCCTTCGGCGATGACGTAAGCGTAATCGCTCAGCGCCAGAGCGAGATGCACATTCTGCTCGACCAGCAAAATGGTCAGGCCGTTTTGCTTGAGCCGCTTCAATGTCGCCAAGAGCTGATAAACGACGACCGGCGCGAGCCCGAGCGACAGCTCGTCGATGATGAGGATTTGCGGATCCGACATCAGCCCGCGCGCAATCGCGACCATCTGCTGCTCGCCGCCTGAGAGCGTGCCGGCGCGCTGGCGCCGCCGCTCGGCAAGCCGCGGAAACAGGGCAAACACCTGCTCGAGCCGCTCGGCATAAAAGCGCGCGGCGCGCGGCGAGAAGGCGCCGAGCTCGAGATTCTCGGCAACGCTCATCGCCGCAAATAATTGCCGGCCCTCAGGCACCAGAGCGAGCCCGCGCGCCGCCTTGGCGTGGCTCGGGACGCGGGTGACGTCTTCGCCGTCAAGCATCACCCGCCCGCCCCACGGCGTGAGCGTGCCGGCGACCGCGCGCAGCGTCGTGGTCTTGCCGGCGCCGTTGGCGCCGACGATTGCGGTGAGCTTGCCGCGCCGTGCTTTCAGCGAAAGTCCCCACAGCACCTGGACTTCGCCATAGCCGGCTTCCAGGCCCTCGACCGAGAGCAGCGCGTCAGAGGCGGCATCGACCTTTGCGTCAATCATGCGCGGCGCTCCCGTGCCCCCCGTTTCCGTCATTGCCTTCGAGCTCGGCGGCGAGCTTGGGATCGCCGAGATAGGCTTCGATCACTTGCGGATCGCGCGCGACCTCGGCGGGAGCGCCTTCGGCGAGCTTCTCGCCGTAATTGAGCACGACGATGCGGTCGGACAGGCTCATGATCGCCTGCATCAAGTGCTCGATGATGAGAATGGTGACGCCGCTGTCGCGGATGCGGCGGATCACGGCGATCATGTGCTCGATCTCGGTCGGATTTAATCCGGCGAGCACCTCGTCGAGCAGAAGGAGCTTCGGCTGCGCCGCGAGCGCGCGAGCGAGTTCGAGCCGCTTCTTGCCGGCAATGGTGAGATGCAGTGCCGCAAGGTGCAGCCGATCGTCAAGGCCGACGAGCGCGGCGGCGGCGCGTGCCGCTTCGGTGGCGCGATGCAGCGGCAGGTTCTCGCGGCCGAAGCAGGCGCCGACGGTGCAGTTATCTAGCACCGTCATGTTGGTGAGCGGCTGCACGATCTGATGCGTCCGCGCGATGCCATGGCGCGCGACCATGAACGGCCGCTCGCCGGTAATGTCGACGCCGGCAAAAACGATGCGGCCGGCATTGGGCGCGAACACGCCGTTGATGAGATTGAACAAGGTCGATTTGCCGGCGCCGTTCGGCCCAATGAGCCCGAGGATTTCGCCCTCGCGCATCGCGAAGGACAGATTGTTCACGGCGAGGAGGCCGCCGAAGCGCCTGGTGACGCGGTCGAGCTCGAGGAGCGCCGTCATTCCAGCACCTTTTGCAGGCGCGGGAAGCGGCTATAGATAAAGCCCATCAGACCGGAGGGAAAGAACAGCACGATCACGAGCAACAGCGCGCCGGCGATCACCAGCTGAAAATTCGAAAACGTCGACGAGGTGAGCAGATAACCGCGCAGCTCCTCGTAAAGATAAGCGCCGAGCGCGACGCCGGTCACCGTGCCCTGCCCGCCGAGCATGCAGATGACGATCGCCTCGGTGGACAGTGTCAGATCGAAAGCGTCGGTCGGCTGGATGAAGGCGCCCTTGAAAAAATAAAGCCCGCCGGCGAGCGCGGGCAGGAAAGCGGAGGCGCTATAGCACAGGGCTTTGTAGCGCGGCGTCGGCACGCCGAGGATCGCAGCGGCGTCCTCGTTCTGGCCGATGGCAAGAAGGCCCAAGCCGAATTTCGAGATCTTGATGCCGTAGCTGAGATAAAGCGATGCCGCCATCACTGCGACGAACAGAAAATAGATCACCCAGAGCGCCGGTCCCGGCCCGCCGAGCGGGGCAAAGACTTCCGGGGAAATATAGATGCCGGACGAGCCGCCCCAGGGCTTGAAATTCTCGGCGAAGGCCTGCACGCCCTCGACGATACCGATTGTGGAGAGCGCAAAGAACGGCCCGCGCAGGCGCAAAATGCCGAAACCGAAAATGAGCGAGAGCACGCTCACGCCGATGCCGGCGGCAAGAAGGCTCGCGGCGAGCGGCCAGTGATGCGCATCGACCAGCCAGATGCAGATGTAGCCGCCCAATCCGAAGAAGACGATGCTGCCGAAATTGATATAGCCGGCATAGCCGAGCATCAGATTGAGGTTGCTGGCGAGCGTGATGTAGACGGCGGCGAGCGCCAGGCTCTCGCGCAATTCCACGTTATTGCCGATCAGCGGCAACACGACGAAGGCTGCAACGACGAGCGCGATGATCCAGAAAAATGGGCGGCGGAGCATCTACAGTGCTCCGCGACGCGACGCGAACACTCCGCCGGGAAATGCGATCAGCACCAGCACGAACAGGACGAATTCGATCACCAGCGTCCAACTCACCGGCACGAACGGCGTCACCGCGCCTTCGAGAAGCCCGAGCGCGACGCCGCCCATGAGCGCACCGACCGGATTGCCGAAGCCGCCGAGCACGGTGACGACGAAGCTTTTGAGCTGATAGCCATCACCGGAGAGAATCGTGAACGGAAACAAAGTGCCGATCAGCATGCCGGAGACTCCGGCGAGCGCGACGCCGCAGCCGACCGCAATGGCGAGAAGCCGCGTCGTCGGAATGCCGACGAGTTCAGCGGCTTCGCGATTGTTGGCGACCGCGCGCAACGCTTTGCCGAGCCGCGTGTAGTGCAGAAAGGCGTAGAGCAAAGCGGCGATCACGGCGGCGAGTACCGCGGCGACTATATGCGCGCCAGGAAAGGTATAGCGGTCGATAGTCAGGCCGGGGAGCGAGACATCGACGTTGAACAGAGCGGTACCCCAGACCGCGGTTCCGAGCCCCACCAGAACGAGATTGACGGAAAAGGTCGACAACAAGCTCATCAGCGGCGGCCGGCCCATCATGCGATGCACGGCGATCCAGTAGAGCGCGACGCCGACAAAAAAGCCGCCGATCAAAACCGGCGGCAAAGTGAAATAGGGCGACATGCCGAACGCACCGGTCAACAGATAAAGTCCCATCATCCCGGCGACGATCATGGTGCCGTGGGTGAGATTGATCACATCCATGACGCCCCAAATGAGCGTGAGCCCCATCGCCGCCAGTCCATAGACCAGCCCGACCAGCACGCCATCGATGATCGAAGCAATTATTCCGAACATGCGCGATTAGAACATTAGATAGGTGACGTCGTCACTCTACCCTCCCCTGGATGGGGAGGGCGTCGTGTATAAAAAACGCCGATGCTTCGCATCGGCTATGGCGCATCGTAGATGCGCGCCGAGGTGGGGTCGTTGTTCGCAAAGTTACCCCCTCCCGCTCGCAACCTCCCCCCTCCAGGAGGAGTGATTGACAGCCCCTAGCTCTATCATGCGAGTTGCTTACTGGCTGGCCGATAGCGGATAGATCAGATCGCCGGATTTGGCTTCGAGCGGCCAAACCACCTGGCGGCCCGGCTTGCCGTTCACCTTCTGCCACTGCGCCAGCACCATTTCGTGCGCCATCTGCAAACCGTGATGGCCGGGATCGGTCGCGAATTTGATATGGCCGAAGAAGGTGGTGACGTCAGTCGCATTGAGCGCCGCCGCCACTTTTTCCGGCTCGACCGAATCCGCCTGCTCGATCGCGTGCTGCAGGACCTGGCCAGCAACATAGCCCGACGCCGCGTGATAGTCGGCCTTGGCGTGGAACTTGTCCTCGAACGCCTTAGCGAATTCCGGCGTGGTTGGCCCGAACTGCGGCTTGTAGGAGACCTGGATCTCCCATTGCGATGGCACGGTCACGCCGAGCGCGGCTGCGCCGAGCTCGCCGAATTTGTCGTCGCCAGGCGCCACCAGGATCGACACCCACTTCATATTGGCTTTCTGGTCGTACATCTGCCGTGCCAAGGTGGCGCCGTCGGAATAATGACCGCCGCCCATGAAGGCATCGGCATTTGACGAGATGATCTTGTTGACGATCGGACCGAAATCGGTGGTCGACGGCGCGTAGGATTCATCCATCACCACTTGCATACCGGCGGCTTCCGCTTGCTGCTTGGCGGCGGTCAGCACCGCCTTGGAGAACGGATCGTCGGAATAGACCATGGCGATCTTGGCGTGCGGATTTTTCGATTTCAGCGCCTCGACCGCGCCGGAGAGATAATGGCTCGCCGACGTGATCACCATGAACAGATACTTGTTGCCGAGCTGAAACGGCTTTTCCTCGGCGCCGCCGGCATCGACCATGATCTTGCCGTACTGCTCGCTGATCACCGCGGCCGGCGCGGTCAAGCCCGATGAATAGGGGCTGAACAAAAATTGCGCGCGATCCTGGTTGACGAGGCGGGTGTAGAGCTGCTGCACGCGGCCGCCGACCGACTGATCGTCATAGCTGACAAAGTTCACTTTATAGCTTTTGCCGCCGGCCTTAATGCCACCGGCGGCATTGATCTCGTCGCGCCACAGCTCGTAGCCGCGCACCAGCCCGAGTGAGTCGACGTTGAGCGGGCCAGTTTGCGACGTCGTAAAGCCGATGGTGATGGTGTCCTCGGCCAAAGCCGGTGCTGCGGGCAGCGCCAAAGCCGTGGCGCCTGCGGCCAAAACACAAAGCGAAATAAGCGAAAAACGCTTCATTTGTCGTCCTCCCAATATGTTCCCCAGGCGATATTTTAGGCGGCCCACGTTCGGCGGGGCCGTTCTTTCCACGCTTAAGTTTAGCAAAAAGCTTGGCACAGGACGGGGGCAAAGGCCATCCGCGACAAAGTGCTCGCGGCACGATTATCGCCGCGAATCGTAGCCCGGACCGAGCCTGGCTCGATTCGGGCTACATCTCTCACTCGTCCTGCGGATCGGGTTTCGATTGCGGTGTCAGCGTCTCGTAGACCAACACGACTTCGCGGTTCTTGAGATTTTGTTCGGCCAGCATCAGCCACGCGTTAGCCATAACGAGCAACGCGCGTTTACTTTCGGGATCGTTGAAGGCGTTAGCGAGTTCGAGACACTTCTCGGCATTGCGCCGGTATTTCCCTACCCGCTCGTCTGCGGCCATGCGCCCGGTCCCCACCGTGTCAAAAGACGCATGACCATAAAGTGAAAACCGATCAACTTTGTTCCATGCGCCATCAATTTGGTGACAGGCGGGATTCTGGGCAAAGTGGATAGTGTGCGGAATACGACGATAGATCGCGTAAGCATCTGTCGCCTCCGCCAATTACAGCTTTGTCAGCGGGACGGGCGGCGCAGGGTCCAATCCCTGCTTCTTTCGGAAATTGCATCTAGAATTAATCAAAACTGATAATCGGCGCCGACGCGCAGGGTGTCGTCGGGTGAACTTGCTCGTCACGACCACACTGGAGATCGGAGCATTGAAAGGAAAAGTAATGCTGGCAAGGTCGACCTGGAGCCGATGCCGGGCGCGGCGGCGCGATCAGCGAAACGGCGATGGCGGCAAAGACGGCAGTCGACCAACGACGCATTCAAATTCCGATTCCGGCAAAACCGTAGCATGCGGAAACCGCCCTCGAAGCGCCTCACTGTATGTGGATGATCCGCCGGATAGGTTTGTGGCCATTGGGCCACAGCACGCGCAGCTCTGATGAACGGGGCAAAATCCCGGTCAACTCTCCCGCACCGCTGCGCAAGTCGGAACTCGCATTCCGGAACTTACTACCCGACGTGAAATGCGCCGATTGGAGCTATTGGGCGGTACGCAATGAAACATCCCGCAAGAAGCGACTTCCACACCGTTGTGACCGAGGCGGGCGTGAGCGTCACATTCACGCCGACGAACAGCGTCTACCGCTTTTCTAGGCTCTCCGACGCCAACGACACTGCGCGCCTTGGTCCGGTCTCGTTCGCAGGCGTTCAGCACGCGAGACACGATACCGAGGACTACCCTCCTGATGAAGTTCAAGACATGGCGCAACACATCGCATCGGAGTTCGCCGGATCAGTTTGCTTCCAGGAGAGACACCCCCTTAGGGATATTAACAACGCAACAACCGCCGTCACTACGCGACCCATCTCGCCGGCAAGCGCCCGACACACGGCACCGGCCGGCAAGACGAAGGACCAGCGCGTTGCATCAGAAGTCGCCGCGACCCTTTGGCTCATTCAAAATCTGGATCAGCCGGATTGAGCAATTTCGATGAAGCATCCTGTGAGAAGCGACTTCGACACCGCCGTCACCGAAGCAGGCGTGAGTGTCACGTTCAAGCCAACGGACACTCTCTACAGTTTTTACCGGCTGGCCGGGAGCGATGACGTCGCGCGCCTTGGTCCTGTCTCTTTAGCGCAGGTCCGACACGCCGGACCGAGCGGCGACACCGGTGACTATCCGTCTGACGAGGTTCAAAACATGGCACAGCGCATTGCCGCGGAGGTCGGCGCGTCGGTCTGGTCGGTTCAAGACGAGAACGCGGCCGATAAACAGACGCTGCACGGTCACTCAATCAGCGGCGACGACGATGTGATCGAATAAAAACAACGGCACGACCGAGAGCGAAAGGCGAGAGCAACGCCATGACAACAACAGACTCAAACATTCGCGCCGCTCTGGAGCGCCACTGGGCGGCCTCTGACGCCAACGATTTCAATGCCGAGCATCAAATTTACCGACAGGACGCGGTGCTTGAATATCCGCAATCCGGCGAGCGGATTCGCGGCCGCGACAGAATTCAGGCGTCGCGAACGGCGCAGCCGAACTACAAGCGATTTTCAGTGCGGCGAATTATTGGCGCTGGCAATCTCTGGGTGACCGAATTCATCCTCACTTACGATGGGCAGCCATCGTATACGGTGAGTATTATGGAGTTTAGTGACGAACAGGTTATCCGTGAGACCCAATATTTCGGTGACCCGTTTCCGCCTGGACCTTCTCGTTCGCAATGGGTCGAGCGAATGTAAATGGCTGGTCTAAGTTGAGGCAAAGCTCAACAAGATCATCTAGGGGGCATTGCGAAACGGTTACTCGTCAAACCCCGTCACTTGCTGACTAAAACTTGTATTTCCGAAATGATGCCTTTCCGTATTTAAGTTGAAGGTCATATTCGTTGCGGCCGTCGTTGTTGTATAATTGCACAGTAGGGCGGGGGTGAATGAGAGGCCTCCACCATGTCGCATGGCAAGCGAAGTTCGAAGCGAAAGGGTCGGACGAAAGCGGTAACGGTATTGGGAGTCGCTGGGGCGTTGTCGCTGGCGGGCGGCGCGTCCGGAGCGGCCGTTGGTCCGCCGGGCGACACTCTGACAGCGAACGCGGCAGTTACTATCTATGAGGAAGAAATCTCCGACGTTAGTTTGTCGACTTTCTATGTCTTTGACCACGAAAACGCCGGAGCACGTCATCGTGGCTTACAACTTACCCGGAGGACGCGCGGTCGACCGAGGCAAGGTAGCGGAGGCGGCGCAGTAGACGACTGCGCAGGCGGAGGCCCTACATGCTGCACACCCTCCTGGAGCTACGAAGGGCCCTAGTGGCGCAACCCTCGAAGGCTGTGTGGAAGGCCAGTGACTAACAAAAAGGGCGTGATCGCTAACTTGCCCACCGCTTGCATTAGTGGTTTCTGAAATCAGACATGAACCGGAAAGCCTTTGCCGGCAGCCGGCCGACCGCGCTTACGTTTGGACATTGTATGAACGATCAATCCGAAAGGCTGTCCTACGCGGCGCGGAAACTGCGCCGTATCTGTGCCAAGCCTCTGGAAAAGTTGGTCGGAGTGGCAGGATTTGAGGTTATCTCTTTGAGTCATTGAAATCCTTGACGTTTTCGAACGCAGGTTTCGATTTTGTGTACTCGCCTTGTGTACTTGTATCAAGGCGTTTGCAGCCTCTAAGCATCGCAACCCATTTATGCCGCCAGTGCGTCGAGCAACGCCTTGGCCTCCTTCAAGTCGCGCGTGTCGAAGCCTTCAGTGAACCAGCCGTAAACTGGAGCGAGCAATTCGCGAGCTTGCCGCGTGTTGTCCTGATCGCGCCAGAGCCGCGCCATGCTCATCGCCGCGCGTAGTTCCCAAGACTTCGCCTGTTGCTCACGCGCCACCGCAAGCGCACGAGCGAAATAGGTTTCTGCTTTTGCCACATCCGGCTCTGGCGAAAGCAATGCGATTTCTCCGGCAAAGCGATTGACCTCGGCTTCGTACCATCTCTCCATCGTTGTTTCCACCGTGGTCATCGCTTCGCCAATGCAGCGGCTGGCCTCATCGAATTGACCGATTTCCACGTTGGCTCTTGCCAAATACGACAACCACAACGGCATCCACATCGTTGTTCCCGTCGATCGCATTGCGCTGACGCCGGAGGTGATCGTTTGAACTGCGTCCGAGACTTTGTCGGTCAGCGCCAATACGCAACCTCCTTGCATCATCCCCCATGCCGCCCAGAACAACGAACCTGTTTGATCCTTCAAAGCGGCAAATTCATCAATCAGGGCAGTTGCGGCCGCGTAATTCCCGCAGTGGATATGGGTCCATGCGCTGAAATTGAGTACGTACATCAAGGTGGCGGAGTGGCCGATCTCGCGAGCAACCGTGAGCGCGTGCTCGGTATCTGCGAGCGCGGCTTCGGGATAGCCGAGCAGCCAAAAAGCCAGGGATCTCCAGCACAAAGTTGCCGCGCCGATGTCTTGGCCAAAACGCGTCGCCAGGGGACGATGCTCGGCATAGTCGTAGAGCGTAAACGCGCGATCGAGATGCGCTCGCCCGTCTGCGATATTCCCTGTATGCAGCAAGGACAAACCCATGAGGCGATGCCCAAGCATCAGCGGTCCCGTCGCGCTCTGCTTTTGTGCGAGGGCCAGGAATTGGACCGCAAGCTCACGCATCACGCTGCCGTTGAACGCTACAAGGTTCGCGACCCACAAGCCGTAAAGAACGGAAAACAACAACAATGGATCTTCGGGAGGCTCTCCGAGCGCTTCAGCTTGCTCGATCAGCAGACGTGCCCGCTCAACAGCAGCCCTGGTTTCAGGCGCCGCGTAGCCGCGAACATGCAGGAGTGGGGTTATGAGTGCAACCTGAAGCTTGATCTCTTCGCGACGCCGCGCGGGCGTGCCGGGCAAGGTCGCGAGAAGATCGAGCGCGCGCCTGAGCTGTTCTGTGGCTTCAACC
>Ga0310917_10000261_pt1 | contig 22696 bp, 14 predicted proteins | sample GREbulkMGLF178_FD_203531 | JGI IMG/M metagenome (GOLD analysis project Ga0310917, IMG submission 203531) | Lab enrichment of tropical soil microbial communities from Luquillo Experimental Forest, Puerto Rico - GRE.bulkMG.LF178 | ecosystem: Environmental > Terrestrial > Soil > Tropical forest >... | reverse complement strand
TGACCAGCGCAACGTGAACGCCACCCTTTGCGCGCAGCGCTTTTGTGATGTTCGTCGACGCGGCGTTTAGGCAGTTTGCTGCGCCCAGAACCTCAGCAAGATGTAATTTGTCGTCGGCGACGTCAATTGCTATTACTTCCGCTCCTATCTCCCTCCCGACTTGCACAGCAACGTGGCCGAGACCGCCGATTCCGAAGATGGCCAGCCGTTGCCCGGGAGAAATTCGCGCCTGTCTCAAAGCCCGATAGACCGTTACGCCGGCACAAAACAGGGGCGCGGCTTCTGCCGCTGGCAATGCATCCGGAATCCTCAAAGCGTGGCTCGCGGGGGCTTTGATGAATTCGGCGAAGCCACCATCCACCGTCACCCCTGTAATTTTCTGTCGTGCGCAGAGATTTTCGTTTCCTTCGCGGCAGAGCTCGCATTCGCCGCAGGTCCAATAGATCCACGGGACGCCGACGCGGTCCCCAATCTGAAATTCTTGAACCGCTTCGCCTTTTTCAACGACGCGGCCGGCGATTTCATGCCCGGGTATCAAGGGCATTTTCGTGAGCGGGGTGAACTGAGGCCAGTCTCCATCGGCGACGTGCAGGTCGGAATGACAAACACCACAAGCGTCCACTTGGATGAGCACGTCGTTCGCGTCCGGGAGCGGGCGGGCGACGTCCTCGATCACGAGAGCTTTTTTGAATTCATGCAGGACGGCAGCCTTCATGGCTTTTGCTTCGAGAGCAAGAGCAGGGCACCCGAACATGCCAGCTGCAGGCGATACTTGCGTCGGACAACTGTCAAGTCGAAGGCGGAAGGAAGCAAGCTGCTCTCCGCCCGGTGGGCTTACGACTGTACGCCCTTGAGAAAAAACGCAAGTGCACTGCGGACTCGTTCGCTCAAACTGTGTGGCCCGGAAAGGTCCACAGCCCAGCGTCGGACCACCGTCGTATACAGTCCCTCCATGAACTCCGCGAGATGCGCCACCGGAAACGCCTTTGTGATTTCGCCGCGCTTTTGGCCTTCGGCGAGGATTTCCCTCAGCAGGCTTACCGCAATTTCTTCGGGGCGCCGCATTTCGGGGGAGCGCACGGGATCCATCGCTCCGGAAAGCACCACGGCTCGCCACAAGGGCCGGTCCGATTCCACTTCGCGGGCCATGCTCTCGTACATTCGCCGCAATCGTTCGGCCGTTGTGACGTCGCTTGAAAGTTCCGTCTCGAGATGCTCCTTGATACAACTGAAACCGCGGCGGCCGACTTCGCGCAGCACGGCATCTTTGCTTGGGAAGTAACGGAAAAAGGTGGGCTGGCTGATTTCGAGGATCTGGACGATGTCCTCGACCCTGGTGTTCTCGTAACCGTGCTTGCGGAACAAGCGAATCGACGTATCAATGATCTGCTGACGCAGCCGCGCTTTTTTGCGCTCACGGAGGCCCAAGGTTTCTTTGCTGTTTGGTCCAGCGACTCGGGAAAGGCGTCTCGGTTGCCCTGACTTCGCGAGACTTCCGGCCGTTACGCGCCCTGGGGCAAGCGGCTCACTTCGGGCGACTCTCATTCGCCGCATTTTCGGTTGTTCTCCTCGACGGCGTGAAACGCGAAAATCGTCTCACGACAAAATTGCAAGAGTTACTCTAACATGATAGAAGCTAACGTCAAGTTGGGTTCCGCGCCGTGAGATTCGCTCGACGCGGGTTGGGATTATCGATGATATTTTAATGAGAGCTGATCGGCCGCAAGAACGGCAAGCCGCCTGAAGAGGACTTCTGCCTGAGCTTCTTTCTCATCCGCCGACCGGTTCAAGTGCTGGTCGATCTCTGATTCCAAACCCACGAGCTCTTTGCTCGGTGCGGTATCATTCAAATGTTGAAAAAGCATTTTGTGGGCTCGCTTTCGTTCCATCACTTCGAGTCCATCCAGAATCTGGCGGTGTGAAGTTCCCTCCCAGATTGCGAGAATCATGGCTTCGCGAAACCACCGCTCCACGCCATACTCTGCCAGAACGCCGAGCCCGCCGTGCACCTCCATCGCCCATTTCGCCGTGTCGGCAGCGAACTCGGCGGTCCAATATTTCGCCAGATGGGCTACCAGCCGGAACAAATGATAGCGATCGGAATATGGTGGCCGGTCCATCCATACCTCGTCGAGGAGCCGAACAGCTTCCCACGCCAGCGCAAACGCAGATTGAAGCGCATTCAGGCGAGCTTCAAACTGATGCCGAAGGAGCGGATGATCGAGAATCCGCTTAGCAAACGCGGTGCGGCACTCCGCATACGCCAGCGCATCCGCCATTGCGCGCTGCGCCAGGGCAACGCTGACCACACTGTTTGCAACGCGCGAGAGGTTCAAAACTTCCAAAATCAGATAGATTCCTGTGTCCGTCGACCCGAGTAAGTATCCCTGGCTGTCTCGCAATTCCACTTCTCCGGTAGGAACCGAGCGGGTGGCGATCTTGTCTTTCACTCGGCGAACGAAGTAATTGAGACTGCCGTCTCTGCGATACCGCGGCACCAGGAAGAGCGCGAGGCCGCGCACGCCCCGCGAAGCTCCTTCCGGCCGAGCGGCCACAACCGCCAACTCCGCTCCAGCGTTACTTGCAAAGTACTTGTCGCCGGTTAGCAGCCAGCGGTCGCCGGCAGACCGCGCTATCGTCTTTACGCTCGCGCCCAAATCGGACCCACCATCGATCTCCGTCATCCACGTCGCTCCTTGCCATGAGCTATCGTCCTTCCGCAGCAGGTGCGGCTGGAAGTGCTCCTGCAATTCAGCGCTCCCATATTTCGCAAGAGGAACAGCCGTGCCAAGCGTCACCGTGTACGGACAACAAACTCCGGGATCGAAGAACGAGATCGTGTACATCAATTGGTACGTCGAAAGGAGCGACTTTTTTTCCAGTGCGCGCCAGACCACGCCGGATTGGTAGCCCCTTCGCAGAATCGTCTGGTATTCGCGAGGGTAGAGAATTTCGTCCACGCGCCTTCCGGATTGATCGAACATGCGCAACCATGGCGTTCCGGCGCGATCAATCGAGGCTGATATGGCTCGACCTTCAACCTTCCACCACCGCTGTTCCGCTTCGAGAGTGTCGAGGTGCTCGATATCAGGAAGCCTGCTCTGCAAAAAACTCAAAGGAGAACGGAGGGTATCGAGAACTGTCATGGGGGCGCATGTTAGGCCGCGGGCCCAAGCACGTCAAGCAGGATGGGGTTGGCTTCAGCTTCCGCCCGCGGCGCGAGTTTGGACGGAAAGGGACATAAAATCACCGTGCGACTGGCGGTCAGGTAGCAGGCCGAGGACGATGAAACGTAACTGCATACAAGACATCGCCGCTTGTGGCTTGCATTGTGCTCCTTGCGCGGCCCATTACGGGTGCAATCTTGAACTATCGATGGCTCTCGCTCACTATTACTGCCAGTCGGATGGCTAAGACGTTCAAACGTGGTGACCACGTGGAATGGAACTCGGAGGCAGGCCGCGTCCGCGGCGTAATTCTGAAGACGGTGGTTTCGGACGTGCGGTTCAAAGGCTACGTACACCACGCAACGAAGGAAGAGCCGCAATATTTCATCAAGAGCGATAAAACCGACCATATCGCAATTCACAAAGGCGCGGCCCTTAGACTTCTCCGGCCCCAAAACAAGGAGAAGAAATCAGCGAAACGGGGAGCAAGGAGTCGTTGAGAGCCGGATCCGACTCGCCTCCCCTTGCTCATCGCGTTTCGGGAATCGCAGTCGGTGGTCACAGCAAGAAGGGATGGCGTAACCACGGGTAGCCGGCCAAAAGTGGCAACCAGGTTGATCGCAAACAGGGCCGCCGTGAGCGCGGAGACCCGCAGGACATTCCAAAGCCATGTTGCAGTCCTGGAGGCAAGGATTTTCGAGGCGACGCGGAAACGTGCCTCCGTTCATCGCAGCGTCAACATTCCGAGCATCAGCTTGGGGTTCCACAACGCGCGCATCCCGCAAAACGGCAGAACTCTTTGGCTGGCAAAAAAATCATATCGCTGCGATAAATCCAACCGCGAGCCCGTGACCTGAGGCCCTGAGATTCCCGGTGTCACGTCCACAGGAGATGCCTACGGGAAAGCTTGGGTGAACGTTGATGGTTTTCGGATGCGTGAAAGAAGCGAGTCGCTACAATTGGCGCCGTCTGGACTTGGTCTGGCGTCCAGCTACGCAGGTCGCTGACTGGCAGCCGGGGCCGCATCCGACATGGCCTCCCGCGCCTCGGTGACGCTTCGGCGCAGTGTTCAAGAAAGAGAAGATGCCCTTGCCATCTCTCGCTTTCACCGCTGGGCGATGGCGCGCTTCCCGCTATCTGTCAATTCGTAGAAATCGCTGCCACACGCTTTCACCATGCCCGCGTTCAGCAATTCATCGATGGCGTCGAGCACGCGGTCACGCTCTGCTGGCTCATTGCCGCCAGCTTCGAATAGCGCATGTAGATCGAGCCGCTCTTTCCCCATCTCGCCGAACAATCGCAAAACTCGCACCGAAAGTGGGCTCATCGTGGACCTCGCTCGCGCAATCCGTTTCTTCCATAGGCTATACGACTCGCTGTGAAATCAAGTCAAGGGGAAAGAATGTGCTCGTAGAACATGGGACTTTGCAAGAATCGCTTTCCCGGATTTCTTGCAGAGCAGCTTAACTGAGGTCATTCGTCGGCAGGCCGGATGGGAGCGCCACTACTTAACCACTGTTACCAAGGGCAGGAGCCCTTTGGTAGACCGTAGGTCTATTTCGCTGGAGCTGCTTAGCGAAATACAAAGCTCGCCGGAGGGCGGCTCGAGGAGCAGAGAACGTGAGTCCGTGTCCGAACACCGGCAGAGCCCCGTCTCTCTTTGCTCGGGACAAGTAAATGGATATGGGGAGTTGCGGGGAAGCCAAAGGTCACTATGGGCTCGCGAATCTTTGCCTGGTGTGCTTCTCGACAACGTCCAAATTGAGGGAAATGCCGAGGCCCGGCCCGTCGGGCACGGCGAGCATGCCGTTAACATCGAGTTTCCATTTCTTCTCCACAAGGTCGTCGATAAAAGGAGAGCCCGTGAGGTATTCCACGATGTCCGTGTTCCGGCTTGCCGAGGCCAGATGAAGATCGGCAGCCAAGCCCAGGGCGGTGTTCCAGCCATGCGGAATGAAGCGGACACCATTCTCTTCGGCCATCCACGCAATTCTGCGCTCTTCGCTAATGCCACCGACTTTCGTCACATCGGGCTGTACAATATCCAAGGCCCGGCCCTGGAGCCAGGGGACGAACGACTGCCGGCGGGTCAGAACCTCGCCGCCGGCGATGGGTACCGGCGAACTTTGCCGCAACAAGGAGTAATCGGACAAATTATCGGGAAGCAAAGGCTCCTCAAACCAATAGACGCCGAAGTCAGCCAACATCCGGGCGGTGCGGACCGCCCATTTGAAAGTCTGGGGCCAGAAAGCGTTGCTGGCTCCCGCATCCACCATGAGCAGGCTTTCGGGGCCAACGGCTTCGCGTGCTGCTCGTACAATCTGCTCGTCCATCGCGTCGCTTTGCCGGCCGAACGGTCCCCAGCCAATCTTAAATGCCCGAAAGCCTTCCTCGCGGATGGCCAGCAGATGCTCAGCGAGTGCCCTCGGCTCGCGCATCAGCACGGAAGCATAGGGAAGAACGCGGTTGCGGTAGCAACCGCCCAAGAGCCTGCCGACGGGCTGTCCAGTCGTCTTGCCCAAAATGTCCCAGAGAGCAATGTCGATCCCGCTAATAGTGTGTGTGACGGTTCCCCCGCGGCCCATCCAGAAAGTGTTGGCGTGAAGCTTCTCGCTCACGCGCTCCGGCTCTTGCGGATTTTCTCCGAGATACAGCGGTTCCAAAAGATGCAGAGCGGCCTTCACCAATTCGTCGGTCGAAAAGACCGAGCCCCATCCAGTGATGCCTTCGTCGGTAAGGACGGCAACGAGCGTGTGCACGCAGTCCTGGGGCTTTATTTCGTTGGCCCATCCGCCTTCGGGTGTGCCGCCGCGCAGGCCGGCCGCTTTTATTTTGGTGATTTTCATGGCTCTATTGTCGTCCTAAAGGAATGCGTTCATACACTGATGGATGCTTTTGCGAGAATACCGCCATCGCAAATAAGGTGTGATCCGGTGACGTAAGAGGACTCTTCGGAAAGCAACCAAACGACCGTACGGGCAGGCTCCTGTGGCTGAGCTAGACGACCCAGAGGAATCTCCTTCGAGAGGATTTTGCGCATGCGCGGGATGTTCTTGGCGGGAACATTGCTCCACATCAAGCGAGTTTCCGTTGCTCCAGGGACCACCGCGTTCACGCGGATGCCGTAGGGAGCGTAATCAACGGCCATGCAGCGCACGAGGGAGGAAATCGCGCCCTTGGTTGCGCTGTACGCGCCGCTGGCACCAGCCGCAAGGGCGACGAATCCCGTTGGCGAAGATGCGCACACGATGGAACCTGGCACGCCTGCCTGGCGCATTTTCCTGATAGCGTGCTTGCACGCGAAAAAGGTGCCAGTCAGATTGGTGTCCATGACCCGCCGCCACGTCGCGGCGGGAAGTTCGTGTACGAGGCCTCCCAAATCAATGCCGGCACTAGTAAACAGGCCATTGGGAGCGCCGATTTTGTTGGAGACAGTCTTAAAGGCTTTCTCGACTTGCTCTTCCGAGCTAACATCGCAAGCGAGGCTCAGGGCGCATTTAGCGCCTTGTTTCATGGCCTCGGCGGCAGTTTTTTTTGCGGCTTCCGCATTTTTGTCGAGTATGGCGATGTTGTCGCGGCGCGCCGCGCAAAGAAGCACCACCGCGCGGCCAATGCCATCTGCTCCGCCCGTGACGACGATCGTGCGTGTTTGCATTGATCTATGTGTCGCTTCAGACATGCTTATGAAAAGCAGTTCCTGTTTCCGAGAACTATGCGTCGGGCTTTTCCGAGCCTTGGATTCGTTCCGGGTGACTTGCTTGGCTTGACTACTGTACCTTTGCGCCCGCCTGGTGAAAAGAGGGTTGTCAAAGACTTCGGGCGTTTGAGGAAAGGAACATGACGATGCCGAATTGGCCATTGCGCACAATTCTATTGGTGGGAACATCGCTGCTGCTGACCGTTGCCGCCGAGAGTCGAACGTTAGAAGCGGGAGCGGCGAAGATCGACATCACACCTTCCGCGGATGCCGCGCTTCCGATGAGCGGATATGCCGACCGCAAACAGGGTTTCCGGGGCATCCATGACCACATCTATGCCCGTGCCATTGTACTTGGCGACGGCAGCAGACTGGCAGCGGTAGTGGCCTGGGAACTGATTGGCGTGCCCAACGCCGTTTGGGAGGACCTGTCAGGGCGGATTGCTCGTGAGACCGGCATACCAAGCGAATATCTGCTGCTTTGCGCCGTGCATGACCACAGCGCTCCGGCACCGTTTGGGATGTACGGCAACGATTCGCCAAAGTCCGCGGCTTACACGAAACAGGTTGAGGATGCGACCGTCGAGGTTATTCGGAAGGCGAAAGAAACTCTTCAGCCAGCCCAAATCGGGATCGGAACGGGAAAAGCCAACGTGAATGTCAACCGGCGCGAATACTCGCCTGAAACGGGGTGGTGGCTGGGTTACAACCCCGAGGGCCCGTCGGACAAAACGGTCACGGTCGTCCGGTTCGAGGCACTTTCCGGCAAGCCGATCGCTTTGTTGATCAACTATGCCGTGCATGCGGTCGTAATGGGAGGGGAGAATGATCAGATTAGCGGTGATCTGGCCGGAGCAACGTCTCGCTATGTGGAGAGTTATTATCGCGGGAAGGCAGAAGATGCGCCGCGAAGCGACGCCGGCGCGGCGATCCAGCTAGGGCCTGAAAAGACCAGCGAAGGCGTCGTAGCCTTGTGGACCAGCAGCGCCGCCGGGGATCAGAATCCCATTTCACTCTCGCGCGGGTCGGATTTCACGATGGTAGAAAGTCTCGGGAAAATTCTTGGCGAGGAAGCAGTACGCGTGGCGGGAGCTATCCACACGACGAACCAGGTTCGCATTTGGGGCCAGCAGCAGGTGATCCGCTGCCCCGGCAGAAGCGTTGAACCAGGTCCGCTGCCGCGCAAGGAATACAGGTGGCGGGACGCGGATCCCGTGAGCATTCGTCTGAGCCTGCTAATGATGAACGATATCGTCCTGGCCGGCGTTTCGGGCGAAGTGCTGACCATGATTCACGAACACCTCAAAAAGGAGTCGCCGTTCAGCCGCACTGTGATGGTAACGCACGCCAACGGATCGAGCGGGTATATCCCGGATGATGCGGCGTTCGATCAGGTGAGCTACGAGATCACTACCTCGAGGCTGAAGCCAGGCTGCGCCGAGAACGCGATCGTCAATAGTTTCTTGCAGTTGATGGGGCAACGGTAGGAGCCTGCCTGTGGACGGCGAGCCCGGCACGTCTCCGAAAGGAGGGCCGGGCGCCGGCTTATTCGTGTACCGTGGCAACGTTCGAGTACGCAGAATGGCCCGCGGCGTTCTGCGCCAGCACGCGGTAAGAGACCGGTTCCTTGTCGTGGGAGATTTGTTTGTCGAGAAACGAAGTTTCGGCGGCGGGCAATTTGGCGACCGACAGCCACTGACCGTGTTCGCCAATGCGGCTTTCCACGGAGACAAATTCCGGATTGCCCGCGTGAATCTTCCATGCGAGCCGAAGGCCTTCCCGTTCCCTGGCTACAGTCAATTCGCTCGCGGCCTCGGGCAATTCCGTCCAGTCAAAGTAGCTTTCGTCGGCAATCGCCATCACGCCGTCGAACAGCGGCACCCGCTCCAGTGTGTCCGTGGTGCCGGGCTTCCAAGAGAGCGAGGTCATTTCGCCCGAGGTAACGTCCACGAGCACGGGATTCTGGATGCCTGAGTCGGTTATCCGCAAGTTTACGTTTGCAGCGCGTGACCGATCTCCGGCCTTGCTCAGCACTGGCAGCCAGTACGCGATGATGGCCCTGTTCTTCGGAGAACGGAATCCATACCCAAGGAGCGCGGGCGAAGTTGTTACGCCGTCCGTGTGTACCTGGATAGACGGATCAAACTTGGTATCTGAAAATAACGTGATTGTGTTCCGAAGAGCGACAAAAACGGGCCGCGGTGTAAAGTCTTCCGGACGAAACATGAGGCCGTGCAGCATGCCGAAGTCATCCGATTCATTGCCATCCGTGGCCCCAACGATGAGCCAGACAAAAGTCCGAACTCCCGCGGCTCGATCGGCAATTAAGCCGCGCGGGATGTATTTCGCCTGCACCGACTCATCTGAGCCTTCCCAGGAAGGAATCGAATTAAACTCGTCGTTCCAGAAGACCAGGTCTTTTCGGATGCCGGCATAGCCGCGGACCATGTCGCGCAGCGCCCTAGGAGACTCGCTCGTATGCCGTTCGTCATCGATGGCCTCGGGATTTAGGTTATGACCATAGTCCGGGTAAATATGGTACGCGAACACATCGATGCTCTCCCCGCAGGCGCAGGCGTCCAGCGCGCGTTTGGCAAATTTGCGATCCGCACCGGCCAGCGCCCCAAAAACAATCTTGGCGCTTGGGTCTGCGGCGCGAATCGCCGGGGCAACCGTTTTGAATAAATGGCCGTAATCTTCCGGGCTGGGTGCCGGATTCCAGTAGTCAATGTTTGGCTCATTCCAGATCTCGTAGTACTGAGCGCGCCCACGGAAATGGTTGGCCATCCATCTTGCGTAATTGGAGAAGGCCTGAACCTGCTCGGCCGTCGTGGGCGGCCAGAAGACGGAATAGAGGCTGCGATCGGGGTTGTGAAAACCGCCCGGCGCCGGCGTTACCATCTGTGGAGCGCGTCCCGCAGGCGAGGTGTAAAGAGGGTTTCCGTAGAGCAGCTGGATCTCGATGTGCACGCCGTTTTCGACCAGAGAGTCAATCTGGTCGTCGACTTCCTGAGCGATTGCATATTCTCCGCGTTTGCGCTCGACCCAGTCCCAACTCGTGGGATCCGAGCTGTTTTCGTACTGACCGATGCGAATGAAACTGATACCGGCGTCGAAGATGCGCGTCCACCACCAGCGGTTCCAGGGCACGTAAGGATCGCGAGGCAGGTCGGAATTAATGCCAAAACCGTCGCGGATTTGGATGGATCGTCGCGGCACCAGATGATTTTGGGAGTTCCTGCTGGTCCTCGCGCTCCTCGGATGCACGGCCGCGGCATAGGCCAGGGCCATTACCAGTATTGCGAATAGGACCACAAGATTGGAGACAACTCGATGAGCATTGGGAGAGTTAATCATTTCCTTGGACCTCGCGGGTGGGCCGAAGTCGTTGATTTGCCGCCTTGTTTATCACAAAAATCCCGCCTCGTGGCAAGCGCCACGAAGCCCGGAACATCGGCCTTTGTGTTAGTCTTGTGCCGGTTTTTCACAGCCAAGTTCGGAATTTTGACGGTCGCCGCGACGGACCGGCCGGCAATTTGCCGTTTTAGAATTACACGAGGCGAACGATGGGGAAGCACCAACACAGCCGCAGAGAATTTATCGGGCTGGCCGGGGCCTCGAGATCGTTCGCACCGTTGTAGGCGGCTCCACAGTTTATTCTTCTGCGTGAGACATCCAGTCCAATCGTGGCTTCCACAAGCAGCCAAAGCGGAATATCGTACAAACTTCAGCCAGGGCCTGCCCTTCAAGGATTTAGGAGGAGCTCTGCATTCTTTAAGTCTGTAGTGAAGAAACCCGGAAAGCGTCAATTCATTCAGACGCAGTCGGGAGTACGCATGGATCTCCTTTCGACCGGAACACAAATGCTTGAGACCATGCTTATGCGCGTCCCGCCGGCGACGGGAAATGACGCCGGTAGGATTGGACTATCTAGGTCAACACACCCCAACTTTCTAAAGCCAGAGCGAGCCAGAGTGGAGACGCTCCCGGCCGGTCAGAATGTCAAGCGCAGGGAAAACTGCTGTACGCGCGGGTAGGTTAGCGTTCCGCTGTACAAGCCGAAACCGCCGTCGTCAGAGCCGTTGTCAATCGAATTGGTGTCGAAACGCACGGAATTCGTGACGTTGAAGACGTCCCATGCAAACTTTAGCGCCACTCGCTCATTTACTTTCCAGGTTTTTGCCAAGCTGGCGTCGATGCCGAAGAAGCCCTGGCCACGGAAAGCATTGCGGCTTCCCGCCTCTCCCGGATACGCGAAGCGGAGCGGAGTGAGTGTTGCGGGAACATCCGGTGTGATGGAGACTCCGGCAACTACCGCGGCAGGATTCGGGAAAGCGATCGGCGCGCCAGTCACCGGATCATGAAATAGTCCCGATTGAACAGGGCCCGTCTCGACCATGAAGTCGTTGAACAAGAAATTGTTGGTGAACCCGCGTGTGTCAACGACGCTGAATGGCAATGCGCTGGTCCAGCGACCCAGGCCCGATAGTTGCCAGCCACCGATGATTTCGTCCAGCCCTGCGCCGGCCTTGCCACCCAGCCACTTACCGCGACCGAATGGCAGCGCGTACACCCAGGTTGTGGCGATGACGTGGCGGATGTCGAAATCCGATGGCGCATAGTTCAGTCTGGGGTTCCACGGATTCTCGATAAAGCTTCGGGTGGTGCTTCCGGGACCGAGGCCGCTTACCGTAGTGGAAGTCGTGCCCTGGGAATTCGTCCGTTCGGCATCCGACCCCATATCCATGGATTTTCCAAAAGTGTAGCTAAAATCCATTTGTAGCCCGTGGGTCATGGGATGACGCAAGATGAATTGCCCGGCGTCGTAGTTGCTGATTCCGATGGAGGACCAGGCCATCAGCGAAGAGAATTGCGGATTCCAGAACGGAACCGGCGGCAACCCAAAACAAACCGGCGAACCGCCCCCGTTCGCCAATTGTGTAGCAAGCAGGCCCAAACGGAACGGTGCGCCTATCTCTCGACCAGGGCGGTTGGCCCACCGGAAACCAGACGGGCAGTTGGCGCTTCCCCCTGAGCCAGTATAGATGTTCTGCGTCGCGCTGAATCCGTTGGCCGCCGCAGTAGGGAAGAGGTCCTCAAAGTAGGGAATTGGCGGAATCACCGCATTTCTGTTTTGGCCGTGTGCCAAGGCGAACTGGGTCATCAATGTGGCAGCAGTGAAGTAATCCATCCCAGACTTGGGGTCGACAAGATCGGTGGCCGCGGCAAGATCGAGCTGCTGTAACAAATGCCTTCCACGCCGCCCCACATAGGCTACTTCAAGCGTGAATCCACCTTGAAGCTGGCGTTGCACGGACAAATCCATAGCAATGGAATAGGGGGTTTTAAGGTTGCCATCGATCCCATTGGAGTTGAACGTAAATCCGGTCGTGTTCGGGTCATCTGGGGGAGTTGCCGGATAACTTACACTGGAATTGGGCGGAGGAAGAATATTGGTGGGCACGCTCGTCCTCCCTACGTATCGCGGAGCATCATCTGGTGTAAGAATATTGGACGGTGCCGCTTGCGTGCTGGTCAGTCCGAAAGAGCCAAACTGGCTGAACCCGTCTACAATTCCTTCGCCAAAGTGATCGTAGTACATGCCGATGCCAGCCCGGATGGAGGTCTTTCCGGGGCCGCCAAATAGGCTCTTCCCGATACCTTCGTTGAGACCCGGTGAATAGGCGATCGAAAAGCGGGGCGCGAAGTTGTCTTTGTTCATCGGCCAGTAGGGCTGGCCACCGCGGCTCTGACCGGAAGGTATGAAGGAGAATTCCGGCTGGTCGCCGAGACCTTGCCTTGCAGCGATCGCCCGGTTCTCAAACCATTGGTGCAGGTCGACGGTCGGAGCCACCTCCTGGCCGTCTACTTCGTAAGGGGTTTCGAGCAGGCTGTGCCGTAGGCCGAGAGTGACCGTCAAGTTCGGTTTCAGGCGATAGGAGTCCTGCACGTACCATTCGAATTCGTTAGCTTTGAAGTGACGCGGGATTAGTTGACCAATGGGCAAGAGCGTCGCCTGGGTGCCATCCTGCGAAACCTTATAGTTGTTGTTGGCGGTGATCGTCGAGAGCAGGCCGGCCATGCTCGTTACGGCGTTGTCATAGCTGGTGCCGAAGCAGCCGGCTACTGCGGGATAGCCGAACGCGGCTGGATCGAAGCTCTGCCCCGTGCCCGCGATCGCCGCCTGACTGATGTTGCCCGCCCCGCTCGATGCGGAAGCAAACGATACGGCGTTCGAGGCCGTGTTGTTATGAATGATGCGCCAATTCACGCCAAACTGCAGGGTGTGCTTTCCCTTGATCCAGTTCACGTCGTCCAGGAAGTTGTGTACAGGAACGTTGAGAAAGGTGCTTCGACTTTCCGCAGTCAGCGGGCTCAATCCGGCGAAGTCGGAATAGGATGCGGTTCCGGCACCCGTGACGTTCAATCCCTGTCGGATGTAGCCATAACGAAAATTGTTTATCAAGTTCTGCCTAAGGGTCCACACATGGCCTGCAGCCAGCCCTTTCGACGTGTCGATGATCTCCGAACTGGCTGGCTGTCCGGGAAACTGCGGTGAAGCCGAAATTCTGTCGCCTTGCTGAATGCCGCGAACAAACAAGTGGCTGTGATCGGACATTTCATAGTCCATCTTGGCGATGTAGGTATTAAGGCTCGCCGGATTAGGCGCAGAAAACGTGAAGCCTCCGGTGTTGAGTCCGTCGCCGCCAAACGTGTTTGGCATGGGATAGGCTTGGAACGTAGCAAGAGAATTAGGATCGGCGCCTGGCCCCCAGGGGCAAGTCCCTTTCGATGAGCAATTCGGATCCATGGCTCCCAGGTCATCCTTGGGGCTGGCATTCGGACAGTTGCCCTTGGATACGGATACGGAGCTGCAAAGGGTGACGAGGTTGCCGGCCGCGGCCACATATTTTAAGGTGCCGTTGCGAAAAGATTGCGTAGGCACGGTTTGGAACACTTGCTTGTTCTCGGCCGTTCGCTGGCCTTCGTAGTTCAAAAAGTAGAATAGTTTGTCATGCTTGATCGGGCCTCCGACCGAAGCCCCAAACGTATTGCGAATCAGGGAGCCAGGTTTGTTCGGCAGGCCGGCTTGAAGTTGTGCCGTCTTGTTAAAGAAGTCGTTCGCCACGGCCGCCGCGTTCCGGTTGTATTCGTAAACGCTCCCGTGGAGTTGGTTCGTGCCGCTCTTGGTTACAAGAACCACTTGCGCACCGGAGGATCGGCCACTATCTGCATTGGCGTCTGTCGTGGTCACTCGGAACTCTTCCAGAGAGTCCAGTGTCGAGCGCAGAACGCCGGTGAAGGCGTAACCCTGCCGCTGGTCATTATTGTCGATTCCATCTAAAGTCACATTGGTTTGATCCGACCGCGCTCCCGCAACCGCTCCGCTGCGGCTGTCCGTGTCGCGGCTGGCGCTGCTAATATTGTTGAATTTTTGGCCCAGATAGAGCACTCCAGGCTGCAAGCTCAACAGGTCAGGCACATTTCTCCCTTCCATCGGCAGTGCTTCTACTGTCGTGTTGTTGACGGAGTTTCCGATGCTGGCATCCGTGGCGTTTATGGTTTGAACTTCCGTGCTAACTTCGACCGTGGTTTTGGATTCCTGAACGGAAAGCGTGAAGTTGATCGTTGCCGGCTGGTTTACAAGTAATTCGGCCTCTTTGGACTGAGTTCCAAAGCCCGCCATGGCGACTCTCACGGTGTAGCGGCCCGGAGGGATCTGCAGGAAGCTATAGTCGCCGCTGGAATCCGTAGTTCGGGTCATATGTGCGCCAGTGGCCTTATTGTCCAGAGCCACTTGTGCGTTCGGCACGACTCCCCCGGAGGGATCGGTGACCGAGCCGCGCAGTGACGTGAGCGCCGTTTGGCCAAGGAGCGTATCAGCAACTACAAGAATCAAGCCCAATGACGAAAGTTTCCAATTTTTCATCGGCGATCTCCTGCAGACCGATTTGCGGAAAGGCTACGACTGACGGTGCTCGGAGGGAAACCAATGTTTTTGCTCGCCGCTCGTGGAAAAACAAAGAACGGCTGAGAAATAGCTGAGAATGCGTGGTCCGGACACAAGAAGTTATTCCGTGCGGCCATCGGAATTGGCCTGCACCCCGGCCGGCCTCCAGCTCTCGACCGTTCACAACGGTTCTACCTTGCTGCAACAACCTTACAATAGTTGTGCAAAGTTATGGAGAGCGTACCGGATTGTCAAGTGAAAACTTCTCAGGGTTCTCCGGGGCCATCGGGATCCGTCGGTAGCCTCGACCAAAATGCGCAACACGCGTCAACAGTCTGTTTCTCGTTGACATCCGTTGGACTGGGCATTGCGTACCGCTTCGCGGCGCCAAATTTTCAAAGCCCAAGGCGTCAAGGGAGATTCCACCGAGAATTGCTCCGCTCCATCTGCTGGTAAGCATTCGGACCAGCGCCTGGGGCTAGCGGGTCGGTTCGCCAGGACAACTGCCTATTAATCCCTGGCTGTGAAAGGGCCGAGAGAGCCATCGGACGAGCAGGTAACAAGAGAAATGCAAATTTACAAGACCAAGGTAGGCGTGGAGAATATCGACCTGGACACAAATGACTTTGCTTTCGTTGGTGTCGAGCGATCGGCGATGAATGCCGATGGGAAGGAATTCATGAGCAAAGACTACGACCGCTATCTGGGGATGGATCGGCCTATTGCGCGCCGAGATTTCATCAATGGGGCGGCCGTAGTCATTGGCGGCGCCCTCTTTGCCGGAACCACGCTTGGCGAGGGTGGACCAGGCATCGAACCATCGAACCAGGCTGATGACGACCCGCCAGTGCTGACGGGCCTTCGCGGGAGCCATCCCGGCTCGTTCGAAACCGCGCATAGCCTTCGCGATGGCACTTTTTGGAAGACAGCCCCAGCACCCGTCGATACGAAGGAAGCTTACGATCTCGTTCTCGTAGGCGCTGGTATCAGCGGCCTCTCGGCAGCGCACTTCTTTCGAGAGCACGTTGGAAAATCATCTCGAATTCTCCTTCTGGAAAATCACGACGACTTTGGCGGCCACGCCAAACGAAACGAGTTTCATCTCGGGGGAAAGCTGCAGTTATGCAATGGAGGGACTCTTCTTATTGACAGCCCAACGCCCTACAGCCGGCAAGCAGACGGATTGCTGAAGAAGCTGGGCATCGATCCACCAAGGCTTGAGGAAGCAACTGCCGATCGCACTTTGTATCCTTCTCTAGAACTCAAACCCGCACTCTTTTTTGACCGGGGGACATTCGGGTCCGACAAACTCCTGGTAGGCGTCCCGGGCGGCGGTCGCGGCTGGCCTCACGAAAGCGAGAAAGCGAAGACATGGAAAGACTTCCTGGCTGATGCGCCTCTGAGCGAGGCCGTGCGCGAGGACATTGCGCGCATCGAGGAATCAAAGACCGACTATATGCCTGGCTTTACCTCTACAGAAAAGAAGGCTCGGCTTTCCAAAATGAGCTACCGGGACTTTCTATTGAACATCGCAAAAGCAAATCCCGGGGTGATCCCGTTCTACCAAACGCGCACGCACGGTGAGTGGGGCGTTGGCATCGACGCCGAGCCGGCTCTCGATTGCTGGGCCATCGGATTGCCGGGATTTCAGAGCATGCACCTCGAGCCCGGTGCCGCTCCCAACATGAGCTATTCCGCGGCAGGATATGCGAACGGGGGCTCGTATCGCTACCACTTTCCGGACGGAAATGCCACGATTGCCCGCCTGCTTGTCCGCGACTTAATACCGGAGGCGATCCCCGGGCACTCGGTAGAGGACATTGTGACTGCGCGCGCAGACTATTCTAAATTAGACGAGCCGGCTTCTTTGATTCGGCTAAGGCTGAACAGCACCGTTGTGGCAGCCCGAAACGTGGGCAAGCCCACGGCCGCGCAAGAAGTTGAAGTCACTTACACGCGTGGAAAAGATTTGTTTAAAGTCCACGCGAAGTCATGCGTGCTGGCCTGCTGGAACATGATGATTCCGTTTCTGTGCCCGGAATTGCCCGAGAAACAGAAGGAGGCGCTCCATTACCTGGTCAAAGTGCCACTCGTCTACGGTACTGTCGGCATCCGGAACTGGACTGCATTTCGAAAACTTGGAATACAATCTGTGCGTGCGCTAGGCTCGTATTGGGATTCCGTCAGCTTGAATGCCGCCATCAACATCGGCGACTATCATAGCCCGAAATCCCCCGAGGAGCCCATCCTCTTGCATCTTAGCCGGACACCCTGCAAGCCGGGCCTTCCGGCTCGGGAACAGCACAAAGCCGGACGCATGGAACTGCTGGTAACTTCGTTTGAAGATTTCGAGCGCAAGACGCGTGACCAACTCGCGCGTATCCTCGGCCCAGGTGGCTTTCACCCCGCGGAAGATATTGAGGCGATTACCATCAATCGCTGGCCGCATGGGTACGGGTATGAATACAACCCACTTTTTGATCCGAACTGGCCGGAAGCAGAGCGCCCGAATGTGATTGGCAGAAAGAAGTTCGGCAGAATCGCCATCGCCAACACCGATTCTGGCGCGACGGCATACACGGATGTTGCGATCGATCAGGCGTATCGCGCCGTGCAGGAACTGCTGACTGCTTGAGGAGTTTACGGTAGACAATTTGACTCTTCACCGAGGACAACGTGACAACACATGTGGCGGCGGAAAAAATGACCGGGGAGGAGATGATCACCTTGGTCAAAAAGCACACTTTGTTTGAATGGTCGGCTCAAGCAAAAGTCGACCCGTTGCCGGTAGCGAAAGCCAAGGGCGTCTATTTCTGGACGCCCGAAGGGAAGCGCTTCCTCGATTTCAATAGTCAACTGATGAGTGTCAACATCGGGCACGGCGATCCGCGGGTCATTGAAGCGATGCACCAGCAAGCCTCCACACTGGCTTACGCGAGCCCATTCATGGCCACAGAACCACGCGCGCGGCTGGGAGCGAAACTTGCCGAAATCACGCCAGGGGATATCGATACTTTCTTCTTTACCAATGGCGGCGCCGAATCGAACGAGAACGCGATCAAGATTGCGCGGCTATTTACGGGGCGGCACAAGATTCTGGCGCGCTACCGCTCCTACCACGGAGCCACCGCCGGGAGCATGTCGCTCACAGGCGACCCAAGGCGCTGGGCGAATGAGCCGGGCATCCCCGGTGTCATTCGCGTTTTCGATCCATATCACGGGATAGAACGTGGATGGGATACCGTCGAGCGGGCCCTCGGGAATGTTGAAGAAGTCATCCAACTCGAAGGACCGCAAACAATCGCTGCCTTCATTTTGGAGCCGGTTACGGGTACGAATGGAGTTCTCGTTCCGCCGGACGGTTACTTGCAAGGCGTGCGCGAAATTTGCAGCCGGCATGGGATCTTGATGATCGCCGACGAAGTCATGTCCGGCTTTGGCCGTACCGGCGAATGGTTCGCCGTGGACCATTGGAAGGTCGTGCCCGATCTGATCACAATGGCCAAGGGGCTTACCAGTAGTTATCTCCCGCTCGGCGCTGTGGGCATGCGCCGCCACATCGCAAAGTACTTTCAGGACCATGTCTTCTACGGCGGTCTCACTTACAACAGTCACCCCATGGGTTGCGCTGCTGCGTTAGCGACGATCCGCGTCTACGAAGAAGACGGTTTAATCGAAAATGCAAAAAAGATGGGTCAGGTCCTGAAGCAATTGCTCTCCGAACTGGCATCCCGGCATGCCTCCGTGGGGGCGGTCCGCTCGATTGGACTGTTTGGCTTGGTGGAATTAATACGCAATCGGAAGACGCACGAGCCGATGGCGCCGTTCAACGGTAGCTCCGAAGAAATGGCAGCTCTAAGAGGATTCTTCCTTGATCAGGGGCTTTATACGTTCGTGCGCTGGAATACTTTCTTCACCAATCCGCCGCTGTGCATCTCGGAGAAAGAGCTTCGGGAAGGCATCGCAATTATTGATCGGGGGTTGCAGGCTGCGGACAAAGCGGTCGTGGGCTAGGAGCCGGCTATTGCAGAAACCCATCTTGTTCAGTTAAAGCCATGGCATCACCGAAAATGATGGTTCGAGAATCTGAGACTTGGTCTTGACAGAGAGCGCCCGCTTTTCTAACGTGGCCGGTGCCGAATGAACCTTACATTCCTATAGTAAGGTTTGTCATGCCACTTTTTTGCCTGAGAAGTGTGCCGCTTACTGGCCTGGCTTCGCTGGAGGCGCCTCATGGCTTATGACAGTCTCGACAAACAATTGGGCATGGACCGGCCCATCGCGCGGCGCGACTTTCTCAATGGCGTGGCGCTTGCGATCGGCTCGACGGTGACCGAAGGATTCCTGCCCTGCCTCGAATGGGCGGCGGAAGTTGCTGTGCAATCCGCCCAGGACAAGCCCGGATATTATCCGCCTACGCTAGCCGGGATGCGCGGAAGCCATGCCGGCTCTTTCGAGGTCGCTCATGCGGAGCGCGACAATACCTTTTGGAAGCATGCCGCCACGCCGGTCGAAACCGGCGAGACTTTTGATCTGATCGTGGTTGGCGGCGGCATCAGTGGCTTGGCGGCAGCGTACTTCCATCGCAAGCAAAATCCCTCCGCTCGTGTTCTGATTCTGGACAATCACGACGATTTCGGCGGTCACGCGAAGCGCAATGAATTTCATACCAACCGCCGGATGCTGCTCGCCAACGGCGGGACGGTTTCCATCGAATCACCTTTTCCTTACAGTCCGGAAGCGCGCGGCTTGCTCACGGAACTGGGAATCGAGCCCGCCAAATTCGAAGAGAAGTACGACGACAGCAAAGTGTACAAGGGCCTGAAGTCGGCGTATTTCTTCGACAAGGAAACCTTCGGAACCGATCGCCTCGTCATCGGCGGCCCCTCGTCGCAGGGCAGGGAGGGCGGTGTTTCCTGGTCTGACTTCCTGGCAAAGACTCCTCTCAGCGAGGCAGTCCAAAAGGACATCCTTCGGGTGCAGGAAGCGAAGATCGACTACCTTCCGGAACTTTCTTCTGACGAAAAGAAAGACAAGCTCTCGCGAATGAGTTACAAAGATTTTCTCTTAACGCTCATAAGAGTCGATCCCGACGTGATTCCGTTCTACCAAACGCGCACACATGGTCTGTTTGGCGTTGGCATCGACGGTGTCGCCGCTCTGGACTGCTGGGGATTGCGCTTCCCGGGTTTTCAGGGCATGAACCTCGCGCCCGGACCCTATCGCCGCATGGGCTTCACGGCGATGGGCGCGGCCACCCCGGAAAAGGAGCCCTACCATTTTCACTTTCCCGACGGGAACGCTTCGATTGCCCGGTCGCTGGTCCGCGCGCTCATCCCAGATGCGGCAACGGGTCACACCGCGGAAGAAATCGTCACAGCGAAATTTGATTACAGCAAGCTCGATCAAAATAATTCCCCGGTGCGCATTCGGCTCAGTAGCACGGTTGTGCGCGCGCGTCATCTTGGAGACGCGGCCTCCGCCAAGGAAGTCGAAGTCAGCTATGCCCGCGACCACAAGGTTTATACCGTTCGCGCCAAAGGCGCCGTGCTCGCCTGCTGGAATATGATGATTCCGTATCTTTGTCCGGAATTGCCCAACGCACAGAAGGAAGCTCTGAAATATGGCGCGAAAGTTCCGCTGGTCTATAGCGTAGTTGCCGTCCAAAACTGGAAGGCCTTCGAAAAACTTGGAATTCAACGCGTTACGTGTCCCGGGATGTATCACACCGCTGTTGGTCTGGACCAGGCCGTCAGTATCGGGGATTACCAATGCTCCCAGACCCCGGATGAGCCCGTTCTGCTACGAATGACGCGCACGCCGTGCATGCCGGGATTGTCAGAACGGGATCAGCACAAGGCAGGGCGTGGGGAATTGCTGACGACTTCGTTCGAAGTCTTTGAACGCAAGATTCGCGATCAGTTGTCGCGCGCCTTGTATTCGGGCGGATTCGAACCTGCGCGCGACATTGCGGCAATTACCGTCAATCGCTGGCCCCACGGTTATGCCTATGAATACAACCCTCTTTGGGACCCCGATTGGCCCGAGGGACAAAGGCCCTGCGACATTGCCAGAAAGCGCTTTGGGCGGATCGCCATCGCCAACTCCGACGCTGCCGCCGCCGCGTACACAGACCAGGCCATTGACCAGGCTTATCGAGCCGTTCGTGAACTCGCCTGACTGTCCTTTATGTCAATTTTTCGCTTGACATCACGGAGCCGCCTCTCTAGGGTTCCAGAACTATAGTAAGGTTGCATCTCGCTCGAAGATGGGCGTGACGGTTGAAACGACACTGGGGAATGGCTCGAGGGTGTCGAGGTTCGATGCGCAGGCTTCGTTGCATGCAACGTGTCTCTTTTCTCCCTTCGCCAGGAATTTCCATCTCTTGGCGCGTACCGGGGATGACGTTGATTTCCTCGATTCCCTGATGCTTGGCTTTGTTTCGCAAGCTGCCGCCGGCTTATCGGGATTGTCTGGGAAGAATATGGAGGACGTGTGATGAACGCTAAGGAACCGAGGTGGCCTTTCGGGCCATGCGTCCTGACGGTTGTCGCCATCTTTCTCTCCGCATCGAGTTCCGCCATGGCGCAAACGGCTACCGGCCGAATCATCGGAACCGCATTCGATGCGCGAGGTGCCGCAATCGCGGGTGCCAAGATTACGGTAACGAATACCGGCACGAACGTAAGTTGGAACACGGTTACCAACAGCGACGGCTTCGGCCAGGTCCTGGAACTCCCGGTGGGCAACTACGCAATCGCCGCGGAACAGGATGGCTTTTCCAGAGTGGTCACCGCGCCGCAATCCCTCGACATTAATCAGGCGCTCAGAATCGATGACTCATCTTCCGCGTGGAAGCCTTCAACCTCTTCAATCACGCCGAATTTCGGCCACCCTCGGCTACCTCTTTTACCTCGGGAACTTTCGGCTAGAGTACCGGGACCTACGATCCCAGAATCCTTCAGTTGGCGTTGAAGCTAACGTTCTAGTTTGCGGCCTGGAACGCAGGCGGACACAGCCCGCGCGCCCACGTTTCCAGACCCCAGAGTCAAATGCTCTGCTCGACCAAAGCGGAACTAAGGGAAATGCCATGACTGGATCCGATAACCACGAAAAACTCAGCCGTAGATGCCCCATTGACCGCCGAGACTTTCTGAACGGCGTGGCGATGACGATTGGCGCTTCGCTATTTCCCTTCGAAGAATTGTCTGGGCAGGACTCTGGCCCTGACTCATCAGCCGAGGAATACTTCCTGTCCCAAGGCATCACCCAGCAGGATCCGAGGTACTATCCGCCCGCCCTGACAGGCATGCGAGGCAGCCACCCGGGCTCGTTCGAGGCAGCGCACGCCCTCCGCGACGGAAACCATACGGAGAATGCGGTCGACACGAAAGAGCGTTATGACCTGGTTGTCGTTGGCGGCGGAATCAGCGGGCTGGCCGCCGCCTACTTCTACCGCAAGTTCGTCGGTTCCGAAGCCAAGATTCTCGTCCTTGACAATCACGATGATTTTGGAGGTCACGCCAAACGCAATGAATTCCGCGCCGGCAACCGCCTGGTGCTCGGCTATGGCGGCACGCAATCGATCGAAGCGCCCGGCCACTACAGCAAAGAATCGATTGGCCTTCTGAGGGAACTGGGGATTGATGTTCAGCGCTTTTACAAATACTACGACCAGAAACGTTATCAGTCCCTGGGGCTGAAGTCGGGGATCTTCTTTAACAAGGAGACGTTTGGCGAAGATAAACTACTGCTGGGGCCCGCTGAAGGCTACGATGTCAATAACTTCGTTCCGATGCATTCCGCCGCGCAAATGCCGATCGCAGAGCAGGCCTGCAAGGATTTAGTTCGCCTCGCCGAAGAAGCGATTGACTACCTTCC
>Ga0310917_10000255_pt1 | contig 22861 bp, 24 predicted proteins | sample GREbulkMGLF178_FD_203531 | JGI IMG/M metagenome (GOLD analysis project Ga0310917, IMG submission 203531) | Lab enrichment of tropical soil microbial communities from Luquillo Experimental Forest, Puerto Rico - GRE.bulkMG.LF178 | ecosystem: Environmental > Terrestrial > Soil > Tropical forest >... | reverse complement strand
CATCGGCGTTTTCGCCTTGTCGGCGGGGCACGAATGGGGTGACCCAACGAACCGTCTGCGGACAGCCGTCCGAGAGCTTGCGGCATTCCTCCCCCGTTCGATTTATCTGGGCTGGCCTTGAGGCCGGTTTTGGGTGGAGCTTGCTCTCGGGTGTTAAAGACGTCAATTAACCTTAAGGGGTAGAACACGTGGCAAATTAATGCCCCTTCCGCCGAACGGACGGCTCGGGCGGCTACATCGCCGGCTACGACGAGCGCTCCAACGCACAGCGTCAGTACTGATCTTCCCTGAAGTGGCTGAGATTATGGAGCACGGATCTTCATAAACGGCTGCACGCTTTCAAAGAAGATTTTCGGTAAAATTTTCAATGGCTTGTGCCGAATACACAAAACCGTCACAGGCTAGCCACTAATCCTTCCAGTGAACCAGCCCTAAAGCAGGTAGCGTCCACCACCTCGCCGCGACCATCGAACAGCAGGCTGAAAACATTATCGGAGGGCCCGGAATGGAAAAGATCAGGTTCGCCGCCAGGATTTATGCCCCTGATGGGGCTGAGTATACCGGTGGTGGATATCCGACACTGCGGCAAGCAATCCGCGGCGCGCAGGCCCATTGCAAGATGATCGGCGGAGCCGAATACCATATCCACCGGTGGTGTCCGTATACCGGTTATGCCGAAATTGTCGTTGGATCGGACATCCCGAAAACCCGCCTGATGCGTCTTGCCGTGCTCACACTCGGCGCAACCCTGTGGGCCGTCGTAGTCATAGTGTGACCTCGCCGACGGGCGCATCGATCTCGCCACCGCGGAAGCGACATATCACAAGCCTCAGAGGTAATCGAAGCAGGTGCCGGGGTGCGCGAACCCGCTAGGTCAGCACCGCGATCGACACCGGCGGGCGAAGGTCTAGGCATACCGACAGGGCCTTGTGCACGTCGCTGTCGAGAAACCGCTGGAACAGCGCCTCGTCCTGCTCGCCCGAGGTTTCCAATATCGGCAGCACGCTCTGGGTCATCGCGTAGTCGAAGCGGGGCGCCCACTTTCGTGCGCCTAGCCGAGCCGTAGTCGAGCAGTTGTCGACCATGTAGGCGACGTCCTTGAAATCCATGTAGGGATTGAGTGAGTCGATCGCCTCGATTATCGATTCATTGACGATCTCGGAATAGGGATGCCCCTTGGCCTTCAGGATATCGGTCTGCGCCATCATCGTCGCGACATAGACACCGGCGGTCACCGGATCGATTTCCGACTGGCGATTGCTGCGTAGCGAACGGCCGACCTGCCACATCTCGGTGCCGGCGATCTCGCTCATCGGAAAACGGTTGAGCCGATGCGCCGCGCTGACCACGCTGCGGATCTCGTTGCCGCTCTCTACCTCGTCATAGATCTCGGTGAGGATGTCGGCCGCGGGGCCGTAGCAGGCGCAATAGGCTTTTTTGAAGAGCTGCCGCCCGCTCTCGTCGAGCGCTTGGTAGGTCCCGAGAAGCCCCGCTGCCGATATCTGTTTGCTGATGGCGCCGGTGATGCTTCTGGCCGAGTCGAGGAAGGCGTCGTCCCGCTCCCGCCCATGGGAACGGAACCAGCGGTAGAGGCTCTCGCAGATTCCGTGAACCGCACCGAGCAGAATGCCGCGCTCACCGAAAATGTCCGACTTGTACTCGAACTCGAGCGTCGTCTCGAAGGTGCAGGGGGAGCCGAGCCCGATCGCCCACGCCAGAGCGTAGTCGGTGGCCTTGCCGTCGATGTCTTGGTGGACGGCAAAGCTGCAGTTGATCCCCGCGCCATTGATCTCGCGGCCCTGCTCGTAGAGCCGCCGGACCGACGGGCCCATGCCTTTGGGACACACCCCGATGATGTTGATGTCGTTGCGAAAGGCCTTGCCGGAACTCTTGACGTGGGCCACCAGGAACCCGTGCGACAGCCCGAGGGTGGCACCCGGGCGGATTGCACCCATGATCCGATCGTAATTGTCGGCTTGTGCAGCGTCGGAGATCAGCAAGAGCACGAGGTCTGACCCGGCGATAACCTCGTACATCTCGCCACGCGTGCCGTTGGCCTCGGTAAATCCGGCCTTCTCGACATTGGGGATCGAGTTGGAATCTGGGCGCAGGCCGACCTTGACCCGGACGCCGCTGCCCGCGAGCGATTCCCGGAGGTTTTGCGCCTGGGCCGGCCCCTGCGAGGACCATCCGATCACGCCGATCTGGTTGATCCCGGCAAAGGCCTTGGGCAGCAGCGGGAAGAGATGGCGGCCGCCGCGGACAATCCATTCCTCGGTGCCGCCGAGAACAATCTTTTCCTTCTGGAACACTTTCGAGTTGAACGCCACCTTGTGCACCTCCTCCTTGGCTCCTTCAGGAGCTCGGATGGTCGCCGCGACACCGACGCATGCGGTAGCGTCTTATGAACCGGCATTCTTCGGCTGATGCAAGCCCTTCGATACCGGGGCGCCTGCCGCCTCAGCCCATGGTCGAATTGAAGGCGCCGCCGTCGAGCAGCAGGTTTTGGCCGACGATGAAACCGGACGACGCGGCGCACAAAAAAGCACACGCGTCGCCAAATTCCGCGGGATCGCCGACCCGGCCGGTCGGGTTGGTCTGACCGCGCTTGGCGAGCATCTCCTCAAAGGAGACGTTTTGTCGCCGAGCCTCGTATTCGATGCCCGAGCGCAGCCGGTCGGTGAGAAATGGTCCCGGCAACAGGCCGTTGATCGTCACATTGTATTTGGCGACCTGCCGTGCGATGCCGGCGCAGAAAGCGGTAAGGCCGGCGCGTGCGCCGTTGCTCATGCCGAGATTGGGGATCGGTGACTTCACCGAGCCCGAAGTGATGTTGACGATGCGGCCGAATTTGCGCTCGCACATTCCGTCAACCACCGCCTTGATCAGCATGATCGGCGTCAGCATGTTGGCGTTGACCGCCTTTTGCCAATCCTCGACCGACCATTCGCGGAAGTCGCCATGTGGCGGCCCGCCACAATTGTTTACCAGGATGTCGGGGTTAGGACAGGCGGCGAGTGCCGCGGCGCGGCCGGCCTCGCTCGATATGTCGCCAGGAACCGCCGTCACTTTAACCCCGGTTTCCTTGCGGATTTCTTCGGCAGTCCGTTCAAGGGTTTCGGCGGTGCGCGCGGTGATCGTCAGCTCGACCCCGGCACGCCCGAGCGACATTGCGCAGGCCCTTCCCAATCCCTTGCTCGCCGCACAAACCAGGGCCTTGCGTCCACGAATGCGCAAATCCAACATGTTATCCTCCTTCTGGAGAGTCATCCTGCACCGGAGCCTTGGTTTACCCCGGTTTGTCGACAGAGCCCTACCCGAAATGAAGCTGACCTTGATCCTCGATCCGGCGCCGATAGGCGTCCGCGCTAGCCTCATCGAAGAATGGGAAGAACTCGGGCGAACTGCGAAGATGGATGCCCGGATCCGCCTCTTCGATTCCGAGGAACAAGCAATCGTCTGGGGGCGTTCGCTCGCCAGCCGCCGCGGGTTGAAGCAAATCTACCTGACCGACAACAGAAAACCTCCCCCGGGATCAGCTCAATAGCTTTCGGCGAATGGGGAGGCCGGCAGGACCAAGTCGCTACCGATCTCCGGCCATCAGCGGGGCGGCGGGCCATAAGGCGACGGACCATAGGACGGCGGGCCGTAGGGCGAGGGGCCTGAGCCACCCGAATAGGGCGGGGTGCCGGGCGGCGGCGAGAACCCAGGCACTTGGTTGCCGTGCGCATACATGCATTGCCCGTACATGATGTCGAATTGCTGCTGCAGCGACAATTGCGCAAAGCCCGCCCCGCTCGCGCCAACCGCCGTCCCGAATACGGCGCCCGAGGCAGCACCGATACCGGCACCGTGGCCGCCACCGATGGCACCGCCTAGCGCGGCGCCGAGTGCCGTGGTGAGAACCGCGGTTGCCACGGCTTGGTTGGTCGCAGCATAGGCCTGGGGTGCGGTCTGTGCCGTGGCATATTGCTGGCAGTACGATTGTTCGGCAGCGAAGGCTTCGAATGTCTTGTTTGGCCCTGGGGCTGCGGGAATCATCGGCGCCATCGGCGGTGTAGCGCAGGCGCTCAGAGTGATCATCATCGCCAGAGCACCGGCCCTTCGCGGATCAATGTGCTTCATCCTTCCTTCCCCTGATCAAGCACAACATGATCTTGCGGCGTCACTCGCGCTTGGCGCAAGCTGCGCGAGGCCAACCTTGACGGCGGCCTATACCCTCGCGCCGAGCGACCAGGCCTTCTGGCACGATGATGACAGCATGACGGCCGCGCTCTAAGCTCGCGGGATGGACGGCGAGCCCCCGCGCCCCTCACCCGCGGCTGGTATTCTCGATTTGCAGCGGCCGGTTGCGCACGGTTTGCCGATCATCCTTGCCTCGCCGCATAGCGGGACCGAATATCCGGCCGATTTTCTCGCCGCCTCGCAGCTCGACCCAGTAGCTCTGCGACGATCCGAAGACAGTTTTGTCGACGAACTCTTCGGGGCCGCTCCGCGCCTCGGCGCCCCGCTGTTGTCGGCCCGCTTCCCGCGTGCCTATGTCGACGTCAATCGCGAGGCCTACGAGCTTGATCCGAGCATGTTCGCCGACGCCCTGCCGAAATTCGTCAATACAGCATCATCGCGGGTGCGCATGGGGTTTGGCACGATTGCTCGAATCGTAGCCAATGGCGAAGAGATTTATGCGGAGAAACTTCGTTTCGAGGAGGCGCAGCGGCGGATAGCGCAGCTTTACCGGCCCTATCATCGGGCGTTGCGCGGGCTCGTCGAAGAGACGGAGGCTCTATTCGGTGGCTGTCTACTCATCGATTGCCATTCGATGCCTTCTGGCACCGACCCCGCCTGCGAGAACAGCGCGGCCGACATCGTCCTCGGCGACTGCCACGGTGTGTCCTGCGCCCCCGAGTTCGTCGAAGCCGCCCGCCGTTTCCTAGTCGAACGTGGCTTTGCCGTCGCGATCAACGCGCCCTATGCCGGCGGCTTCACGACGGGTCACTACGGGCGTCCGAGCACGCAGCGCCATGCGCTGCAAATCGAAATCAACCGAGCGCTCTACATGAATGAGCGCGATTATCAGCGGAAACCTCATTTCCCGCGGCTGGTTCAGGACCTGGCCGCCCTTGTCGACCGACTGGGCCGAGTGGCCCAAAGGTGCCTTATAGGCAAGCTGCAAGACCCGCGTCGGAGCTGGGCGGCTGATTGACGCACCGCCTCCGCATCCACACTTGAAAAGGGTTCAGTTGCGGAAAGGTCGATCACTGTGGTCCGGCCGGATTTCATCATCGAGCAGAACTGGCAAGCTTATAACGAAGAGGAGCACGCGATCTGGCGATTGCTGTTCGAGCGACAGCAACGCCTACTGGTCGGGCGAGCCTGCTGCGAGTATCTTGAAGGGTTGAGCGGGCTTGGCGTCGCGGCCGACGGCATTCCCGATTTTCATCGCCTTAGCGATATTCTCGAGCGGGCCACCGGGTGGCGGATCGTCGCGGTACCGGGCCTCGTCCCGGATGACGTATTCTTCGCTCATCTCGCGCGCCGCCGGTTCCCGTCGACCTGCTTCATCCGGCGCCGCGACCAGCTTGATTATCTCCAGGAGCCGGACGTCTTCCACGACATCTGCGGCCATGTGCCGCTGCTGATGAACCCGGTCTTCGCCGACTACATGCAAGCCTATGGCGAAGGCGGTTTGAAGGCTCTCGGGCTCGGACATCTACAACACCTGGCCCGGCTCTATTGGTATACTGTCGAATTCGGGCTGATCGCGACGCCAGCGGGCCTGCGTATTTATGGGTCTGGCATTTTGTCATCCGCCGGAGAGTCGGTTTATTGCCTCGACGACCCGCGCCCCACCCGGCTGCGCTTCGATCTGCGCCGGATCATGCGGACGCGTTACCGAATCGACGCTTTCCAGCAGCTTTATTTCGTCATCGACGATTTTCAGCAGCTGTTCGACTCCACCCGCCCCGATTTCGCGCCGATCTACCGGGAGATCGCCGTGCTGCCCGATCTCGAGCCAACGGCGCGCATCGATAGCGATAGCGAATATAGGGTCGTGAGCCGAAAAAAAATTGGGCCGCACATCCGCGCAGCCCAAGTTTAGGGAGGAAACGCCTAGAAGACGTACGGCAGGACCACAACCGGTGATCGTTACCGCACTGCACAATTTAGTGCATATCCCAAGAATGTCAAGCTGGTTTTTGCAAACGCGTTGGCAATGCTTAAGATTTGCGCTGAGATCAGCAGCTTAGGCTACACCCGACTACCGATCGATGTGCGACGCACAACGGACGCCCTGCTGACGCTTTCCCGAATCGGCTACGCCTCGTCGGCACGAGACCAACGGTTGTGACATCGAACGGCGCCGAGACGTGGCTTGTCGCCGATGTCGGGGCCACCAACGCACGCTTCGGCCTGGTTTCGCCGAAAGGAGTGGTGCTGCACACGCGCACTCTCGCCGTCGCGGATCACCCGACGATCGACGATTCGATCACCGCCTATCTCGGCGAGCGCGAAGCATTGCCGATGCCGCGGCAGGGCGCGATCGCCATCGCCTCGACGATCACTGGCGACCGGGTGGCAATGACGAACCACCCCTGGAGCTTTTCAATTGCAGCGTTGAAGTCGCAGCTCGGCTTCGACCGACTCGAGGTGATTAACGACTTCACCGCTTTGGCGTTGGCGCTACCGCACCTCTCGCAGGAGGATCGCCGGCCGGTAGGAGGCGGCGCTCCCTCGGCCGGCGCGCCGATCGGCGTGCTCGGCCCGGGAACCGGGCTCGGGGTCTCGGGCCTGGTCCCTGCCGGTACGGGTTGGATCGCGCTCGCCGGTGAAGGGGGACACGCGACGATGGCGCCTGCCACCGACCGCGAGAGCGCCGTTCTCGACCAAATGCGTCGGCATTTCGATCACGTGTCGGCCGAACGCATCCTGTCGGGCCCGGGCCTGGTCAATCTTTACAACACCCTGGCGATGCTCGACGGTGTGCCGTCCAAGGGGTACACGGCGGCCCAAATAACCGATCCGGCCATCGGTGCCGCCGATCCACTCTGTGGCGAGGCGACTTCACTGTTCTGCGCGATGCTCGGCACTATGGCGGGAAATTTGGCGCTGACCCTCGGCGCCCGCGGCGGGATTTACATCGGTGGCGGGATCGTGCCGCGACTGGGTCAACGGTTCGCCGAATCACCCTTTCGTGCGCGCTTCGAAGCCAGAGGCCGATTCAGCCAGTATCTCGCCGCGATCCCGACTTACGTCGTCACCCACCCCCTGCCGGCGTTTCTCGGGTGTGCTGCGGTCCTCGCCAGCTGATCGGTTATGCGGTGCGCCCGGCCAGATGGAGCCCGGCCACACCTAGAACGATCAAAGCCAAGGATAGCAGCTTCCAGGCTCCGGCCGGCTCGCCAAACCAGACAATCCCGATCGCTGCCACGACCGCGGTGCCGACGCCGGACCAGAGGGCGTAAGCGATCGATAGATCGATCACGCGCAAGGCGAGCGACAACAGTGCAAAGCTCGTTGAGTAGCAGAAAACGACCGCGACTGCTGGGCCGATACGGGTGAAGCCGTGGGAAAGTTTCAATAATGTCGTTCCGCAGATCTCCAAGACGATCGCCGCGGCGAGGTAAAGGACGCTCAAGAGTGCATCTCCCAATGGCGCATCACAGCAACGGGACTTGCCGATTGTCGTTTGGTAAAATAGCCGGTACCTGAACTCGCAGGAGATGTGATGAGCGAATCGGTTGAGCGGAGTGTCGCAGCCGGCGTGCGCGAGCGTCTCCGCATGCGAGCCGGCGATTTCTCCGGCGCGACAGCGGGTTTGGCGCCCGGGAATGTGCAGGCGAATCTGGTGATTCTGCCGAAGGCGCTGGCCCACGACTTCCTGCGCTTTTCCCAGGCCAATCCGAAGCCCTGTCCAGTGCTCGCGGTTTCCGAGCCCGGCGATCCGCAATTGCCGGGTTTAGGTGCCGATCTCGACATCCGCAGCGATCTGCCGCGCTATCGCGTGTGGCGGCACGGCGAACTGGTCGAGGAACCCTGCGACCTCTTTCATGTTTGGCGCGACGACCTTGTCAGCTTTGCCTTAGGCTGCTCGTTCTCGTTCGAGGAGGCGCTCGTCGAGGATGGGATCGAATTGCGACATATTACCTGCGGGTCGAATGTCCCAATGTACCGGACGAGTATCCCATGTATGCCGGCGGGTCTCTTTGCTGGTCCGCTTGTCGTCTCGATGAGGCCACTCAGCCCGCGCGACGCGATCCGCGCGATCCAAATTACTTCGCGGTTCCCCTCGGTGCACGGCGCACCGGTGCATATCGGTCTCCCGGAGACGATCGGCATCAAGGAATTGGGCGAGCCCGATTATGGCGACGCGGTCCCGGTCGAGAGCGATGAGCTGCCGGTCTTCTGGGCTTGTGGGGTCACCCCGCAAGCAGTAATCGCCGAATCCCGGCCGGATTTCTGCATTACCCACGCGCCAGGGTCCATGCTGATCACCGATTTGCGTAACAGCGCGCTGGCGAGCATATAGAGCGCCTTTCGCCGATGGCCGACCGGTCGGACCTACGGTCGCTCGTCGACCGGATCGAATGCCTGATCCACGTCGATGTCGGACGCAACATAAGCGCGTTGTTCGATGCCGCGCGCGGTGGGTTGTGGGACGCCGCTTCGGCATTAGTGAACGCGCGATTGGGCGGGGTCGGATTGATCACCGGCTTCTATGTTCCGCAAGGTACCCCGCCGGCCGCCGAAACCGACGGGCCGATGGGCGCGGCCTTGCTTGCAAAAGGGCTTGCGGCGGTCGGGATCCCATGCCGGGTCGCGACAGACGAGCCGTGCTTCGGCGCCTGCGCCGCTGCACTCGTCGGAGTCGGAGCTCCCGGCGTCGCGATCGATACGGTCGCCGTAGGCGCCGCACTTGCCCCGCTGATCCAAACGTGGCGCGGCGCCGGCATCACCCACGCGATTTCGATCGAGCGCTGCGGGCGCAGCGCCGACGGCGCGCCCCGTAACATGAGGGCCGAGGACATCGGCTCGTACACTGCGCCACTCGATGATTTATTTGTGGCCGGGCCGTGGGAGACAATCGCGGTCGGGGATGGTGGAAACGAGATCGGAATGGGCGCGATATCGCGCTCGCTGATCGCGCGTTGTGTCACGCACGGCGAGACGATCGCCTGCGTCACGCCAGCGCAACATCTGATCGTCGCCGGCGTATCAAATTGGGGGGCCTATGCCCTGATCGGCGCTCTCGCGGCGCTTCGAGACGACTGGCATCGGTCATTGCTCGGCTGTCTCGACGAGACATTCCACCGTGCCGTGCTCGAGGCGATGATTGAGCACGGCCCTGCGGTCGACGGTGTCTCGCGCTTGCGGACACTGACCGTGGACAATCTCGACATCGCCACACACAACCGCGTATTGCGCATGATCCGCAACTTGGTTGAGCAAGGACATGCAATATAAGGAATTCATATTCGAAGGGTATCTATACGATCCAGAAGTCTCTACCTTATCGCTGCGTTACCGGTTTAGCGACGGTCCGCGGTTTGAAGAAAATCTGGTCTTTGATTTTGAGCCGTGGCAGCTTTCGTCGGAAGCAAGTTTAGTTCTTGATCGTATCTTTCGTTTGATATTTCTGATGTCGGGTGTGAGCTACTACAAGAGCTTCGTTCCACGTACGCTGATCTGCGAGGCTTTTCCAGTGGATTACATCACTGCTGAATTCTTACAGAAGTTCTATGAAAAGGGTCTCGCCGAGTTCGCCTTCAGAAATCGGCTCTCGTTGCGCGGCCATTTTGCGATCCGGTGGTCCGGCGGGCCTCCGGCCCCGCCGATGGCACTCGACCTGCCGCGGCGCACCTGCGTGCCCGTGGGCGGCGGCAAAGACTCGATTGTCACCCTCGAATGCCTCAAACGCAGCAACGAACCTTTGATTCTGTTCTCTTTAGGTGACCCCAAGCCCATCCGCGCCTGCATCGCCGCTGCCGGCCTGCCGTTTATCCGGGTGCATCGTCGACTGGATGAGGGTCTGTTTAAACTCAACGGCGCCGGCGCTCTCAATGGCCACGTTCCGATTACCGGGATCTTGAGCGCGATCGCCGCGGCCGCCGCGGTGATGGCCGGATGCGACACGATTGTTATGTCGAACGAGCATTCCGCCAGTGCTCCGAACCTGCGGATCGACGACATCGAAGTCAATCATCAGTACAGCAAATCTTTGGAGTTTGAAAAGGATTTTTCCGAATATTTAAAAAAATACATCTCGCCGAGTATCGCATATTTTTCACTTCTGCGACCGCTGTCGGAAATCGAGATCGCTCGGCGCTTCGCAAAATATCGTGAATATTTCCAAAGCTTCTGCAGCTGCAATGCAGCTTTTCGGCAATCCTCTGCCGGGCGCGTGAGGGGATGGTGTGGTAACTGTCCGAAATGCCGATTTGTATTCCTCGCACTCTGCCCGTTCATTGCGCGAGCCGAACTGATCCAAATCTTCGGTAGCAATCTTCTCGACGACGAAGCCCAGCGCGAGGGATTTGCCCAGTTGTGCGGCTTGCGAGAGCATAAGCCATTCGAATGCGTCGGCGAGGTGGCCGAGAGTGCCGCCGTGATGTCATCCCTGGGTAGTCATCCCGATTGGCAGAAAGATACCGTGGTGCGGCAGCTGCACGCCGCCTTTGCTCCACTGCGGCAGCGAGATCCAGCTGACTTTCGCGCGCTGTTTGAGGTCGAGCACGCGCACCGGGTTCCAAGTTCCTATATGGCGAAGCTCGATGCGTGTCGCTGACCTCGGCTCGCGACGCGTCGCGGTCTGGGGGCTCGGCCGCGAAGGGCGCGCGGCGATCGGATTTTTGCGAAAGTATCATCCAGCGTTGCCGCTGATGCTGCTGGATGACGCAGCCGAAACGCGCATCCCGCAGGAGTACGACAATGTCACCACCGCCTTTGGCGCGGAGGGGATCGCCAACGCGCTCAATAAGGTCGACGTCGTCATAAAATCGCCAGGCGTCAGTCTCTATCGCGACGACATCCGATCTGCTCGCAACAACGGTGTGCAAATAACCTCGCTGTTGAACCTTTGGTTGGCCGAAGAACCGTTTATCACGACGATCGCGGTCACGGGCACTAAGGGCAAGAGCACGACGGCGTCGTTAATCGCACACATCCTGGCGCGACTCGGCCGGAGGGTCACCCTCGCAGGAAATATCGGGGTTCCGGTCACCGAAATCGCCAACGCCGACTATGCGGTCATCGAGGTATCGAGTTATCAGGCGGCGGATTTCGACGGCACTTGCGACCTGGCAGTGTTGACATCGCTCTATCCGGAACACGCGGATTGGCATCTGACGGTCGAACGCTATGTACGCGACAAGATGAATTTGTTGAGCCGCAGTAAGTGCCGCATCGTGAACGACACCGCTGCTAACGCGGTCGCCTCGATCATCCCCGGGTCACCGGGTCCATATTACCTGTTCAACGCCGAGAGCGGAATTCACACTGACGACGGCAGGATATTCGATGGTCGGGACCCGATCGGAATTGTGCATAATGCTTATCTCGTGAGAGCGCATAACAGATCCAATTTGTGCGCAGCTCTCGCAGTTATGAAAATGCTTGATATCAACCTCGCCGAGGCGCTCGAGGCGACCGGCGACTTTCGCGGGTTGCCGCACCGACAACAGGAGCTCGGTCAAAGCAGGGATGTTCTTTTTGTCGACGACAGTATCTCGACGATACCCGAATCAACACTGGCGGCACTCACGGTGTATGCCGACCACGATATTACGCTGATCGTCGGCGGCTACGACCGCGGGATAGACTACGGGAAACTCCTCGATACATTATCGACTGGTGCCACCAAGTCCATTATCTGCCTCGGCGATAGCGGCAGACGGATTTATGAGCAAGCGCAGGCGGTGGCGAAGCTGGGCGTTAATATCCCTTGCCCGATGCACCTGGCGGGATCGATGGAAGATGCGGTTTCCCACGCCGTGCGGGTCACGCCTCCTGGAGGTGTCGTGCTGCTGTCGCCGGCCGCACCGAGCTATGGGTCTTACCGCGACTATGTCGAGCGAGGGCGCGACTTCGCCGCCAAAGCCGGTCTGCCGCAGAGTTGAGCTAAAGCTAGCCATTCCCGATCGGCATGCCTGCCATTTCGGCACCGACGAAGCGGGAACGTCTGCAGCGCCGATCGCGTAAGTAATAGCGGAAGAGCGAGCGCCGCGCGACCACCGCTAGGGGGCTAAGCCGCTGGCGCGGAGACATCGCGATGAGCGCGAGCGGGCAGCTTCGTCATCGATCGGCAGCGCATGAGCGGCGCGCGACTTTTTCGGCATGGGCAATGTCGATCCTGTTTGCGGTGATTGCCGCGACCAGCTTCGCCGTCGATCAGACTGTGGTGTCGTCGCTGGCTGCCGGTGGCGAACTTGGCCAGCCTCTCGACGAATTTGCCCCCGTTCGGCTGATCCGGTCGCTGATCGACTCAGCCTCCGACCGCTTGAACCAGGTCGAATAAGCGGCTGCTTTCCGGTCGACGTCGATCCTTAGGTATTTGGGCGGTCGACAGTCACTCCGGTACCCGGCAGACTAGCTGAGCGCGTGGTTCCTTGAGGATCGGGCAAGTCATGGCCGCTGCGGCACGCCGGTTCGTTGCTGTGTTGGTCGGCAGCTTGGGTCTCGCTTGCGCGGGAAAGCCTTTCGTGCTCGAGGGCGACGCATACGCTGTCGGGGTCGCCTACGCCGGTGACATGGAGAGCGCGACGGCTGTAGCAAAGCGGCACTGCGCTCCCTTCGAACGCGTGCCGCGGTTTCGCGAGATCCAGGAGGACGTCGCCTATTTTGATTGCGTGCGGCCGTGAAGCAGCTGCCATAGTCTGGTCGCATCTTGAAGCCGGGCACGATCGGGGTAATCCTGGTTTGCCCGATCGCGACCCGGACATCAGAAAAGGCGCATCCCGATGACCATCGAACTGCACACCTGGAACACCCCGAATGGCCGCAAGATCAGCGTCGCGCTCGAAGAGATGGGATTGCCCTACGCCGTCAAGACGATAAACATCAGCAAGGGCGAGCAATTCGCCCCCGCCTTTGTGAAAATCAGCCCGAACAGCAAGATCCCGGCGATCGTCGATTCCGAAGGCCCTGGCGGTGCGCCGATCAGCATCTTCGAATCCGGTGCCATCCTGATCTATCTCGGCACGAAGACCGGCAAATTTTGGCCCACCGATTTGCGGCGGCAGGTGCCGGTGCTCGAGTGGCTGATGTGGCAGATGGGCGGCTTCGGGCCGATCCCAGGGCAAGTGCATCATTTCTTGCAGGTAGCTGACGAGCAGGACCGGCGTTACGGCCTTGAGCGGTACTCGAAGGAGACGCGCCGCCTCTACGGCGTGCTCGACCGCCGGCTCAGCGAAGTTGCGTTCGCTGGTGGCGACATTTCGATTGCTGACTTCGCGATCCTCGGCTGGGCCTGGCGGCATGAACGCCACCAGGTCGATCTGGCGGAGTTCCCCAACGTGAAACGCTGGTACGAGACGATGATGGCGCGCCCTGGAGTGCGGCACGGCTTCGCCGTGGCCCTTAGCTGAGGCGCAACGCGCGGCATAATTCGAACGGCGACAACCGGTTAGACACGCGGTCGCCAGGTGCCCAGGATCCGGCGCCATACTCCCCCTAGCGAAGCGGGAAGGCGGCTTTTCGCGTACCTGTCACTGCCTCTCGCTTATATCGTGACCGGGAAGCTTGCGCTGCTGCTCGCGATCCCACCGGGCTACGCGTCCCCGATCTTTCCCCCCGCGGGGATCGCTGTTGCCGCGACGCTGATCGGCGGGCCGATGGCCCTGCCCTGGGTCTTTCTCGGTTCGTTTCTGCTCAATGTATGGACCGGATATTCGGTCAGCGATCAACTCGACGAAACCGGGTGCATCGCTGCGATTGTCATCGCCGTGGCCTCGACGGGGCAAGCCGCGGTGGGGGGCTCGGTCTTGCGTCGCGCGATCGGCTACCCCGCACCCCTTGATAACAGTCGCGATCTGTCGCTTTTTTTGCTGCTCTCCCCGGTCTTTTGCCTGACGAGTGCGACCCTGTCGTTGACCGGGCTGGTGGTACTTGGCGTCGTAAAGCTGCCCGCTCTGATGTCGAGCTGGATTGCCTGGTGGATCGGGGACACGCTCGGGGTACTGCTGGCGCTGCCGCTGGTGCTCGTGATCGCGGGAGAACCGCGCGCGCTGTGGCATGGCCGCGCCCGTCCAGTGGCATTGCCGATGCTTTTATTCCTCGCGCTTTTCACAGCCATCTTCATCCGCGTGAGCAAATGGGAACACGACGAGGCTCTGCTGGAATTCCGGCTCCTTTCCCAGCAAACCCTCGACAAGATCCGGGCCGGGCTCGAAGAACAAGGGGTAATTCTCGAGCAATTGGAACGATCTTTCAGTAGGCCGGCGCCCCTGTCACGAAACGACTTTCGCCACCTAGTCCGGAGCCTGCTGCAACGCTTTCCGACGATCCAGGCAGTTAAATGGGCGCCACGAGTCGAGTCAGCGCAGCGGGCAACCTTTGAGGCCGCCCAGCATAGTGATCTGCCTGGGTTTGAAATCCGTGAGGTTGATCCGTCGGGGGAACGACGGCGGGCCGGAGAGCGAGCGCGCTACTTTCCCGTGACCTATGTCGAACCCCTGAAGGGTAACGAGCACATCGTAGGGTTCGATCTCGCCTCGGAGGCTGGTCGTCGCGCAGCGGTGGAGGCGACGCTCAATGCTGGAACCGTTACAGCGACCCCGCCAATTCGACTCGTCCAGGAGCAAGGGGAGCAAGTCGGCATTCTGCTCGTCTATGCAGTCCATGACGGACCCAACGGAGCAGGCGTCGTCTCGGTTGCGCTCCGGATGGGGACGTTCATGACCGGACTGCTTGCTCCTGTAGCTTCGGCGATTCATGTCCGCCTCGTCGATTTGGAGCGCGGAAAAGTCCTTCACAGCGATTTTGCGTCGGTATCGGGCGGCAGCTCCTCCTACAGCGATATCTTCACCTTCGGCGGGCGTCGTTATCGCGTGGAGACTGCCCCGGTCGAGGCTTATTTGGCGCAGCACCGGGGTTGGCAGAGCTGGGCTGTTCTTGTGATCGGTGTTTTCAGCACAGGCCTATTGGGGGCATTACTGCTGCTCGGTACCGGATACACGCAGCGCATCGAGACGGTAGTGGACCAACGCACCCGGGATCTGGCAACCGTCAACAGGCGACTTGAGATCGAGATTCGGGAGCGCGAGCACGCCGAGGCGGCGTTACGCCAAGCCCAAAGAATGGAGGCCGTCGGCCAGCTTACCGGCGGTATCGCGCACGATTTCAACAATCTCCTTACGGTGATCAGCGGCAATGCCGCGATGTTGAACGACACCGCTCGGGGCGACGCAATGGGGCGGCGCGTTACAGCCATAATGCAAGCCGCCGAGCGCGGTGAGCGCCTGACGCGTCAGCTTCTTGCCTTTTCGCGACGTCAGATGCTGCGGCCCGAGCCGGTGGACTTGCGGCACCACGTCGACCGGATTGCCGACATGCTTTCGCCTGCGCTCCGGGCTGACATCGAAGTGAAAGTCGAGATGCCGGAGGAGCTATGGCCTGTGTTGGTTGATCTCGCTGAATTCCAGATGGCGCTGATCAACCTGGGAATGAATGCGCGCGATGCCATGCCGGAGAGCGGCCGGTTCCGGATCGAGGCACGCAATGTCACCTTTGACATCAGCGATCCTACGAGCGGAGGGTTAGTAGGAGATTTCGTTGCGGTGACATTGTCCGACACTGGTGCAGGCATGGCCCCGGAGGTGGTGGCGCGGGCTTGCGAGCCCTATTTCACAACAAAGGAGATCGGGCTGGGATCGGGGCTCGGGCTCTCCCAGGTTTATGGCTTCGCCCAACAGAGCGGCGGTGCAGTCTCGATCGCGAGCGCGATCGGCAAGGGTACATCGATTACGCTTTTTCTACCCCGGGCAGAGGGGGCGGAGCCTCCTGCGGCCCCGTCCAATGTAACCGCCGCCGCGTCGGTGAGGGGTTCAGGCGTCCTGGTTGTCGAGGACGAGACGGAGGTCGCTCGGGTGACGATGGAGGTATTGCGAGAGATCGGCTATCACGCCGTAGAGGCCAGAAACGGCCGCGCTGCATTGGCCTTGATCGAACAGGATCCGACGATCAAGCTCGTGTTGTCGGACGTCGTGATGCCGGGTGGGATGAGCGGTCTGGAGCTGGCTCGGGCGCTGCGGGAACGCCACCCAGGGCTGCCTGTGCTACTGGCGACCGGTTACACCCAACGGGATTCACGGATGGGGGACGAGGATTTCACGTTCATCAAAAAACCGTACCGCCGCGAGGCGTTGGCGGCAGCCATCCGGAAGGCCTTGAACGCGACCGCGGTCGTAGATGACGGTTGCTAAGGCGGGGTATCGCGACCTGATCGGCGGGTTGGTGGAGCCGAGGGGGATCGAACCCCTGACCTTCGCATTGCGAACGCGACGCTCTCCCAGCTGAGCTACGGCCCCATTTCGTGTCTTGAGCGCTTCGCCACGACCGCGGCGGACTATGGGGATCGTGCCGTACGCTGTCAAGCGAGGCTCTGTCGGCACGAGCTTTCTCGCGATAGCGCCATTCCGCCTTCGGCGCGACTTGCGGACCCCCTGCCGCCAAGGCTACGGTCCTCCGTCGGTCGCCGCTGCCGGGGTCCCGGTCTGATGTATGCGTTTCTCCACCTGGTCAACACGGTGATCACTATCTTTATCTGGGTGCTGATCGCCCAGGCGATTCTGAGCTGGCTCCTCGCCTTCGGGGTCGTCAACCGCTACAACCGTGTTGTCGCCTCGGCCAACGATTTTCTTTGGCGCATTACGGAACCGGCATTGCGACCGATCCGATCCTTTCTTCCGAACCTCGGCGGGATCGACATTTCGCCCGTGATTCTGATCCTGCTGCTGTATTTCCTGCGCGATCTAATGTTCGAATACCTTGCCTAGCGGCCCGATAGTCCCGACGCGCGACGGCCTATGGGTCGCGATCCGTCTGTCGCCGCGCGCTAAGTACGATCGGCTGCTTGGCATCGCCTCGACCGCGGAAGGGGGGCGCACGTTCAAAGCCTCGGTCACGGCCCGGGCACGGGACGGGCGGGCCAACGAGGCGCTGTTGCAGCTCCTTGCGCGAGCCTGGCGGGTGGCGCGGCGGGATCTGTCGATCGTGGTCGGCGCTGCGAGTCGGAACAAAATCGTGCGCATCGCTGGCGAGCCGCACCAGCTCCTCGCCAAGCTGTCTGATGAGATCACAAACTTGCCCGGCGGGTAGGCGAGGGTGGACAAGGGGCTTCTTTCCCTCGTTATCGCCGGGGTCGCCTTCTGCGGCAGCCACATTTTGCTGTCAAGCACGCGGCTGCGCGGTTCGCTGCGCGACCAGCTCGGCGAGCGCGGCTTTCTGGTGGTATATTCGCTGACCTCACTAGTGATCTTCGCTTGGTTCGTAGCGGCCTATTCGGCGGCGCCGACAATCGGGCTGTGGCCGCGGCGACAATGGACTGCGCTCGTCCCGGTGTCGGTGATGCCGCTCGCAACGATCTTGCTGGTCGCCGGATATTCGACGCGCAATCCAACCGCGGTCGGCATGGAGCGATTGGCCCGGGTGGACGATCCGGCCCCAGGCATCCTGTCGGTAACGCGGCACCCGGTGATGTGGGCGATCGGGCTGTGGGCGGTCAGTCACCTAATCGCCAACGGCGACCTGAGCTCGGTGTTGTTTTTCGGCTCGCTCGCCGCGCTGTCTCTGGGCGGCACGGTGTTGATCGACCGCAAGAAGCAGCTGGCGCTCGGCAGCAACTGGCCGCGGCTGACCGAAGTCACCTCGAACTTGCCGTTTGCGGCACTCCTCGCCGGACGCACGAAGCTGCGCTGGCGCGACATCGGCATGCTGCGGATTGCCGCGGGTCTCTTGCTCTACGCCGTCCTCTACCTCGCCCATCCGAAAATCACCGGTCTGCCGGTGATGGTTCCGTAGTAAGCTCGGTCCGCAGCGTTTCGGACAAGGAGGGAAATGCTATGCTGCTGTCGCTCGCCGGACGCCGTACCTATTACGATCTCGTTGGCCCCGAAGGTGGACCCGTGGTCTGCATCACGCATTCGCTGGCATCCGACAGCGGGATGTGGGCCGAGCAGATGCCGCCGCTGCTGCAATCCGGGTTTCGCGTGCTGCGGGTCGACATGCGCGGGCATGGCGGGAGCGACCCGGTCGCCGGCGACTACACGATGAAGATGCTCGCGGGTGACGTTGCCGGAGTGCTCGACGCGCTCTCACTCCCCCGCGTTCACTATATCGGCCTCTCGATCGGCGGCATGATCGGTCAGGCGGTCGCAATCGACCACGGCGCCAAACTTATTTCGGCATTGTGGAGCGATACCCTGCCGGCGAGCCCGGCCGGTGCAGCTGCACTCTGGGACGAACGGATGAACACGGTGCGCCGGGCGAACTCGCTCGAGCCGCTCGCCGACGGCACCGTGGAGCGTTGGTTCACCGATGCGTTCAAGCCAAGGAAACCCGGGCGGTGGAGGCAGATCCGCGACACGGTCGCAGCAACGACACCCGCCGGATATCTTGGCTGTTCGGCGGCGATCATGAACTTCGACTTCACGGCACAGCTCCCCGCGCTCCGCGTCCCGATCTTGGTGGTGTGCGGCGCCGACGACCCGGGCACCCCGGCGAGCGAGAACCGGCGCCTCGCCGGGCTGGTTCCCGGCGGCCGCTACGAGGAGATCGCCGACGCCCGGCATTTTCCCAATGTCGAGCATCCGGAGGCGTTCAACCGGATCATGATGGGGTGGCTCGAAGCGCAGCGCGACGCGCGCTGAGGACGGGCTGCATCGATCTTTCCCTGCCGCGCGGGAAAACTCAGGGTAAAAAAATTTTTCGGGGCTCCCCTGCACCAAAAAACCGAGTTATATCATTAGTTTGGTCTCGTCATACAGCAAGAATCGAAGGCGTGGCAGGGAACCGGCAGGGACGCCCGCAAACCGTCGGACGGGTCTCGGATCGGACGGATTATTACCAGCATAACAAGTTAATAATTGATAATCAAGCACGATCTTGCTAACCGCAGGCGCGCCGCGCGGCAAGGCGTAGGCGCAGCGCGTTTAGCCGGATGAAGCCCTCGGCGTCGCGCTGGTCGTAAACCGCGTCCTCCTCGAAGGTGACGTGGCCGAGACTGTAAAGGCTTTTCGACGAACGCCGGCCGACGACGCGAACCGAGCCCTTGTAGAGCTTGAGCCGAACTGTGCCCTCGACGTTCTCCTGGCTCTTGTCGATCAGCGCCTGCAGCATCTCGCGCTCGGGCGAAAACCAGAAGCCGTTGTAGATTAGTTCCGCATAGCGCGGCATCAGCTCGTCCTTCAAATGCGCCGCCCCGCGGTCGAGCGTCAGGCTCTCGATCCCGCGGTGTGCGGCCTGCAGGATCGTGCCGCCCGGCGTCTCATAGACACCGCGCGATTTCATGCCAACAAAGCGGTTCTCGACGAGATCGAGCCGGCCGACGCCGTGGCTGCCACCGACCTCGTTCAACCGCGTCAGCAGTGCCGCCGGTGACAGCCTTTCGCCGTCGACGGCCACCGGGTCGCCACCTTCGAAAGCGATCTCGACATATTGCGGCGCGTCGGGTGCTGCCTCGGGAGCGACGGTGCGGCTGAAAACAAATTCCTCCGGCTCGATCCACGGGTCCTCAAGCACTTTGCCCTCGGCCGAGATATGCAACAGGTTGGCATCGACCGAGAACGGCGCCTCGCCGCGCTTGTCTTTGGCGATCGGGATCTGATGCTGCTCGGCATAGTCTATGAGCCGGGTGCGCGAAGTCAGGTCCCATTCGCGCCAGGGCGCGATGACCTTGATGTCAGGATTGAGCGCATAATAGCTGAGCTCGAAGCGAACCTGGTCGTTGCCCTTGCCGGTGGCGCCATGGGCGACGGCATCGGCGCCGACCTGGCGGGCGATCTCGATCTGGCGCTTGGCGATCAGCGGCCGCGCGATCGAGGTACCGAGCAGGTACGCGCCTTCATAGAGCGCGTTGGCGCGAAACATCGGGAAAACAAAGTCGCGCACAAACTCCTCGCGCAGATCCTCGACAAAGATCTCGCGGGCGCCGAGCAGCTCGGCCTTGCGACGTGCCGGCTCGAGCTCCTCGCCCTGGCCGAGATCGGCGGTGAAGGTGACGACCTCGCAGCGATAGGTCTCCTGAAGCCAGCGCAGGATCACCGAGGTGTCGAGCCCGCCCGAATAGGCGAGCACCACCTTGTTGATTTGGTCTGTCATCGCCCCGTCCCTTTCCGCTTTGCGATCTTCAAAGTATTATCCCCGGCTCGCAAAGAGGGAGAGAAGCATGTTTGACCGGGCAAGAATACTTTTGACAATTGTGGCGAGCGCGGTAGCGGTGCCTGTCGCCGCCCAGGCACCCGCGACGACGACGGCCTACGACGGCACGTATGCCGGAGTGTCGCTGACGTTTGAGGGTACCATGGCGGGTGGTCGGACGCGTGGCTGCCGACCGAGCGTCGAGAGGGCGCCCGCACCATTGACGATCGTCAACGGCACCGCACGGTGGGGCAAAGCATCGCCGACGGGGCTGTAAGCCCGCAAGGCGTATTGGTGATGCGAACGCCAATGGGCGGCCGCTTCGACGGCCAGATCGACGGGAAGGGTACGGTCACTGGGCGGGCGACCTCTCGCTGCAGCTACCAGGTGGAAGGGCTAGTAAACCTATGTGTCGCCCGCGCTCGCTCTCAGGAATGTAATAATGTTTCACCCGTTCACACTTTTGGCTATCGCAGCATGCGTTTTAGCAGTCCCGGTCGCTGCACAAGCCTCGTCGCCTATGACGACGGCGTTCGACGGCAAATATGCCGGCGTGTCAGCTGACGTCTCGAAGACTGGCAGGGAGAGGAGCGAACGCTGTCCGCGTGAACACGTGCCGGATACGCTGACGATCACAAATGGCACCGTGCATTCCGCGCGAAGAGACAGGTGGACAGGAACTGTCGGCCCGCAAGGCAGCGTGACATTGCGTAACCGACGGGCGATGCGAGTGGATGCCCAGATCGATCCGCAAGGCACCATCAAGGGGCAGTATGGCGGCCCCGCGTGCACGGTCGCCTTTGTATGGCGCAAGCAACCCGGCTGAGGCGAACTCACGCTCGTTCTCGGGAGAGCGGCTATGGTTCGTCTGTTAATGCTTGTAACGGTGGCGGCGTCGATGTTCTCGTTGCCGGCCGCCGCGCAGGCGAGGACTCAACCCCGTTCAGGGCGGGCGCAACCTGGACGCATTACTGCCCTCAGCCTGGTGGTCCGCCACCGCCATTGACGATCGTCAACGGCGTCGCGCGATCGGGCAAGTTCGGCGATCGGGCAAGTTCGAAGGATCCATAAGTCCGCAAGATTTCCTGGTAATGCGGAGGCCAGACGGCAACCGATTTGACGGCCGGATTGATAGTCAGGGTACTGTCAAGGGACGGTTTACGGGGGTTTGCAGCTACCTGTCGGTCTGGCAGAAGGCACCCGAATCCACGACCGCGTTCGACGGAGAGTATGTCGGAGTATCAAGAGAGTCAGTGAGGCCGGCGAGCGCCCAAGACGCCAAATGTCCGCCGGACGGGGTCTCGGCTCCGCTGACGATATGGAAAGGCGCCGTTTAGTCCCATGGAGCTACTTGGCAAGGGATCGTGAGCCAGCAGGGCGTCTTGGCTATGCAGAATTCAAAGTCAACCCGATTAAACGGCCAGATTGACGCTCAAGGCACTATAAAGGGGCAGACGTCTGGTACCGACTGCTTGACCACGTTCGTGTGGCGGAAGCAGTCCAACTAGCCTTTACCCGCCGAGCCGGCGCTCGATAAAGGCGACGACGACATCAAGGCTGCCGTAACGCGCAAGATCCTCGTGCCCGGCCTCGGGCGCAAACCAGCCTTCCTTGGGCTCGGGTGCGGCATCGAGCAGCGCCCGGCCGTAGCGCACCGGAACGACGCGGTCGCGCTCGCCGTGCAGGACAAGGATCGGCGCCTTGACCATGCCGATGCGCGAGAGCGAGTCGAAGCGGTCGGTGACCATCCGGGCCGCCGGCACAAAGGGGAAGTGGCACTGGGCGACCTCGGCGACGCTGGTGAGCGGCGCTTCGAGGATCACGGCCGCGACTTGGTGCTCGGCGGCGAGTGCTACGGCGACACCCGAGCCGAGCGACTCGCCGTACAGCACGAGCCGGTTAGGTGTCACCCCTTCGCCGTCGAGAAAGCCGAGTGCGGCCCGGCCATCGGCGTAAAATCCCGCCTCGGTCGGGGCGCCGGGATTGCCGCCATATCCCCGATACTCAGGCATCAGCACGCCGTAGCCTTCCCGCGCAAAACGCAGCAGGCGCTCGGCGCGATAGCCGATGTGGCCACCATTGCCGTGAAAATAGGCGATCACCGGCCGCCCGGGGCGCGGCGGCAGGTACCAGGATAAGAGCGACAGCCCGTCCTCGGTCGGCAGCATCACCTCGCGCACGCCGAGCTGCTCGAGCCCGAAGAGTTCCGGACGGCCCCGGTCGGGGAAGTAGAGCAGCTGCCTCTGAAAGAGGTACAGGCCGCCGACCAGCGCCGCGTAGGCGACCACCGCAAATCCGAGAAGGGGCAGCACGCGGGGGCGCCGGACGGAGGTCAGGCGACCGACAGCGGTTCGGGTTCGCGCTTGCGCTTCCGCACGCTCGCCGATTTGAGCTGACCGCAGGCGGCTAGGATGTCGCGGCCGCGCGGGGTGCGCACCGGCGCCGAGTAGCCGGCGGCGAAGACGATGTCGGAGAAAGCCGCGATCGCCGCATCCGAGGAGCACTCATAGGG
>Ga0310917_10000253_pt1 | contig 22884 bp, 17 predicted proteins | sample GREbulkMGLF178_FD_203531 | JGI IMG/M metagenome (GOLD analysis project Ga0310917, IMG submission 203531) | Lab enrichment of tropical soil microbial communities from Luquillo Experimental Forest, Puerto Rico - GRE.bulkMG.LF178 | ecosystem: Environmental > Terrestrial > Soil > Tropical forest >... | reverse complement strand
CGCGACCAAAGAAACAACAAGAACAGCAAATAGGGAGCGACAGACCAAAGATCGAGATGCGAGGCATGAAGTTGGCGATAAATCACGATGCTGAGTGCAATGAGATTCAAAATGACGGTTGTCGTGACCATTCGGTATCGGAGACGTGCGCGGGTAAGTCGCTTCGCGCCACTGTGATCCTCGGTAACGGTTTGAAGAACGATGCTCCACCAAAAGTTGCCGTAGATTTGGATGTCCCATTCGTTCCAACCGGTATCCACCGAGTAACGCCAGCCCTCCTCCTCGAGCAATTGGAAGATCGCGCCCAGCAAATGATGGCGATCTCGCGCCTCATCACTCCAAAAAACACGACGTCGCAGACCGCGACGCGGCTTGGCGTCTGCAGGCAACTGTTCGTGCGCACGAATAACGCTACGAGGTGTTCGCTTAAAATGGAGCCAGGTAAAGTATCGCGAAAATCCGCGCACGAGTGGCTGGAGAAACGCGAGACACATCACAAGCAAACGGGCTGGCACCGTGTCGAACTTCGGTTCGATGTGCGTGCGAACCATGTAAGAAAGAGCGACCGTCAACGTTCCTCCGAACATCAGATAAGGAACAATACGCAACGTAGGCAGAAAAATTCCCAAACCAAAAAGAAACAGTGTCAGCGCGAACCATTCGATGCTGCTCAAATAAGCGGCGACGTCAGACTGCGGCGTCGCATACATCGACTGGAAAAATCCTTCGCCAAAAACGCCGTGATAGATCACCGGGCGATCGATAAACCAACTGAAACGCGGCGCTCCATAAATCTGGCCGCGCCATTTCGCCGTTCCCGTTGGACCAAAGAAGATCAGGTGCTTGAACCGAAGAAGCGATTCGGCTTCGCCGTAACCTTCCTGTTGTTTCAAGAAGGCCCGAAGTGTGAAGCGACGATGATGCCAGACAATCGCGGTCCCACTGAACGCGATCACGCAGCCCATTTGCTGAAGTCGCCAGCAGAAATCGACATCGTCGCCGGCTTTGTGGTACTCGGGATCGAAGCCACCGACTTGTTCGAACGCCCAGCGATAAAACGCCATGTTACAGCCGGGAATGTGTTCGGCGATCGTGTCGGTGAGCAAAACGTGACTCGGTCCTCCCGGCGCAGCCGCCACGCACGCCTGGATCGCATTTTGTGCCGGCGGACTGACATTCGGTCCACCAACGCCGACGTATTCACCGCTCGTCAGCGTCCCCACTAAGTAATAGAGCCAATCGGGATCGGCCATGCAGTCCGAATCGGTGTAAGCGAAAACTTCACCCTTAGCCGCTCTCGCGCCGGTATTCCGAGCCGTACTTAAACCAAGATTCTCCTGATGAATGTAATGGACATTCGAAAATTGCGCGGCAACTTGCGCCGTGTTGTCGGTCGAACCATCGTCGACCAGGATCACTTCGTAGTTCGGATAATTCAGTTTGTCTAACGAAATGAGGCACTCCGCCAAAGTTCGCGCGCCATTATAAGAACAAACGATCACCGAAACGAAAGGTGCCTTTGCCAACGCGCGATGCGGAAAAGTCGAATTGTCCTGACCGAACTTGTCTCGTAAAATATAAAATGACTTTTTCGCTTCGCGTTCACGGGTCACGATTCCGAAGGCCCAATCGTAAACTTCGTTGCCGCCGGTAAACCATTCGTCGGTCCAGGAAAACAGGATCGTTCCAGCAAGTCCGCATTTGGCCACGCTTTCGACGTGCCAGCCGAGCATCTCAGCTTGCTCGTCTTGCGAATAGCGAATCGTGTCGATGCCAAATTCGCCCAGAATGAGCGGACGTTCGCCGGTTAGATTCTGCAAGCGCAGGAGATAGCGTTCGAAATCGCGCTGATCGTGCAGATACACGTTGAAGCAGAAAAAATCGACGTTCTGCGGAAGCAGATACTCGGTCGGCGGATAAGTAGCATAAGATAAAAGAACATCGGGATCGACCGCGCGGCCAATGCGGACCAAATGCTCCACGAACTCAGTGACGCGACGGACGCCGAGCCACCGTGCCATCGTGCTCGCGATTTCGTTCCCGACCAAGTAACCGAATACCGCCGGGTTGCCGACATATCGGCGGACCGTGTTTCGCACCATTCCCGCGATTTCGTCGCACACTCTTTTCTGGCGCAGAAACTCAATGTGCTTTTCCCATGGCAACGTAATCAAAACACGAACGCCCGCGACGAAACATTTTTCCAGAAACCAATTCGGCGGCGGATGATAAACACGAAGCACGTTGATTCCGATCTCGCGCATCATGCGAAGATCGGTCTCCGCGGTCTCGGGTTTTCCGAAAGTGTTTCCTTTTTCGTCGGGCTTGAATGGACCGTAGGTCGCGCCCTTGATGAAAAACTTGCGGTCGCCTTCGTAAAAGAATTTCGAAACCGCGCGAATCCGTGGCATCGCCGGCGTCGTCATAACGAGCGAAGGGCTTCCCGAACAACTTTCGCAGTCCGTTCAATGTCGCTCGGCGAATGTGCGGTTGAGATGAAGCCGGTTTCGAATTGAGAGGGCGCGAAATAAACCCCGTGTTCCAGGCACGTGTGAAAGAATTTCGCGAATGTCTCGAGATCACTGCCCATGGCGCCGCCGAGATCGGCAACCGGGCCGGGCGCAAAGAACAAACAGAACATTGAGCCTATTCGATGAAACGTCACGTCGATCTTTGCCGCCCCGATTGTTTCGCGCGTGAGCTTTTCGAACTGCGCGGCCAGCTTTTCGAGTAATTCCCAGCCGTTGATCCGCTCAAGCTCACGCAATTGCGCCAGCCCGGCGACCATTGCCAGCGGATTTCCTGAAAGAGTACCCGCCTGATAAACCGGACCATCGGGCGAAAGCTGATTCATGATTTCAGCGCGCCCTCCAAAGGCGCCAACCGGCAAACCGCCGCCAATCACTTTCCCAAGCACGGTCAGATCTGGTTTGATTCCGTAAATTTCCTGAGCGCCGCCTCGCGCAACACGAAAACCGGTCATGACTTCGTCGAAAATCAGAAGCGCGCCCTTCTCGGAGCATTCGTCTCGCAAGATCGACAGAAAATTTTCTTTGGGAAAATAAAGTCCCGCGTTCGCCGGAACAGGTTCGAGAATGACACAGGCAATCTCACTTTTAGTTTGCGCGAAGGTTTTTCGCAGAAGATCGACATCGTTGAACGGCAAAGAAATTGTCAGATCGGCAAATGATTTGGGAACGCCGGCACTGTCCGGTCGCCCATGCGTCAATGCGCCGCTGCCAGCCTGGACCAGTAGGGAATCGGCGTGGCCATGATAACAGCCGTCGAACTTGATTATCTTGTCGCGGCTCGTGAATCCCCGTGCAAGCCGAATACTCGACATGGCGGCTTCGGTTCCGCTGTTGACCATCCGGATCTTCTCGACCGACGGCATCCATTGGCAGATCAATTCGGCCAATTCGACCTCGAAGGGGTTTGGAATTCCAAAACTCAATCCACGCGCCGCAGCATCGCGGACCGCATCGACCACAACTTTCGGCGCATGACCGAGAATCGCCGAACCCCAGCTGCCGACGTAGTCGATGTATTGCTCGCCATCGACGTCGAAAATTCTTGACCCGAACGCGCGTTCTACAAAGAACGGTTCGCCGCCAACGTTGCGAAGCGCCCGCACGGGCGAATTGACGCCGCCAGGAATTCGCTTCCGGGCCGCGGCAAATAGCTGCGATGAACGGCGAGTCACGCGCCGAAGATAATCACTAATTCGTTAAATCGCTAAATCGTTAAACGCTGCGCAGATTTGGAGGCGGTGACGCGCGATCTCCAAGTCGCCATCCGAGTTCGCTGCGGTTTGCAATGCATCTTCAACGTACTTTGATAGGTACAAGCGAGATTTGTCTTTCCTCGCGCTAATTACATCGGCCACAGCTTCGTACGACGCGATTGCTGATTGCACAGCTACTTTTTGCTTCACGACTTGAAGCTGTCGCGCCCAACCATGGCGCTTGGCGTGAGCCAGCACAGTGCCTTCGGGAATATTTAGTTTACGCGCAAGTTCGCGCAGACCAACTCCTGCCGCGAAAGCGGTCTTGATCTGTTCCCAAACATTGTTGTTTGATCTTACGGCGCATTACTTGTTCGGAGTTGGTGTAGCGCTTGGTCGCGGTGATCCCCCTTGTTGTACTAGATGCTGTCCAGCCTGTCGTTGCACGACCACGAAGGGATTGTTCTCACCGTAGCTGCGCCACGGTCCAGGTGGCACGTCCTGCGTATCAACAAATTGCCAATCGGTTACGTCCGAGGGTTCCAGTTCGAGATAATCACGAACTGCGGGAGATACACTTAATCCCGCCCCGTTATTAAGATTCGGTTTTGGTCGTTCATTTCCAAAAACGTACTGAAAATAATCCTGACGAAAGGGCCCGCAATCTTCCCATTGGGCGTAGCAGGTGCGGTTGCCTTTGCGAATCGCGACCCAGCGATGCCAGCAAACTGATTGTCCCTGCCCCATGTACGACTGTTTGAACCACGGGATCACCAAAGGCGCTTCCGGTTTGAATTGCCCATGCATCACGTCGTTGTACGGCAACGCGCAATAAAACGGATTTTGCTTCGGAATAAAAGCGACCGGGATGTAATTACGTCGTGCGGACTGGTCGGGGTTATCGAAGCCGCCGTAATTCACCTGCCACTCCTGATCCCACGCACTATTACTGTTGTTGTCGAGTCCTATCCAAAATACGGTGGTAGTAATGTTCGTCTTCCAGGCGTAGCTCTGAGCAGTCGGTTGTTGCAGTCTCTGCGGAGTCTGAAACGCGGTTTTAACTTCGTCTGGCTGCCAGCGTGCGGTCTGAAGCTGACCGCGATAGTAAACGCTTATGAGATATCCGAAGTAATTGCGCTCAGGAGTGCGGCGGTTAACATCGGGTAAGTAATAAAGGAGTAATTTCTTAGGTTCACCATCGGCCCAATGACGATGCGGCGTCAGCCACTCGCAGGACATTTTTGCATCGGTTAAAACAATTCCCCGGCCAGCAACTTTGTCACACAGCACAGCTCGAATTAGAACAGACTCGCCAGATAACCGCGCTTCTTTATCGGGGACAATCGTTATTGTTAAAGCACGCCCCGTGACGGTGGACGTCGGGAACTCCTCATCTGACACGTCCGTGATTTGCATCGCTGGTCGACCAGCCGGGACGTGCTCCTCTTCTCCGTCGCGCCGCAGCACTTTCTCTTCGCTTTCTATATCGAGCCAAGCTTTCCCAGCTTCATTCTTGAATCGCTCAGCGTTGCCTTCCCGATCATTAGCAGGCACTGGTGCGGCCATATTTTGCTCACGTTGTGCTGTTGCTTCGGGGGCAATAGCGACGTTGCGATCGTGGTGCGCGAAGGCAGCCGTTGCTAATTCCTTGGTCCAACGGATCGCTATTCCAAACGCAACTCCGACGCACAGAACTAAAGCGAAGGCCAAACGCTTTGTCATCGGATTTCGCACAGTCAGCAGGATCGTGCCACCGTTCGCCGGCGGCTCACTTTAATGGGAAGGTTATATGCCAGTTAACCTATCGCAAACGCTTGTTATCGTCGACGATCCAGAATTTGCAGAACGCGTGTGAACCAGGCCCAGATCCCGCCGAAAGCAGCGCTTGGTTGAAGCCTACCGCCCCAAGGCGGAATAAGTTCAGAATGTTTGCCACGACACCCTGCCGTAGCTTATCTCTGTCTCGTTAGACCTATGCGTCATTTCATAACCGTCGTAGTTCTAGTGATTGCAGCCGCGGCGCACGCGCAGTCGCCAACCGCTGCGCCGAATATCGTCGCGAACGACGCGAACAAGATTTCTGATGCAGATTTGGATGCGCTGATTGAAACAGTCGGCACGTGGTCATGGTTCAGGACAATTCGGGAACTTGAGCCAGAAGAATATGAAAAAATGACGAGCGACTTTGCCAAGGCGATTCGATCAGGCAAGTCGGAGGGAGAAGCTATCGCGCTAGTGCAAGCACGCGCTGTTGGACTGATGGCGAACTATTTTCCCGCAGCGTCTGACGAGGCGTTATTGACTCTAATTCACCGCAATTGGATAGGAACCTTAAAAAAATACAAGGACACGAATAGTCGCGCCTGCATCGCTGCTTTAAACGGAGCGCTGGGTGCAAAGATAAACCTTGAGCAAGGGTTTCCAGATTTGGATTCGGCGGACACGTTGCAAATAGCCGAGGATATTATGCTAAGTGGCGCATCAAAAAAACCCGTATCGTTCGACAAGCGAACAGCAGACGAGGATTTAGCAAGGATCTCCGATCAGTTGGCACTCGAACATGGAAAGGGTGCAGACCTCTTAGGTAAACCAAATGAGTGGATGGATAGCTCCGACGAGGCGTGCAACCTGCTGCTCGAAATGTACGAGCAAGTTGACGCGCTGCCAAACAAGCGAGCTGCAAACGTAGTTCGGTTGCTGGTTACAGGAAGCTCAAGCGTTGGCGCTAGGCCCGGTAAAAGTCAACCGACGGTCCCGAAAGCGCAGGTCGTTGGCAGTACTTTAGCACCTCCCGAAAAGAATGCTTCTTCGTTGCCGCCGACACCGACATCGGTCCTTACTTATCATGTTGTTAAGATTACGCCTGGTGACGTTCTTAATCTGAGAGCCGGACCGGGGTCCAACTATCCCATCGTAACAAAAATTTCAGCAGCCACGCGCGGGATCACGCTTGGCCAGAAGCGTGCCGCTAACGGGCCCACTACGTGGCAGGAGATTTCTGTGGGTGGATACACGGGCTGGGTAAACGAAATTTACGTCGAGGCAGATCAGCCATAATCCACGATGGCAAAATGCTTTCTACTGAAAGATGATCCGGCCCGGAAATCCTACCACGCATCGCCCCCCCGCGCGGCGGTCCGCTAAAGCGCGGCCTCCGCACCGATGCGCCGACCCCGCCGTGGAAGTCCGACGATTAATCATGGACTCGTGGAGCTTTGCCCCACGTTCATTTCACTTCGACAAACTTCCCGCCGTTCCACGTTAGAGCGTGCACGACCACTCCAGTATCCTGACTGAACACGAGAACCGTCCGACCGTACTTTGGCAACTCGAACCTCCAATCTCCCTTACGATCGCCCGCATCTGCGATCGGAAAAATGGAGCGGTCAACCTTGTGCATCTTTGTCGGGTCTGTTCCAGATCGAAAAAAATCGAGGAAGACCAATCCCTCCCTTGCATCCTCCTTGCCTTTCTCGCCATGGTCGCCTTGGGCAACTGCGAGTAACGGACTACCGTCACGAAAACGAAACAACGCAACTTCAAATGGAGGTTGTACGGCGTCCCCTGGGCAACTCAAGTAACCATTCGCCTCGTCGATTACGCCGGATTTGGGTTCCTTCATTGTCGTCAGCCACAGGGCAGGTGAGCCTTCAAAAATTTCTGGCAGACGCAGAAAATAATCCACGACAGTCAGTTTCTCGACATCTGCGGACCCGGCCGTCTCCGGACGTTCTGACCTGCCTGTTGTGCTCTCGCGATTTGCATGCTTGCGGCGCTCTAGCTCGGCGTCGATAGCCTCCTTTTCCTTCAGCGCCTTGTTCTTCTCAGTCCCGTGGCTTATCCAGCGGTTCAGGCCCCACCAACCGCCGCCAAAGTCGTCGTCAGCTATCTTACGCTCAATTTCAGCGCGTCGCTTCTTAAGGTCGGTAGTTGACATCGATTGCACGTCTACTGCTCCAGCGTGGCTTGCGATCGCAACCGCCATCACTAGCATGATTCCTTTCGTGCGGGCTCTAATTCGCGAAATATTTCGGGTCATGAATCACAAGCAGTTCTTGCAAACGGACCCGTTCGGTTGTCGATCAGTGAAAAGCGGGCCACGGTGGGCCGTGCTACCGTCTCGGTTTAGGGAAAATAAGGTTGCTTTCAAACTTGGGAAGTTCGGCTTCGCGGCGGCGATCCGCAACGCGGAAAATAAACGTTAGCGGATAACGCGAAACAGGCTGCAGCGGGCATCCATCCGTGTACGATGGGTTCATCGACTGTTCCCTGTATTGGAGCGTGGGGCGGATGGAAAAGCGCGATTCCACGGCGCACGCAGCCAAGCCACCATTGTGTCTGCCCGCGCTTCCGCCACGCGAAAGGAAGTATGACACTCGGCCGGCCTGCGATGTAGCACCGTGTCTACTCGGAAAAGCCCAAGCATCCAGCGCGTACCCTTGTCGTCGTAAATGAGGAGAGCATTCGAGCCACCAGGGGGTGCCCCAGCCTAGTTTGAAACCAAGATCTGAACTGTAAAAATCGATGGAGCGTTGAGGTCGGTGACTGGAAGGTGCACCTCGTACAGTCCGTGATGAAAATGATTGTTACCAGTGAACGCATTCAAGGCCTAACGAGACAAAGATGAGCGACGCTGACGAGAGCGGAGCTCGCTTCGGAGTGTAAAGTCTTAATCATCTAAAATGTGAACACGCGCCGGGTGGCGGTTAGCTCCGGCTTTTGGTTAGGTCCTTGGTGAACTTGCCACGTCGTCTCGCACGCCGTGAGCAGGGACGCGAGGATCAGCAGCGCGCGCATTCGTCTAACGAGAATTAGACGACAATTTTCATCTATTTCTGGCTCCATAGAGGGAAAGATCGCGCAAAAGGCAGCAAGATGAAACTCATTGTTCATGGCTCCTTAAAATCACCAGTTTGCACAAGCGTTTCGACCAGATCGCCTGCACAGCGGGCCGGTCAGCGGCGTTATCGATGTAAATGAACGAGCCAACGTTGCCGGTGCTGGAATCAACATGGCACAGCGGGTCATGGACTGCGGAGACGTGGGAGACATTCTGCTTTCAAAACATGTCGCAGAAGATTTTGAGCAATACGCAGGTTGGAAACCGTTGTTACATGATCTCGGCGAGTGCGAAGTGAAACACGGTGTGCACGTTCACGTTGTAAATTTGCACACGGATGAACTCGGTAGTGCGGAACCGCCTGAGAAATTCAAAAATTTGCGCGGCAAAAGGAAAATCGGTCCGGTCATTTCAGCATCGACAGCAAGAGCTCGCGGGCTTGATGCTGCGTCGGTTGTGCCTTTCAAAAACGATATCGATCTTAACACTGCACGGACACGGCGATTCCGAACATTGCAAAACCTTCGCCGGATCAGCTTCCGATCATCCCGGCGAAGCTGAATGCGCCGGAAAGTTGGCGCAGGCTGGCGGCACTCCATCGCGAGCTATCGCTTTTATGCGGCATACCGTCATATTTTTAAGCCTATCGCGATGCCGCGAGAGTTTGTGACGGGTTGAATCACCAAGAAGCGCACAAAATTACCCTCGCGCTCAAAGAAATTCAGTGCGTCGCCGTCAGCACGTAGGGCGATTGACCTCGATGGCCAGCGCTTGGTATTTTGTCATGCGCAATGAGTCGCAAAGCCGTTCTCAGCGTTTTGCTTGGAGGGTTCACCGCAGTTGTGATTTCGGCTGAGGCTCAGAATTTCGCCGGCGAGTATGCGGACAAAAATTTCCTCAACGGCCAGGCGACATTCCAAATGAGCTTGGAGCAAAGCGGCAACACTGTGTCGGTTTGGTTCAGTGCCGGTTACAATGACGGCCACAGTATTCAACCCGTAGCTGACGGCACTGGCCGAGCCGCCTCCAAAGGAACTGTTGAGTTCACTTTTACAGACAGCTCCCACAATGCTGGCACCGGCACGATCACGCGCGCCGGCGAGGACCTCATCGTGTCGCTCAAAACAACACAGGTGGCCGACTCACGCTGTCTCGAGCTTTATCGCCAGAACATGCGACTAAAAAGAGTCGGCAAGAAATAGTTGCAATCGCAATCGGGCGGTTTCGCACGAAAAAATCCTACATTCCAACCTTCCGTGATCTTCTGAGTAACATCGTGGCAACGAACCGTAGTATGTCGGCGAACGACATCGGACGACTTTGAGAAGGTTTGGAAGCCGTACCTTCCCTCAGCTCCCGAAAAGCTGCCACACCCGCAAAAGTCGCCACAGCGATCGAGGCAATGTTGCGGCTGTGGCGGATGTTGCGGCTTCCGGTGTGGCGTCTGAGTTGCCGTTTTACGCTGAGATTTGCCTAACGAGCGGGTGCCGCCGCAGCTTCGGTTTGCGCTCGTTGTTCGATCTGCTCGAGGGTCGGATCAGTGTTGCTGATCCAATCACGCGCTTCGTTAATTTCGGTCGGATTAACTGGGATCGCGCGCGGAATCGGCTCGGCTCGCGCGACCAATTGGCCTTCAAGCTTGACGGGTTTCGCGCGCTTGATTGGAAATTTCCAGTGAGGCGCGAATTTGTAGACGACGTAAAACATGGTCTTGGCCTCGACCGCGTTCACCCCGCTGCAACGCATTGCGTAGTAGAACATCCGGTCGCAATCCTGCCATGGCCGGTTTTTCTTCTCGTAAGCGGCGTCGTGCAGCACTGAAGCGTTCCGATATTGTCCCTCGAACGGCCCGCCCATGAGAGACCAGAGATAGCGTGGAATCGATGCGCCGTCGGTGACCGATCCCGCCGGCGCCACCCACACCTCGCCTTTCGGATCAGTGTAACGCAATTCAGTTACCAATATCATGTTCCGGCCATCGGGGCTCCAGCGCGTCACCGGTTCGCCGCTGTAGTACCCCCATTTGGTTGCGCCCGGAATCGTTTGATCGATAGCAGGTGGCTCACTTGCTTCGCTTGAGGTGCATCCAACCAATGCGGTTGCGAACAGACCAATCAACGCGAACACTTGAATTCCCTTGTCACTTCCCATGAGGGCAACGTTCATCGCGCAACATCCAAGATTCAACTCCCCACTCTATCGCGTCTGGCACTGTTGCGTTGTGGCAATAGATCGATTTGACGCCGCACCGGTTCGTCTCATAAAACCATCCCAAACGCGCGCGCGCGTAGTATGTTGGCGAACAATATCGGACGAAAAATGCGACGGGGCTTGGACCGCGCAATTACACGCAAGCGCGGGAGAACTGAGTGACATTGACGGACAAAATCACACGGCAATGAAATCAGTGAATTTGTTGTGACTTTGGTTGTGACTCGACCAGTTCCAGCCGATGTAATCGTCGTAAGTACCTTATTGCATAAGACTTGAGGCGGGGGCGGGAATCGAACCCGCGAATAGAGAGTTGCCCATCGTAAATTCAATCAGTCATAACGCCATACCTCAGGCGTAGTCATAACGCGGGTGAAGATGAATTATTTTGTTCAATCCTGCATTTTTTGTTGAACGCTTGTTTTCCTGCCATTCGTTCGAAAAAAACTGCCATTTGCTCTGAAGGCGCGTGCGAACCGGACGAGTCAGCCAGATCACATCCATCCGAACGCGGCAGGCCAAAAAATTCTCGCCGAGAACGGCTGGCGCGTCTTAGAACCGATCGCGCGTGAAAGCGCGCTTCATCCGTAACGCTCTCCATTTGCGCCAGAGTCTGGTCGCAGCAGCGATCTCGACCGCGATTGCCTCATCTTCGCTTGCATTGGATATTCGGTATTGGGTTTGGCAACGCGACGAGCCGCTCGACGAGCACGAGCTAACGGAATTAGCCGCCCAACGCGTCGAGATAATCTACTGGCAAGTGGGCGAATTGGAGAGTGTTGGAGAGACTTGGCGATGGAAGACGCGATTCAATTTCCCAACTTCAAACCCAAACGGAATCCATTTCGTGCCGGTAGTGAGGCTGGTCTCGCGCGAAAAGGAGCCGTTCTCCGAAGTTTCGAGTGCGGGATTGATTACGCAATTGACCGCGATCAGCGCGAAACCGGGTGAATTGCAACTCGATTACGATGCGCCCGACCGGTTGCTGGCTGACTATTCCGCCGTTCTACGTCGCCTCCATCAATCGGTCCCGAAGGTGACGATCACGGCTCTGCCGCACTGGAGCCGGAGCGATCATCTCAAAGTTCTGCAGCCGAGCGTCGATGAGCTGCTGCCGATGCTTTATGATTACGAAGCTGAGCCAATCTTGAAGGATCAGGCACCGCTTCCATTAATCGCACCGGATAAAATATCCAAACTGATTGGAGACTGGCGCGGTTGCCCCAACACGTGGCGCGCCGGGCTTCCCACTTTTGCGCGGCTTAGCGTTTACGATGCGAATCAAAAACTCCGCGGCCAAATCCGGAACTGGAATTGGGACGAGCTCTGTTTCAATCGAAATCTCTTAACTGCGAGTGGCGGACAATGGTGTAGTTTCATTTTGCGCGCAGCAAAATCGACATCGCTCGCGAACACCCCGATCCGCTCAAACGAGGAAGTCATCGTCCGCGAAGTAGATCGTGCCGTCTTGCGCGACGCGATCGCCGCCGCCGCGCGGGACGGGGCGCAGAGTGCAGTCCTGTTTCGGCTGCCGGATTCAAGCGCTTCCAGCGGTTGGTCGTTGCGTCAGCTCGGACATCTGGAAGGTCGCTCTCAACTCGTTGTTCGAAAATCCGATTCGGCTGAAGCCCTCGAGTTATCGAATTTGGGCGACGGGGATCTCGAACCGCGCTTTGTGGCAAATGCCGCCGAAGGCGGCGGATATCGTCTCGAAATTGAAAATCCGACCCCGATTTTTCGCGAAGCTCAACCGGGCGATTTCGTGAGCGTGAGCAGTTCGGCCGGCGACAGGCCGGCCGCGCTGCCTTTTGCCACCCGTTTGCAATTCAGATTCGCTCAACTTCGCGCGGGGGAAAAACTGAAGACCGGATTAATTCAGCTCGCGCCCCGGGCAGATTTCGGTCAGGCTCGTTATCGAATTCTAAATAGCGAAGGAGGTCTCTCATGGAAATCTCTGGAATGAAACTCGCCGCGATCGCCGGCCTCTTTTTTCTCGCCGCAAGTCCGTGCTACGCGACCGGCGGAGATTCTTACGAATTTCCGGCCAAGTTATCGGACACGCTCGATATCTTACCAGGCAAATCGCTTGGTGAAATTTTTCTCGAGACATCGACCATCCATCCGCCGGCGGAATCATGGGATTCAAGCAAAGCGCGCGAACTGGCGGAGCGCCTCGGAAAGGACCCGCTGCCGCAACTCCTCAAAGCGGCGGACGATCTGATCGCACAAGCGCGGGCCGCTTACACACCGGGAAGCGATTTTTGTAACATCGCCCACGACGTTCGCGACGCAGTGGCAGTCTCGCCCGAAAATCCGGCAGCTGCCCGGGAATACATCCTGGAACGATTGGATCGACATCTTCTCGGAGATGATCTCGATAAACGGGCGGAATCGGCCAAGGGCGCGATCAAAGCCAACTGGCTCTATCTGTGCGGGGCGACGCGATTCAGCGGGGGCGACCGGGCCGAATGCCAAAAATGGTTCGACCGCGTGATTAAGGAATTTTCAAAAAGTCCGCGCGCCGAAATCGCGATGTTTATGAGCGCGCGTTGCGCATTTTCCGCAACTCGCAACCTAACGAGTGACTCGAGCGAGGAATCGGAGAAAGATCCGGAGCTGATCAAAGCACGCAAAGCGGCGACTGAAAAATTTGAAGCGCTTCGCAAAAAATATCCGCACGGCCGCTTCGATGCCGACGCGCTCGGATGGTTGGGCGCGCTGGCGTTCGATTCGCAAGATTATCTGAAAGCGCTCGACTACTACATCGCTCAGGCGGAATCCCCCGGTCATCCGGAAACGCTAATGAGCGCAATCTACAATACCGAGAAAACGCTCGCCCATTTGGCTCCGAAACCGGGCGGGGATGCCGCCTTTGCGCTGATTGCGCGGCATCCGCGGATCGCGATGGCCTTCACCTATCTGGTTCTCTCCGCGCCGGAAGCGGACAATTACGACGGGAAGTGGGACAATCCGGCGGAGGTGCGCAAATGGCGCCGCACGATTTTACCGCGCATCGCGACCGCGGTTGCGAAACAAAAGGACAGTTACAATTCCAATGATTGGCGTCCGCGTTATCTCGCCATGCTGGTGCACGCGGCCAGCGCCAGTGGAAATCACGCCCAGGCGTTGCAGTTGGCACAAATCTCACCGGACCAATTGAAGCAAAGTGACGATTTGATGTTCGCACGCGCAATCGCTTTGCAGCGCGCGAACAAAACGCGCGAGGCGATCGAAGCTTTTCAGACGTTCCTGACTGCGTTCCCGAAATCGCGGATGACTCCAGGGGTGAAAGTCAGACTTGCGATGGCATTGGAAGACAATCACCAGGCCGGCGAAGCCATCGCCACGTTGCGCGATTTGTTGGCGAAAGCTTCTCAAAAAGAAACGACGCCAACAAAGAACGAAAAAGAGGACGCTGACGAAGAGGATGAGTCCAATTCGAAAGACGAAGAAAAAAATGGCGATGAGAATGCTTCCGAGTCGAATCACAACGAAGAAAACAACAAGGATACTGGCTCCGAATCTGGGGAAGGCCGCGCAACCGGATTCGGACCTCTCTACAGTGGTTCGCTATCGGCGCGTTACATGCCGGACAGCAATGGATACCCAACCGGCGAAGTGGAATGGAACGCAATCGATAGCGCGGTTTATGACAACATTTCGGGCGCCGATGGAGACCAGATCAATCAATTCATCGACACGTTGCTAAATTTCGCGCCGCTGCCTGAACTACTTTCCGTACCGGACGACAAGAACCTGGACGCCGACGGTAAGAAAAAAGCACGGGCGATTCTGGCCGAGCGTTATTTGGCCACCGAAAATTTTACCGAAGCGAAAAAGTACCTGGTTGATGAGAAATATCAGAATCTGATCACCCGGTTGGAGCAACTGACGGCGGACAACAGTGGGACGGCGCAAGAAAAAGCCGAGCGAATGGTAAAACTCGGCGATACCTGGGCCGAAGCACGCGGTCTATTGTTGCGAGCTCCGCTCGACAGCGATACCCATGCCGGCTCGTCATTCCCCGGGCTGCTGCGACGTGATAACGGTCACACCCTGGGCCAGCCGAATGTGGAAGATCAGCTGGACGATCGCGATGAGCTTCACCACGCTACCCGCTGGTGGCTGCGCGGAGCCCGTCTTGTTCCCGGAACTCCGCTTGCAACGAAAGCGCGATTGAAAATTTTGGAAGCCTTGCCGCAAGTGGCGCGGGTCTCTTTGTACAGCGAACAGCGCGCGCGCGAAATCAAACTCGAAGCCGTTTCGCGGGAAATTTACGACAAACTGCGCGCCGAATCGCCGAATTCGCCGGAAGCGCAGCGCTTCGCCGCTTACTGGAGCGTGCCACCGGTTGCCAAACAGGATGAGGAGACCACTACAGTCGAGGGCCCGGACAGGACCCCTTCCGCCGCCTGCGAAGATGATGCCGCACCTTTGGGTTACCCATTCTCAGACAACCATGCTTTCGACGCCTTGACTCGTGGAAATTTGCCGACTGAACAAGAAACCTATCGCGCCTGGGGCGACATCGAGAAGCGAGTGAAGGCTTTGCGCGGTAACCCAAACGCCGCTGAAGTCAAAGATCTTGCCCAGTTGGTTCACAAGAGCATCGCGAAGGACGAAGATGTCGCCACCGCCAATTGTCTGGACGATCTGGTGCAATTTCTCTCCGAAACCAACCCACCGTCCGAGGCGGCGCGCGTCGCTTATGTCAATCTTCGCCTCGACCTTTTGCATCGCACGCATTGGCCGGACACGCCGGTCGATCCCGGAATTTCCGGCACGGACAGCGATGATGCAGTCGAAGCAGAAATTGACGCGGCCGGCAAAAATCCGGAGCTCAATTCCTTTCACGATTATCTCGATTTGTGCCGCATCGGGCTGGTCGCGGCCAAACGGATCGATGTAACATCAAGTGTTCCCAGCGCCAAAGAACCGGAGGGCACCACCTATCATTCGCGCGATTTTCCGAAGCTCGAGAAAATGACCCGCGAATTTCTTGCGAAATACCCGCACAGTCATAAACGCGAGGCGGCCATGTTTGTTTTAGCGCGCGCAGTTTATTCGCTTTCCTGTCCTCGCATTCTCTGCGTCGAGTCGGGCGAGTTCGAGGACGTGGTTCAAAAAACCTTCCGCAAGGAACCTTTCGATGCCAAGCGGGTGACGCAAGTCTTCGACGATTACGATCGTGAATTTCCAAATGGGCGCTACGCCGCCGACATCCGCGACATGCGCGCCGCCATCTTTTGGCGGACCGGACAATGGGACAAGGCGCTCGACGTTACGATGGCGCAAATTTCAGATAAGACGAAACTCGATTTGGTAGGCAGCGCCGAAACGCGCCTGGCCAACATTTTTGCCGAACTAGCCAACGTAGAACATCGCCCGCAGTTGCTCGACGCCATTCGCGCCCGGTCCGGTTCTATTCCCTACCTCGCGGCATATCTCAGCGCCGCCACCAACGATCGAACCCATCCGCTGCGATACCTCCAGCGCTATTTGAGCGACCAACTCCATTTCAAAATCCCCCCGCCCCCAACTGACAAATCCGTCGCCGCGAATTAAAAACGTCTGACGCGCAACCGAATCGCGTTCTCTACGCGCTGGCCGACCCATTCCACGCGTACGCGCGCACGTAGTACGTCAGCTATCGTTCGCCGGCACAGCGCCATATCAGTTCAATTATGTTGAAGGATTTTGAAAACTGTGTTATGACCCAACGTAGTGATTGGTTATGACTTTGAATCTTTACCTATTAAGAGCATCTAACATCTACTTCGATTCACCGCCAAATGCATGTATGGTAAGCTTTGCCGTGGTGCCATCTGGTTGCCAAACGATGAACAATTTTCGCGGAGCAATGCGAAACGGCGTGCGTGACGATCCAAACTTGGGCAGCCTATGAAGAGGCCGGGCCGGACTTTTATTTCGCGGACCATCCACTGGGCAGCAAGGAGTGGTTGATTGGCACGAAACAATTGGCCGATTACTTCAAGGTAACTACCAGAACGATTGCCAACTGGCGGGCTTCAGGTCGGGTTCCCTTTTGGCGAATCAATCCGCGGGTGATTCGTTACGCGCTCAGTGACGTCGAAGCGGCGCTTGGAAGAAAACCGCCTAGCGAATGAAGCAAGAGAAGGAACAAATATGGAAACACAAAAACACGGACTAAAGCCTTTCGTCAAAGGCGATCCGCGGATTAACCGCAAAGGGCGACCACGTAGCTTTGATGAATTGCGGAAACTAGGCCAGGCGATTGCGGCGGAGACGGTCACGACAAATCGGGGCGCGAGGATAACGCTTGCCGAAGCGATTCTACGGAGCTGGGCGGAAAGCAAGGAACCGATACTTCAAAAAGCTTTCATGGAATATGCGTTCGGCAAAGTGCCGGACAAATTGGAAACCAATCCCTTGGAAGGCAGGAAGACTTTGATTCTGCATTATGGGCATGAGTCTAAGCGACTGGAGAACGGGAGCGATTGACCTAACACCCTGTTATCGGCAGCAACCGGCTAAGACCGCTCTGTAGAATCGGTTGGCCGAGGAAGAATCGGAAAAGCCGAAATAGATACCGTCGATCGTAAACTGCGCGTTCCGCAGTCCCTCATGCGGAATCAAGAGACGGATCTCCTGCTCGACCCTTGGCCACCGAGCAAATTCCCTTGCTTTCTCGCCCTTGAAAGAGACCGACACCAGTCCAAACCCGTTAGAGTAAACAGTTCCGATGTCAGAGGCTCGAATCACGAGTTCATGTTGAGCAGCCGTAGCCGCGTTAAGAGCCACAGACACCACCACAAGTAGGATGAGGGTGCGCTGCATCTGTCCGACGGATTAGTGATAATTAACAAAATGTTCCCACCAAGTCACGATTAGTTTTCGGCGTAAGCGGAGAGCTATTTCGCAGCCAGTAAACTTGCCACGACGTCCCGCGCTGGCTTATCTCGATCTCGTTAGACCGAAAGCGCCTTGCGCCGGTTAAGGCCGCCAAAGCGAGAAAGAGCAGGCCTTTAATGACTAGCCACACCAGTTTGCTTTACCAAATCGCGGTCGCATATTCTAATTGAGCCTAAGCACAAGTGTTAGGTTGAAACCCCATTCAACATGAAGCGTTATATCGGTATTTTTCCGTTATTTCTCAGCCTCGCGCTGATGATCGGATGCGCGAGTAATAATCAGATGGCTAATTCAGACACGACCAAAGCCTCTGCCGCCTCGGCCCAATCCGAAACGGTTTTACGCAGGGACAACCAAATGACTGTTGATGCAGCCAACGCGGCGGCGATGCAAAGAGGGACGCGGCCATAATGATTACCCCATGGAACAAACAAGAGCGATAACAACACTGCGATTCCAATTGCTAGAAGTGTGCGTCTCATGGTGTTCGGCTCACGTTAAATGAGTCTCAGTCCGTTCGGATGCTCAACAGCTCGCCTATCCTGTCGTAATGAACAAGACGCTCGTCCTGCATTTCGCGGATGAGCGGGAGCGACTGGAAAACGGGAGTGGTTCACGACAAATTGACGTATAATTCTCGTTAGGCGGACACGAGGAACGGCAATGACACATAAAGAAGCGCGGGCTTTTGCGGAGCAATGGGCATCGGACTGGGACAAGCTCGCGGTAGAGCGTGTCCTTGAGCACTTCGATGATCGCGTGGCTTTCACGAGTCCGACAGCGGCCGCCGTTGTTGGCCTGCCAACGGTGAGCGGAAAGCAGGCATTGCGTGACTACTGGAACAAGGCCTTAGCACGCGTGGGGTCACTGCGGTTCATCGTTGATCGCGTCGTGTGGGACGAGGCCAGCGGAGAGTTGGCTATCATCTACATTGCCGACATCGGCGGTCGAAAGCGGCGCGTCTCAGAGAACCTGACGTTTGGTGCTGATGGCCGCGTTGTAAGCGCCGAGGTGTTCCACCGTGTGGATGCTTAGCGCTGGCGTTGGCCCTGCACGCAGCCAAGACACCTGCAACCGGCGCAATCCCCGACCCCACGCGCATCCGCTACGGCCCGAACTTGAGCGCCTTCTCGAGAACTCGCGCTTTCATTCCCCGGCGAACACTTCAACCAACGCCGCGCCTTGGGCTACTTCGCGACGTAATGGCAGCCGGCTGCGACAGCGAGGCACCGCAATCTTTCCGGCACTCGGGCCGATTAACTTTCAGGCCGAGAACGGTCTAAGGGCGTCTCGTCCAGATTCAATTTCCGATATGAGATCTTTGAGGAACGCTTTTTGCGCGTCGTTCATTGGGTTGGTGTTTGTCCACGTCTGATAGGCTTGTTGCACGGTATCAACGGTAATGATGGCGAGCGAAACTTCCTTCCACGTATCTCCGGAGAGTTCACGAGCGAGAATTGACCGACAGATATCCCAACTGGGAATGGAAGTGGACTTCGGGTTCGGCCACAACTTGCCAGCTTCGACCGCGGCGTTCAAGGTGGCTGCGACATTAGCAAGGTCGACTTGCACTAGGCGAGCGGCTTGTCTTAACGCAGCGGTATGTTCGCATTCTTCACGTAGCCGTTCTCGTTCGATCCGCTTTGATTCAATAAAGTAGGGAGAAAGAAAAGTGATCAATCCGCCGATGACTGCACCAGCCAAGCCGAATATGGGAGTTAAGAATAAAGGGTTGAGATACCACGGCGAGGGCGAGTTCATTGCCACACCGTATGGTGGCGAAGGCGGAAGAGTAAAGTCAGCGCCAAGGCTAACAGTGGCAAAGGTTTTAAAGACCGCCGGAAGTTCTATCGAGGGTTCAACCAACGCCGCGCGGGGCATCGCTTTTGGCTGAAGAACGCTCATTTTCTATTTTGTCGGCGTCTGAAAAGACTTCAGAGGTAAAAGCGCGTCAGTGCATTTGACGACGCGTGAGTCAATTCGTTAGGCTAACGTCCCGAACTAAACGGACACTTTCCTCCTCTCTACTCTATAGTATAATGCGCAGATTGCGCCACATTTGGGTCAGCAACGCGCCGGGGATATTGACGCGGCGCGCGCGACCTACCAAAATCGCGTTGTGGAGCTGGACGACAACGGCAGGATCCCGACGGTGCGCATGTTCTGGGATCTAAAGCCGAGTAATGGTTGGGAAAATCATCACGTCAACGCACCCTCGCCGAAAAAGACTTTTACTCCGAATCCGTAAATGAAAAAGAAGGCGGCGAATAACTTGAGACTCTTTTTGTTGTTTGCTTGCGTTGTCGCCGGCGGCGTTGTTGCCGCGCAAAATCAGCCTGCGCCTTCCAGCACACCGACTGCGTCCGACGAAACGGTACCGCGCGAGTTTCTCGGATTTACCGATAGCCATACGTTTCGCGGCGTCATCGATGATCCCGATGGCTATGTCAATTTGCGAGCAAAACCGAATGCCGGGTCGCCGATCATTGCCAAAGTGAAAAAAGGCGAGCGATTCACATTTCAACGCCACGAATACGATCCATGGTGCAAAGTAAAACTCGACTCCGGAAAGACCGGTTGGATGGATGCGCAACGCATTCTGCTATCTTTCACAAAAGATGATTTGCCCGGAAAACCGGAAGAGGGAGACGAAATCGACCAGCAAGCGCGGCATCACGGCATTGATTATTATGAAGTGACTCAGGGCGCAGTGCGGGGCGATGTCGAAGCGCGAAAGAAATTTTTCCAGGTCAGCGATTTTGCCGATGGCGCCGGCGGCGACGAACACGCCGGCGTCCTCGGTGTCGCCCTCCATTTGATCGGCGATGATGCGCTGGCCGCGTTCTTGCGAAGCCAGCCTGTTTCGTTCCAAGTCGGCGTCAGGAATTCCATCGAAGATGAGGTGACGTGGCCTTTTCACAGCACCGGTTATCTGCAGCACCATTTTCCGAAGACGTCGAAATTGTTCTTTCGCCGTCAAATCACGGATTGGCCATCACCGGACGGCAAGTATGCGTTTCACAAAGTGTTTTCGGACCGATACACCGACGAAGATTCCACAGTTACGCGATCCGAGCTGATTGACAAAGCGAGCGGGAAGCGCGTTCTCGATCTGACCAAGGAAGATCACGGCGCCGGGCGGTTTCGCGAAGGCGACGTCGAGTGGGCGCCAGACTCGAAAGGTTTCTTGTTTACAATAATTGGGACTCACGGCGAGCCGGACATAAAACTGTATTTTTGGTCAGGCAAATCGTTTAGCAAAATCGATTTACCCCGGGATCTTGAACTACCGGCTGAACAAGATGCAGAGATCGCAGACGCAGCTTATCTCGCCTCGAGCTGGCCAACGGTCCACTGGACTAAGCCAAACATCCTCGTTAGCGAGATCACCTCTACTTACACGAAAACCGGTGCGCCCCCCGATGCGATCAAGTATTTCGAGCGAAAATACGAAACCACAATAACGATTGCGCCGGACGGCAAAGTCACTAGCGAAAAGAAAAGGATAACAACGCCGCCGTAATCGCAGCCATTTTCTCTAGCCAAAGCTGTGCGCCAAATTTAGGCGCCGCAGCCGACGCCGAGCAGCACTCGCTGAGGTTTTCTTGCAAAAGCCTTTCGTCAAAGGCGATCCGCGGATTAACCGCAAAGGGCGACCACGTAGCTTTGATGAACTGCGGAAACTGGGTCAAGCGATTGCGGCGGAGACGGTCACGACATATCGGGGCGCGAGGATAACGCTTGCCGAAGCGATTCTACGGAGCTGGGCGGAATCGAAGGAACCGATCCTGCAACGCGCCTTTATGGAATACGCCTTTGGGAAAGTGCCGGACAAATTAGAGACGAGTCCGTTGGAAGACAGAAAGACGTTGATCCTCTATTACGGTCATGAACGCGAGTTGAAGCGACTGGAAAACGGGCCCGATACGTCAAGTTGACGTATAATTCTCGTTAGGCCCCATGCTCGATTAGCTGTTTTCTGACGAAAGAAATGAGATTGCTCGGGATCGCGCTGCTGTTCAGCTTGCAACTACATGCGCTGGCTCAAACTTCAGCCGAGCCAGTGCGGAGCATGGAGGTCGTGCTTCTCGGAACCGGTTATCCTCGCCCTTTCCCGGATCGAGCCGGACCTTCCACCGCGGTAATCGTCAACGGCACCTATTTCGTCGTCGACGCAGGTCGCGCTGTTGTTCTGCGGCTAAGCGCGCTTCGACAGCCATTGCCCGAAATCGCGGCAGTGTTACTTACGCATTTGCATTCCGATCACACGGGCGGTCTGCCAGATCTGTTCGCTACAAGCTGGGTGATGGGACGCAAATATCCGCTTCAACTTTACGGACCACGCGGAACGCAAGAAATGGTCGATGGCCTGTTAAAATTTTATGCGGATGACATTCACATTCGACGCGATCTAGTCGAAAATCTCGCGCCAGATGGTGCCAAGATCGATGTGCACATCGTGGAAGAAGGCACTGTTTACAAAGACTCTGACGTCACAATCACTGGGTTTAAGGTCGATCATCGACCGGCTGAGCCGGCGTTCGGTTATAAATTCGAAGCCGACGGGAAGATTGTGGTGATTTCTGGCGATACTGCGCCAAACGATAACCTAGTGAAGTTCGCGCATGGCGCCGACATCTTGATCCACGAAGTCTTTATGCCTGGCTACTTCACGAATGTGCGTTCTGCCGATCAGGGCCGCCGCGACACGTTTGAAGTTGCGCAGCGGCTAAGTCGTTACCACACGGACGCAGAACAGGTCGGTAAAATCGCCGCTGCTGCAGAGGTGAAGAAGCTCGTCCTGACGCACATCATTCCGCCCAAAGACGGGGAGAAAATGCGTGAGCTCGCTGCTAGAAATTTCAAAGGGGAAATCATTGTTGGCAGCGACTTATTGCATTTGGCGCCATCACGATAGGCATGACTAACGCAGAGCCTAACCAAACGATGAAGCCAACGCCCCCCGTTGGCGAAATAATTTCCGTGAGGTTGCCACGACACCCTTGCCGTGGCTTATCTCTTTCTCGTTAGGTCTATGCGCTTGGTTATCCTCGGATTCCTGATCATCGCTTCCAGCTCAGCGTTCGCACATGGAATGAACATGTATCTGCGAACGGTGACGATCGTGGCTGCATGGATCGCCGGGTGGGCGTGGTTCTTTGTCGCAGGTATTGGCGGATTGGCTCTTCTCGTACAACAAGGACCTTTGCCAATA
>Ga0310917_10000252_pt1 | contig 22890 bp, 15 predicted proteins | sample GREbulkMGLF178_FD_203531 | JGI IMG/M metagenome (GOLD analysis project Ga0310917, IMG submission 203531) | Lab enrichment of tropical soil microbial communities from Luquillo Experimental Forest, Puerto Rico - GRE.bulkMG.LF178 | ecosystem: Environmental > Terrestrial > Soil > Tropical forest >... | reverse complement strand
TGGTTCTGGTCCTGCTTTTGTTGTGGCAACCCGCCATCCTCGTGGCAGAGCTCAGCTCACAGCAGAACATTATTGCCGTTGTCATGGACGATTCGCGGAGTATGGGCATTGCGGATAGCGGGGGAAAGACGCGAGAGGCGGCCGCAGTGGCGGCGCTCGAGGGAGGTGTTCTCGCGGGCTTGCGACAGCGTTTTCAAACGCGGCTCTACCGGCTGGGCCGTGAATTGACGCCGGCGGACGGGCCCCAAGAGATTACGCCGGTCGAGCCGGCCACGCGCATTGGCGAGAATCTCAAGCGGCTGGCTACAGAAACGTCGGACTTGCCCGTCGGGGCGATCGTGCTGCTCAGCGATGGCGGCCAGAACAGCGCCGGGGGCGGCTCGGGGATCAGCCGCGATGTTCTGCAAGCGCTGCGTAATCGGCGGCTCCCGGTGCACACCGTGGGATTCGGAAAACAGGAGAGCGCCGAGGACGTGGAGATCGAAGACGTCAGCATCGCCGCGAGCGCGATCGCGGAGAGCCGCATTTCCGCGACGGTCAGCCTGACCCAGCGCGGCTACGCGGGTAAGAAGGCGAAACTCACGGTTCGCGACGGAGCTAAACAGATCGCGGAGCGTGAGATCACGTTAGCGCCGGATGGGCGCATCCAAGCCGAGCCTGTTTTCTTCCCTGCCGGCGCCGCGGGCGCAAAAAGCTTGACATTCAGCATCGAGACGCTGTCTCGAGAAGAAAACCTCGCGAACAATACAATGACGCGCCCCATCCTTGTGAGCGACGCAAAGCGAAGGATTTTGTATGTCGAAGGTGAACCGCGTTGGGAGTACAAATTCATACGGCGAGCCGAAGCGGAAGATCCCACGGTGCAGCTCGTGTCCATGCTGCGCACCAGCGAAAACAAGATCTATCGGCAGGGGATCAGCGATTCGAGCGAGCTAGCCAGCGGGTTTCCGGCCCGGCCGGAGAACCTATTTGGCTATGCGGGCATCATCATCGGATCGGTGGACGCCGATTATTTTACACCGCTGCAGCAGGAGCTGCTTCGTGAGTATGTCGATCGGCGCGGCGGCGGGATCCTGTTTCTGGGAGGCCGCTTCTCGTTGAGCGATGGCGGATGGGGAGCCTCGAGCCTAAGCGATCTGCTGCCGACCATTCTTCCGCAGGGAAAAAACAACTTTCACCGCAACGCGGCGACGGTCGAGTTGACCGCGCAGGGTCTGAACTCTCCCATCACTCAATTGCTTGATGATCCGGCGAAGAATGCGCAGCGCTGGAAGAAGCTGACCTATCTCGCAGACTATGAAGATGCCGGTCGACCGAAACCTGGAGCAACCGTGCTTGCCGACCTGCACGCGGGACGTCGAAAACTGCCGCTGCTCATTACCCAGAGCTACGGGCACGGCCGCACGGCGATTCTGGCAACGGGCGGCACATGGCGCTGGCAGATGAGCGAGACTCTCGGCGACCCATCGCACGATCTTTTCTGGCAGCAGTTGTTGCGCTGGCTAGTGGCCGAGTCACCGGGTCCGGTTGTGGCTTCGATGCCGGAGCGGCTGCTAATGGATGAAGGGCGCGTAGCCTTCAGGGCCCAAGTGCGCGACAAGCAATTTCAGCAGACCACCAATGCCCATGTCACGGCACACATTATCGGACCGCAAGGGACGAACGCCTTCATTGATCTGACGCCCTCGGGCAGCACGCCTGGGCTGTATGAAACCGAATGGACGGCGGAGAAGGCGGGCACTTATCTCGCCGAAGTCACGGCGGAATCCGCGGACGGTCAACCCCAGGAACTCGGTCGCGACGCGGTGACGTTCCAGCGCGAAGACGGGGTGGCGGAGAACTTTCACACCGAGCAGAATCGGCGCCTGTTGGAGCAACTGGCGTCCGACACCGGCGGACGATACTGGACGCCGTCCGAGCTGAAGAACCTGCCCGCAGACGTGTCATACTCGGAGGCCGGGATTTCTGTTCGCAATACGAAAGAGCTGTGGGATATGCCGATGGTTTTCCTGCTCCTGCTCGGCCTGCCAATCACGGAGTGGTTGTTGCGTCGGAAGTGGGGCGTGATATGAAGCGCGCACTGCTCATGCTGCTGACCTGTGCGACCGCGCTTCAGGCGCACGCGGCAACGTATTACGTGGTGGTCGCGGGGCTTGGCGGAGAGCCGGACTACGAACAGCGCTTTACGGCTGCGGCCAAAGACCTCAACCGGATCTTCGCAGCGGCGGGACCGGCGGCGCACGTCTACATGCTCACTGGCGAGCAGGCCACGGGTGCGCATCTGGCCGAAACGATCGGCGAGGTGGCGCGCAGTGCCAAGGCGGACGACGAGTTCGCACTCATCCTGATCGGCCACGGTTCGTTCGACGGCGTGGAGTACAAGTTCAATCTGGTCGGACCGGATGTGACCGCAGGAGAGCTCGCCACGATGTGCGACCATGTCGCGGCACGGCGGCAGCTTATTGTTGACACCACGAGTGCCAGCGGAGGCGCGGTCGAAGTTCTCGAGCGGCCCGGGCGCGCGGTAATCGCCGCGACAAAATCGGGAACGGAGAAGAACGCGACGGTGTTCGCGCGGTATTGGGTAGAGGCGCTCGAAGATCCTGCCGCCGACACGGACAAGAGCGACTCCATCAGCGCTATGGAAGCCTTCCGTTATGCCGCGAAGAAGACCGCTGCTTTTTACGATTCACAGAAACGACTCGCAACGGAACATGCCGTGTTTAACGATACCGGCCGAGGAGCAGCGGTGCGCGAAGCGGGAAACGGACAAGGTCTGCTGATGTCGAGTTTCACTTTGCTGCGTCTTGGCACGAGCCAGCAAGCCGGCAACGATCCAGCCAAACGCGCGCTGCTCGAGAAAAAAGATCAACTGGAGCAACAGATTGACATGCTGAAGTACCAGAAAGCGGCAATGGACCCGCACGATTACAAGAAACAATTGACCGAGGCGTTGTTGGAACTCGCGAAAGTCGAGGAGCAACTAGACAAATGAAGTTCGTCGGGGTCATTCCGATTTTCGCGCTGGCATGGGCGGTACCCATCCATGCCGCAGCTCCAGCAGACTGCTGGGCGCTGCGCAAGCATGGAAATGCGGCGGAGGCCAAGGCCTGCTTCGAGACGCTGACGCACAGCGGCGACGCCTATGTCCGCGCCGAGGGCTTCTGGGGGCTCGAGCAATGGGAGCGCGCGAACGAACAGTTCCGCATGGCCACCGAGCTGGCGGCCAGCAAAGGCCTGTATAAGGTGCGCTGGGGAATGTTGTTGCACGAGCGCTTCAACGACGACGATGCCAACGGTCTGTTCCGTGAAGCGCTCGAGAAGAACCCCTCGAGCGCCGAAGCTTATCTCGGGCTCGCAACGGTTTCCGCGTCTGGCTTCGAAGGCAAGGCCGCCGAGTATCTGGCCAAGGCGATGGCACTCGATCCGAAACTGGCGGCAGCGCACGAACTAATGGCTGACGTCGCGCTCAGCAATGACGATATGGATGTTGCCGTAGCCGAAGCGGACAAGGCCATCGCGCTAGAAAGCGATGCGCTGGACGCGATGGCGATTCATGCCGCAATCGAACTGATCGCGAACCGTTCTCCTGAAACATGGTTCGCGAAGATTCACGCCGTCAATCCGCACTACGGCGAGGGGTACGCTCGGGTAGGACATCAACTCGAATTGCACTACCGGTATGAGGACGCGGTCACCTACTACCGCAAGGCGGTCGAGCTCGAGCCACGGCTGTGGGCCGCGCATTCCGCGCTGGGAATCGCTTTGATGCGAATGGGCAAGGAGGACGAGCCGTTCCGGGAACTTGAGTTGAGCTACAACAACGGCAATCGCGACAAGGCAACCGTGAACAGCTTGCGGCTGCTGGACAGCTACAAGAACTTTGAGACGTTTCGCGACGGCACAACGATTCTGAAGCTGCACAAAACCGAAGCAGCGCTGCTCGGCCCTTACTTGCAGGCAGAGCTCGGTACCATTCTCGCAACGTATGAGAAGAAATACCGCATGAAGCTGCCCGGTCCGGTGCAGGTGGAAGTCTATCCGGATCATGAGGACTTTGCCGTACGCACGACGGGGATGCCGGGCCTGGGCGCGCTTGGCGTTACGTTCGGGCCGGTCGTGGCGATGGATAGCCCGTCGGCGTACAAGCCGGGAGCGCTCAACTGGGGCTCAACGTTATGGCACGAGATGAGCCACGTATTTGTCTTGACCGCGACGAATCATCGCGTGCCGCGGTGGTTCACCGAAGGTCTCGCGGTGCATGAGGAAGGCGAGCGTTCGCGGGAGTGGAGAGATCGTTTGACTCCGGAAATACTCGTCGCCATTCGCGACAAGAAGTTCTTGCCGGTAGCGACTCTCGATCGTGGCTTTGTCTATCCTCAATATCCATCCCAGGTAATCGTTTCCTACTTCCAGGCGGGCAGCATCTGTGACTTCGTAACGGAGAAGTGGGGTGAGGACAAACTGCTCGACATGGTGCACTCGTTCGCCAAGTTCGAGACGACGTCAGCGGTAATCCAGCAGGATCTCGGGGTTGCGCCCGAAGAGTTCGACAAAGAGTTTTGGGGGTGGATCGCGAAGAAATATGGAACGGAAGCGGCGCATTTCGATCAGTGGCGGGAAGAACTGAAGGCGCTCGTCGTTGCCGCCCAACAGAAACAATACGACACCGTGCTCGAGCAGGGACCGGCTGTACTGGGGTTGTATCCCGAATACGTCGGCGATGCCAACGTCTACCTGCTGATGGCTGCCGCGGATACGGCGCGCAATGATGACAGGGCCGAAGCTGCGATCCTCACGGAATATGCACACAAGGGAGGTCAGATGCCTGACGCGCTAAAACGCCTGGCCACGTTAGAGGAGAACGCGGGAAAACCTGCCGAGGCGGCCGCGACACTGGAGCGCGTGAACTACATTTATCCAGTCAAAGACGAGGATCTGCATCGGCGCCTGGGGGACCTGCTGTATGCGCAGAAACGGTACAACGGTGCCATCCGCGAATACGCCGCTCGGGTCGCGTGCAATCCGGTGGACAAGGCGGGAGCGGAGTTCCACCTGGCACAAGCGTATTTTGCCGCGGGCCAGAACGACAAAGCCGAGGAAACCGTGCTGGCGGCGCTCGAAATTGCTCCCGGCTATCGCCCGGCACAAAAACTATTGCTTGCATTGCAGCGGTCGCCCGCAAAACCGGACTGAAGGGAATGAAAATCCATGGTCGCTAGTGTCGGAATGAATCAAGAAGCGGCAGCTCTGCAGAAGCGAATCGAGCGCTTTCAGATGGTGCGCGAGCAAATCCTCCGGCAAGTGCGCGAGGTGATCGTTGGCCAGCAAGAGGTGCTGGACCAGGTATTGATTGCCATTTTTGTTGGTGGTCACTGCCTCATGACTGGCTTGCCCGGCACGGCGAAAACCTTAATGGTGCGTACGACCGCGGAGGCGCTCGGATTGAAATTCCGGCGTATTCAGTTCACACCGGACTTAATGCCGTCGGATATCACGGGCACGGACATTATCGAAGAGGACCTGACGACCGGCCATCGCAAGTGGACCTTCGTCGAAGGACCGATATTTGGGAACGTGCTGCTGGCGGACGAGATCAACCGCACGCCTCCCAAGACGCAATCCGCGCTCCTCGAAGCGATGCAAGAGCACTCCTGCACCGTGCGCGGAAATCTGCACCAGCTTCCGGCGCCATTTTTCGTGTTGGCGACGCAGAACCCGATCGAGCTGGAAGGAACGTATCCGCTGCCCGAGGCGCAGTTGGACCGCTTCCTGTTCAACGCAATCCTCGACGATCTGAGCGCCGAAGACGAACTGAAGGTGATCGACTTGACCACCGCGACGCGGGTACCGAAGGTGGAAGCGGTAACTTCGGCCGAAGAGCTGCTCGAGTTTCAGCAGCTCGTGCGCATGGTGCCCATTGCGGAAACACTTTCGCGCTATGTCGTGGCCCTGGTGCGGGCCACGCGGCCCAAAAGTGAAAAACCCCACGAGCTGGTGAAGAGATATGTGAACTACGGAGCCAGCGTGCGCGCGGCGCAATTCATTGTATTGGCGGCAAAGGCCCGGGCGCTTTCGAACAGGCGATATCATGTCAGCTACGAAGACATAACTTCCGTGGCTGTGCCGGTGCTGAGGCACCGAATCCTGCTGAACTTTCACGCGGAGTCCGACCAAGTCGGCGCGGACGAGATCCTGAAACAACTGATCCCGCAGGTGGAACGGCCCGAGGAGAACTGATGCAAAGGTTCCTCGATCCCAACGTGCTCGCCGGCATTTCTTCGCTGGACCTGTTGGCGAAGACGGTGGTGGACGGCTTCGTGGCCGGTTTGCATCGTTCGCCGGATTTCGGCTTTAGTCAGGAGTTTGCCGAATACCGCGCGTATGTGCCGGGGGATGACTTGCGCCACGTGGACTGGAACCTGTTTGCCCGCACGGAACGATGCTACCTGAAGCGCTACCGAGGCGAGACAAACACGCAGGTCACCGTACTTCTGGACGCGAGTAACTCGATGCAGTACACCTCGGGTCCCCCAACCAAGATGGACTACGCTCGCTTTATTGCCGCGTCGCTTTTCTATTTGGCGATCCACAATCAACGCGATGCGGCCGGGTTGATCGTTTTCGACGAAGACGTGCGGGAATACATCAGGCCGTCGACACGCCCCGGCCAACTCGCGCGGCTCTTCGCCGGACTTGAACGGGCCGAGCCGCGGGCGACAACCGATTTGGCCAAGCCCCTCCGGCATTTTCAGAATCTTCTACACCGGCGAGGAATCGTCATCCTGATCTCGGATTTTTACGAAGAGCCCGAAAAGATCGTTCGCGCGATCGCACCATTGCGGTTTCGCGGCAACGAAATCGTGCTGCTTCATATTCTCGATCCGCAGGAGATTCGCCCGGAGCTGCGCGGATCGGCGCTCCTTGTGGACCTCGAAACGGACCGGCGAATTGAGGTAATCCCCGAATATGCGAGAACTACTTATCGCGCGAAAATCGATACGCATATCGAAGAGCTTCGTTCGCGCGCACAAGGTGCGGGGATGGATTATCAATTACTGGTTACGAGTGAGCCGCTCGACCGGGCGTTGCGCGGATATCTCTCGTTGCGGCAGGCGGGTAACTGATGGGTTTTCTCGCGCCATGGTTTCTGGGTGGGCTGGCGGCGCTTGCCGTGCCCGTGTTTGTCCATCTGCTGCGGCGGCACAAAGCCACGCCACGGCCGGTAAGCTCTCTGATGTTCTTCGAACGAGGCACACAAAGCTCCACGCGTCACCGGAGGCTGAGGTATCTCGTGCTGTTCGCGCTGCGCTGTGCGCTGCTGCTGCTGGTAGTACTGGCCTTCGCAAATCCGTATATCCGGAAGGCTACGCCAGACGCAAACTTCCGACTGCTCCTGATTGTGCTGGACCATTCCTTCAGTATGCGCGCCGGAACACGCTTCGCCGACGCGAAGCAACAGGCGCTCGCACTACTCGCCGGAAAACCACACGGGCAGAAGACGCAAATCATAAGCCTCGGCGGACAGTTTGAGATGCGAACGGCGGCGATCACGGATGACGCTCAGTTGCGGGCAGCCCTGGAAAACATTCAGCCGGGCGACGGACACGCGAACTTCGGCGAACTGGGCCAGGCCATGCGCTCGCTGACCGAAACGGAGGATGGGCCAATTGAGCTTCATCTCTTCAGCGACATGCAGCGCACTGCGATGCCATCGAACCTTGCTGAAGCAGTTCTACCGAACAACGTGGAGCTAATGTTGCATCCGGTCGCCGACGGCCCTGCACGAGCGAACTGGACGGTCGAGAGCGTAGAGGCCCCGGCCACGCTCTCCGATCCGAAAGATCCAAAGCACTCTCGCGTACAGGCGGTAATCGCGGGTTTCGGCACTCCGGCTGCCACGAAAACCGTATCGCTCCTGGTGAACGGTAAGACGATTGCGACGCGGAAGATCGAGGTGCCGGCCAGCGGCCGCGCGACGGTGGAGTTTCGACCGCTCGACGTAGGATACGGTTTCAACCGCTGCGAAGTGCGAGTCGAAGGCGAAGATGCATTTCCGGCAGATGATACCAGCGTATTTGCCGTACGACGGTCCGATCCCGAACGCGTGTTATTCGTACACGCTGCCGAGGATACGCGGTCAGCACTTTATTTTGGATCGGCGTTGTCGGCAGCAACCCAAGGTTCGTTCGCGGTGCAGTCGGTAGCCGCGGAGCAGGCAACCGATCTCGCCCCGTCGAAATACGCCTTCGTGGTCCTATCGGACACAGTGACGCTGCCTGGGATTTTTGAGCACACGCTCGGGCAGTATGTTGCGAATGGCGGCCGCGTCCTGATCGCGCTAGGCACCGCCGCCGGCCACCATCGACAGATTCCGCTGTGGGGCGGTGATGTGAAGGACACCCATGATTACGCGCGCGAAGGAGGCACGGCTACCGTAGGGCTCGTGGACTTCGGCTATCCGGCGCTCGATCAAGCGCAGCCCGGGGCCGATAACGGCGGTTGGGCTGACGTGAGGGTTTTCTACGCCGCAGTACCGGAACAGGGGCAAGCGCGCGTGGCTGCACGCCTCTCGGACGGCACACCGCTGCTGCTCGACAAGCAAGTGGGCGAAGGACACATCATGCTGCTCGCTTCGGGACTCGAAAACCTCACCAATGACCTGCCCCTCCATCCCATCTTTGTGGTTTTCGTCGATCGAATGGCTCGGTATCTCTCGGGTGACGAGCGTCTGAGCGGCTCGAAGGTGGTGGATTCCTTCGTGCAGTTGCGGGGCGCGGCTGAACCGGCCGGGGTGGCGGCGAACGTCGAGGTGATTGATCCGGACGGCCGTCGGCCCTTGTCCCTAAGCGAAGCGCGAACGATGCAATCTTTTCGGTTAGGACGCTCGGGATTCTATCAGATTCGATTCGCCAACGGACGAGACGCGGTCATCGGCGTGAACCCGGACCGGCGAGAATCGAATCTCGAGCCGCTGACCAAAGATGTGCAAGACCTGTGGAGCGGAAGCTCTGGAAGCAGAGGGACACCGCCAGCGGGCGCCGCACGGGTTCCCGTGAAAGCGCGTCCGGTAAGCCTTTGGTGGTACGTTATGATGCTTGCATTGGTGGTCGCATCGGCGGAGACCGCTCTGGCCAGCGACCACTTGGGCACGCAACGGGAGGAAGCATGAGCAACCGCAGCGAGCTCAACCGTTATATTACGCGCCTGCAGCAGCGGCTGCGGGTCGGTGTTTGGTTGCGCGGCGCAGCCATATTTACAGCCACGGCGCTTGCGGTTACCGTCGCGCTCGTGCTCCTGCTGAACCGCTTCGCGTTCCCGGCGCATGGCGTCACTGCGGGGCGATTAACGATCTTCGTTGCGCTCGCAGTGGCGGCCGTATTCGGTATCGTGTTGCCGGTGATTGGAGTGACTCGCGAGTGGGCTGTAGGCAAAGCGGAAGCTGCAAATCCCGGCCTGGAACAGCGCCTTACGACCTTTGAGGAGCAAGTGCGCAAGAGCAACGATCCGTTTCTGGAGCTGCTGGCTGCGGACACGCTGGCGCACACCAAGCAAACGGAGCCGCACTCGTTGGTTCCAGACAACCGTTTGTTCGCTCTCGGCGGCGCGGGAGTGGCTTGCCTCGCCGTGCTGGTGTGGATGATGGCTGACGGACCTGGGTACCTGGGTTATGGAGCGGCCATGCTCTGGACCAACAGGAACACCGCTCCGCTCTATGCCATTGCCGTGACTCCGGGGAACGTCACGGTGCGGCGAAATAGCGATCAACTGATCACCGCGCACGTGACCGGGATGCATCCCGACAAAGCGCAGCTGTTCGCGCATTACGCGAGCGCCTCCGGATGGGAACCGGTGGCCATGCAGGACGAGCACGATACGGGGGGCGGCGCGACCTATCAGTTCGTTTTCGCCGGGCTGCCGGAGAATGTTGAATATTATGTGGCTGCAGGGCCGCTTGTCTCCACGCACTACAAACTGCGCGTGCTGGACCTGCCTTCGGTGAAACAAATCAAAGTTACCTACCACTATCCGGCATGGACGGGAATGAAGCCGGTGACCGAGGAACATTCCGGCGACCTGCGAGCAATCGAAGGAACGGAGGCCGCCATTGCAGTGGAGATGGATCGTCCTTTAAAGGATGGCCGGTTTGCGCTCGACAACGGCCAGATCATTCAGCTTGCGGGCGGCGAGGGAAACCGGTACCGAGGCTCAATTCGTTTGGAAAAGGATGGCGCGTATCATCTGGCGGACATCGATGGCGGCCAAGAGGTGCGCTTATCGGAGGACTACTTCATCGCCACGGATAAGGCAATGCCGCCGGAAATCTCGATTGATCGACCTGGCGGCGATTACCGGGCCAGCCCAATCGAGGAAGTGACCGTCGGCGTGACGGCGCGGGACGAGTTCGGTCTCCATGACGTGCGCCTGCACTACTCCGTGAACGGCGGGCCGACTCAGGACGTGAGTCTGCTTAAATCCGCTGGCGCGAACAGCGCCAATGGTTCCCACATGCTGCCGCTCGAAGAATTCAAGCTGGTGCCAGGCGATTTGGTGAGCCTTTATGCGACTGCGCGAGATGGTCATAGCGAGGCTCGCACGGACATCAGCTTCGTCCAGGTGGAACGTTTTGAGCGCGAGTTTTCGCAATCGCAACAAACCGGAGGGAACGGCGGTGGGAGCGGTGGCAACAACCAGATGGAAATCTCCAGACGGCAAAAAGAGTTGATCGCGGCCACCTGGAAGCAGCAGAACGACAAGATGTCGAGTCCCAAGGAGGCATCTGCGGCAGGCCAGTTCCTATCCGACGCGCAGCGCAAACTTCGCGATCAGGTCATGGCGCTTTCGGTTCGCATGCAGAGCCGTGATCTTTCCCAGGCCAACGAGGAGTTCTCCGATTTCGACAGAGACATGCGGGATGCGGCGAAGGCGATGCTGCCTTCGGCGGAGAAGCTCGGACAAATGCAGTGGAAGGATGCGATGCAGTGGGAGCAGAAAGCGCTGCAAGCATTGCTGCGCGCCGAGGCCACGTTCCGAAAAATCGAAGTTGCCTTCGGACAACGCGGCGGTGGCGGGGCCGGTGCTCAAAACGCCGGGCGCGATCTGGCTAGTTTGTTCGATCTAGAATTGGACACGGAAAAGAATCAGTATGAAACCGCCGAGAAAAGATCTCCGGCGGAGCAGCGCGAAAAGGATGTAGAGGACGCCCTGAAGAAACTGGACGCGCTCGCCAAACGCCAGGAAGATTTGGCGAACCAGCAACGTGATCCGCAGCAGAGTTTCCAGCAACGCTGGGAACAGGAAATGCTGCGACGCGAAGCGGAGCAACTACAGCGCCAGATCGAACAAATGACACGGGGCGAGCAGAGTGCAAACGGTTCAGAGCAGAGTTCCGAGCAGCCGGGTGCGTCGGCGGGGAGCGGCTCGCAGACAGGCAAGTCCCGTGATCCGCGAACGGAGCAGGCACTACGGCGTTTGAGACAGGCGAGCGACGCGATGAAACGCGCCGACCGATCGCAACAGGGCGCAGGCGCCGCGGCGCAAGAGGCCGCCGATCAGCTTCGTCAAGCGTCGAATTTGCTCGCGGGCGTACAGCAGCAAGTTGCCTCGACGAAGATCGACTCTCTCGCGCGCGAGGCCAATCGATTGACCGAACAGGAGCGCGCACAAGCCCAGCAGATCGGCAAATTCGCCAACCAGCAGCGTGATGCAAGCCCGACGGATCTGGACCGTATGAAAGTGCGAGTTCAGGAGCGCGACCGCTTGGCGCAGGAGCGGCAGAAGCTCTCGGACGACCTCTCAAGATTGCAGAGAGGAATTCGCGATACTGCACGGGAAATGGCTCACACTCAACCGGAGGTTGCCCGGAAATTGCGCGGTGCACTGACGGAGATGGATGAGTCCGATCTCGATAATCATGTGCAAAGAACCGCAGACTGGTTGCGGCGCGGAATCGATCCAAATTCGAATGGCACCGAAACCGAGATCGCGCACGGTCTCGAGAAGCTGAACCAGCAGCTTCAGGACGCGCAGAAAGAAGCCGGGCAAGGCAAGCCGGGACAGGCTGGCTCAAGCCAGCCCACCGCGACGGCGGCACTCGACCAGTTGGAGAGGCTTCGCAGCCAACTCGAAGGCATGACGGGTTCGCGCGGCAGCTCCGCGAGCGGGCAGAACTCCCGACAACAAAATGGCGGGCGTAACCAGCAGGACGGAAAGCCGGGACGCGCCAGCCAGCCTGCCGGCGATAGCCTCCGCCGCGACAATCATTCCGGCGACCTAAGCGGCGATATTCGCTATGGCGGCGTAGACGGCACCGTATGGGACAACATCAACACTGGCAATAACCGGTACGGACGCCCGGGGGAGCGGCCTGCGCCCGTGGAACCGAGCAATCGGGACGATTCGGAGCGTACTTTTCAGCAGGGGATGCGAGACCTGAGCGAGTTGCGCCGCATGGTCCAAAACGATCCGCAAGCCGCGAAAGAGGTGGCCGACTTGGCGCGGCGAATGCAGCAGCTCGATCCGAGCCGTTTCCCGGGCAACCCCGCGATGGTGGAGCGCATGCAACGCGAACTGCTGAGCTCGGTGGACAAGTTGGAACTTGTGCTACGTCGCGAGGGCGCATCGAGCGGAGCCCGCGCTGGAAAGGCCTCCGCTGTCCCAACCGAATATCAGGAATCTGTCGCCGATTACTACCGGCGTTTGAGCAAGAATCCCTAGGAGCGCCAACACTGAGGCTTGGGCCACAATTCCAATACGAAGTTATTCACATCCGAATCCAAAGGCCGGCGTTCTTGACGGATTGAGGATTTCTTTTAGTGTTTTTCAACCCGTCTTTTTGATTTGCACGAATCGCCTGGTTTTATGCGGTCAGGAGCCTGCCGCAAATCGGCCGAAATCGCATTTCACGGCGCTTTCTCGCCGGGCCAGGATGCGGTGTGCCGCGTGAGAATCTCGTCTGAACAGCCTAAACCGCGTGCAGCTACGTGGAACGGACGAGGGAGGAAAACCTCAGGCTGCCGAATAGCCTTAGCCAGTCGCTCCAGCGTCTCCTAGCACAACTACGATGTACGATCCTCCCAGTCAACCCATTCGACCGGATGGATGGCTAAGTAGGCGCTCACCGCTTCGCCAAGGGTCGCGAAAAAGTGTTCTTGCCCGAAGCGCGCAAACAGCCCAAAGCGCTTCAACTTGTCCTTGACCGGATCCTTCATCTCGGCAAAGCAGAACTCGATGCCGGCAGCGTGCAATGTATCGTCAAGCTCGCAGACAACATCAGCAGCGGTGACGTCAACACTCGTGACCGGCTCAGCCGCGACCACGAGCCAGCGGACGGGCACGGGTGAGTTCGCAACAACGTCCAAGATGCGTTGGTGGAACAGCTCGGCGTTCGCGAAGAAAAGAGGTGCATCCCAACGGAACAGCACAAGGCCCGGAATCAAGCGTGCCGCAGGATGTCGTGCGATATCGTGATAGCCCTTGACACGTTCGACCCGGCCGAGCACCGCGGAATGCGGGCGCCAGCCGTCCCAGAGGAACTCAATCACCGCGATCACGACCGCCAGGGCAATACCCGGTATGGCGCCGAACACGGCCACACCTGCAAAGCAAGCCATCGAAAGCCAGAATTCCCAGCGCTGAATGCGATAGATGCGGCGCAGGTCCGAGACTTCAAACAAGCTAATGGCCGCGGCGATGACGATGGCAGCCAGAGCGGTGTGTGGCAGATGCTGGAGCAGTTGAGGCGCGAGCACCAGCAGGAGCGCGATGGCGAGTGCGCCTACCACCCCCGTCAGCTGGGTCCTGGCTCCCGCCGCCTCGGCCACCGGTGTGCGCGATGAGCTGCTGCTGATCGGGAAGCCCTGAAAGAACGCTGCCGCGAGGTTGGCGATCCCGAGACCGACCATCTCCTGGTTTGGATCGACGGGGCTACGGAGGCGCGCCGCATATGTCCGAGAAAGCACGCTTGTGTCCGCAAATGAAACGAGGGCAACCGCAACGCCCCCAGAGATGATCGATACCAAGTCATTGACATGGACAAAAGGGAGGTGCGGCGAAGGCAATCCCGGCGGCAGAGGACCGAGAACAGACACGCCAGCGCGCGTTGCGAGGTCGAGCGCCGCGACGATAACGGTGGCGCCGACCACGGCCACTAGGATGCCGGGAAAGCGCGGCCAGCGCTTAAGGAGCAGTATGAGAGCGAGCGTGCTGGCGCCGATCGAGAGCGTCACGAGGTTCGTGCCACCTGCGTACACCTTGCTTACGATTCCCCACGTCTGACGTAGCGGTCCGTTCGCATTGACAGAGAATCCAAACAGCTTCGGCACTTGGCTCAACAGCACTGTAAGTGCAATGCCATTCATGTAGCCGTAGCGAATCGGCTTAGAGAGAAGCTCCGTGACGAAGCCCAGACGCGCGAACCCCACCGCTACGCACACGACGCCGGAGACGACTGCCATCATTCCGGCAAGTGCGACCGCACGTCCTGGGTCGCCTGCGGAAAGTGGTAGTACGACTGTGAGGATCACGGGCGCGAGCGCGGAGTCCGGGCCAAGGACGAGAATGCGGCTGGGACCGAAGACTGCGTACGCGAGTAATGGCACGATGGTGGCATAGAGGCCGTTGATACCCGGTACTCCGGAGGCCTCGGCGTACGCGATGCCGACCGGAAGGAGCATGGTCGTCATGACCAGGCCGGCCACAAGATCGTGCCGCAGCCAAGATCGATCATACCGCCGCAGAGTGACCAGCCCGGGAAACCAGCGTAGCCATCCGGTTCGATTCGCGTCTGTTGCAGGGCGAGAAATGCGACCAGGCTCGGCGACGCGGGGAGAGAGCGATTCAGTCATGGGTTGCTCCCTGACGACGACCATTGTCATGCAATCACTGCGCACAGCTCATCTGTAATTTTTCCCAGTGGTTCGGCGCACGTCCCTACCACTACGCTCGAAGCTTTCAGGTTGGGAATCCAGCTGTTCCGCCGGATTGATTGGCCGTTTGGCAGGGGTCTTTCCTTTGCGAGGTAACCGAACGGTCACAAAGAACTTATGGCTGTTGTGATGGTTCTTTGTACCGGGGCGCAGGTAGCGCACCACGATCTGTTCTTCTGGATGGAGCGGGTCTTGGACGGTGTCCGTTCGTCGCTCGACCGAGCCGCCGCGGACGATCTGCGGGTAGCCATCCGCCGTTGCTGTAAGTTTTGTCAGTTGCTCGTGACGGCGTAGCGCAGATCATTGCTTATTGGTGTGGACATAAAGGCGACATAGACGAATCAAGGGCGAGACTAAGTGCGCTGTCCGATATGCGAACTAGGCCCGGTTACTCTTTAAGGAGCGTCCCCGATGGCGAAAGAGAAAGGCCAGCAAGAGAACGGGCGTTTAAAAAGAAAGGAATATGAAAAGGAGCTCAGCCGACTACAGTCTGAGCTGTGCAAGCTTCAGGACTGGGTCAAGTATAAAGGGCTTCGCGTGATTATCGTATTTGAAGGCCGCGATGCCGCCGGCAAGGGCGGCACCATTCGCGCGATCACGGAACGTGTCAGTCCTCGGGTCTTCCGTCTTGTCGCGCTTCCTGCTCCTTCCGACCGCGAAAAGAGCCAGATGTATCTCCAGCGCTACATGCAGCATTTTCCGGCAGGCGGGGAGATCGTAATTTTCGACAGAAGCTGGTACAACCGTGCCGGCGTGGAGCACGTCATGGGTTTCTGCACTGCGAAAGAGTACGAGAACTTTTTCGAGTTGTGCCCAATTGTCGAGAAGTACATCGTGGATGCGGGAATCATCCTCATCAAGTACTGGATGGAAGTAGGAAAGAAGGAGCAGGAGCGCCGATTTGACGCGCGCATTAAGGATCCACTCCGGCAATGGAAGCTCAGCCCAATGGATTTAGAGTCCTTTCGACGCTGGTACGAGTTTTCCCGTGCGCGTGACAAAATGCTTGCCGCTACCGACACGAAACACGCGCCGTGGTATCTGGTTCGTTCTGACGATAAACGGAAAGCCCGGCTCAATTGTATCTCTCACCTGTTAAGCTTGATTCCCTACGGCAAAGCCCCAAGAGAAAAAGTGAAGTTACCCGAGCGCAAGAACAAGAACGCTTACGATGACCAGGCTCCATTGAAAGGAAGGCATTTCGTCCCAGAGAAATACTAATTCTTGATGGCATCCAGATCGTTCTGTCTTATCGGTTTGCTCCTCCTTGGCGATACTGGGCGATCCACTGCTCAGCATGGTACTGACACGCGAGCCGCCTACTCGCCCGAAGCTTTTGACAGACCACTAGTTCCTTTAGCCAGGTAGGTGTGAGGTCCACGCTCAAACGTGACTTGGCCCCCGGTAGCGGCTGCGGTCCGTGTCCCGCCAATATCGTATGCGGAACCTATTCCGCCATCATGCAGCGCTCACATTGGCAGGCAATGCCGCGTACCGTGCGACCGCGAGCTCAAGGTTAAAGTGCAACGCATCATGCCCTAGGGCCCTTGCCAGCGGGGACCTCTGAACCATGGCCAGAACTTTTGGGTTGAGGTCCACCAACCAAACCGATACGCCGCGCTCGCGCTGCTTCTTTTCGCCCTCGGTGAGCATCTTGAGCGCTGTGTACTCGAGATCAGGCACATTGCTGAAGTCGATTGCAACGACCTTCGGATGCCACTGCTCGGCCAATAGCCTCATCTTCTGCCCAATAAGTTCAGCGTTAGCGAAAAAGACGCGGCCCTCCAACCGCAGCAGCAACAAGCCGGGAAAGGTCTCATCCTCGGGATGTTCCTTTGAGAGTGGCCGGAACACATTGGTAGCTGGCTTACGCCCCAGCACATAGACCGGCGGCACGGCTACCTGATATGCAAGCGCAACGAGCGACACCACGATCGCGACGAAGATACCTTTCAAGGTTCCTAGCACGACCACCCCAGCGAAGGCAGTCAGCGCCCAAGTGAACTCGGTTCGCCGGATTTTGAGAATCGCCTCGAACTCCGCTGGTCGAATCAGTCCGATGGAGTAGACAATGACCACCGCCGCGAGCGTGGCTTCCGGCATCAGCGCAATGAGAGGAGAAAGGAGAAGCATGGTTGCCAACACAACCAAGGCCGTAACCAGTTCTGCAAGCTGCGTTCGCGCTCCCGCGAGTCGGTTCACAGCAGTCTGCGTGGTGCCGCCGCCAGCGGGCATAGCTCCCAGGAAGGCTCCGCCCACGTTAGCCACCCCGGTTGAGAGCAGCTCGCGGTTGGCCTGAGGAAGCGGCTCTCCACTTTCCGCGAAGGCCCGGCCTGCGGCGATGGTCTCGGTGAAGCTCATGAGCGCAATACCTAGGGCCGCGGGCCAGAGCTGCGCAGCGCGGGAGAAATCTGGGGCGGTGATGGGCGGAAGACCCCGGGGAATCTGGCCAATCAAGGCCACACCGTGCGCATGTAAATGCAGGAGAGACGCACCAAGGATTCCGGCAGTGACAGCGATCAGTGGAGCCGGCACACGTGGAAGATACCACTCGACACCCACCAGCATGGCAATCATAACCGCGCCCAAGGCCAAGGTAATCAGCGAGGTGTGAGGAATACCGTGGAGGATGGCAAGCAGGTTGTGGGGCACAGAGCCCTTGGGGAAATGGATGCCAAGAATCTTTGGGATCTGGTCCGTGACAATAACCAGCCCTATCCCCGCCTTGAATCCAACTAACACCGGGGCAGAGATGAAGTTGGCGATGAAACCCAGCCGCAAGAGCGAAGAAAGTACGAGGAAGACGCCGACCAAAAGTGTCAACATCGCTGAAACTCGGAGGAGAGACGTGATATTGGTTCCACTGGCGGTCCGCTCGAGTGCGGTTGCGGCCAAAATGGCAATGGTTGTGGTCGTACTTACGCTGAGGGGGCGAGAGGTTCCCAGGACCGCGTAAATCATCATCGGAAGGAAGGCCGTGTAGAGTCCCACCTGCACGGGCAACCCGGCAATGGTGGCGTAGGCCATGGCCTTCGGGATCACTACGGCAGCAGCTGTCACACCGGCGATCAGGTCTGGCCGTAGCCACTCTTTCTGGTACTTAGGAACATGCATAGATCCGAGGCCCTGCCTAGAATCAAAGAGTCTTCAGCAATGATTCTGATGGAAGCATCGGCCGGGGACGTTTTAGGTAACCACTGTTAGTTTTGCCAGCTGGCTCGTTTGAGGGGATCGCCTCGATCTGACGCGCCAAAAATGAGTGCGTTCCTCGAGGTGATACAAAGACTACACAGCGTGGCAGCTCTTTCAAAGAGAGTGACCTGCGGATTGGATTTCGGATAGGTCAGAAACTAACGCGCACTTCGAAAACCAGGGTCGGGTCTGTCCAGCCCGCATTGAAAACGGAGGTCGTAAACTGCACTCCTTTGTGCGACAAACCAATCAGGAAGCCACGCTGAGTGTCGAGATTCGTGTGATAAGCCTTTGTCCGTTGCGCGACCAGGCCCGCCCGCAGCCAGCCAAAAGGCGCATAGGTCAACTCGGGCCAACTGTAGAAAAAGCTGCCATTGCGATCTTTCGTGTCGAATACATATTCGCCTGAACTAGAAAGCGAAATCTTTTTGTACGTAAGCGAAGCCTGGTATCCGGGCGCTACGCCTGTGGTGTTCCCGAAGACGCCTCCAATCATCGGCGTGATCTCCAGGCTCACCTTGTGGCCAACGTCAAAGTTGTATCCAACCCACAATGAACCGGTGTACTGATTCTCGTAGTTGTAACGCGCCTCCAGGTGAAGCCAATGATGGTCCGCGGCTGCCGTCGGGGAGACGTAAAACTCAGCGTGTGGAACGACGTAGCCGTCAGCACTGAGGGAAAACGACCAGGAATTCGAAAGAAAGGCAGCGGAAACCACAGGTGTAGCGTCCTTTCCTGCCTGGGCCAAAACGTGGCTGGGGAGGAAAGCCGCAGCAGCCAATGCTACGAGATTTCGATGGACTCTCATCCACCAAGTGCTATCGTGATTCCCACGAGACTGACGCCAATGAGCACCATTACAAGTCCCGTCAGCCACCGACGACGCCCAGAGCATTGTCCCAAACGATAACCCGCGAAAAACAGCATTAGGATGGCGATTCCGTTCGACGCCCGCAGGGCCAGCTTAGGATCGTGAATAAGCAGCAATGGGATAACGACGGGGAGTGTGGAAAGAAAAACAAACAGGAAAACACCAAAGGCGGCAAGCCAATCGTGCTTCGCAAGTCTCGGACGCAGGTGCTCGTCGGGGAGTCCGTTCAATCTTTGTCGGATCAGCCCAAATTCGAGTGGTGTGAGGGTTGCCGCCAGCAGTGGCGGGAGAGCATCGCCGATTATTTCTTGCGCCTCTTTTGGATCTGCAGTCTTGCGCAATGCTTGAAGTGCGACGATGCCCTTGCCTTGTTCACTGAAACGGGCCATCAGATAGAAGACCGCATCAATGACACCCCATGCCAGATTGCAACCGAGTGCGGCCAACGGAATGTGGCGGATATCTTTGCGACCCGCCTGGCCCACACTGAACGAACAGGTTACCGTCAAAACCATAATGAGGCCGAACAGAATCTCAGAGATTCGCTCTATTGGGTTGAGTAGGGGCTTTCGAGGTTTAGCGTGAATTTCTTGGAGAATTCCCAACTCTCCACACCTCTTCAAAGTCCGGCATTGGAACGCTGCCGCTGCGGCCCAGGCAGGTTGCCGGTTGCCAGCGCGGCGTCGACAGACGGGAAAACCTGGTCTACGCCGATTGTCGTAAGGACTCCAAAGTCGGAAAGGAAGCTCTTGAGTTCCCTCGTCAACTCGGCGAACACCAGGGTAACGCCCTGATTTCGCATACGCTCGGCAAGCTCCATGAGCATTTGGGCGCCAGCGCAGTCGATACTTTCTATGGAGTCAAAACGCAGAGCAAGCCATCGCACAGCAAATGTCGCGCTCCTTATCCACGAAAGCAGTTCGTCCATAAACCGCTCTGCATTGGCGTAATACAATGGTGCTGCGAGCCGGCAAACAGCAAAAGAGGCCGAGCAAATTCCACGTCGAGCAGAAAGCTAGTCGAGCTAATTTCCTGTGCGTGTGCCAGAAGCATTCCCTCTGTAGCGAGACTTCGAGTAGTCTCTTCTTTTCGTTGGCGTATGTTGACACGCCCTACCCCCTAGAAAGCGGTGTGGCCAATCCTCTCTTTGCGAGCTGGCTTTGGCATTCTAAGAGCATTACCTCTTTCACACAGGTTGGGGGGTGGGACCGCGCGGAGACTACTGTCACTTATTACAGCAAGCACGATCGATTAGGCAGCCAGGTGCCAAGTCCCTACCGCGACCGCTGGTCAAGGCGGGATCAGCAAAGAATTGGGCGCCGAAAACAGGATTTGCGCCAGCCGGTATCTGGGTGCCCTCTGTCAATTCTTACAGTTTCGCACGCACTCTATGGATCGTAGGGTGCTGGGCGCGGCAGAATTGTCCTGATTCCTGCCAAGCACGCAGTTAGTGCGTACGCAAGCGGAGCGGGTCGTGGCGATGGCGTGCCAGCCGACACTGGCCATGATCAATTGCACCAACCGAAGACTGACACATTCTGCCCGGGCTCGGACTGCCGAAAACTCGCATAAGGCCCGGTTTGCAACGTTGCTCTTTGCAGCCGTGCTGGTGGGATTCAGCGCCGACTTGAAGCCCGCCGTGGGAGCCCAGTTGCAGGTTGCTTCAAGTACGTCGAGCAGTGCTGAAGCCACCGTCCGCGAGCAAGTAGGCGTACTTCCGACGGTTTCTGAGGAGGAGGGACACGGCCTTTCGCAGAAAGCCGATGAGATCACCCGCTTTCTTGGGTTCCCAGTCACCAATTCTATGATCGTTAGTTGGATTGTGGCCTTGGGCCTGATCCTTTTCGCTCAGTCCGCTACGCGAAACATGAAGCATGTACCCGAAGGGGCGCAAAATTTCCTGGAATGGGTCGTTGGAGGCCTTTACAACTTCATCGAAGGAATCATTGGTGCGCGCCTGACCGAGCGAACGTTTTGGTTTTTCGCGACCATCTTCATTTTTATTCTCTCAGCCAACTGGATGGGCCTCATTCCCGGAGTCGGCTCGATTGGCTGGGGGCACGAAACCGCTCATGGCTTCAAGGTTGATCAGCCCTTGCTTCGCGGTGCGAACGCTGACGTAAACATGACGCTCGCCATGGCCCTGGTTTTTTTCGCCCTGTGGATTTACTGGTCCCTTAGAGAAGTCGGCCCATTGGGATTTCTCAAGGAATTGTTTGGGCCCAAAGGGGAAAACACCGGTTTTATGAAGTGGTTGATGATGGTCGTGTTTTTTGCAGCCGGCTGCCTGGAAATCGTGTCGATCCTATTTCGGCCGGTTTCCCTGACGTTTCGTCTCTACGGCAACGTTTTTGCCGGCGAAAACATGCTGGATGCGATGGCCACGCTCATTCCCGGGCTCGGTTGGCTGCTACAGATTCCTTTTTATTTCTTGGAATTGCTGATGGGCCTTGTCCAGGCGGTCGTCTTTATGTTGTTGACCGCGGTTTTTACATTTCTAATGTGCCAACACGAGGAGGTCTCTGCCTCGGCGCACAGCTAACGAAGTCGACGGTTTCATTCCCGCAGCAAGGGTGAACCGACGAGAAGGAGAAAGCAGTGAGTATTAGCGGAAATGTGTGCGTGGGTCTAGCGGCTCTGGGAGCAGCGATTGGTGTTGGTTTAATCGGTGGAAGAGCTTCGGACGCGGTGGGGCGCAACCCCGGTGCCTCCACGAAGATCATGGTTCAGTCCATTCTGTCCATTGCCTTTGCTGAAGCGATCGTGTTCTACGCCCTCTTCCTTGCGAAATAACAAGAAGATTTTGGGCGCGCTGCCGGGGGGCGGCTTTTAGTCCAATGGATCGGTTTGCAATGATGAACATGCTGGTATTTCTCGCAACGGGTGAAGGTGGCGGGCAGGTCGAGAAGATCGCGAGTACTTTCGGTGTGGATTGGTCCCATCTAGTTGCCCAGATCATCAGCTTTTCGATCGTCTGCGCTGTCCTTTACCGGTGGGCGTATAAGCCGGTGCTGAAGATGCTACAAGAACGGCGCCGCCAAATTGCCATCGGACTCGCCAATACGGAAAAAATAAACGCCGAGTTGGCCCGTACGGAAGCACTGCGCCAGGAGGTGATCTTGAAGGCCAATGCCGAGGCCAACAGAATCATCGAAGAAGCTCATGCGGCGGCGGCCCGCGTTCAAGAGCGCGAAACCCAAAAAGCTATGGCCGCAGCCGAGCAGATCATGGTCAGGTCACGAGAAACGGCTGCACAGGACTACGCGCGCATGCTAACGGAGCTCAAACGCGAGGTCGGACATCTCGTTGTGCGAACGACTGCTTCGGTCGCCGGACGAATTCTGACAATCGAAGATCAGCGACGCCTCGCCGAGGAAACGGTGAAGGAATTACGTGGCTAGGGGAAGTTGGAGACGAGATGAAGACGAGTACGCAAATCAAACGTGAAGGAAAGCAGTTGTATCGACTGTGCCTTGTCGACGGGTTCCTGGACGAAACCCGGGCTCGACAAGTAGTGAACCGAGTCATTGCTGCCCACCAGCGCGGCTACTTGGTCATTCTGTCGCACTTTCAACGCCTTGTGAGGCTCTATCGCGAAGCGCATACAGCCAATATCGAGACAGCGGTTCAGTTGCCCGTGGATCTACGAGCAACTGTTGAAGATCGTTTGACGAACATTTATGGGTCGGGAGTCAAGACGCAATTCGCCCTCAAGCCGGAGTTGATCGGCGGCATGCGGATCAAAGTCGGCAGCGATGTGTTTGACGGCAGCGTCCGATCCGAGTTGGCCGCCCTGGAGAAAAACTTCGGAATCGCGGCGGCAAATCAAAGGGGTAACGGTTAGCTTAGCTACACGGGAAGTGTCCCTCGAGCTAGCAAAAAGGAGTAAAGGCAGCATGC
>Ga0310917_10000247_pt1 | contig 23169 bp, 18 predicted proteins | sample GREbulkMGLF178_FD_203531 | JGI IMG/M metagenome (GOLD analysis project Ga0310917, IMG submission 203531) | Lab enrichment of tropical soil microbial communities from Luquillo Experimental Forest, Puerto Rico - GRE.bulkMG.LF178 | ecosystem: Environmental > Terrestrial > Soil > Tropical forest >... | reverse complement strand
TGGAAGACCGTGGTGCCGGCCGCGCTGCTGTTTCCAATGTTGTTGTGGCTTGCCGCCCGGTGTCGACCGTTCTTCACGGCGGCTGGTGCGTCCATCGTTTCCCTCACAATCGTTTGGACGACAACCTTCGGCATCGGTCATTTTGGAGACGCTGGTTCTCCGATCGGCGATCGTATCCTGGAAGCCCAGACGGTCATTCTGGTTGTGACGCTCGGTGCATTCGTTCTTGCGGCGCTGTTTTCCGAGCGGCGGGAGAGCGAAGCGCGCCTCGCTCGCTCAAACATGATGCTGCGACGCGAACGAGATAATAAATTAATGAACTTAGACGCCATGGCGTCTTCGATTGCTCACGAGATCAGGCAACCCCTGGCAGCCATCGTGGCGAACGGCGGCGCGGCATTGCGATTTCTGGAACATGCGCCGCCCAATATTGAAGAAACGCGGTCCGCACTGAACGCCATCGTTAATGATGGTCATCGCGCCAGCGAAGTATTCGACAACATTCGTGCCTTGTTCAAGAGCCCCGATAAAGAACAACAGGCGATCGATGTGAACGAGATTGCTCTTGAAGTATTAAATATGCTGCGTGGAGAGTTGAAAGAACATGGCATCACAACGCGCACCGAGTTGATGTCCGAGGTGCCGCTTGTCATGGGCCATAGGGGTCAATTGCAGGAGGTCGTTCTTAATTTGGTCCGCAACGCGATCGAGGCAATGGACGCTATCAAAGATAGAGGCAAGATGCTGCGAGTGGGAACTGAGCGTCATGGTGAGGATGCAATAGCGGTCTCAATCGAGGACTCAGGACCCGGAATCGATCCTGAAAAAATAGGCGGGATATTTGACACTTTCGTTACCACGAAGTCGCATGGAATGGGGTTGGGATTAGCCATTTGCCGGATGATTATTGAACGTCATAAAGGCCGACTTTCGGCGTCGTCCGACAACAAAAGGGGCGCGCTGTTTCAATTCATTCTGCCAATCAAATCGCCGTCGGACACGAATGGCGTGTCCACGTCACGTCCGTTTGTCACTGTTCTGCAATGAGCTTTGACGATGAGCAACTAGCTCAATGCCATGTCCGGCCTGAATCCACGCATCGATCCCTCCCAGAAGTGGTCGGATTTTTTTAAATCCTGCGCGTTTAAGGTGCTTAGCGGCGGTGGCGGCCGATTCTTCGTTCGGACATGCGCAGTAGACAATAATCTCTGCCTCACGTGGGTAATTCATTATAAGGGGATCGATGTCCCTCGGGTGCGCCGAGACCGCACCCGGAATGATGCCATCGACTTCACGAATCTCTTTCGGCCTGACGTCAAGAATGAGAAGAGTCTGGCCGTCGTTGATTAATTTGCGGAGCTCGGCGACGGTAATGCGATCCATGCGCAGCTGACGAATAAATAATCGTCGCTGCAACCATTTTACGAATACGTACAAACCAATAGCAGCAAGGACGGCGACGACGCCAAATGTTCCGTAATTCGCGAGCGTGTTGAGGAGGCTTGTAATTGCATTTTGGAATATCATGCCCAATGCAACGAAAGCGCTCACGAAAACCATTGCTCCGATAAGGTCAAGCAATAGAAAGGTAAGCACAGACATCTCGGTGACGCCGGCCATTGCCACCGATATAAGCGAAAGCCCCGGAATAAATTTTGCCACAACAAGCGACCACGGACCGACCCTAGCGAATATCTCCTGAGTTCGCCGGACGCAGAAATCCGGCGAAAAGGAAACCCTGCAAAGGAGCCCTAGGAAGCGTCGCCCGAATTTCAGACCACACCAATACTGAAAGAGATCTGCAATTGCGATACCGCCAATACCCGCAATGATGATTCCAATGATCTGAAGATTGCTTTGGGCTAGGGCTGCGGCTGCCAGTAGAATGGGAATGATGGGGAGAGGCAGTCCACTTTGAGCCAAAAGAGCATTGAGAAAAACGACCAGTAGGCCTCGTTGCTCGACGAGGGTGATGACGTGTTGCATCGGGTTGTCGCGATTTGGCCGATCATCAACCTGGCTATAACACGACGACATTTCCGCAGATGTCTACTGCCGCGATGTCCGCTTTGGGTCAAAAGCGGACATGTGCGGTGCACTAGCCCATGTCCGCTTTACCCCCGAAAGCGACATCAAATGCGACATAACGGAATGTCCGCGTGCGGCGCACTAAGCCATGTCTGCTTTGGGCCAAAAGCGGACATTCGGTAATTGTTCAGTTCTTCACAAGCTTCCTCACGGCCATTTTCCCCTTCCCAGTAAAGCCGGCGAAGATGTTACCTTGGTCATCGCGTGCTGTTGTGGCTATTCAACCGATAAACGGATGAGACTAAGCGGGCCTGAACCTCCGCTCCGTAGGATTGGCGCTGAATAAGGTCTATCAGTTATGGGCGGTTCCGATCTCGCACTATCAATTGCGCTTGGAGTCGTGTTAGCCGCCGCAACTGGCTTTCGGGTATTTTTGCCGATGCTCATCGTGAGCGGAGCGGCCTATACAGGTCATTTATCACTGGACAATAGTTTTGCATGGCTTGGGACTTCCTTTGCGCTGACAATGCTCGGCGTAGCGGCGCTCGTAGAGGTGTTGGCCTATTACGTTCCGGGGGTCGACAATCTGCTCGACGCCTTGGCAACTCCTGCTGCGTTTGTCGCAGGAACAGTCGTGTCAGCGGCGGTCATGACCGACCTGCCGCCGATGGTGAAATGGATGGCGGCCGTCATTGCGGGAGGCGGCACTGCCAGCCTTACGCAAGGCATCACCACAATACTAAGGGCGAAATCGTCGGTTTTGACGGGCGGGTTCGGCAACCCGGTCATCTCGACCGGGGAACTCGGTGGTTCGGTTCTGTTGTCACTGCTGGCTCTGGCGGCGCCATTCGCGGCGCTCGCCGTGGTCATCTTGCTAATGTGGTTCGCGGTTCGCCTGATCCGGCGACAACGTCAGGGAACGCAGCGGACGAACAACTAGAAAGAAACAGCGGGCACGAACAATCGTGAAACTGCGGCACGCGATTGCAGTTATGCGTCGGGGTCATGTCTGCTATGGGCCAAATGCGGACATCTCACTCGTCCCGCGATTATCAGCACCAACCCGAGGGCATTCTTCAGCGTCGCAGCCGAAACGGTTAGCCCGCACCGCGACGCTATTTTAATGCAAAGACTGCCGCCTCCCACGTACCATCGGAGCGTTGCCGCATGTTGGAGCGCTCACAAATCATCGCCGATGCATTCTTGTAATGACGATCAGCACACGGGGCTTGCAATCACGCGAGAGCACGTCTCCCTCCAATGGTAAGCGCGGCCGCGGCAAGCTGCGCGGTTTTGCGAAACTCTGAATCGCCAGCAAGCAGCGAAGCTTCCAGGTTCTGCGCAGCGCGCAATTCGGTTTCGGACAATGAAAATTCGACGGCGCGAAGTCGGGCAAGTGACGCAAGGGCGTCAGCAGGCATATCCAAGTGCAGCGCATCCGTCAGCGCCTGGCGCCAGAGCTTTGCAGCGCGCGCAGTTCTTCCCAAACTGGCCTCCAGTTCACCTCCGTAAAGGGCGGCACGCGGACGCGCGATCGGATAAATGCGCGCAAAACGACGAAGGCCCGCCGCACTTGCCTTCGCAAGCCAGTGGGGAATATCGCGGCCACCTGCCTGGTTAACCTGGTTGGGCTGCCTCATCGCGGCGCTGAAAACAGCACAGAGGGCCGGGAGCGTACGGACCTTTACGGCAGGATTGACCAGTTTCATCCAAATCGCTGACTGCTGGAGCCAATGCTGCCAAGCAGCGATATCCCTGCGATCAAGCGCCGCGTCGGCCAAAAAGGCCGCGCCCTCGAGCCTGTGAATCGGTTCCAGTTTCGCGGATTGCTCGCCCACGAGGGTGGAGAGTTCTTCCAGGTATGTGCGCGCGCGCATGTCCTCGCCGAGAATGCGATGGCCGCGAACTGCGCCGGCCAGACCGCAGCCGAGAATCTGCAGATCACCGCTCGCGCGTCCAGCCTGACAAATCTTTTCGACAAGCTCGCTCCAGACCTGCTTACCGCCGTAGCTCGAGTTGAGGAGCCATGGGCTGATGATGGTCTCCAGGCAGACGGCGAGTTCGCTCCAACGTCTCGTGTCGCCAAGACGCAAGGTTTGCTCAAGTGAAGGTTCAAAAAGAGATTTGGCTGACCGCCAGTCTCCGACGCTCGTCTTGTAGAGCCCGGAACGCAGATTGACTTTGATGGTCACAGCTGGGATGCCCAACTGGTCGGACAGTCGAGTCGCGAGCTTAAGATAATGCTCGGCCCGTTTCCGCAGCGGGATGACCCCACAGATTGTGCCAAGGCTCGCGTAGTTGACCGCCAATACGGGGGACAGCGCGGAAAACGTTTCCGCGAGGTTAGTCCCGCGCAACGTCGAGTAGAGGAGCCGCCCCTTGTCGCCCTGGAAATAATAGATATTGCACAAATTCTCATATGCGCGCGCGGCCTTTAGCATGGAGTCGTTGGCCGCAGCCCCTTTAATGTAGCCTCCAAATTGAATCGAGGGGATAAGGTGCTCTGCGATCTGCCAGACCATGCTGAGCGCGAGGCCAAACTTGGTTCGCGGCACCGGGAGCTTAAGGATGCGCAGGCCGCTCTCGAAGCTCGTGCGCGCGGCTTCCATCCGTCCGAGATTTAGCTCAGCTTCCGCCAACACGAAATACGCGGCTGCCAGGCGATGGGGCGTCGAAATGCCGTCTTCCTTCGCGATTTTTAAGAATGCCTCGCTCTGCGCAATCGAAGAGGTATTTTCGAACTGTCGTAGCCTCAATTCCGCAACACGATCAAGATACTCAAACACCTTGTGCCGGTCCCCGGCCCGCTGCCATTGATTAAGGATGAGCGGTAGTGTTTCCGCTTCGGACTGGCGTCCGCCACGCTCAATCGCCCTCGCAATAGCGGCATGCGCCTCCTGCTTTTGCTCCGAGAGCATGCTGGCATAAACAACATCGCGAATAATCCTGTGGCTGAAGGCAAATCGGGGGGGATCAATTGTTACCGCTCTGAAAAGATTAGTACCGGTGAGGGCGGCGACGCATTCGGCTGCGTCAATTCCCGCATTGTTGATGAGTTCGATTGCTTCAACATCAGATACCGAGAAAGTGGGCCCCATGGCGCTCGCGACTTTGAGAACGAACTGCTCGTCGGGCAGAAGAGTGTCTGTCCGGTTCAAGACAGCGGCGCGAGCAGATTGGGGTAGTGTTATCGAGCTATCATCCTCGAACGTTTCAACACGTGGCACAATACGAGGCCAAGTCTCCGGCCGGCGTTGTTTGATCATCCGGCAGATCTCGCCAACGAAAAACGGATTTCCGCCGGTACGCTGCCAGATCGCTTGCTGCAACCAAACGGGGATATCGGCATGCTCGAGCGACGAGCTGACAAACTCAGCCGTATCGGATTCGTCGAGCGATTTTAGCTTGAGATAATCGATATCCGCGATCCGTTGCAGAACGTGCCCCTGAACCACCTCGGTTCGCGATGTTAGCACCACCGTAATTGGCTTCCCGGTCTGCACGAGCTCAGCGAGTAATGCCGCCGAAGCGACGTCAAGCCAATGGACGTCTTCAATAACAAGGACGCTCGGCCCCACCGACAGACCATCGAGCACAAGGTTCTTGAGCAATCGGCGCAGATTTTCGGATCGAACGCTGCTCGACAATTCATTGGTGATCGATGTTCCTTGAAGTCCAATGTCAAGCACGTCTGTCAGCAGCGGAATGAAACGGATCTCTTCGGGGCGCGTTGCAAGCCGCGCCTCGATACGCTCGTAGGCCTCGCGTCCTTGCAGGAGCTCAATGTCCAGCAACCGCCGTATAACGCGACGAAACGCAAAGTATGGCGTGTTGTGTTCGACGTCATCGGCGAACCCATCAAACACGGTGACGCCCATCTGTCCGCAGTATTTGATGAAGGCATCGGCGAGCGCGGATTTCCCAATACCCGGTTCTCCGACGATGATAGTAATCTGTGTTTTTGATTGCCTGCGTTCGTCGAGCAAGGCATTAAGCCGTGCGAGTTCCTCAGTTCGGCCGATAAGGACGTCACGCGGCGGTAATGCGCTATCGCGCTTCGGTCGCAGCGCGACAAAGGCCGAAATCGGTGTGCGAATTCCAAGAACCTGCATCGACCAGGGACCTTGAAAGCTGATGAAGCTTGAGGATTCTTGGACGGTGGACTCATCAGCTAGCGTGCGACCCGCAGCAAGAGCAGATAGCCGGGCAGCGCGGTTCACAGCCTCTCCAAGCACCGTGTATTCAGCGCGTCGGTCTGTTCCGATTGCCCCGCAGAAAGCGTCACCGGTGGCGGTGCCAATTGATATGTTCAGACCTAGTCGGGTGACGTCGGCCTGCAATTCGAACGCGGCGAGAATTGCCCGGCGCGGGTCATCTTTATGCGCATTGCCTGGCAAGCCGAAAACGACAAGGCCTTGCAGGCCCCCCTCAAATGCAGTGATCCGCAAAACATCACCGTGGAACCTGGCAATTTTAGTCTCAAGGATGTCGAATGCCTGCTCGAGTTTCGGGACGTCATCCAGGAGTTCTGGGCCGGTGATCTTGATAAAACACGTGGTGACCGTACGCAGCTCTGCAAGCCATCGCGATGGCGACGAGGCGAGCCGCGAGCGTACGATGGTGGGTAGGTAGCTCGCCAGATCGGGACCATCAGACCAAGTCGGTGAGGCCGCGCCCTCCAGTTGCGGCGGCATGCCAATGTCGAGGAGTTGCACGGACCCACTCACCATTTGGCGACCCTTCGCGTGCTCGGCAACATACGTCCACGCATCCGATGACACGAGTGTCTCGCCGCTTTCGGCCAGTGCAGCGCAGCGCCCGACCTCCTGTACTCCAGGTCCTGTCAGGATGACGCGCGAATTGCCCGAGTGCGACAGAAGATGGACAAGGTTTATGCTCCCGGCCGCGATGCCCGAGCGCAAGGTGAGCAGCTCGTCTTCGACGAGCGTTTGACCGATTTCGTGCTGTAAGAACAAGGCACAGTGGCAGCTTCTCCAAACTGCCGAAGCCAGCCCTGCCGGCTCCGAAACTGACTTCCAACCCACCATCAGCGAGTCGCCCTCGAAGCAAAGTATCGCACCGCCAAGCTGCTCTACCGTGCCGACGAGTCTCGATATGAATCCGTTTAGAACGAGTCCGATTCGCTCTGCGCCAACATGACCACTTTCGCGCGACAGCTTCGCGGTGAGTCGTGTAAAGCCGGACACATCGGTTATCATCAGCGCACCGACATGCGCCTCACGCGGCGGAAACGATCCGGCCGCGGGCCGGCCCGCCCATTCAACAAGCGCCCCGGGCAGAAATCTCGAAAAATCATTCAGCGCTTGGCCAGCCAAGATCGCCATTTCTCACCATTCCATCGACGATTGTGACATCCGTGCGCGGGCCAACTAGAAATCCTTAGGCAACAGTTCGGCCGACTCGCTCTTGAAATTGAAGTTCGCCGGGACCCAACCCTTACTGGTCATCTTGAAGTTGAAACGAAGACAAATCCAAGATTTTCGACATGAGAGTAATGGATGATCTGACGAAGTGCGCCGCTGATCTCGTTATCAATTACCTTCTTGCTGAAGTCGAATTTTTTACCGTCGAAAGCGTGCAATGCACTTTGAAGCGAGGAGAGAGAACCGGGCTGCCCGACTGCCTCGATGATGCTCCTTGCGGCGTCATTCGAAGCGCCATAAGCAATCGTCTCGACCACGTCTGCGCCAAATTTTTCCGGATTGTCAATCGGCTTGAAGGTTTGGGCCAGTACAGGCGCGTGCCATGCAAGCAGTAGGACAAACACCGCTAGCAAAATGTCGCGCACCCAGCCGACGGCTGGACCGCCAAAAAGTATTGTGGACTTGGGTCGGCACATTGCCCGGCGCCAATGATCGCCCCCGTTCAACAGTATTAACTCGTCAGGGGCTGACGACGCGTAAATTTGGTCTCAAAAACGGCTCCGCGAATGTCCGCTTTGGGTTCATAAGCGGACATGTGCGGTGCAGCTAGGGATGTCCGCTTTAGGCCAAAAAGCGGACATCAGCAACGGCAGGCGGTTGTCGATCGGGGGTATGGAAAAGCTTGCGAACAGTGAGCGAACATCTATGGACGCACCTTTGCACAAGGTGCGTCCGCCAGAACGAAAATCAAAATGAAATCAAATGCAAAATTTATAAGTTGTGGGCCCGGGAGGACTCGAACCTCCAACCAGACCGTTATGAGAGAGCATCGGAGTCGAAAAAAGCCCGTAAATCCTCATGAATCCGAAGACGATTGATCACGTTTGTTCGCGTTCGGTTCACGTATTTCATTGGCGAAACGTTGGCAGTGCGAGAAACCAACGGCGTGGTCCCGTAGACGGGCCGCGCCAACGAATGTCCGCTTTGGGTCAAAAGCAGACATGTGCAGCGCAAAAGAGCATATCCGCTTTCCCCCCCAAAAGCGGACATTCGCGGACGCGCCAGTGCATGTCCGTTAAGGGTCATTAGCGGACATTTCATTCGGCGGCGGTCCAGCAATTACACATACAAGTCCAAGGGACCCGGGGTCGTCGTCGTTTGTCCGACTTCAATGAGGTATCCATCTGGATCGCGCATGTAACATCGCAATTCCGTCGCATGAACCTTAGGCTCAGTAATGAATTTCGCGCCCCGCGACGACCAAAGGTCATAGTAGCGTCGGATGTCTGCCACGCGCAGGTTCAGAAAAATGCTGAGAATGTTTTGATCCCGTGGCGGAGAAGCAAGGACTTCGGGCTTATCGTCGGTCGGGCCACCGCCGACGTTAATGATGAGCCAGATGTTGCCGAGCCTCAAGAATGTCGGTTCGCCCTCGCGCAGCACCGTGGCGCCGAGGACGTCTCGGTAAAAAGCGATTGATCGCTGGATGTCTCGGACGATGAGCGTGTTGGTGACTACAAATTTGAGTCCAGCACTCGAATCCAATTGGGATATCATGATCGCCTCCTCAGCGAAATGACCAGTCAGGATTGCTGACCAATACGTTTATGCACGACCGCTTTGAGTCATTAGCAGACATACCTAATCGCAAAAGCTATATCTGCTTTACCTCCGATAGCGCCGCCGAAATCGGCTGGTGTGCTACGAGCCAACCGTGGTGTTATGACGAACGAAAAATCAATTTGGCTAGGGGCAGGTCTTCGCACGCCTTTTGTCGGCGTCGACGGGCCATTTGCCCACCGTGATTCATTGGCGCTATCAGTGCCCGTGGTCCAGGCGATGGCGACACTGGCAAGTGGCCAGATTGATTTTGCCGTCTGGGGCGCGGTTGTCGGGAATCTTGCGTACGCAAACCTTGCACGCGAAGTCTGGTTAGAGGCGAAGCTCGAGCCGCACGTGCCGACCTTCACGACCATCATGCAATGCAGCACCAGCATGGTCGGGGTTTTCGAAGCTGCAGGTATGTTGGGCCGCGATGGCCGGTCACTTGCGCTCGTCGGCGGCGTGGAAAGTATGACCCGCGTACAGATTGGCCTCGGACAAAATCTCTCGGATTGGCTACGGCGTGTGGTTCAGGCGCGCAGTTTCTCGCAGCGTCTCAGCGCGCTCCGCAAGCTTCGCCCCGCCGACATCCGTCTGTTCGTGCCAGAGGTAAAGAACCGCGTTACCGGACGTAGCATGGGCGAGCATACCGAAGACATGGCAAAAACCTGGAACATCGGCCGCCGCGAGCAAGATGAATTGGCACTGCAAAGTCACCGATCTGCGGTGGCCGCGCAGGAACGCGGTTTTTTTTCTGACCTCATTATCCCGACTGACGGAGTCTCGACCGATCACTTTCCCCGTCGCGATACCACGCTGGAGAAGCTCAGTAAGTTGAAACCGGTGTTTGACCGCGCAAGTGGCGAAGGCACCCTGACGGCCGGCAATAGTTCACCCCTGACCGACGGGGCTGCAGCGATTTGGGTTGCTACTGAGGAAGGTCTAACGCGGTTGCCACCCAATATGCCGCGCGTCCGGCTTACCGATTATGAGATCGCTGCAGTTGATATCTTCACCGAAGGCCTACTGATGGCACCAGTGTCTGCGATTCCACGCATCCTTTCGCGGCACGGATTAAGATTTGACGATATTGCTCTCTGGGAAATTCACGAAGCATTTTCTGCGCAGGTGCTCTGCCACATCAAAGGCTTGGAAGATAAAGACTTCATTCGGCAAAAAGCAGGCGTCGAACATACGTTTGGTGCATTTCCACGTGATCGCATGAACCCAAATGGCGGCAGTGTCGCCCTCGGTCATCCCTTCGCTGCGACAGGTGCGCGGATTTTGAGCCAGGCCGTTAAGGAACTTGCTGCAATGCCCAAAGGATGTCGAGCGATTGTCAGCATCTGCGCCGATGGCGGGCTAGGCACGGTAGCAATGTTAGAAAACTAAGATGCACGGACTTGGTTCGTCCGCTTTACCCCCAAGAGCGGACATTCGGCGATGCAAGTGAAATGTCACCGCGTCACCACCAAAGCTCAATGCCTTCCTTTTCACAGAACTCACGAAATTCTTGTACGGCGTCAATTCGGCCCAGATATTTCTCGCGAAGCAATGCAAATACTAGTTTGGGGACGGCTGCCGCAGGTACATTAACATGGTATTCATGATCTTCGTCAGCGGACGATTCTTTGAGGGACGGACGCAAGTCGTGACGACTCAGCCTCGCTGAACCATCACCACCAACATAAAGGTCAACCCACCGATCTTTTTTTTTGTCGTTTTCGCCCCCACTCTCCCGAACAAGTTGGATTTCCATCAATCCCTCCTGCGGTTTATGCCGCTTTTTCTTAAACGAAGTCGCTTTGCCCCTGAAAGCGGACACCTGATGTCATGGTGGGATTGTCGGCTAAGGGCCAAAAGCGGACATTCCATTGATGGATTGTCGGTTTTCATTGGCGCAAAAAAGCCGTATCGAGAGCAGCATTGCATAGCCTGGAAACCGAACGTTTAGCGGTTGTCAGGCATTCAAGAATGTTACCTTGACCCGCTACGACGTTTTGGCAAAGTTGTGCTGCATCTCTATCACACATGCGCACGACATTATTGGCCCGCGCAACGCATCTTGGGGGGAGTCTTTCGTGGTTCTTTTTCAGACATTCGAGCATGTTGTTAGCTAGGACCGGCACGCCGGTGCACTGTTTTTGAAGTTCTTTACCGCACGCAGCCCTGGATTTTCTCGGATTATCTTCTGCCTGAACAGCGGAATTTAGGATGACAAGAGAGAAAAGCCATACCGGAAAGCTCGCCGCGATTACGCCGTAGCGGACGGCTTTTTGCATGTTTTCATTCTCCCTAGAGCCACAAGTGGACAACGCGTTATTCAAAACGAACGCGAAGAACGCAAAGGATTCGGCACAGATTGCCGACAAATGCAATGATCCCGCCGCCTCATGGCTTCGCCCTGTCGAGGAATTGGGAATGAAAAGAATATCACATTTTTGGGTCGAGAATTGTGCCGTTCGTTACGCCAAAGCGGGCCGCCATCATGTCCGCTTTAGGTCAAAAGCGGACATTGCATTGCACCAGCGTATGTCCGCTATGGGCCAAACGGACATCACCGTGGTTATCTGCCTGCCGACCGTTGCCGTGCCAGTCACCATGCCTGCAGCACCACTAGCTGGAGCCGCGCGTCACGCCGCCAACAGCACGCGGCCTTCACGGCAATGCGCAGCGCGTGTTTGTTGCAGGCTTCCAATCTGAACGCCGCTGGATCAGGTGGCACCATTGCAATAGTCTCACCGCACCAGCCAAAAATCGATCAAGTCACTAACAGATAGGCGAGAAACGTTTATGGCCAGAATGAAAGTTCTTGTCGTTGGCGGCGGCATAGGCGGCATTACCTGTATGCTCGCCTTGCGCCAACGCGGAGTCGACGCGCAGCTGTTCGAGCAGGCCGCCGCATTTGGTCAAGTCGGCGCAGGAATTCAAGTTTCGTCGAACGCCGCGCGCATCCTGCTGAAGCTCGGTCTTGGCCCTGCGTTGAAGAAAGTGGCAACCTATCCTGAGGCCCGCGACTATCGTGGCTGGGATACCGGGGAACGTCTCTATTACACGCAGCTAGGTCAGAAAGCGGAGGCACATTTCGGTTCACCCTACTATGCGGCGCACCGTGCGGAGCTACTCGATGTTCTGCTAAGCGAGTTGGACGAGTACGGGGTCAGACTTGGTTCGCGCGTAGAGTACGTCTATCAGGACGACAGAGGTGTATCGCTCACGCTAGCCGACGGCACGACCGCCCAAGGCGATATTTTGGTCGGCGCCGACGGGATCCATTCAACGGTCCGCGCGCAGCTTCTTGGCAAAGAATCGCCTCGCTACACCGGCAATGTCGCGTGGCGCGGTCTGGTCCCTGCCGAGCGCGTTGCGCAGCTCAATTTGGGCAGCGTGGTGGGTGTCTGGATGGGGCCAAATCGTAGCATCGTTCAGTATTACGTTTCCGCAGGCCGAACTTTCAACTGGATTGGTATCAGCCGCTCGCCTCAGCCCGCACGCGAATCCTGGCTTGCCGAAGGTAAGATTGAGGATGCACTTTCCGAATACGTCGGCTGGCATTCAACTATTCGAACGATTATCGCGGCCACACCGAAAGTGCTTCGGCAGGCGCTTTATGATCGCGAGCCACTGCCGGATTGGCAGGTAGGGCGTATTGTCCTTCTTGGCGACGCTGCGCATCCGATGCTGCCGTTTTATGCGCAAGGCGGCGCACAGAGCATCGAGGACGCTTATGTGCTCGCGGGCTGCATTGCCGAAGGGCAGGATAGGCCACTGGCGGCACTTGCCCGCTTCGTGAAAATGCGCCTGCCGCGCACCGCATGGATGCAAGGCCTGGCGCGCCGCGAAGAAGAACTTTACCAGTCGAATGATGCCGCGACTATCAAGGCGCGGAACGAGAGAATGCGCGTAAGCCGAACGCCCGAAACGGCGACCTTTCCACCGGAGCAAGAACAACTTTATGGCTATGATGCAGACACGGAACTGAGAAAAAGCGCGTGAATATGATGCGTCATCGATAAAATCCGCGTTTCAAAATGTAGAACGCACCGGGAGATATGATGCTTTTATACAAAAAGTTTTTGATTGCCGCTGGACTTGGGTTTTGCACCTTTGTCCTTGTAAGCGGCGCAAGTGCACAAAACTATCCGAACCGGCCCATAACTGTGATCGTGCCGTTCGCCGGCGGAAGTGCCAGCGATGTCGTGAGCCGCATCGTTTTAGAAAAGATGTCAAGTATTTTGGGACAGCCCATCGTTGTCGACAACAAGCCTGGCGCCGGCGGCAATGTCGGCACGGCTTTAGCCGCAAAGTCGGCACCCGATGGATATACGCTTCTGGGCACAGGGTCTGGCCCGATGGCTGCAAATCTCGCCCTCTATAACAAACTGGGTTACGACCCACAAAAAGATCTGATTATGATCTCGCCATTTGCGAGCTTCACGATCGTTGTGACAGCGAGTGAGAAGCTCGGCGTAAAATCGATCGAAGGTTTGATTGAGCGTGCAAGAAAAGAACCCGGTGCGCTCAATTATGGTTCGGTTGGCATTGGCTCGTCCCAGCATCTAGCAGGTGAATATTTTGCGCAGGTTGCTGGCGTCAAACTCACTCATGTGCCCTATCGCAACATCGCGCAGTTCGGGCCCGATATTATGGCTGGTACTGTGCAGCTTGGGTTTGCCTGGTATCCTAACGTTGCGGGACCAATCACCGCTAATGGCGCGATCGCGCTGGCTGTTGCGGGGGATAATCGGCTCGCGATCCTACCGGCTACGCCGACCGCGGCAGAAGCCGGTCTCCCGGAATACAAATTTGACGGTTGGTTCGGGCTTGGTGCGCCGGCGGACGTGCCGCAATCTGTTCTCCACAAACTTAACGCCGTACTAAACGATGCGCTGAACGATCCAGCCGTGCGCGCAGGCTATGAAAAAATCGGTGCGGTACCAGTCGGTCTTTCGCTCGATCAGGCAAAAGCGTTCCATGCTAGTGAAATAGCCAAATATCGCGAAATAATATCGAAGGCCGGTATCACCAAGGTCGAATGACCGGGTCAAGCCGAAAGAGAAAAGAAAGAAGACAAGGCCGAACTCCACTTTTACAATAAACAACCCGCAGCTCAGAACCGGATCACCCGGTTGCTTCCCATGTGCTTCCCAACGCCATTTTCTGGGAAGCAAGCAATCCAAAAGGTGCCCGATTTTATTGGCGTAATTGACTGAACTCGACCCTAAGACCCGCAGCACCCCCGAAAGCGACATCAAATGCGACATAATGGGATGTCCGCTGCGGGCCAAAAGCAGACATAGCCGCCATTAGGGCTTCCTCGCCCAAACGCCGACATGTCCTAAATTGAAATATCCGACGACGCCATCAGCTGGCGCATCAGCGACCATCCTTTGCTCGAGCGTGTCGATATCGATTTCAGCTTCAGTCGCTACTCCACTCGCTACAATAGCCGGGATCTGAGATCGGACCACGGAGGTGAGCGTGCTAAAGAGCGCACCATCGGGCCCCTCCTGAATGGGAACCAGCATATGAATTTCAGTGGATGGAATCAGCCCGGCTTTGCGCATCAATCCAAACAAACGCATACCCATTCGTGAATGGACGCCTGCGTGTTTGAATCCGGCCCGGAACCACTCCGCAGCCCGCGCCGCTAGACAGTCGAGCGGCTCGATGAATACCGGGCCCTCATAGTCGATGATTGACTCTTGGAGAGCAATTATGCCGCCCGGTTTAAGATTTCGAAGAGCGCGCCGTATCGCGTCAAGTGGATTTGCCGCGTACATGAGGACCAGTCGTCCAACAATTGCGTCCACGGCCGGAGTGAGTTCGATTTCCCGAAAATCGCCCGATACAAAGTGAAGGTTTGTGAGGCCCTGTGCCTTGGCGCGCTGCTGGGCGTATTCGACTTGGGCGGCATCACGGTCAATACCGGTGACGTCACCCGTTGGCCCCACCAATTGCGCCGCCAGCAACGCTACATCGCCTGACCCTGAGCCGATGTCGAGAATACGCATCCCGGCCATGATGCCAGCGGTCTCAAACAGACGCCGCGTCAACGAGGCCACCAATTCACCCTGAGCGATAAGCCTTTTCCGTTCGTCGTCTGAACTCTGAAATGGATAGACTTCTTTCATCCCATCTCGCTGCCTTTCCCCGATGCTCACGACAAAACATTGGGTCGCTTAAACTAACATGGGTCGGGCGTGACGCCAGCCAATGTCCGCTTTGGGTCAAAAGCAGACATATGCAGTCACTGGCGATGTCCGCTTTGCCCCCGAAAGCAGACATTGGCCAGACGAATCCTGCGAGATAGTATCGAACTTAATAACAACAATTGATCGTCGCCCAGGGGAACGTGTTGAACGAGCTGGCAGCGCTGCTGCACGGCGCAGTGCAGAAAGGACATGCGAGTAGACGCCGCGGCGTCCTTGCGGCGGGGTGGGTGCTATTCCTGCTCGCGATTTTAACCTTTTTGGTCGTTTATCCGATTCTCACTCTGCTGCTCGGCGCGCTCACCGATACCAATCCGGTAGTCGAGGGCTTCAGCGTGGGCCACCTCTCCATTCATAACTTCCTCACCGTGCTTAGCAATCCGAATGTCGGCGAGGCGTTGTTCAACACGCTGGTCGCGTGCGGCGGGGGGACCTTGATCGCAGTGACGATCGGACTGACGTTTTCATGGATTGTGGTGCGCACCAATACGCCATTTAAGGGCTTTATCGCGGCTGCAAGTATCCTGCCGTTGTTCGCGCCACCGTTGGTCGCCGGTGTCGCCTGGGCCATTCTCGGTTCGCCAAAGACCGGTCTCATCAACACCATGTTCAAATGGGCCAATCTTGACTTGCACGTGGATTTTTATTCGCTGACCGGCTTGGTGATCGTGTTCGGCATTTATTACGCGCCCTACGTCTATATGTTTACAGCCTCCGCCCTCCGAAACATGGACCCGAGCATGGAAGAGGCCGCTGAGATTTCCGGTGCCAGTGCATTCGCTACGCTGTTTTCGGTGACATTCCCGCTGATCATGCCGGCAATCATTTCCGGTATGCTGCTATCATTCATTGTAATGCTCGGCATCTATGGCATTCCGGCGGTGCTCGGCGCGCCAACCAATATCAACGTGCTCACCACCTACATCTTCAAGCTCACCAATTGGTCGCCGCCGCTCTACAACACTGCAGCCGCGGTCGCGGTTATTCTGATGGCGGTAACCGGCTTGCTCGTATTGCTGCAACAACGGGTGCTGTCGGGGCGCAGCTATACAACCGTCGCCGGCAAGGCGTATCGCCCGCGCAATCTCAATCTTGGTGCCTGGCGGTGGCTTACCTTCGGCTTAGGCCTCGCCTATCTACTGGTCGTGGTTGTGCTGCCGATGACAGCGTTGATCGTGGCGGCGTTTCGCAAGTTTATGTTCATCCGCGACGCCGCCAGCCTGTTCGACACGCGACAATATTCGCTTCTCCACTTCCACAGCATTTTCGACAATCCCCTTACTCTCAATTCGATCTACAATACGATCGAGGTTGGCATCATCACCGCGGTCGCCGGCGGCATACTTGCCTTTGCCGTCGGCTATACGATCCATCGCACACCGGTGGCGGGACGCCGTTCGATCGACGTGCTGTCGACGTTGCCGGTCGCCATTCCCGGGCTTGTGATCGGCGTTGCCTATCTCTGGGCCTGGATTGGCATTCCCGGCGGGCTCTACGGCACCATCTGGATTCTAGCACTTGCCTTCATTGCCCGCTTCATGCCGGACACGGTGAAGGCGCTGTCGACCTCATTCCTACAAATCGATCGCGAACTAGAGGAAGCGGCTTGGGTCTGCGGCAGAGACCTGCTCGGCACCATCCGCACCATCGTGCTGCCGTTGGCACGACCCGGCGTACTGGCCGCGATGACGCTGCTGTTCGTGCTGGCGATTCGCGAACTAGGCTCGTCGTTGTTTCTCTACACCAGCAACACCATGGTGATGTCGGTACTACTGCTCGATTACTACGAAGGCGGCAATCTCGGAAAGACGGCTGCATTTAGTCTGGTTCAGATCGTCTTGCTGGGTGCGTTGATAGGAGGTGCTAACTGGCTGTCGAGAGGGGCGGCTCCGGGCAGCGTTGCCCGCACATAAAGAAAACCAAGGGAGGATTGGCTATGAAGAAAAAAATCGTCGCATTGGCCGGCATTGCCGGTCTCACTGTGACCCTGAACGGCGCGCCGGCAATCGCGCAGGTGGAATTCGGATCGCCCGAACTGATCGCAGCGGCCAAGAAGGAAGGCAAGCTTGTTTACTACACAGCGAACTTCGCCGAAGTAGAGCAACGCGTCATTAACGCATTCAACAAGCGATTCCCGGAGATCAAGGTCGAGATGGTGCGCGCGCCGGGCGGCCAACTCATCACCCGCGTCAAGACCGAGGCCGCGGCTGGCAAGCTCGCGGCCGACGTGGTCGACCATTCCGACCGCGCTTTGATGCTGCCACTGGTCGACATGTTCCAGGACTACGCGCCGCCCAACGCAGCCGACTACAATCCGGATGCACAGATCTCGCCTAAGCTGTGGCCGCGGGCCACGCTAGTGTGGTCGATCGCTTACAACACCGAGCTTGTAAAGAACCCACCAAAGACTTGGATGGATTTGACCAATCCGGAATACGATAAGATGACGGCACAGGTTTTCGCCGCATCCGGCGGCACCACGTGGACACGCATCATGTTCGAGCGGCAGGTGCTCGGTGAGGACTATTGGAAAAAGCAGGCCTCGACCCATCCCACTCTCTATCCGTCGGGTGCGCCGATGTCAGATTCGATGGTGCGCGGCGAGGCCGCAGTGGGCCCTCTGCTATACAATGCGATCTATCCGAAACAGAAAGACGGCGCGCCGGTTAAAATCTTTTTCCCGCCCGAAGGTGTGCCGGTCAATCCCTATGCCACCGGTATTCCAAAAACCGCCACCCATCCCAACGCGGCCAAGCTGTTTCTGAACTGGTGTCTGTCGAAGGAAGGCCAGACCTTCATGATCAAGGAGCTAGGCAATCTCACGTCACTTAAAGTCGCTCCGTTCTATCCCGAGGGTTTCGATCCCAAGGTGGTCAAGGTCTGGCTGCCAAACTTCGACGACTACGTGAAGCTGCATGGGCCTTGGGTCGAGGAGTGGAACAAGACCTACGGCTACCGCCAGTGACCCGGGCGCAGACGTATGGCCATGACAGCGACGCTCGACGTCACTGACCTGCGCAAGCAGTTCTCGATCGGTCGGCCGGCCGTCGACGGCGTAAGCTTCGCTGTACCGGCCGGCGAAACCGTGGTCCTGCTGGGTCCCTCGGGCTGCGGCAAGACCACGACCTTGCGTTGCGTCGCCGGTCTTGAGCACCCGACCGCGGGCACCATCAGCATATCCGGGCGGGTGGTGTCGTCGCCCGCGCATGGCATCATGTTGCCGCCACGGCTGCGCAACATCGGTATGGTGTTTCAGTCCTACGCGGTCTGGCCGCACATGACAGTGCGGCAGAACGTCATCTATCCGCTCAAACACCGAAAAATCGGACGAGCTGACGCCGGCCGCAAGGTTGATGAGGTGCTGGAACTGGTAGGCCTGTCCGAATATGCCGACCGTCCTGTGGTCGCGTTGTCGGGCGGGCAGATGCAACGCGTGGCTCTGGCGCGCAGCATCGTCTACCGGCCGCAATTACTGTTGCTCGACGAGCCGCTGTCCAATCTCGATGCCAAGCTGCGCTTACGGCTGCGCGACGATCTGCGGCGCATTTTAAAAGCAACCGGTACGACGGCGCTTTATGTTACCCACGACCAGGCCGAGGCCGTCGTGCTCGGCAACCGCATCGGCGTGATGCGCGACGGCAAACTGCTGCAAATGGGTACGCCGGACGAAATCTATAACCGGCCGGCCGACTTGTTCGTCGCTAACTTCACCGGCGCCACCAACGAGATCACCGGAACCCTGATTGAGCGAAATGGCAGGTTCGGCGTCGTCGATATCGGCGGCGACCGGCGCGTCGAAGTAGCGCTGCTGCATGAACTCAAAGACGGTGAAAAGACCCGCATCGCCCTGCGTCCGGAAAATATCCTGATCGGCCCCCACAAGGGCAGCAATGCGCTTGATGCGCAAGTGCTCGATCGCCGCTATCAGGGTACGCAGACGATCTACGACATCGATCTGTACGGCCAGAAACTGGAAGTAGTTGAACTCGGCACCGCGGCTCGGTACGAAGTCGGGGCCAATGTGCCGATATCATTGCCGCGCGATGCGCTCTGGGCCTATCGTGACCAAAGCCCGGTGGTCGAGTGGTCGCAGCCTTCGGCACATGGCGATTTCAAATCTTGATGTCCGCTTTACCCCCGAAGGCGGACATGTGCGGTGCAACTAGGGATGTCCGCTATGCGCCAATAACGGACAAATTGCGACGTCTCATTTCGCTCCGGTCGTCTGCGTGACATCTTCGAAGTCCGGCATCTTCCAGCTCCAGCTGAGATGGGGCTCTAGAGGGCCGTAAAGCCGGAAGTAGGCAAACCACGCCTCCCCGGGATTGGTCTGGAGCCAGTTTTTCTCATACCCGGCAGGCGCTTCAGGACCGACGTAGAGATCGACTGACCCATCCGGGTTTTTACGCAAGCCTTCGTCGCGCGACGAGAGGTCTGTGTTCTGTGTCTTGTTGTCGATCCCGGTGCGGTTGTACGTGTCATAGATCGTGATCGACCAAAACTGCTTGGCTGGCGGATTTGGTGGGACGGTGAGCTTGTAAGTTTTGCCGCCATCAAACCACCGGTCGTTTTTGTCCTTGTAAGCCCCAAGATAGGCTTGCCCGATGCCGCGGGTCGTACTGACCATGCCCTGCGACGAGGTCACGGCCTCGTAGAAATAGTCGGCACGCTCGTCGAGTTCGTTATAGTTCTTCTTCTCTTGGCTCGGATCAAACATAATCACGTAGGCCCACTTGGTGCCAGGCCGGTAGTAAGAATTTTCGAAACGCTTGGCATAGGAAATATTTATCGACATCAGTTCGCCGACAAGCGCCCCTTGAGCGAGATCGAGGCCTAGCCTTTTTGAAAGCGTCAATCTGTCCGAAAACCGTGCGAGGAAAACTTTATTCATTCCGCCGTCCAGTTCGCTGTAAATTGGGGCGGCTGGCACGTTGTCTTCAAGCAATTGCGCGTATTCAAGCTCGTCGGCGCGTTGTTTCTCCAGCGCCCGCCGCGCGATTTTCGTATTCACGACAAAGGCGGGGCATTTATCGGTGGGATTGAAGACAAGAGGTTTCGTTGAATTCGGGGGACGTTGCGCATCGAATACATAGAGGCGGTTGCACACGTCCACCTTGGGTTCGAGATGGGTCGCCTCGAAGTGATCGTTGCCAATCTTGAGCATCTTCCAGAAGGCCAAGTTCGGATTATTTCGATGCCGCGCCAGATTCGCCGGCGTCAGACGGAACGGATAGGTCTGAACCTGGAATGACGGCCGGCCGCCCTGGAATGAGTCGCGCGCCAGCGAATAGATCTCGCTTATCTGTTCGTCGGTCATGGCATAGCAACCGCTCGACCAGCAGTCGCCGTGGATCATAAGCAAGCTGCCGTCGCGGTTGTTCGCTTTGTCGAAGTTGTTGGGGTAGCCGATGTTGATTGCAAGATAGTAGTTGGAGTGGGGATTCATCAGCTCGGGCGTAACTCTATAGAACCCCTCTGGAGTCTGACGGTCGCCCTCCTGCAACTTCGGCCCAAGATCGCCCGACCACCGACAAATCGGATAGGTCTTGAGGATCTGGAAACGGCCGGTGGTGTCCTGTTTCCAGACTTCGAGCTCCGCCTCTTCCTTGAAAACGCGCACAAGGATCGGTGAATGTATGGGCATCTTCTTTTGCCGGACTAGCGAGAGCAGCTCGGGCGGTAGCTTCTTCGTTGCCTTAGTCGGCAACCGATTGCTGTTTTTTTCGCCGAGGCACGTGACCGGCGTCAACGCCGCGGCAAAAGCCGTCGTCAGCACAAGCGCACGGAGAACCGTGGTGCGGATCATTGCTGTACCCTGACGTGGAACCCTTCCTATCTGAATGCCTGTAGTGGGTGGCTTTAAGCATGCCTTGGTGAGCGATGGAACGGGGTTGAATGTCGATAATCGCTATGGGTCATAAGCGGACATATGCAGTGGAAGAAGCCATGTCCGCTTTACCCCCAAAAGCGGACATGTGCGGTGCAACTAGGGTGTCCGCTTTGGGCCAAAAGCGGACGTGCCAGACATTATTCGATCACTTCGTCGGCCCGCGCGAGCAATGACGGGGGCACAGTGAGGACCGATTATCCTGGCGGCCTGTGCATTAATGACCATCTCGAACTTGCTTACTTGCCCGACAGGCAAATCCGCTGGCTTCGCACCCTTGAGGATCTGTCCAGCATAAACACGGGCCTGCCGATGAGCGTCAGTCACACTTGCGCCGTAGCTCATCAACCCACCCACGGTATGATCATCAACGGTCCCGCTTTTCCTTCCGGCAGTCACTGTACCGGCACGACCGCTGGAGCGCCCTTGTCCTTGATCAAGACCACCAGGAATTTCGCCGGCTGGGTACTGCTTGCGTTCTGGTCAATGACATGAACATCGTCGGGGCCTTCATAGAAGCTCTGTCCTGGTGTCAGTGTTACCTGTTGTCCACCCTTCAGCTGCATCACAACGGAGCCCTCCAACACGTAAACAAAGGCATGTGCATTGTGTCGGTGGATCGCGCTCGACCCGCCGGGCGCATGCTCAACTGTGATCATCAGAGCTTCCCTGCCGGGACTCTCCGGCAGCTCTTTAGACATGAGCGATGTGACCTTGGGCTCCTGAGCCATCGCCGTCACGGTCATGACGCACAGCAGAATCAATGCAACGAGTTTGATCGTCATAATCGCCTCTTTCGTTCGCCGTCCGGGTCCTAAGCGTACCTCCTATGCGGGATTAGGCTGCTGCCTGTGAGCGGCGGAGCCACTCGTCGAAACCGATGCGGCCGAGACGCGCCTCACCCAGCGGCACCAACGAGTGCTGCTCGACCCGGCCGCCAAAGTATTTGGCCTCCGGGTCACTCACGACCTGACGCGGGTCGCCGACCGCCTTCAGATAACGGGCCACGATTTCGTTGAACGGCGCTCGCTCCGGTCCGGCGATTTCGACAATACCGTTTCGCGGCGTCGCGAGCGCCACATCGGCAACGTTGGCGGCAACGTCGTCAGCCGCGATGGGCTGGAAAAGGCCCGGTGAAATGCTGACTATGTTTCCATTCGCACTTGAAGCGGCGATGCCGCCGAGAAATTCCATGAACTGTGTCGAACGAATGATCGTGTAGGGCGTGCCGGAGGCCTTGATCAGTTTCTCTTGGGCGACTTTGCCGCGAAAATAGCCATTGTCGGACCGGTCAATTCCGACGATGGATAGCGCGACATGGTGCCGTATACTGCCCGCTGCCGCCTCCGCCGCGAGTAGGTTCCGGCCGGAGGTTTCGAAGAATTCCAGCACCGCCTTGTCTTCAAATGAAGGCGAATTGGCGAGGTCGATCACCACGTGCGTGCCGGCCATGGCCTGCTTGAGCCCCTCGCCGGTAATAGTGTTGATACCGCTTTGGGGCGAGGCCGCGACAGCCTCGTGGCCGCCCTGGCGCAGAATGGCGACGGTCTTCGAGCCGATCCGGCCGGTCCCACCGATGACGACGATCTTCATGGTTTACTCTCTCTTGTCGACGACTAGAGATGAGTTGTTAAAACGCCTGCGGTTATCTAGTTCGACCCTAACCCAACAAGCGGTCAGTACTCCCAGGGGCCCGGTACCCAACGAAAGACGTCGCCGTCGACCGCCACATGGCAGACGGACGGGAACGACAGGTGAGTGGCCACCAGCGACTCGCGGTTCGCCGCAAGCTCCCGCAAAAGACGAACCCGGACGCGCGCCGCCTCCTCGGGGTCGTGTTCGAAGCCATTATACCAGTCAGGGTGCTCGAACCCGACCTGGAACACGGCGTCGCCGGCGAACGTCAGCCGATCGCCGCCGGATGCCAGGCGGACCACGCTGTGCCCGGGGGTGTGGCCGCCGGTGCGTTGGACGACCACCCCCGGCGTCACCTCGTACTCGTTCTTGAACGTCCGCAGCCGGCTGTGGTATTCTTTCAAGAAATTCTTGCCCGTCC
>Ga0310917_10000237_pt1 | contig 23957 bp, 18 predicted proteins | sample GREbulkMGLF178_FD_203531 | JGI IMG/M metagenome (GOLD analysis project Ga0310917, IMG submission 203531) | Lab enrichment of tropical soil microbial communities from Luquillo Experimental Forest, Puerto Rico - GRE.bulkMG.LF178 | ecosystem: Environmental > Terrestrial > Soil > Tropical forest >... | reverse complement strand
TCGCGGGCTCGGACGCATACTTTTCAACGCCGTTCGTCAGCCTCGGCCTGATCCCGGAAGCGGCCTCGAGCCTGCTGGCGCCGCGCCTAATGGGCCAGCGCCGCGCGTTCGAGTTTCTAGTCATGGGGCACCCGCTTAACGCGACGCACGCCAAGGAGTTCGGCATCGCTAACATCGTAGTCGCGCCTGAGGACGTCGATGCCGAAGGCTTGAAGGCGGCGCGTGAGATCGCAGCGCTGCCGGCCGGCGCGGTCGCACTTTCGCGCGCTCTGATGCGCGGAGCGACCGATGAGTTGCTGGCGCGCATCGATCAGGAAGCCAAAATCTTCAGCGAACGCCTAAATTCGCCGGAGGCGAAGGCGGCCTTCGAAGCATTCTTTGCACGCAAGCGGTGACGTCGATGTCGCTCAAAGGCAAGACCCTCCTCATCACCGGCGCTTCGCGGGGCATCGGGCTCGCGATCGCGCTGCGCGCCGCCCGCGACGGCGCCAATATCGCGATCGCGGCCAAGACCGAGCCGACAGCCCGAGCACACGTCTGTCGGTGAGCGCCTGGTTGTCGAACCTCCATGCGGGAATTAGGTATTGCATCGACTTGGCGTCGTCGCGTGCACTCAGCGCTTGGTCCTTGTAGAGCCGTGCGTTGCCTCGATTTGCGCCATGTCGATCTCGACACCGAGACCCGGCCGGTCAGGAACGGCAATTGCACCGCCGACGATCTTCAAGGGCTCCTTGGTCAAGCGCTGACCGTCCTGTCGTGAGGTCGAACGCGGGCACGCAGCCATACCATTGCCGAAGTGACCCTTGTGGGAGTTTATCAGCGATGACGGGTCTGCAGTTCTGCACGCTCGCGTTTACGAGGCTACACGGCGAGTGGGGCCGTTTCTTACCGTTATCGGCTCCAACGGAACGGGCGAGGGAACACCACGCCCGGCGGGTGACTTGAAGCAGCATAAACTTACAATGGCAGGGTGGAGTGGTGAAGAATCTGTTCGCGTCTTTGACCGTCGTGCGTCATGCGTGCGTCCTCCGCAGGTGATTCATGCCAACCGCCGACTCGTCATCCGCTTCCAAAGAGGCTGTCACGGCCGCGCTCCTGGTGATCGGTGGCAAGATCTGTCTGGCCGCACCAAGGACCAGAGCATCGGCTATATATCGCGGAATATCTGACGGCTGTCGGCATCGATCTCAAGGAAGTGCGGGTCGCCGGCGATGAGGAGAAAGCGATCATCGATGCACTCAATGCGCTCCGGCATCGCTGCACCTATGTCTTCACCACCGGCGGGATCGGGCCGACCCATGGTGACATCAGCACAATCTCAGAATTGCCGATCAGTTCGAACTACGGGACCAGAGGGTGAGTGGACCCCCATTGCTCACCATGGCATCCTCAGCGCCAATACTGGCAGAAGAGATGTGGGTTGCATGGCAAAATTTCGTAGCATCTTGCAGACGGTGGGCAACACGCCTGTCGTCAGAATCAACAATTTGGCGCCGCGCGGCGTAAACTTGTACGTCAAGATCGAGGCCTTCAATCCCTTAGGCTCCGTTAAGGATCGCTTGGCGCTGGGTGTGATCGAGGCTGCGGAGCAGTCGGGGCAACTTAAGCCGGGACAAACCGTCATCGAGGCGACCAGTGGCAACACCGGTATCGGGCTCGCCATGGTGTGCGCGCAGAAAGGCTATCCGCTGGTGGTCACTATGGCGGAGCAGTTCAGCGTCGAGCGGCGCAAGCTTATGCGTTTCCTCGGGGCTAAGGTCGTGCTCACGCCGGCAGCAGGGCGCGCGTGGGCTATGGTGACCAAGGCCGTCGAGCTCGCCAGCACCCATGGTTGGTTCCTGACCCGACAGTTTGAGAACGAGGCGAATGCCGATTTCCATTCCCGGACTACCGCCCGCGAGATCATAGCGGATTTCAAGGGTGAAAAGCTTGACTACTGGGTGACGGGATACGGCACTGGCGGAACGCTGAAGGGCGTGTCACGGGTGCTTGCGAAAGAGATGCCCGACACAAAGATCATCGTCTGCGAGCCCGAAGACGCGCAGCTTCTAGCCAGCGGAGTTGAGCAGGCACGGAATGCCGATGGGTCTCCTGCCTCGCCTCATCCAGCCTTCAAACCGCATCCCATGCAAGGCTGGACACCTGATTTCATTCCGAAGCTGACCGCCGATGCCGTAAAAATGGGAGTTATTGACCGCGTTCTCGCCATAAAGGGCTCCGATGCCATCCTCTACGCTGGAGAGCTGGCGCGCAGGGAAGGCATCTTCGTGGGTATCACCGCTGGAGCAACCTTCGCCGGCGCCTTGCACATGTGCGGTGAGGCGCCAGAGAATGGGAACATCCTTTGCATGCTGCCCGATACCGGTGAGCGCTATCTGAGTACACCACTGTTCGCCAGCGTACCGGCCGATATGACTCAAGAAGAGCTGGAAATCTCTCGATCAACGCCAAGCGCGCAGTTGCCCTCGTGATAGCCTAATCTGGAGTGCGGCACCCGTCGGGTTACTTTGTCGTGCGACCTCGGAGGGGCGAGGCTTTATCGATGGGTTTGGTTTTGCTTGCGGCTCGCCGCCCGCCTTACGTGCCTCCGCCGCAGGCATCGACGCCGACAGGGCCAATGCGGCGCCTATCACGATCATCATCATTGTCTTGACTCTGCCGCATGCTCCGCAAACTTACCGGTTCCCAACCCTACCGGGCATGTACAGCATCTGGAACCGAAGGAATTGCCGAAAACTGCATTCCCACGCTGGCTTTAGCGAAGCACATGGGCGGCGACCTTCATGATGCGGCCGACCACAACACGGTCGGCCAGCACATCGTAGTCGTCGTCGCTCCACTCGCCGGACAGCCGGCTCGCTAAGGCGCGCTTGAGGGAGAGATGGCCGTCATTGTGCGGAACCTTTTGCCAGCCGTTCTTCGGCGCAGGGGGCGCCCGCCCTCGACCGCTCGGACGAGCGGCACAGGGGATTTGATGTAGGTCATAGTTCTGACGAGAGCCACGGAACACATTGTCGTTGAACCGCAATTATCGACTCTTGTTCGTCGCCGGAGCGAGCAAAGATGGCAACCAATCTACGCATCAATGGTGAGCGTCTATGCTGGCGTCTTGACCGTCTGGCTCAGATCGGCCGGATCGCCGGTGATGGGGTGTGTCGGCTCGCGTTGAGCAACGAGGACAAGCAAGGCCGTGATCTGGTCGTCGGGTGGATGCGCGAACTGGGCTTGTCGGTGCGTGTCGATAAAATCGGCAATGTTATCGGGACGCGACCCGGACTCGAGGATGGACCTCCGGTCATGACCGGTAGTCATATCGACTCAGTGCGCACTGGGGGTCGGTATGATGGTGTCCTTGGCGTGCTCGCGGGCCTGGAGGTGATCGCGACCTTAAATGACGCCGAATTCCACTCCCGGCGCCCGATCGCCGTGGCCTTCTTTACCAACGAGGAGGGCTCGCGCTTCCAACCCGACATGTTCGGCAGCCTGGTCTACACAGGCGGTCTGAAATTGGATCAGGCGGTCGCGACGAGAGGCATCGACGGCGTATCCGTAGGTGAGGAGCTTGATCGTATTGGCTATTCCGGGCCCGAGCCAGTCGGTCGGCCGCAGGCGCATGCCTATGTCGAGCTGCATGTGGAACAAGGCCCGGTGTTGGAGGCGGAAAACTTCCGGATCGGCGCCGTCGTGGGCGTGCAGGGCATTTCGTGGACGGAATTCACGCTGTCCGGGCAATCGAATCACGCCGGCACCACACCCATGCGCATGCGGCGGGACGCCGGCTACGTCGCCGCCCAAATTGCCGTGTTTGCCCGCAGCTTGGCCAAGGAGATTGGCGGGAATCAGGTCGCAACCGTGGGGCTTATGACGTTGTCGCCCAACCTGGTCAATGTGATTGCTAACGAGGTTGTGATGACGGTCGATTTGCGCAACACCGATGACGAGCAGCTACGGGAAGCCGAACGGCGATTGTTCGCTTTCGCCGACAAGGCTGCCGCCGCCGAGAAGGTCGGCATCGCGCGGCGCTCGCTGGCCCGCTTCGCGCCGGTCGCATTCGCGCCGCATCTGGTGGAGCGTGTCGAGGCGATTGCTGCTGCGTTCGGCTTCCCCGTCAGGCGTCTGCCGAGTGGCGCAGGACATGATGCGCAAATCATGGCCGCGGTCTGTCCCTCCTGTATGATCTTCGTCCCGAGCGTGGGCGGCATCAGCCACAATGTCGAGGAATATACCGCCCCGGCCGATCTCGTCGCCGGGGCGGACGTGCTGCTTCGGCTCGTCCTCGAATTGGCCGAGTAATGCGTCAATACATTCGCAATGCGACGATCGTGAACGGCGACGGCTACACTCCGCCGTTTCTCGGTGACGTTCTGATTGAGAATGATCGCATCGTCAGACTCGGCGACGTCCCTCCTTCCGATGTCAACGCCGCCGACCGCAAACTGGACGCCACCGGCAGAATCCTGGCGCCTGGCTTCGTCGATACTCACAATCACGGCGCGTTGGGCGGCACGATCATCGGGGCTAGCGGAATTCCACGAAGCTGCGAGCTGGCCATACTTGCAGGCGTAACGAAGCGCATCTGTGGCGTAGATGGATTATCGCCGGCGCCGGTTGTCGAGAGTGATCGATCCCAATATGCGGCCCAATTAAAGCCTCTGGATGGCGCAATCGACGGCGAGTGGAGCTGGAGCACGGTAGCCGAATTCTTGGCGTGGCATCGGGGCCGTTCGGTCACCGACATGGGCATGTATCTAGGACATTGCGCCGTGCGTCGGGTGGTCATGGAAAATTTGGCCCGTGTTGCGACCGATGCGGAGATTGCCGCGATGCAGGAGGTCGTGCGGCGCGAAGCTGAACTGACGCTCGGGCTTTCCACCGGCCTGGTCTACAATCCTGCTGTCTATTGCGACCAACGCGAAATCACGGCGCTGGTCCGCGCCTTTAATGGCGTCAAGCCAGGTGCGCTGTTTCCGCATCTGCGTTCCGAGAGCGACAACATCGTTGCCAGCCTCAAAGAAGTGCTGGAGGCGGCGATCGATGGCGGTGGAGGTTATTGCAACGAGCACTCGAAGATCGCTGGCGAGCGTAATTATGGGAAATTCGGGCAACTGGAGAGCATGCTTGACGATGCCAGATCGCTGATTCCCACCATGGAGAACATGTATCCCTACGCCGCCGGATCGACTACCGGCGATGCGATTTTTCCGCCGGAGGCGCGCGCCGGCTCGCGCGCCACGTTCTTGGCGCGGCTGCGCGAGCCGACTGTCCGGCGCGCGATGGCGGACAAGATGCGGCACGACACCACATCCTGGGATAACTTGGTCAGCTTCTGCGGCGGGTTGCAGGGTATACAGATCGCCGGGGTCAAACCGAACGTCGGAGCGCGCTATCTGGGCAAGCGCCTCTCGGACGTCGCGTTTGAGGCCGGTGCTCCCGATTCCGACAGCGATGCGGCCTACGATGCCGTTTTCGACTTCTTTGCGGACAATGATGGCGACATCGCCATCATCACGCATTATGGCAACGAGGCAACCGTCGAGCGCTTCTTTCGTCGGCCGAACATGGCGATCTGTACCGACGGACTCATGCCCGGTCCGGGGCAAAAACTGCATCCGCGCTCGCTCGGCGCTTTTCCAAAAGCCTTACGCATGGGGCGGGATATGGGAATCCCATTAACGCAGATGATTTGGCGGCTTTCGACCCTCCCCTGCCGCTTCTTAAACTTGCCTGATCCCACGCTGAAAATTGGATCCGACGCCTCTCTCGTCCTATTTGATCCGAACACCGTCCGTGAGCGCAATGACTATTTGGATCCCTTGGTATCCCCCGACGGCATTGACTTCGTTTGGGTACACGGGAAACTCGTATTGGAGCTTGGTAAGTTGCTCGCGCCGCAGCGATTTCCGGGCCGCATTCTCACCAGTCAACTAAAGGCCGCGTGAAGACGTCAGACGCTGTTCTCGTAAACCGCCCCGAACGGCGGTCGCGGAAGAGACCAGGACAAGTCCTTTGGCCGCGATCCCAACAATCTATCCGTCGCGGCACAAGAGCTCGGCGCAGCAGCGCGTCCTTGTACGTTACGATCGTGCTGCCTGGATAAGGTTGGTCCTCATGGAGTTGCCCGCCTCCAGGGAGGTGCCGGCTCAAAGTTTACGGCCGGAGGAAGTAGGCTCAAGGTAACGACAGCCATGAGCCCCATAAGAGCTTCCTTTCTGTTCAATTTGCACAAACATTCAGCACGCAATTTTGATTCAGCGCAAAGATGTAATTCTTCTCCCTAATATCCTTACGCTGGAGATATGAGTCATTCGGGTTTGGCCGGGCGATATCAGGAGCTTGAACATGGAATCGAATCAAAAGCCTACGGTTGCGCCCGTGGACGAAATTTTGCCGTTGCCGAAACTTGCCGCCCTCGGCTTTCAACACGTGCTGGTGATGTACGCCGGTGCTGTGGCGGTGCCGCTGATCATCGGACGTGCGCTGAAGCTCTCGCCTGAGCAGGTTGCACTGTTGATCAATGCCGACCTTTTCGCTTGCGGCATCGTGACCTTGATCCAGTCTTTCGGAGCCGGAGCTTGGTTCGGCATTCGCCTTCCGGTGATGATGGGCGTGACGTTCGCAGCGGTCGGTCCGATGCTGGCGATGGCCAACGATCCGAGCCTCGGGATTCTCGGAATCTTTGGCGCCGTCATAGCAGCCGGCGTGTTTACCATCATTGTTGCGCCTGCGATCAGCTATTTCCTGCCATTCTTTCCTCCGGTCGTAACCGGCTCGATCATTCTCATGATCGGGATTTCCCTGATGCGCATCGGTGTGAACTGGGCCGCCGGCGCGTCGGTGCCGACCGCGCCGAACTACGGCGATCCGTTCAATCTTGGCATGGCCGCGTTCGTGCTTGTGTGCATCCTTTTATGCACACGCTACGCGACCGGCTTCGTCCGCAACATTGCGGTGCTCATCGGTCTGATTGGGGGTTGCATCGTCGCCTATCTGTTGGGCAAGATGAACTTCGGCAAGGTAATCGATGCGCCGTGGTTCTCACTCATCTACCCGCTGCAGTTCGGCATGCCGAAATTCGAAATCGTGTCGATCATCACCATGTGCATCGTGATGATCGTGGTCATGATCGAATCGGCGGGCATGTTCCTGGCGCTTAGCGACATGACCGGCAAAAGACTTGAAGCCATCGATATGACGCGCGGGTTGCGGACCGATGGGCTCGGAACATTGATCGGCGGTCTGTTCAACACGTTTCCTTACACGTCGTTCTCCCAGAACGTCGGTCTCGTCGGCGTCACCGGAATCAAAAGCCGATTCGTATGCGTGACCGGCGGAATCATCCTGCTGGCCATGGGCCTCGTACCGAAACTTGGTGCGCTGGTGGAAGCGGTGCCGCTCTTCGTGCTCGGCGGCGCGGGAATCGTCATGTTCGGCATGGTGGCGGCGACCGGAATCCGCATTCTTTCGGGAGTGGATTACCAGACGACCCGGAACAATCTCTATGTCGTGGCGATCTCCCTCGGGTTCGGGATGATCCCGCTCGTGGCGCCGACATTTTTCGCCAAGTTACCGGCGCAGCTCGGGCCGATCTTGAACTCGGGCATTCTGCTCACCGCCATCGCCGCGGTGCTACTGAATTTCTATTTCAACGGAGTGAGTGACCGCACGACGGCCGTAAGTGCGGCGCAGAGTGCGGCCACGTTGAGTGAAGCATGACCCGGGATCTGTCTCGGGTGAGCCCTCGGAGCTAAGCCTGTTGGCTTCGATGCTGAAGCGATGATGAATCTTTCCGGTGAAGGGGAAGATGCGCCGCCCAAGGCGAGCTCAAGGGGCGTTCAGGACAAGCGGAATGAGACTCATGCCGGAGGTCCAAGTCACTTTTGTTGAGGAGCCCGCGCCGAAAGGTCTGTACGTAGCCAAGGATGTGGGTGAAATCGGCGTCGTTCCTAAGGCAGGAGCGGTGGGCGCGGCATTGCGGGCTTTTGACGGCAAACGACGAACGACGCTGCGGAGGAAAGGTTCCTCAGCCGCACGCACCGTAAATGTGGGCCGCATCGCTGATGCCCGATCGTGAGCAATGGCATTGAACAAGGCGATCTTAATCGGCCCGGACAGGAACGGGCGCTGTGTGGCGGTGGAGAATGGGCTTGTAGCGGCACTGCCTCCGAAAAACGCCCGCGTGCTGTCGTGTGCCGGTGGCGAAATCAGGGCCGGCGCGGTCTGCGCCCATACCCACCTCTACAGCGGTCTCAGTCGGTATGGCATGCCGGCCGCATCACCGCCGCCGGGGAATTTTCTGCAACTGCTCGAGCGGGTGTGGTGGCGGTTGGACCGTGCGCTTGATGAAACCACATTGCGAGCTGCGGCGATGGATTACGTCGCGCGCGCCCTGCTCGCTGGCACCACCGCGTTGGTTGATCACCACGAGTCACCGAACCTAATCGAAGGCTCGCTGGCCATTCTGGCTGAAGTCTGTGAGCAGCTCGGCATGCGGGCGCTGCTATGCTACGGCGCCACCGAGCGCAACGCCGGCCGCGATGAAGCAAGGCGGGGCTTGGCGGAATGCCGCCGCGCCCCTGCTTCGCCGCTCGTTCGCGGATTGGTTGGATTGCACGCGAGTTTTACCGTTTCGAACGACACTGTGCGCGCTTGCGGAGAGCTTGCGCGCGAACTCGGCACGGTACTGCACGTGCATGTCGCCGAAGACAGCGCCGACGTGGAGGACGCGCGGTCCCGCGGGTTCGCTGGTCCCCTGGAGCGCCTTTCCAAACTCGGAGCGCTCGTGCCCGGTTCGATTCTGGCACACGGCGTCCACTTGAATCGCGAGCAGGCGGAAATGGCGGGCTCGCTTTCGTGCTGGCTGGTGCAGAATCCTCGCTCAAACGAAGCCAACCGCGTCGGTTATGCAAGCTGCCTGCAGTACGCAAGCAAGGTGGCGTTGGGCAGCGACGGCTGGAACGGCGACATGGCGGAGGAACAGGATGCGCTGTTTCGACTCGCCGAACTGCACGGCGATCGCCGCGCGGATGGCCGCTTGGCGGCCGGTCATGCTCTCATCGCTGAACGATTTGGAAGCGAGCCGGAACCGCTGTCGCAGGGGTCCCTTGGCGATGTCGTGGTATGGGAAAACGGACGCGTCCGTCACAGCGTAGTCGGAGGACGGGTCGTGGTGGAGGACGGTGAGCTGACCGGGAGCGCCATCGACGAAATATCGGCCGTTGCGCAAAGTTCCGCAGTACGTCTGTGGGATCGCATGCGGATGATGTGACGAGGCGAAGGAGAGAGCCGCATGGCCAGCCACGGTGCTTGAGTTGCGAAAGCTGGGTGTTTGAGCATGCGCTTTCGTTGTCATGGCTGTAGTGCGGTGATCGATGCGGTTCACGCGCTGCCGTTCCGATGTCCCGGTCATTTGCCGGGAGATGACATCGATCACGTGCTGGCGCCGGACGCGATCGATGGGGTGTTTCCCGCCGGCACGGAGCACAATCCCTTCTTACGATATCGTACACTGCTCTCTCCCTACCGCCTCGCGTGCGCCGCTGGTCTTAGCGATGCCGGTTGGACGGATATCGTCGAAACGCTCGATGCAGCCGTGCTCGGGATAGCCGGGGGTGGTTTTCGCATCACCCCGATGACCGAACAGAGCCGCTTGGCAGCAGCGTTGGGATTTAGGGACGGGCTGTGGGTCAAGGACGAGACCGGCGACGTCGCAGGTTCGCACAAGGCTCGGCATCTTATGGGCGTCATGCTTCACCTGCGTGTGCTCGAATTGGCGAAATTGCCAGCTGGCAAAGATCTGCGCGCGCGCCGCTTGGCCATCGCGTCGTGCGGCAATGCGGCACTCGCCGCCGCTGTGATAGCACGTGCAGCCGATTGGCCGCTCGATGTGTTCATTCCGCCGGGTGCTGACTCAGCAGTGAAACAGAAGCTGATAGAGCTTGGCGCCAACATCACGACGTGCCAGCGAGGTCATGGCGGGGCAGGCGATCCCTGCTTCCTGCACTTTCGCGAAGCCGTAGCCGCCGGAGCGATTCCGTTCAGCGTGCAAGGAACCGAAAACGGTCTCGCGGTGGAAGGCGGCCGTACACTCGCCTTCGAAATGATCGAGCAATTTCGCGGAGCAGGCATCGGTCCTGATCAGTTGTTCGTGCAAGTGGGGGGCGGCGCATTGGCGAGCGCGCTGGCGCAAGGCTTTGCGCTCGGGCTTCGATTTGGAATGCTGGCGAAGCTTCCCAGGTTGATAGCCGTGCAAACGCATGCCTGCGCGCCGCTTGCGCGTGCATGGAGAAAAGTCGATGGCCTCGATCTTGCGAGCGTGGCGCGTCATCGTTCGCATTTCATGTGGCCATGGGAGGGCACGACCGTGAGCCTGGCCAGCGGCATCGTTGATGATGAAACCTATGACTGGTGGGCGGTGGTAGAAGGGATGCGGGGGAGCGGCGGGCGGCCCGTGCTCGTGGATGAGACGATGATCGCCCGTGCACATGAGATTTGTCGCCTACACACTGGGATTTCTGCCTCGCCGACCGGTACGGCCGGGCTTGCCGGCGCCATGGCTCTGCCGGCCGAAAAGGGGCGCACAGCGGTCATTTTGTCAGGAGTTGAGCGATGATCAGACGTATAGTGGGACGGCATGACAAACTATGCTGAACCCCATGATATGACCGCGTTTTATGGCAAGCGTTCCGCATGTGGCGGGCGCAATCAGACAAGGTCCTTTGGCTTCCGATGCTACACCTCGCGCGCGTATGTCAGAGACACGACCGCGGATACGCAGATCCGCGGCAGGACGGGTACCGCATTGCGGAGGCTCATTCGTGAAGCGCGCGGGTCTTCAGGGTGTACGAACTGAGCACCTTCATGTAGTTTCCGCGTTCATACGCGGTTGCATTGGGAACAGCGTCATAGCTCATGCTCCCGCACATCTCGGCAATCGAAACGTATTCATGCGCGTCGAGCCACCTTGCGAGATCAGAGAGCACCTGACTGGCGTGGCGAATACCGTTCTTGAGGAGGGCAGACGCCATGAATGCCACCCGTGCCCCGGCCATGACACATTTGACTACGTCCTCCGCGCTGTGCACGCCTCCGGTAATTCCGAGATCAGCGCGAACGTGGCCATAGAGGATCGCCGTCCAGTGCAAACGTACCAGCAATTCTTCGGAACGGCTCAATGACAGCGTGGGAACTACTTCCAGATCATCGATGTTGAAGTCCGGCTGATAGAAGCGGTTGAACAGCACCAAGGCGTTGGCACCCGCTTGATCCAGCCGCAGCCCCATGTTGGCGGGCGCGCTAAAAAACGGCGAAAGCTTAACCGCCATGGGGATGCGCAAGCTGCGCCGAATTTCGGTGACGAGCTCGCGCTGATCCCTTTCCACGTCCTCTCCGGGTTGCAGCGGATCGGTCGCGATCGCATAAATGTTCAGTTCGACGGCATCCGCGCCGGCCTCTTCCATAAGCCGGGCATATTGGGTCCAGCCGCCCGGAGTGACGCCGTTGAGGCTGGCTATTACCGGAATATCAACGCGCTCCTTGGCGCGACGGATCAGTTCGAGGTACCGGTCGGGCCCGAGATTGTAGGTCTGCATATCGGGAAAGAAGCTGAGCGCTTCGGCGAAGCTCTCTGAGCCTCGCGCCAAATCATGATCGACGCTTCGGCTCTCGAGCTCAAGTTGCTCTTCAAACAGCGACGGCAGCACCACGGCGGCAATACCGTGGTCCTCAAGCCTCACGATATTCTCCACGGAATCAGCGAGCGGCGACGATGAAGCAACGAGCGGCGACCGCAAGGTGAGGCCGAGATACCTTGTCGTCAGATCGGTCATAAGCTCCTGCTTTCCGTCGCCGGCAGTGCGCTGACCTGGGATTCGCTGGGCGCATTGTCAGCTGGCGCGACATGGCCCGCCATCGCCGCGCGATTCGCATAAATGCGCCATTGGCGCTCAACGTCTTGCTGTGCCCTCACCAACAGCGCGCTCGCGGCCTCCGGATTGCTCCGCGCCAGCATGGTATACCGTGCCTCCTGATACGCGTAGTCCCTGAAAGCTATGCTTGGCGGCATGGAATCGAGCTGGAACGGGTTTTTGCCATCCTGCTGCAGACGGGGGTCGTAGCGCATGAGCGGCCAGTACCCCGACAACACGGCTGACCTCTGCTGAGCAAGACCGAACGACATGTCGTACCCGTGTGCAATGCAATGGCTATAGGCGATTATGATCGATGGACCATCATATGATTCGGCCTCCAGGAATGTCCTTACGGCATGGATGTCGTTACCGCCCATTGCGACCCGTGCCACATATACCGAGCCGTAATTGACCGCCTCCATGGCGAGATCTTTCTTCGCGGTATGTTTGCCGCCGGTGGAGAACTTCGCGATGGCGCCGCGGGGCGTTGCCTTAGACATCTGGCCCCCGGTGTTGGAATAGACCTCCGTATCGAGCACCAGCACATTGACGTTGCGACCCGACTCGAGAACGTGATCGAGACCGCCAGCGCCGATATCGTAAGCCCAGCCGTCACCCCCAACTAGCCACACGCTGCGACGCACCAATGCGTCGGCAACGACCCGTAGCGCCGCAGCGTCGGAGGAACCCATGGTCACAAGCTTCCGCTTCAACTCCGCCACCCGCCGTCGTTGCTCGTCGATTCCGGCCTCTGTCGACTGATCAGCCTGCAGAATCCCGGTAGCAAGCGCATCACCCAGGTCAGCACTTAGGCGCGCGACCATTTCACGGGCGAACTCCGTCTGCTTGTCGACTGCGAGCCTCATGCCCAGCCCGAATTCCGCATTGTCTTCAAACAGGGAGTTCGACCATGCGGGACCGCGACCCTGCGCATTCGCCGTATAAGGCGTAGTCGGAAGATTACCCCCGTAGATCGAGGAGCAGCCGGTCGCATTCGCGATCAACAAACGGTCGCCGAACAGCTGCGTCAGCAGCTTGATGTACGGAGTCTCCCCGCAACCAGCGCACGCTCCAGAGAACTCAAACAACGGTTCCAGCACCTGTACGTTCTTCACGGTGTCGTGCGACAAGCGGCCGCGGTCGAGTTCCGGTAACGACAAGAAGAATTCCCAATTGGTGCTCTCCGTATCGCAGAGTGGCGCCTGCGGCTCCATATTGATCGCCTTGTGCTTTGCCTCACTCTTGCTCCTCACGGGACAAGCTTCCACACACAGGTTGCAGCCTGTACAATCTTGTGGCGATACCTGCAGCGTGTAACGCATGGACTCGAACTCGCGCCACTTTGGCTTGGCTGCTTTAAAGCTCGATGGCGCACGGGCGATGTGCGAAGCATCATAGATCTTGGCACGAATCACCGAGTGCGGACACACCAGTACGCACTTTCCGCACTGGATGCACAGGTCCAGATCCCACACCGGAATCTGTTGTGCGATGTTCCGCTTCTCCCACTTTGCCGTGCCAGTCGGGAACGTCCCGTCAACTGGCATTGCGCTTACAGGCAGTGTGTCGCCCCTTCCGGCGATTGCTTTTCCGAGAACGTTTTTCACGAACTCGGGGGCCGCCGGCGCCACTGGAATCGGCATATCGAACGAACCGCTTGGTTGATGAGGCAATGGCAATGGCACCTCGTGCAAGCGCGTCAGCGTTCGGTCGACGGCAGCAAAATTCTTCTGCACCGCGGCACTGCCGCGCTTCCCGTAGGTGTCTTCGATCGCCTCTTTGATCGCCGCGATCGCCTCATCGCGAGGAAGCACACCGCTAAGTGCAAAGAAGCAGGTCTGCATGATCGTGTTGATCCGCGTGCCGATCCCGCACTCCCGAGCGATTGCGAAGGCATCGATCACGTAGAACTTCAGCTTCTTGCGAAGGATCGTATCTTGCACGTGACCTGGAAGATGGTCCCAGATTTCATCGGCCCCGAACGGCGCGTTGAGCAGGAATGTGGCTCCGGGCTCCGCTGCGAGGAGAACATCGATTCGCTTGAGGAACTGGAACTGGTGGCAAGCAACAAAATTGGCTTTGCCGATCAGATATGTCGATTTTATGGGATGCAGTCCAAATCGCAGGTGCGATACTGTCACCGCTCCAGCCTTCTTCGAATCGTAGACGAAATAACCTTGCACGTAATTTCTTGTCTGTTTCCCGATGATCTTAATCGAATTTTTGTTTGCCCCGATGGTCCCGTCAGAACCCAGCCCGAAGAACACCGCCCGAACGGTCCGCGGATGCTCCGTCGAGAATTCTGTGTCGCAGTCGAGGCTGGTGTGCGTAATGTCGTCGAGAATGCCGACCGTGAAGTGGCGTTTCGGGTGTGCCTTTGCGAGTTCATCGAAAACCGCCTTCACCATCGCGGGTGTGAATTCCTTCGAAGCGAGCCCGTAGCGCCCGCCAATCACCCGCTGCATCGTCGCGCCAGCACCTGACCCATGGCGCTCCATAAGCGCGGTGATGACATCCTGGTACAGCGGTTCCCCGATGCTTCCCGGCTCCTTGGTGCGGTCCAGCACCGCGATCGATCTCACTGTAGCTGGAAGCGCCGCAAGAAAATTCTCAATCGCAAACGGCCGGAACAGCCGAACCTTCACAATGCCCACTCTTTCACCGCGCTCCTGCAGCGCGTCGACGACCTCTTCTGCGGCACCCGCCCCGGATCCCATCAGCACCAGGACCCGATCCGCATCCGGCGCGCCATAGTAGTCGAATAAGCGGTATGCGCGCCCGGTCCTGCGGGCGAGGCGGTCCATCACATCCTGGACGATCGTGGGACAGTCGCGGTAGTAGGGGTTGCTAGCCTCGCGTGCCTGGAAAAACATGTCGGGATTGTGTGCCGTCCCGCGCAGCACTGGCCGATCCGGCGACATAGCACGCTCGCGATGCTGCACCACGAACGCGTTGTCGATGATCGCCCGCAAATCATCATCGCTCAGTGACTCGATCGTGGCGATTTCATGCGACGTCCGAAAGCCGTCGAAGAAGTGCAGGAATGGCACGCGCGACTCCAACGTCGCCGCCTGCGCAACCAAAGCAAAATCACACGCCTCCTGTACTGAATTCGCGGCCAGCAGCGCAAAACCCGTGGTCCGAGCCGCCATGACATCGCTGTGGTCGCCAAAAATCGAAAGAGCGTGCGTCGCGATCGTGCGAGCTGCTACATGAATGACGGCCGCCGTCAGCTCGCCGGCAATCTTGTACATGTTCGGAATCATCAGCAGCAGGCCTTGCGATGCCGTGAACGTTGTAGCGAGCGCCCCGCCCTGCAGAGCGCCGTGCAATGCGCCCGCTGCGCCACCCTCGCTCTGCATTTCGATCACATCAGGAACGGTGCCCCAAATGTTGGTGGCCCCCCCAGCCTTCCACTGGTCCGCCAATTCACCCATGGTCGAAGACGGTGTAATCGGATAGATTGCGATCACTTCGTTGAGGCGATACGCCACGGAGGCGACGGCTTCATTGCCGTCCACAACGGCACGAGCCTGGGCCATCCCTCGCCTCCTTAGCGCTGCGTTATCAAGGCCTTGCCTGCAGAATAGGCAATAAGAGCAATCGCTAGGCATTTCCTCAGGATTGCATCTCTTGCCGAGTTAGTTCGCAGGTGACTGCAGATGTGCAAATATATTGCCAATTGTAGAAAGGATACAAAGGATATAAACACGCGAAAAGAGCTAAGCGTAACGACCAAGGCAAATGCGGTGCGCGCAATCTGAGGCCGTTCAATTGCGTGGACGGGATGCAGGATGCGGGCATTGGAGATGAGATCATGGCGTACCAGATCGTCGCCTCGTTGTGCACCAGCTGTGGCGCCTGCGAATTGGAATGTCCGAATTCGGCAATCAGCATCGGGCGCTTCACGTATGTGATCGATCCCAACAAATGCACCGAGTGCAAGGGATTCTACGACCAGCCGCATTGCGCCACGGTCTGCCCGGTGCCGAACACGTGTGTACCGGCCAGCCCCCAAGGCAACTGAACGCACGCAGTTGTATCGTTGATGTATCCCCACCGCTCGACTACCATTCGACGCCAGAAAAGCACGATCACTCGCGCTTGATCGTGCAAGATTTCTGCCAGCACGCTTGCGAGGCTAACGGAGCCGGTCACCAGTGCGTTGATGCCGGTGCACGGCCCAGCGTATGCGCCCGGATGACGGCGCCATCGTAAGCGACGGCGCGGCATCGCTGTCGTGCATTGATTTGTCACATCGTTCAGACTGGGGCCGAAGATGAGCACGGCACTCAATGCCACTGGTCTCGCTCGCCATCGGGAATGTGGCCGAGATTGATGGCGCGGGCGCTTGGCGAATCCTTCATCGGCAGGCGAGTACGCCGCACGGCGTCAAACGCTTCCAGCGCACCAGCCACAGCGCCTGCCGTCGGGACAAGGCCGATCTCTCCAACGCCCTTCGCGCCGAATGGGCCCTCCGGTTCAGTATCCTCGACCAGGATGACCTTAACCTCCGGCATGTGCTGGGCACGCAAGACACCGATATCACGAAGCTTGAAGGTCACGGGCATGCCATGCTTGCAAGGGAGTTCCTCGGTCAGCGCGTAGCCCAGCCCCATATGCACCGCTCCTTCGATCTGAGCCTCGCATTGTTGTGGGTTCAAGGCGCGGCCGACGTCGTGAGCGGCAACCACCCGTTCGACAGCACCGTTGCCACTGAGCACCACCACCTGGGTGGCCCAGCCAAAGGTTGTATGGGTCTTGATCTTGCCGTTCTTCATCTCGCCGGGAGCAGTGGTGTCGTCGATCCGGGTCTCGCCTGCGTAGATACGGCCAGCAAGGTCGGCGAGCGTCAGTCCACGGTTCAGGTCGGCCTTGAGTTTAATCGCTGCATCGACCACCGCCCGGCCGCCTAGGAGGCTCGCGCGTGAGCCCGTTGTCTGGCCGGCGCCCAATTCGAAACGGCTGCTTACCCGCGGACGGAATATCCCAGCGGGCAGGCCCGTCGCCTCGACGGCGCACTGAGTGAGGATCGTCAGCAGTCCCTGACCCATTTCGGTGAAGCCCGTGTAGAGTTCGACCGTGCCGCCGGGCTGCACCACCAGTCGGCATTTTCCGTACTCGACCGCACCATTGCCAAGTCCGCAATTCTTGACGCCGCAGGCGATGCCGACGGCACGCCCTTGCGCCCGGGCCGCGTCGTAGGCATCTTTCACCGCCAGCAGCGTTTTCTCGATGCCCACCGACTTCTCCAGAATCTGTCCCGTCGTGAAGGCATCACCGATGCGCAAGACATTGCGCCAGCGCATCTCCCAGCGATCGATACCAGCTTTCGCGGCAAGCAGATCGAGACAGCCCTCGATGGCGAAACTAGTTTGATTGACGCCGAAGCCGCGCATCGCGCCGCAGGGGGGGTTGTTGGTGTATGCGGCGACCGCCTCGATGGCGACCGCCGGCACCCGATAGGGACCGCAGGCATGGCCTGCGGCCCGTTCCAACACCTTGCTACCCACTGAGGCATACGCGCCGGAATCGCCTAGGATGTTCACCTTGGCGGCGGTCAGCAGGCCGTACGCATCACAGCCCACAGTATAGGTCATGGTCAACGGATGACGCTTGGGATGCATGCGGATGGATTCTTCGCGATTGAGCACAATCCGCACTGGCCGCCCCGTCATGCGCGCCAATAGTGCGGTTTGCGCTTGGATGGTCATGTCCTCTTTGCCGCCGAAACCGCCCCCATTAGGCATGAGCTCGACGAATAGGCGGTCCTCGGGTTCGCCGAGTACGGACGCGACCTGACGGCGATCCTCGAAGATTCCTTGGCCCTGGCTGTAGATGTGCAGGCCGCCACCGGGCAGGGGCACAGCCACGGCCGCCTCAGGCTCCAGGAAAAGATGCTCGATGCGTTGTGTGGCCCAGGTGCCGCTCACCACATGCGCCGAGGCGTCGAGAGCCGCCTCCACGTCACCCCGCGCGTAGCGCGTGACTGACAAGACATTCCCGTGTTTGGGGTTGACCTGAGGGGCCCCCAGCTTGATCGCTTCGGCGGGATCGAGCACCGGCGGCAGCGCTTCGTACTCCACCTCGACGAGGTTTGCGGCCTGCCGCGCAATGCGTGGGGTCTCGGCGGCCACAGCGGCCACCACGTCCCCAACATAACGGACCTCTTCGCCCTCGCCGACGAAGCACGGCCAATCCTTGTAGATCTGGCCGACCCAGCGATCGCCCGGCACATCCTTAGCAGTCGCTACTTTGATAACACCTTGAAGTGCCAGTGCCTTCGTGGTGTCGATCCGGATGACCCTGGCGCGCGCGTGCGGAGACAGCACGACGACGCCATGGAGCAGGCCGGCAACATCGATATCAGCGACGAAGGGCCGTGTGCCCAGGGCGAGTTCGCCGCCTTGATAGCGTCGCAGCGGTTGGCCTACGCCACCGCTGTCGACCGGTGCTGGCAAGGCACCGCCACGCTTGGCCGTTTGGATGAGCTCGAATGCATCGACGATCTTCACATACCCCGTGCAACGGCACAGATGTCCGTCCAGAGCTCTGGCCATCTCTGCGCGAGACAGCGCGCTTTGTTGATCCGTCAAATACTTGATGCGGAGCACGAATCCAGGCGTGCAGAAGCCACATTGCAGGCCGGCGGCCGCCTGAAAAGCATCTGCATATAGCCGGCGCTCGTTGTCAGAAACGCCTTCGAGCGTAAGAATGGATCGACCTTCAACCTGCGCAATCCGCACCGAACAAGTCACCTTGGGAAGTCCATCAATGAGTGCGAGACAGCAGCCGCACTCCTTCTGAGGTCCACAGGCTGCCTTGACGGATTTGATCTTGAAGATGTCCCGAAGCACGTCGACCAGCGGCTCATCAGGCCAAGCCTCGACCTCGCGGGGTGTCCCATTGAGATGAAATTTGACGACCTTCACGGCGTCCGTTCTATTTTTTCAAAAGGCTTAAGCGGGCGAGCCTACGGGGGAGCATGCGAGAATCGTGCCAATGTAGTTGACCGCCTTTGGCGCCGTCACGGCCCTAAGGATCTGGTCCATAATATGCAGCCACGTCAGGTCGACGGGGCCGTCGGCCGTGCCGCTGACGGTCGCGGCCGGCTCGCTCGGATCAAGACGCACGTCGAATCCCTCCCCACGGTATCGAACGAGCCCGTTCCCAATTTCCATCGTAACCACGCGCCCGCCGAAGCGGCCATGCATGGCGATGCCGTTCACGATCCTCTGCAACACGAACCCGTCCCGATGAGGAGAAGCTGCCCAGGCGTCGATGCTGCCGAAAAAGAGTGGTTTGACCAAGTAGGGACCACCATCCTCGGGGCACAGCACGTCGCAATGGCCGCACTCGTTGCAGACGTCGGCGAAGGTCCCGATCTGTCGCTGCTTAGTGAACCGCAGCGCTCCAACGGTCTCTGAGGTCCAGCCGTCCTCACTCCACGCCAGTCGCTGAATGGGCACCTCCCCTGTGGGGATGACAAAGGTGAAGTTCGCGTCATTCGGACAAATCGGGATGCATTTGTCGCAGGTCAGGCAGTCGAACAGGACCAACTTGCTGCCTATCTTGTTCGGTGGCGTAGAGTTCTCGGCAGCGCAGTAGCGGCGATCGGCAAGAACGCGCTCGCCGTAGACTTCTGTATTGAGCAGCCGCGCGACGGACACCCAGGTCGCGAATGCCTCGCCCGCCGTGGTTCGCAGGTCGCCGCCGACGACGAGAGCAGCGCGGCAGGCAGCACTCTTCTCATCCGACAGGGCGAGCCTCGCGAGCGCTGCCTCTGCCTGGCCGTAAGCCTTCAGCACGAAGGTGTCGATGTCGGCGGCGCCCACCTCGTCCATGCGCTTGATGAGATCGCCGAGATAATGCCATCCGCGCCGATAGCCGCCATGCTTGAGCAGATTGGTGCACACCGTGATCGGCTTCAGCCCAAGGGCTACGGTGTCGGCGAAATTGATCTCATCAATACCGGCCGAGAACGAGATTGGGAAGCGATCCCCGAACCTCTTTCGGAATCGGCGCACCAGCGCGATTGCAAGCGGATGGAGCGGTGGCCCGGAAAGGTACATCTCCTGTTGGCTCGCGGGAAAGAAGCTCTTGTGGTTGGCGACCACGAGCGTGTTGGAGAATTTGACGCCGAAGCCGCGCCCAAGTGCGCGCGCCTCTGGACTCAGACGCTCCACCAACTCGGTGACTTGCTGCCAATTGGCATCTTTGGCGAAAGCAGCATCCGGAACCTTGAGCTCGGTGTAGCCAATTCGCTCATGCAGAATGGACAAGAGCTCGTCACGCCCGAGCAAGGTCGGATTGAGCTTGACCATGACGTTGATACCGACCTCGGTGAGCAGAAACCTGGCGATGCTCTCGATTTCTTCGGGCGGACAGCCGTGAAAGGTCGACAATGTCAGAGTGTCGGAAATGCGCGAGGTAAACGGCAGGGCGCGCAGATGGCTGAAGGCCTCGGGGATCTGCGCGCGCAAGCGCTCGACCACTGGAGTGGCGTCCATCATAGTGGCCAGAAAATTCTGCACCTTGGCTGAGCGGATACCTGCCAGGTCGTAACCAACACTCATGTCGAATATCGTTTCGCCAAGGCCTGGGGCGAGCCCTGAGGCCTTCAGCATCTCGATCAGCATCGAGCCTTTGACGTACTCCTCCAGCGACTTATCGACGGTCAACTCCTGTGACCACTCGACATTGAAGCCGACCGTCGCGACATCGATACACGGACGGGGGATGGTCAAATCGTCTTTCACCTGAATAGTCTTCAACTCGATCACGCGGCCGCCTGCGAGCCAGGACAACACAATATTCTGCGCCATCTGCGTGTGGGGGCCGGCTGCCGGCCCAAACGGGGTCGATGCACGACGTCCGTGAATGGCGACGGAGAGATCGTGCCTGGGATTGCCCTGAACGAAGCGTTGAGACGGGAGATCGAAGGCCGAGCGCTTCCGTTCCAGCTCGCAAAAAAGGCGGCTGACCAGAACGCCAAATGGAATGGGTACCAACTGAACCAATATTCAACCTCATGCAGCCGGCGACACACCACACTCAAGCGTGTGCGCGCGGGCGACTCTATGGTGAACTCTACTATCCCACAGATGCGACCGCGCATTGACCCGGAGCAGCAGCGCCTTGGACATCAGCTCCGCCCGGCTCTCGGATAGTCCTCAATCCGCTGGCCATCGGGTATCGAAAGTCCAAAGCTCTGATCGTAGGTGACGGTTAGGACGCGACGTCATTGCGCTTGACGCGGCGCGCGGTAGTGAACTCGGTCCATGTGGTGTTGGCGACATGCACGCCAGGGAGCGGATCGCGGGGCACATATTTGCCAGCGCCCGCCCTGGCCCTTAGCTCGCCATCGAGCCAACTGATCTCCCCGCGCGACAACGTCGCGTGCGGCTGGCCTGTGCAGAAAAAACCTTCGAACACATTATAGTCGATCCGGCTCACCTGCTTTTTGGCGGAGATCGTCGTCGTCGCTCTGGGATCCCAAATGACTAGATCGGCATCCGAGCCCACGGCGACCGCGCCCTTTTTGGGAAAGATGTTGAGAATGCGCGCAGAATTGGCAGACGTGACGGCGACGAATTCCTCTTTCGTGAGCCGCCCGGAGTTAACGCCCGCCGTCCATAGCACCCGCATCCGGTCCTCGAGCCCACCGGTGCCATTCGGTATCTTAGTAAAATCGATGCGGCCGAGCCGCTTCTGTGCGGTTGTGAAGGTGCAATGATCGGTGGCCACGACCTGTAGGGACCCAGATTGGAGGCCAGCCCAAAGGCTCGCCTGATGATCCTTAGTCCGGAGCGGCGGCGACATCACGCGCTGCGCCGCATGATCCCAATCCTCATTGCGGTATTCGTCCTCGTCAAGCAGGAGATGCTGGATCAGGGCTTCACCAAAGACTCGTTTGCCGGCGGCGCGCGCCCGCGTAATTGCGTCATGCGCCTCACGGCAAGAGATGTGAACGACGTAAAGCGGGCAGCCCGCTACGTCGGCGATCATAATCGCGCGGTTTGCGGCCTCGCCTTCGACGCCAGGCGGACGCGAATAGGCGTGACCTTCGGGGCCGGTCACGCCGTCATCGAGATAATGCTGCTGAAGGCGCCAGACGACATCGCCGTTCTCGGCGTGGACTAGCGGTATTGCGCCGAGGCTGGCGCAGCGCACAAACGAGTTGTAGAGATCGTCGTCATTGACCATCAAGGCGCCTTTATACGCCATGTAATGTTTGAACGTGTTGATGCCGTAGGTTTTGACGCAGGTCTCCATCTCGTCAAAGACTTGCTTGTCCCACCAGGTGATTGCCATGTGGAAGCCGTAGTCGCACGCTGCGCCTTCGGCCTCGCGACGTCGGTCCTGATAGGCGGCGAGCAGTGTTTGGCCGGGGTTAGGGGTGCAGAAGTCGACAACCATCGTCGTGCCACCCGAGAGCGCGGCCTTGCAACCCCATTCAAAATTGTCAGCCGATACCGCACCTCCGATGGACCGCAATTCAAGATGCGTATGAGGATCAATACCACCTGGCATGACATAGCATCCGCCAGCATCAATCGTCTCCGTTCCGGGCGGCGCTTCGAGACTTGCGCCAACCGCAGTGATCAGGCCATCGCAAATAAGAACGTCGGCGCGCTGCGAATGGTCGTGGTTGACGATGGTGCCGCCGCGTATGAGACTTGTCATCTCTACTTTCAGGTCCTAGCCCGCATTCTCACACTACTGTTGCACAAAATAACACCGGTCGCACCGTGAATGTTGCTCAGAACGGGCCATGGAACGTGTTGACGCCGAAAGGCGTCTGTCGAGATTTGCTTTGGCAGGCCTCGTGGGGTCAGACGCCGGATGTTCAGAAAAATCCTGTACCGATCACGCTTTCAATGCGCTGCCATTGCCACTTCAGATCGCTAAGCATGATAAGGCCGAGCTGCATACCGGGCCCGTCAGTACCGTGACCCGAGGGGGATCGGTCAATTCGAACCGCACCGGACGCCTCGTCTTTTTCTGACGCATCGGCCACATTCTGGTCACGACAAGGCGGCCGAGTGCTTGATCAAGGATCGCGACGCGCTGCTCGCCTTCTACGATTTCCCGGCCGAGCAGTGGAAGCATCTGCGCACCACGAACGTCATCGAAAGTGCGTTCGCCACGGTGCGCCATCGCACCATGCGGTCCAAAGGATGTCTCTCAAACAAGACCGCGCTCGCCATGATCTTCAAGCTCGCCGAGGCTGCCGAAAGAAATTGGCGTCGCCTCAATGGCCACAACCAGTTGCCGAAAATCATCCTCGGTATAAAGTTCACCGATGGAATCGGAGTAGTCAGATCGCAAGCTCAAACCGCTGCCGCCTGATCCCTTCCGTCACCAAAATTCGGCAATAGCTCTGGAGAGAGCGGTTTCAACGTCATCGGCAGAACGGCTCACACCATCGCGCGAAGCCCCTCATCGCGCAAGCCGGAGCCGTCCGCCATGTCGACCCCGGAACCGTATTGGGGTGTTCTGCAGCTGCAGGCCAATCGCACAAAGCTGGCGCTGCATTGCCTCGAGCTCGCCGGCTATGCGGTCTATCACCCACGCATCCGCGAGCGCCGCGTCGTCCGCGGCCGCTGGACCAGCGTGTTGTGTCCGCTGTTCCCCGGCTACTGCTTCCTGCACATCCATCTGCAGTGGCACAGTGCGCGCTGGGCGCCGGGTGTTGTGCGCTTGGTGCTCAACGGAGGCGCTCCAGCGCGGCTGTCCGAGCCGGCGATTGCCGCTATTCGGCAGCGCGAACGCAACGGCCTGGTCGAACTTCCCCGGCGCCCACTGCAGCGTGGCGACAAGGTGAGGGTCCGGCGCGGTCCGTTCGAGGGGCATTCGGCATCTATGACGGCATGACCGGCCATGAGCGCGCCGCTGTGTGCTGCACGGCCAACTGGACACCAACAGGTCACAAATCTGACCGTCGCGTCATAAGACATTGATCTGAATATTAGTTTCCACCATCGCCGACGTAATACAAAAGCCCTTATAGGGGATGTGCTGGAACTGGGTGCCGGTATTAAGCGCCAT
>Ga0310917_10000236_pt1 | contig 23993 bp, 17 predicted proteins | sample GREbulkMGLF178_FD_203531 | JGI IMG/M metagenome (GOLD analysis project Ga0310917, IMG submission 203531) | Lab enrichment of tropical soil microbial communities from Luquillo Experimental Forest, Puerto Rico - GRE.bulkMG.LF178 | ecosystem: Environmental > Terrestrial > Soil > Tropical forest >... | reverse complement strand
TCGCGGGTGCGTTGCTGACGTTCCTGGGCCTGAACGCCACCTACTTCGGCACGCGCACGCGGGAGGCGGGCACCCACGCATAGTTCGGAGTCGTTAGGCCACAAGGCAATACGGCGCTAGCCGCAGACCGCGCCGATCGCGGCCGAGCTGACCAGCTTGACGTACTTGGCCAGTACGCCGGTTTTGTAGCGCGGCGGGGGAGGGGTGAAATCTATTCGCCGAGAATCGAATTCGGCGGGGTCGGCGAGCACGTCGAGAACGTGGCCGGCGACGTCGAGGCGGACCCGGTCGCCGTCGCGCAGCAATGCGATCGGCCCGCCGTCGACCGCCTCCGGCGCGATGTGTCCCACGCACAGGCCGGTCGTTCCGCCGGAGAACCGGCCATCGGTGAGCAGCAGAACGTCCTTGCCGAGGCCGGCGCCCTTGATCGCGCCGGTGATGGCCAGCATTTCGCGCATCCCGGGGCCGCCCTTGGGACCTTCGTAGCGGATCACAACCACGTCGCCCTTCGTGATGGTCCCGTCCTCCAGAGCGTCCAGAGCGGCTCGCTCGCCGTCGAAAACCCTTGCGGTGCCTTCGAACACGTCGGAGTCGAAACCCGCCGTCTTGACCACCGCGCCCTCGGGCGCCAGCGATCCGCGCAGGATGGTGATCCCGCCCGTCGGGTGGATCGGGTTGTCCAGCGCTCGCAGCACCTTGCCGTCCGGGTCGGGCGGGGCGATCGCGGCCAGATTCTCGGCCATGGTCTCGCCCGTCACCGTCAGGCAATCACCGTGCAGCAGGCCCGCATCCAGCAGTGCTTTCATCACCACCGGCACGCCGCCGATGTGGTCGACGTCGAACATCACGTGGCGGCCGAACGGCTTGACGTCGGCCAGGTGCGGCACCCGCGACCCGATCCGGCTGAAGTCCTCGAGTGAGAGTTTGACGTCGGCCTCGTGAGCGATGGCCAACAGGTGCAGCACCGCGTTGGTCGAGCCGCCGAACGCCATCACCACCGCGATGGCGTTTTCGAAGGCCTCTTTGGTGAGGATGTCGCGGGCGGTGATGCCGCGGCGCAGCAGTTCGATGACGGCCTGGCCGCTGCGCCGCGCGAACCCGTCGCGACGGCGGTCGGTTGCCGGCGGCGCCGCGCTGCCCGGCAACGACATACCCAGCGCCTCGGCGGCGCAGGCCATCGTGTTGGCGGTGTACATGCCGCCGCACGCCCCCTCGCCGGGGCAGATCGCCCGCTCGATGGCGTCGACATCCTCGCGCGGCATCAGCCCGCGGGCGCACGCGCCCACCGCTTCGAACGCGTCGATGATCGTGACTTCGCGCTCGGTGCCGTCGGACAGCTTGGCTCGCCCGGGCAATATCGAGCCTGCGTAGAGGAACACCGCCGCCAGGTCCAGCCGTGCGGCGGCCATCAGCATTCCGGGCAACGATTTGTCGCATCCCGCCAACAGCACCGAGCCGTCGAGCCGCTCGGCCTGCATCACGGTTTCGACGCTATCGGCGATCAGCTCCCGTGATGGCAGCGAGAAGTGCATCCCCTCGTGACCCATCGAGATGCCGTCGGAAACCGAGATCGTCCCGAACTCGAGCGGGTAGCCGCCGGCCGAGAAAACACCTTCCTTGACCGCCTTGGCGAGTCGGTCCAGCGAGAGGTTGCACGGCGTGATCTCGTTCCACGACGACGCGACCCCGATTTGTGGCTTGGCGAAGTCTTCGTCTTCCATGCCTACCGCGCGCAACATGCCACGGGCGGCAGCCCGCTCCAGGCCGTCGGTGACGTCACGACTACGCGGTTTGATGTCGGCGGCCGGCGCCGAATCGGGGGTTGTGGCCATCGTTCAAGTATGCCGGTCCGATCGCCGCAAAATGCGGGGCCTATACCCCTTCGGGGTATGGGGTAGACTTCCGCTACCGGAATCGCGGGGAGGTTTGCAGTGGACGTGACGACTGCACACGGATATTCGCAGCAGAAGGACAATTACGCCAAGCGGCTGCGCCGCATCGAGGGCCAGGTTCGCGGAATCGCCCGCATGATCGATGAAGACAAATATTGCATCGACGTCCTCACCCAGATCAGCGCGGCGAACAGCGCCTTGCGTTCTGTGGCGTTGAATTTGCTCGACGAGCACCTCAGCCACTGCGTCACCCGCGCCGTGGCCGAGGGCGGCAACGACGCCGACGAGAAGCTGGCCGAAGCCTCCGCCCATCGCCCGCCTGGTTCGTTCCTGACCCCGAGGGCGTGTTGAAACGCAAAATTTTGGTGAACCCGTTGCCGCAGTGCGTACGGTAGGGGCAGCGTAAACGGGGGAAGCAGCATTGCTCCGCCGATTGCGCGCCCTGAGCGACCACTGCCCATGACTGCCGAAACCGCCACCACTGCCGCGCGAACGTGGACGCCACGGATCGCAGCGCAGCTAACGGTGCTGGCGGCGGCGGCCTTCATCTATGTCACCGCCGAGATTCTGCCCGTGGGCGCGTTGCCGGCGATCGCACGAGACCTGCAGGTCAGCTTGCTCGCGGTGGGAACCCTGCTGACCTGGTATGCGCTGGTGGCGGCCCTGACGACCGTTCCCCTGGTGCGCTGGACCGCGCACTGGCCACGACGGCGCGCCTTGGTGTTCAGCCTGGTCTGCCTGACCGTCTCCCAGCTCATCTCGGCGCTGGCGCCCAGCTTCGCGGTGCTGGTCGTGGGGAGGGTGCTCTGCGCGGTCACCCACGGCCTGCTGTGGTCGGTGATCGCCCCGATCGCCACCCGGCTGGTGCCGCCAAGCCACGCCGGACGCGCCACGATGTCGATCTACGTCGGGACCAGCCTGGCCCTGGTCGTCGGCAGCCCCCTGACGGCCGCGATGAGCCTGATGTGGGGCTGGCGGCTGGCCGCGGTCTGCATCACCGTCGCCGCGGCAGTCGTCACCGTGGCCGCCCGGCTCTTGCTGCCCGAGTTGGTGCTCAGCGCCGAGCAGCTCGAATGCGTGGGCCGGCGGGCCCGTCACCACCGCAACCGCGCGCTGATCGTGGTCAGCCTGATCACCATGGTCGGCGTCACCGGCCATTGTGTGTCGTACACCTACATCGTGGTGATCATCCGCGAAGTCGTCGGCGTGCGCGGAACGAGCCTGGCGTGGGTGCTGGCCGCCTACGGCGCCGCCGGGGTGCTCGCGGTGGGCCTGGTGGCGCGGCCGCTGGACCGCCGGCCCCGGGGCGCCATCATCTTCTGTATGGCCGGGCTGACGGCCGCGTTCGTGGTGCTGACCGCTCTGGCCTTCGGCGGGCACCGCACCGCGACGACCCTGCTGGTCGGGATCGGCGCCATCGTGCTGTGGGGCGCCCTCGCCACGGCCGTCTCACCGATGCTGCAGTCCGCCGCGATGCGCAACGGGGCCGACGATCCCGACGGGGCCTCGGGCCTTTACGTGACGGCGTTCCAGGTGGGCATCATGGCGGGCTCGCTGGGAGGCGGGCTGTTGTATGAGCGCAGTGTGGCGCTGATGCTGACCGCCTCGGCGGCCCTGATGGGCGTCGCATTGGCCGGTATGGCGGCTAACCGGCACATGCTGGACGTTGCCGCAACAAGCTCACGCGATTCATAGTTCCGCAGCTCAGCACCATGAATTGCGTCGCTAGCCGGTCGCCGATTAGGTAGCGGGCCTGGGCGCTATGCCACACTATCTCGAAGATAGTGACTGGAGGGATGCATATGTCGGGCTGGACGAGGGCACGCCTCTTCGCCGCTTTGAAGGCAGCCGGAGTGGCTTCGGTAATGGGCTGGGTGCTGGTGCTGAGCGCGGGTCCCGCGCTGGCCGACCCGGACCCGGCACCCGGCGATCCAGGGGTTGTCGCGCCCCCCGGTGACGTGCCGGCACCGCCGCCATTGGCGGCGCCACCGCCACCGCCGCTCTTCCCGCCGCCGCCCGCCCCGGGGTCGCCGCCTGCCCCCGACCCGCTGGCGGTACCGGCTTACACGGGTCCCGCCGACGGGCAGAACCCGACGCCGTTCACCGGGACGGCGCCCTTCGGGCCGCCGACGTTCGTCCCGAAGAACGGCTCGACGGTGGGCGTGGCCCAGCCGATCATCATCAACTTCCCGGGTCGGGTCGACGACGCGGGTGCCGCCGAGGGCGCCGTCCACGTCTCGTCGGTCCCGGCGGTCCCGGGCAAGTTCTACTGGATGACCCCGACCCAGCTCCGTTGGCGCCCGTTGAGCTTCTGGCCCGCGCACACCGCGGTGACCGTCGATGCGGGCGGTACCGTGTCCAGCTTCCGAACCGGTGACACGCTGGTGGCCACGGCCGACGACGCCACGCATCAATTGACGGTCACCCGCAACGGCACCGTGGAGAAAACCATCCCGATGTCGATGGGCATGACGTCGGGTCATCACCAAACCCCCAATGGCACCTACTACGTGCAAGACAAGATGCCCTCGGTGGTGATGGACTCCTCGACCTATGGTGTCCCGGTCAACTCGACGTACGGCTACAAGGTGACGGTCGAGCTGGCCGTCCGGTTCGACAACGTCGGCGACTTCGTGCACAGCGCCCCGTGGTCGGTGGACGACCAGGGCAAGCGCGACGTCAGCCACGGCTGCATCAACATCAGCCCCAGCAACGCGAGGTGGTTCTTCGACAACTTCGGAGCCGGCGATCCCATCATCGTGAAGAACTCCAGCGGCGGCGCCTACCCCAAGAACGACGGCTCAAGCGACTGGATGAGCTAGCACCCGGCTCGCCGAGAAGACGCAGAATCGCCCATTTCACCAGGAAATAGGGCGATTCTGCGTCTTTTCGCGGTGGGCTTTCGTATGCCCGCCGATTATGTATAGCATCATACATATGCGTAACCCACGCGAGCGGATGGTCGTCTCCGCCGCGCTGTTGATCCGGGAGCGTGGCGCCCATGCCACCGCGATCTCGGACGTTCTCGAGCACAGCGGCGCACCGCGCGGCTCGGCCTATCACTACTTCCCGGGCGGGCGAACGCAACTGCTCTGCGAGGCGGTCGACTTCGCCGGCGAGCATGTCGGCGCCATCATCGCCGAGGCCGGAGGAGGCCTCGAACTGCTGGACACATTGATCGACAAGTACCGGCGTCAGCTACTCGACAGCGATTTCCGCGCGGGCTGCCCGATCGTCGCCGTTTCCGTCGAAGCCGGCGACGAGCAGGACCGCGAGCGGATGGTCCCGGTGATCGAGCGCGCGGCGGCCGTGTTCGAGCGCTGGAACGAGCTGATCGCGCAGCGCTTGGTCGCCGACGGCGTCCCGCACGACCAAGCGGGTGAGTGGGCGGTGTTCGCGACCTCGGCGATCGAGGGCGCAATCCTGTTGGCGCGGGTGCGCCGTGACCTGACGCCCTTGGATCTCGTTCACCGCCAGCTGCGTAACTCGCTGCTGGCCGCTATGCGGAGAAAGGAACTCCCCGATGCCCAGTGAATGGAAGCCCACCGCGTGCATCCTCTGCGAATGCAACTGCGGCATCGTCGTGCAGGTGGAAGATCGCCGATTGGCCCGCATCCGGGGCGACAAGGAGCATCCGGGATCGCAGGGATACACCTGCAACAAGGCGCTGCGGCTGGATCATTACCAGAACAACCGCGCTCGCCTGACCTCTCCGATGCGCCGCCGCGCCGACGGGACCTTTGAGGAGATCGACTGGGACACCGCGATTGTCGAGATCGCCGAGGGGTTCAAGCGCATTCGCGACACCTATGGCGGGGACAAGATCTTCTACTACGGTGGCGGCGGGCAGGGCAACCATCTGGGCGGGGCCTACGGCGGGGCGTTCCTGAAGGCGCTGGGGTCGCGCTACCGGTCGAATGCGCTGGCGCAGGAGAAAACCGGCGAAGCGTGGGTCGACGCGCAGCTGTACGGCGGGCACACGCGTGGGGAGTTCGAGCACGCCGAGGTGTCGGTGTTCATCGGGAAGAACCCGTGGATGTCGCAAAGCTTTCCCCGAGCGCGGGTGGTGCTCAACGAGATTGCCAAAGACCCCACCCGATCGATGATCGTCATCGATCCCGTGCTCACCGACACCGCCAAGATGTCCGACTTCCACCTGCGGGTGCGACCGGGCACCGACGCGTGGTGTCTGGCAGCCCTGGCAGCCTTCCTTGTCCAGGAAAACCTCTGCAACGAAGCGTTTCTTGCGGAGCACGTACACGGCGCCGACACCGTGCGCGACGTGCTGCGCGAAGTCCCGATCGGTGAGTACGCCCAGCGCTGCGGGGTGGACGAAGAGCTGATACGGGCCGCCGCACGGCGCATCGGCACCGCGGCCAGCGTTGCGGTGTTCGAAGACCTCGGCATTCAGCAGGGACCCAACAGCACGTTGTGCTCCTATCTGAACAAGCTGCTGTGGATCCTCACCGGCAACTTCGCGAAAAAGGGTGGCCAGCACCTGCATTCGTCGTTAGCACCGCTGTTCAGCACGGTCTCCGGTCGCACGCCGGTCACCGGCGCCCCCATCATCGCCGGGTTGATCCCCGCCAATGCCGTGCCCGAGGAGATCCTGACCGACCACCCGGACCGGTTCCGGGCCATGATCGTCGAAAGCGGAAATCCCGCGCACTCGCTGGCCGATTCGACCGCTTGCCGGGAGGCATTCCGGGCGCTGGAGCTGATGGTGGTCGTCGACGTCGCGATGACCGAGACCGCGAGGCTCGCCCACTACGTGCTCCCGGCGGCCTCCCAGTTCGAGAAGCCGGAAGCCACGTTCTTCAATTTCGAGTTCCCGCACAACGGTTTTCAGCTGCGCCGGCCGCTGCTCGAACCGCTACCCGGAACTCTGCCCGAACCCGAGATCTGGGCTCGGTTGGTGCGGGCGCTCGGCGTGGTCGACGAGGCCGACCTGAGGCCGCTGCGTGAGGCGGCGCAGCGGGGGCGCCAGGCGTACACCGAGGTGTTCCCCGGGGCGGTGGCGGGCAACCCGACCCTGGCGAAGTTGCTCCCCTATGTGCTCTACGAAACCCTCGGACCGACTCTGCCCGACGGTTTGGCCGGGGCGGCCGCGCTGTGGGGGCTCGCTCAAAAGACGGCGATGGCCTATCCCGAGGCGGTGCGGCGCGCCGGCCACGCCGACGGCAACGCGCTCTTCGACGCCATCCTGGACAGCCCCTCGGGTATCACGTTCACCGCGCACAACTACGAGGACGACTTCGCGCTGATCACTCACAACGATCACAGGATCGCCCTCGAAATCCCCGAAATGCTGGACGACCTCAGGGCATTGACCGATGCACCACCACGCCTGACCACGTCGGAGTTTCCGATCGTGCTGTCGGTGGGCGAGCGGCGCGCCTACACCGCCAACGACATCTTCCGCGACCCGTCCTGGCGCAAACGCGATGCCGACGGGGCGCTGCGCGTCAGCGTCGAAGACGCCCAGGCCCTCGGACTGGTCGATGGAGGTCGGGCCCGCGTCAGCACCGCGGCCGGCAATGCCGAGGCGACAATCGAAATCACCGAGACCATGCTTCCGGGGCACGCGTCGCTGCCCAACGGTTTCGGGCTCGACTACATCGACGACGACGGGCATACCGTCGTTCCCGGCGTCGCCCCGAACATGCTTACGTCCACGCAATGGCGTGACCGCTACGCCGGCACGCCCTGGCACAAGCACGTGCCCGCGCGGATTGAGGCTTTGGTAGCCGGCGGGGTCAGTTCCAGATCCTGACCCTGCTCCTCGGCTCCAGGTACAACGCGTCGCCCTCGGCCACGTCAAAGGCGTCGTAGAAGGCGTCCACGTTGCGGATGACGCCGTTGCACCGGAATTCCGGCGGGGAGTGCGGATCCACTGCCAGTCGCCGAATCGCTTCCGCCTCACGGGATTTCGTACGCCATACCTGCGCCCAGCCGTAGAACACACGCTGCACGCCGGTGAGGCCGTTGATGACCGGAGCCGGTTGGCCGTTCAGCGAGAGCTGGTAGGCCAACAGCGCGATGGACAACCCGCCCAGGTCGCCGATGTTCTCACCGACGGTGAATGCGCCGTTCACGTGGTGGCTGCTGTCGAGTCCTCTCGGCGAGTACTCCTCGTACTGCTCGATCAGTGCCTTCGTGCGGGCGCCGAACTCGGTGCGGTCGTCGTCGGTCCACCAGTCGACCAGATTGCCGTCGCCGTCGTATTTGGCTCCCTGATCGTCGAAGCCGTGCCCGATCTCATGCCCGATCACCGCCCCGATCCCGCCGTAGTTGGCGGCGTCGTCGGCCTCGGCATCGAAGAATGGCGGCTGCAAAATCGCTGCGGGGAAAACGATTTCGTTCATCCCCGGGTTGTAATAGGCGTTGACGGTCTGCGGCGTCATGAACCATTCGTCGCGGTCCACCGGGCCGCCGAGCTTGGCCAGCTCACGGTCGTGGTTGACCGCGTACCCGCGTTGATAGTTGCCGTACAGGTCGCCGCGGTCGATCACCAGCTTGGAGTAGTCGCGCCACTTCGCCGGGTACCCGACCTTGGCGGTGAACTTCTCCAGCTTGGTCAGCGCCCGCTCGCGCGTCTGCGGCGTCATCCAGTCCAGCTCGCCGATGCTGAGGCGGTATGCCGCCTGTAAGTTGTCGACCAGGGCATCGATGCGGGCCTTGGCGTCGGGCGGGAAATACCGCTGCACATAAAGCTTTCCGACGGCATCCCCCACCAAGCTCTCCACCAAAGACACCGCTCGCTTCCAGCGTTCCCGGATCCGCTCGGTCCCGGTCAGGCGGCGGCCATAGAAGTCGAAGTCGGCGGCAACGAGGTCGTCGGTCAGCCACTGGGCGCGGGCACGGATCAAACGCCAACGCGCCCAGCGCTTCCAGTCCTCGAGATCTTCGCTGTCCCACAGTGCGGCGAATGCCGTGAGGTAATCGGGTTGCCGCACAACCACTTCCGCGAGAGCGTCCGGTGTGCTGCCCAGCGCGGTCGCCCAGCCGGCCCAGTCGAAGCCCACCGCGTCGGTCTGCAGCTCCGCGAAGGTGCGCAGGTTGTAGGTGAGGTCGGCGTCGCGACGCTTGACCACGTCCCAGTGCGCGGCGGCGAGTTTGGTCTCCAGCGCCACGATCCGCGCCGCGGTCTCGCCATGAGCTCCGGGATCTTCGCGGCCTTCGCCCCGATAGACCAGGCTGAACATCCGCGCGATGTGTCCCGGGTAGGCGGCCAGCACTTCGGCGTGCCGCTCATCGCGGAAATACGATTCGTCGGGCAGCCCGATGCCCGATTGGCTGAAGTGCACCAAGTAGCGTGCCGAGTCCTTGGCATCGGTGTCCACGTACATCGCGACGCCGCCGCCCGCCCCGGTGCGTTGCAGGGCGCCCACCGCGGCGGCCAATTCGGAGGAGTTGGCAGCGTCATCGATGGTGGCCAGCTCGTCGCGCAGTGGTTGTAGGCCCCTGCGTTGCACGGCCTCCTCGTCGAGGAAGCTGGCGTAGAGGTCACCGATGCGTTGCGCGTCGGTGTCCGCGGTTGCCGCCGCGCCGCCTCGTTCGCCGGCTTCGACTATCAGGTCGCGCACCTGCTCTTCGGCCCGGTCGAACAGGTGGCGGAAGGCGCCGTCGGTCGCGCGATCCGGGGGTATCGCGTATTCGGCCAGCCAGCGGCCGTTGACGTGGCCAAAGAGGTCGTCTTGGGGGCGGGCATCGGGATCGACATGGCTCAGGTCGATGCCCGAGCGAACGGCCGTATACGTCACCCCGCCATCCTTCCATCTTCTTTTGGGTGCAACGATCGGGCCATGCCCGACGCCGAGCGCACCGAGCCAGCAACCCTCAAAAAACGGGACGAGTCCGCCGACTCCGACGCCGACTCCGACGACGACTCCGGTCCCGAGGATTCCGACTCCGAACCCGCAGGCGGCCAGATCTTTTCCAGTTACGGCATCGCGTCGACCGTGCTCGGCGTGCTGTCGGTCGCGGCGGTCGTGCTCGGCGTGATCATCTGGTCGGCGCACCGCGACGAGGTGGGCGAACGCATCTACCTGACCCGCGTCATGCAGACCGCCGCCGACTGGACGGGTGTGTTGATCAACATGAACAGCGGCAACATCGATGCCAGCCTGCAGAAGCTGCATGACGGTACCGTCGGGGAACTGAACACCGACTTCGACGCGGCCCTGCAGCCTTACCGCCAGGTGGTGCAGAAGCTGCAGTCGCAGAGCTCGGGCCGGCTTGAGGCGGTGGCGATCGAAACGGTGCACCACGACCTGGACACCCAGCCCGGCGTCGGGAGGCCCCCGAGAGATGTGGTCACTACCAAGTTGCCGCCCTTCGCCAGCCGAATGGACTCGGTGATGCTGGTCGCGACGTCGGTCAGCGAGAACATCGGCGCCAAGCCGCAGACGGTGCACTGGAACTTGCGGCTCGAGGTCTCCAACGTGGACGGCAAGCTGATGATCTCCGGGATGGAATCCATCCGATGAGAAACGTGTGGCGGCTGGTGGCGTTCGACATCGCGGCCCCGTTGGCCGCGATCGCCGCGCTGCTGATGATCGGGTTCGTGCTCGACTGGCCACTGTGGTGGGTGTCGGCGTGCTCGGTGCTGGTGCTGCTGATCGTCGAGGGGGTCGGCATCAACTTCTGGCTGCTGCGCCGTGATGCGGTCAGCGTCGGCACCGACGATGACGCACCGGGGCTGCGATTGGCCGTCGCCTTCGTGTGCGCGGCCGCCCTTTCGGCGGCGGTGCTGACCGGGTACACGCATTGGACGAGGTCGGATCGCGACTTCAAAAAGGATTCCCGCGAGGTGGTTACGGTCGCCACGGGGATGGCCGAGGCGATGGCGTCGTTCACCCCGGGTGCCCCGACAAGCTCCATCGATCGGGCCACCGCGATGATGGTGCCCGAGCAGGCGGGCGCGTTCAAGGAGCAATACAAAAAGTCCAGCACCGATCTGGCCCAGCACAACGTCACGGCACAGGCCGCCACGCTCGCGGCCGGGGTCGAGGCCCTGGGCCCGTCGGCGGCCAGTGTGGCGGTGATTCTGCGGGTAACCCAGAGCTCGCCGGGCCAGCCGGCCAGCCAGGCGGCGCCCTCGTTGCGGGTAACGCTGACGAAGCGCGGCAGCAACTGGCTGGTGTCAGACGTGGTGCCGATCGGCTCCCACTGACGGATCAGTTGGATTCGGCGGAGCGCGCGGACTTCACCTTGACGAACCGATCCGACACCCGACGCATCCGGATCATCAGCGAGGCCGACGGGCTGGTGCTCCCGTCCAGGTAGCCGATCAGGTCCTCGGGCGCCACCCCGATGCGGGATGCGAACTCCAGTTGGTCCAGGCCGGACCGGTCGATCAGCAGCCGCACGTGGCGGGCCACCTCCGCGCGTTCATTGGCCTCCAGGTGGGTGCGGGCGCGCTCCAGCACCTCCCACAGGGCTTTGGCGATGCCGTAGGGCCGCGTGCCCTCCAGCACTTCTTCGACCTGGCGGGCGGTGCGCCCGTACGGGTCGCGTTTCAGTGCGGCGGCGATGCTCTTCCAGGTGTCGATGTCGCCGCCTTGCAGCGCGGAACGGATGGCGGCGGTCGACCAGAACTCCACTGGCTGGTCGGGTGCTTGGCCAGGGCCGTCGCCGGGCCCGCGCTGTTCATTGGCGGGCCGTTGCGGCGGCGGTGCGGGGCGCCGGTCGGATGCCAACGTCACCTCGCCTCCTCCAACATCGCTACGGCCACCGAAAGGCAGCGCTGCCTGACCTCTTCCCAGTCCGCCTTGGCGTCGGGTTCCGACCACTCTTCGTCACTGAAATCGGAAGGATCGGGATCCGCGAGCCGACGGACCAACTGGGTGGCAATCCATTGCCGCCTGGGTGTTTGACAACAGTAATACCTGTCCATTCCGGCCAGCACTACCGCGGCGGTCTCGGGCTCTACCGTTTCGACCATGTCAGCAAATTCGGCGTAATCGCGGCTGCTGTTACGGCACATGATCAGATAGCCCTTGAGGCGCAGCGCTTCCGCGCCGGTCGGAACGAGCAACCGGTCGCCGGTGGGCAATTGCACGTGGGTGGTCTCCACCGGGCTGCGCCGCTCGTACTTTTCGTCCTCGGCGCCGTCCGGCTTAGTCTCCAGGTCGGTCTGTAGCGCGTCGATGGCGACGGACAGCCGCCCACGCCACAGCGTCACCGGGTGAACCGGCCGGTACCCGCCGGCGATCGCCCGGGCAATGCCGTTGCGCGACGTCAGACCGTCAACCAGCTTCTTGGCCGCCGAGTGACCGTTGGTGCCGTTCCTCGAAGCGGATTTCGTGCCGGTCGGGCTCACCCCTACCGCCGCGAGGTCATCGCTTATGTCGACCTGGTGGGGGATCTGCCCGGGGCCGAGGCCTCGGCCCGTTTCAAGCCCGCTCTCGAGGACTTTCTCCGGTCCGTGCCCGGGCTCCTTGCCGTTGCGCCCACAACCGGTGAAGGCGAGCGGATCGGCCACGCAGATGGCGTCGGGCGCCAAGTGCCTGAGCTTCGCCGCCGACTTGAGCACCATCCGCAGGTCGGCGCTGGGCGCTGCCAGTGCCGAGATGTCGTCGGGGATGACCACGACGTCACCGAGGTCGACCTCGGGCAGTGGCCGCTCGAAGTCGACCGACGGCAACACACGGCGCAGCGACCGGGGCAGCCACCAGTTCCACTGGGCGAACATCGCCATCAGCGCCGGGACCAGGACCAGCCGCACCACCGTGGCGTCCACCGCGATCGCGACGGCGCACGCCACACCGATCTCGGCGACCAGCGGCATGCCGGCAAACGCGAAGCCGATGAACACCGCGATCATGATCAGGGCCGCGCTGGTTATCGTGCGGGCGCTGGTGCTCACGCCGTATGCGACCGCATCGCGCGTGTTCCCGGTGTGCAGGAAGCGTTCCCGGATGCGGGTCAGCAGGAAGATTTCGTAGTCCATCGACAACCCGAATGTCATCGCCAGTACCAGCGGCGGAACGGTGCTGTCGATCGAGCTGATCTGGGTGAAACCGAGATCGGCCAACCAGCCCCACTGGAAGACCACCACCAGGCTGCCGTAGGCCGCCGCGACCGAAAGCAGCGTCATCAGTACGCCTTTGAACGCCAAGAACACCGAGTGGATCGAGATCAACAGCATCACAAAGGCGATCAGTGCGACGAACAACAGCACCAGTGGCTCGGTCTGCGACACCCGGTCATCGAAATCCTTGATCAGCGCGGTCGGACCGCCGACATCCACGCGTGCCGTTCCCGCGTCGGGAACCTTGGGCAGCTGTGTGCGCATCCAGCCGACGGTGTCCCGGGCGCGCATGTCCTCGGGATCGACCGACAACACCGCGGACAGCAAAGCGCTGCTGTTGTCCTCCGCGAACTGCGGTGGTGACACCGTGACGATGTCGGGAGCCTGCGTCATCCGGTCGCGGATTGCGGCGATCGTCTGGCTGTGCTCGGGCGATGCCGCGCCGCCGTCGGGGAAGGTGATCAGCACCCGTATCGGGCCCAGCGCGCCGGGCCCGAGCGCCTGGGCCGCCGCGGCCACCCCGGAGCGGATTTCGTGCGACGAGTCGAACTGGCGCAGCAGGCTGTTGCCCAGCACCATCGACGCCGCCGGTGCGGCCATGACGAGCAGCACCGCCGACGCCGCCATCGCCGACATCCACGGTCGGCGCATCACCCATGCGATCCAGCGGTTCCAGAACCGAGACTGGCCGGTCTCCGGCCGCCGGGACCAGTGCAGCAGGGCCGACCTCTTGGCGGCCGCCCGGCCGAACGTCGCCAGCACCGCCGGTGTCATGGTGGCCGATGTCAGCATCGCCACCGCGACGGCCAGAATCGCTCCGGTGGCCATCGACTTCAGCGCCGGGGTGTTGATCAGATAGATCCCGGTCAGCGAGGCGACGACGGTCATCCCCGACAACACCACCGCGAGCCCGGACGTGGCCATCGCGGCGTCCACTGCCTCGGTTGGCTGGCGGCCGGCCCGCAGTTCCTCGCGGAAACGCATCAATATGAACAGCGAATAGTCAACGGCGAGCGCGATCCCGAACATGGAAACCGTCGAGGTCACGAACACCGACATGGTGGTGTATTCCGACAGCAGGTAGACCAGGCCCATGGTGACCACGACCGTGCAGATGCCCAGCGCGAGCGGGATCGCCGCGGCGGCAAGGGAACCGAACACCGCCAGCAAGACGATCAGGATGATCGGCAGGTTCCAGCGTTCGGCGGCGGCGATGTCGCGCTTGGTGTTTGCCGCCGCGGCGGCGCTGAGCGCACCCTGCCCGATGACGTACAGCCGCACCCGTCCGTTCGCGGTCTGGCCGGACTGATCACCCTTGACGCCAATCTTTGCTCGTAGCTGCTTGGCGACGTCACTGGTATTCGCGTTGCGGGCGTCCAGCCGCAGCGACACCACATACGGCCGGTCGGGTTGCGGAGCCGGCTGCCGCGTATTGGGTGCCTCGGTCACGCCGGGGAACTCGCCGGCGATCCGTCTCAGCAGTGCGACTGCGTCGTTGATGTCCTGGTAGCTGGCGTCGGGACGGGGCGCCGCCACCAGCGCCAACGAGGATGCCCCCTCGTCGTGGTACAGATCCCCGAGTTGATCGTGGACCGCGAGCGACTGCGAGCCGGCCACCTCGAAACCGCCGCCGGTGAGGTTTCCTGACTGCGTCATCGCCAGGTAGACGGCCGGCACCAATGCCAGCAACCAGCCTGTGAAGACCAACCAGCGGTACTTACGCAGGCTGCGGCTGAGGCGCATCATGAACTGCTGGATTTCTTCACTCCCCGGGATCTCGCGCAATGCGTGCAGGTGAGAATACCGCAGCAGCCTGTGGATTATGTCGGGTTATCGGGTTCCTGAGCTGCAAAGACACCGATGTTGCCAAGACGCTGCGCCGTCGTTGTGAACTGGTGATCAGCGGGACCTTCCTCACAGCGGTCGCAACTGCCTGGCAATAACCAAGTCCGGGATGGCAGGATGTCGGATGGCCGCGGGGGTATCGGGGAGGTTCCGCCGACACCGGCCGTCTCCTATAGCCGTTCGCGAGATGTTCGCGACCGACACCAGCTTCGCAGACTCTAAGGAGTGACCCATGACGACAGGCACCGCCACCAGGCGCCGCAGGTTCCTGGCAGGTCTGATCGCCGCCGCAGTGCCCGGCGCTGCCTTCGCGGTTCTGGCCGGGCCGCCCGCCACCGGTGCCAACGACCCGTGCGCGGCCAGTGAAGTCGCCCGGACGATCGGTTCGGTCTCCAAGTCCATGGGTGACTACCTGGACTCGCATCCGGAGACCAATCAGGCCATGACCGCGATGCTGCAGCAGCAGGCGGGGCCGCAATCGTTCACCGGGCTGAAGTCCTACTTCGAGGCCAACCCCAAGGTTGCCGGTGACATGACGTCGATCGCGCAGCCGTTGACCAACATGTCGATGCAGTGCAAGCTGCCGATCTCGATCCCGCAGGCGATGGGCATGATGCAGCAGGGGCAGGGCGCTGCCGGCGGGCTGCCCGGCCTGCCCGGTAATGCCGCCGGCGCGCTGCCGTTGGGCGGCGCTGGGGGCACCGTCCCGTCGGGTGGCGCTCCAGGCGCATTGCTGCCGGGCGTCACAGTAGGTGGCGCGCCCGCACAGAGCGGACCGGCGGGCGGCGCGCCGCGACAGAATAACGTCGGGTAGAGGACGGCTGGCGCCGGGTGTGAACCGCACGACGCGTTTGGTGGCTAACGGTCGGTTTCCGGCGCGCGGTCGGGCGGCGGTAGGGGACCCTCCAAGGCGGTCTCGGTCGGGTCGGCGGACGGGTCGCTCTGGTAGTGCACAACAGGCAGGGGACCGGTGATCGGGTCATCGTCCGAGTCTGCGGTGTCCTCGGTGCGGAACATGAAGAAGAACACCACCCAGCCGACGGCGGCGACGAGTAACCAACTGATCAGCCGGTAGATCAGCATGGCCGAGATGGCACTGGGCAAGGACATGCCACTCGAGACCAGGCCGGGCACCAGGACCGCCTCGACGACCAACAGCCCGCCCGGCATCAGCGGTATCGTGCCGACCGCGCGAGCGGCCGCGTAGGCAACCGTCAACCCGGCGACCGACGCGTGGTCGCCGGCGGCGTAAGCGGCGAACCCGAGGCAGGCGACGTCCGCGATCCAGTTGAACATCGACCAACCGAACGCCACCCCCAAGTCGCGGCGGCCCAGGCTCACCGATTCGAGCTGCGCGAGCGTCTCGCGCCACTTGTCCAGACCGGTATCGGCCGGCCTGCCGCGAATCGAATTGACCCACGACAACACCCGGCTGCCGATGCCGTCGATCAGCTCCGGTCGCGACGCCACCGCCTGGGCCAGGAGCAACAGGGCGACGAAGCCGCCGAGCGTGAACAGCAATGAGAACGGGTTGTTCTTAGCGCCCAGGAGGAAAGCGCCCCCCAAGCCGAGCAGCGCCAACCCCACCGCCTGCAGCACACCCGACATCACCAACTGCCACGAGGCCACCACCGTCGAGGCTCCCCAGAGCCGCTGCTGACGGAACAGAAAGGTTGTCGACAGCACCGGCCCGCCGGGCAGCGTGGTGCTCAGCGAGTTGGCGGCATAGAAGGCGGCTTCCGACCGCAATTGCTTGACGTGCACGCCGGCCGACTTCAGCAGGGTGCGCTGGATCTGGGCGAAGCTGTGCATCGATGCGGCGGCTGCCAGCACCGCCGCCAGCAACCACCACCAGTTGGCCTCGTACAAGCTCATCCAGGCTTTGGCCAGCTGGCGCCAGCCCAGGGCAATCTCGACGGCAAGCACGATCCCGACGATGCCGAGGATCACCCAACGCGCCCACCAGTACTTGCCGCGCGGGCTCTCGGCCCCGCGGACGGGCGAGCGCATGTCCCCAGTGGGAGACGCCGCCACCCGCGCGCGGGCGATTGACCCCACGCGCGACAAGTGGCGCTTGCGGATGGGTGCGTCGTGCGACACGTTTTTAGGGTAACCGCGCAGGTGACGCGGCCATCCAGGCGCAGCGCCGACCGTGTCGTCGTCGTAACCGGATCGTGCCGGCCACAGGGGTCCCCCGGGGCCTCGGCCGGTCTCGGAAGCCACCCTCGGCCACCCTCAGCCGCCCTTCGGCGCCGAGCGGCGCCCGATAGGCTGGCCGGATGTCAGCAAACGGTCACGAGGCTTCGGTGGAACCGCTTGTCCGCAAGGCCGCGGCCTGGGCGTGGCGTTTGCTGGTCATCCTGGGCGCGGTGCTTGCCGTGCTCTGGGTTGTGAAGAAGCTGGAAGTCATCGTCGTTCCGGTGTTGCTGGCACTGATGATCAGTGCGTTGCTGGTGCCGGCGGTCGACTGGATCGACCGGCGGGGCCTTCGGCGCGGTATCGCGGTGGCGCTGGTCTTGTTCGGCGGGTTCGCAATTTTCGGCGGCATCCTGGCATTCGTCATCGTCCAGTTCGTCTACGGTTTGCCCGATCTGACCGAGCAGGTGACCCGGAGCATCGAGTCCACCCGCAAGTGGCTGATCGAAGGCCCGTTGCATCTGCGCAGCGAACAGATCTCCAACGCGGGCACCGCCGCGATCCAGGCGCTGCACAACAATCAGGCCAAGCTGACCAGCGGCGCACTGGCCACCGCGGCCACCGTCACCGAGGTCGCCACGGCCGCGGTATTGGCGCTGTTCACGTTGATTTTCTTCCTGTATGGCGGCCGCAACATCTGGCAGTACGTCACCAAGATCTTCCCCGTCGGCGTCCGCGAGCGGGTGCGCGCGGCGGGCCGCGCCGGATACTGGTCGCTAGTGGGATACGTGCGGGCCACGTTCCTGGTCGCCCTGACTGATGCGGCGGGTGTCGGTGTCGGGTTGGCGATCATGGGCATTCCGCTTGCGCTGCCACTGGCCTCACTGGTGTTTCTCGGTGCCTTCATACCGCTGGTGGGTGCCGTGATCGCGGGCTTTCTGGCCGTAATCGTGGCGCTGCTTTCGAAGGGGATCGTCTACGCGCTGATCACGCTCGGTTTGCTGATCGTGGTAAACCAACTCGAGGCTCATTTGCTGCAACCGCTGGTGATGGGACGCGCGGTCTCGATCCATCCGCTCGCGATCGTGCTGGCCATCTCCACCGGCGGTGTGCTTGCCGGGATCGTCGGCGCCCTGTTGGCCGTTCCGACGGTCGCATTTCTCAACAACGCGATCCAGGTGCTACTCGCTCCCGATCCGTCCGCCGAAGCCGAGAAGCAGACCGAGGAAGCCGCCGTTGCCGGGGTAGTGGCCCACGCAAAACCGGACGACCCAGAAACAAAACCCGACTGAGGTTTTGAGCGCCTACAACCGTCCCTCACGACGCAGCAGATCCTGGGCGCTGAGACCCCCGCCGCCGCGGCGGCGGCGGTCGCCATTCTTGTCGCTCTGTGCGCGGGCGTTCAGCTGCTCGGTGGCCGCCTCCGAGTCGTCGGCGTCCGACTGCATGACCGGCAGGGCCGCGGTCGGGTCCGCCTGGTCGCCGGTGTCGTCGCCGGAATGGTCAGTCGGGATGGGCATCGCCCGAGTCTGACCAGTAGACGGTGTCGGGGCCGGCGGCGCTGGGGCCGCCGATCCCCGCGGCCGGGTCGCGGCCGGCGGCGTCGCGCCGCCCCGCGCGGGTGCCGTCTGCTTGACGGGGGCCGCGTTCGCGTTCGTGGGCTGCGCGCGGCGCCTCGACTTGGCTTCCGTCGGTTGCCCGGCCGGAATGCGTGCGGTGTCCGCCGCTGAACCCGAGGGTGCGGGCAATTGCTGGGCGGGCCTAACCTCCGGCTCGGTGGCCGGCCCCGGGCGCGCCGGCCGCGCCGGCTCGAGCGCGGCGGGGTGGGTGGGGTCGTGCGGTGGACGCGGCGTCGCAGCAACCAGGCTGGCCCCGACCGGTGGCCGCGTGGGCCGCCCGTCGACGATGGATCGCTTGCGCTCGTCGGGCAGGTCGATCTCACCCAGCCCTAGCCGGTTCTGCAGGCGCCTCGCCCAGCGCGGGGCCCACCAGCAGTCATCGCCGAGCAGCTTCATCACCGCCGGCACCAGGAACATTCGCACCACCGTTGCGTCCAGCAACAGGGCCGCCATCAGACCGAAGGCAAGGTACTTCATCATCACTAGATCGGAGAACACGAACGACGCGGCGACCACGGCCAGAACACAGGCGGCGGCGGTGATCAATCGGCCGGTGGTTGCGGTGCCGATCCGGATGGCCTCCGCGGTGGACATGCCGCGCTCCCGCGCCTCGACCATCCGGGAGACCAGGAACACCTCATAGTCGGTGGCAAGGCCATAGCCGACCGCAACGACCAGCGCGATGATCACCACCATCAGCGGTGTCGGGGTGAAATTCAGCCACGACGCGAAGTGCCCGTCGACAAAGATCCACGTCAGGATGCCCATGGTGGATCCCAGCGTCAGCGCGCTCATCACGGCGGCCTTGATGGGCAACACCATCGATCCGAAGGCCAGGAACATCAGCAGCATGGTCGTTGTGACCAGAACCACCAGCATCAGCGGAGCGTTGGCGAACAAGGCGTGGATGCTGTCCTGCTCGAGGGCCGGTGTACCGCCGACCCAGACGGTCAGCCCCTTGGGCGGGGTAATCGACCGGAGCTCGTTGATCTTCTTGGCGGCATCGTTGCGGTTGACCAGGCCGTTCTCGATCACCCGCACCGATGAGTCTTGCGGATGGGTCGTGCCGTTCGGTCCCGCAACGCACGGATTGCCGGCGACGGCCGGGCAGGGCCGTTCGTCCCACTGTTTATTTGTGAAGCCGGTGAACGTGGAAACCTTGTTGCGGATGTCGGCTACCTGCTGGTCGGTGACCGGGCTGTGGTTGTCGCTCTGGATCACCAGCGTCAGCTGCTCGGTGCGATAGCCGGGGAAGAGTTTGTCGAAGTGCTCCTGAGCCAAGCGGACGGAATTGTTGGGCGGCAGGTACTTCTCGCTGATGCCACCGAACGACAGGTTGCCCAGCGGGATGACCAGCAGGATCATCCCGACGACAATGGGGATGGCGAACATCAGCGGGCGCTTCATCACGAAGTTGACCAGCTTGCCCCAGAAGCCGGCCTCGACCTCTTCGCGGGTCTTGGTCTTCTGCAGCCGGTCCGCGAGCCAGTTGAGATACGCGCGTGAAACCTTCCAGTTCCGCAGGAAGGGAACGCGGAATGCGGTGCGCACACCCAGCGCGTCGACGTGGCGGCCAAGGATGCCCAGGCAGGCGGGCAGCAGCGTGATCGACAACAGCGCGGCAAGACCCACCGCCGCGATCAGCGCGTAGGTCAGCGACTTCACGAAGCCCTGCGGCAACAACAGCAGACTCGAGCCGGAAGCGATGATCAGCACGGCCGAAAACGTCACGGTGCGCCCTGCCGTCATCACCGTGCGTCGCACCGCGGCCTCGGTGTCATAGCCCTCGGCGATCTCTTCCCGGAAGCGGCTCACCACGAAAAGGCCGTAGTCGATCGCCAGACCGAGGCCGATCAGCGAGACCACCGGCTGGGCGAAGAAGTGCACCGGCCCGAACATCGCGACGAACCGCAGGATGCCCAGCGCACCGGCGATGCTCAGTCCGCCCACCATGACCGGCAATCCGGCGGCGATTGCGCCACCGAACACCAGGAACAGCACCACCGTGACCGCCGGCAGCGCCAGCACCTCCATGCGGCGCTGGTCGGTGGCGATGGTGCCCGCCAGGGCCTCCGCGATCGGCTCGAGTCCGGCGAGTTCAACCTTGCCGCCGTCGAGCTTCTTCAGGTCCGGGGCGATGGCCTTGTAGTTGTTGAGGATGGTGTCGTCGTCATTGCCCTTCAGCGGGATGCTGACGAAGGTGTGCTTCTTGTCCTCGGTGGCCATCCCCTTGATCAGCCCGGTCGCGTCGTCGGGGTTGGACACGGCCAGGTAGCCGGCCCATCCGAGGACCTGGTCGGAGTGGTCGCTCTTGAACTTGTTCAGCTCGTCGACGATCTTCTGCCGCCATGCCGGATCGTCGACGGTCTTCCCATCGGGAGCGGTGAAGGTGGCGACGATGTGGCCGGTTCGGTCCCTGCCATACACCTTGTCGCCGAGCATCGAGGCCTTCACGGATTGACTGCCGTCGTCGTAGAAGCCGCTCTGCGTGACGTGCTTACCCAGGCTGAGCCCGAAAACGCCGCCGCCGAGGCACAGGGCCACCATGACCCCGATCACGATGTACCGGTACCGGTACACAGTTCGACCCCACCAGGCGAACACGTAAGCTCCTTACTGGATCAGTAGCGACCCGCGCATTGGTTTTCCAGTGTCACACACGCGTGGTCAACAGGGCAGACAGCGGCCGGAACGGCTGCAGCCACGCCCCTTGTTCGGGCAGCGAATCCAGGCCGATCCGCGGCAACGGCTCCCGGAAGACACCGGTGATGTCCTCCAGGTCGACGAAGTCCAAGGTATCCGACGCTAGCGCCCAACTAGCGTGTTCACGAAATCCGATCACTTGAGCCTGGATCCCGTCCCGCGCGATTTCCTCCAACGGTTGACGGAACGCCTGGCCGTCGGCGGACGCCACGATCAGCGCCGCCAGCCCTTCGTTGCGCCGCAGTTCGATGTGGTCGAGCATGTCGCGGTCGACGTCACTGTCCTCGTCGATCTTCGGCTTGGCGAAGACCGCGAACCCCACGTTACGCAACGCGTCCACCCACGGTCGAACCACATCGGCGCTGCCCGGCGCGATATTGGTGAAAACGGTGGCCTCGGGTTCGATCACGACCCCCGGACGGCCGGCACTCACCTCGGCTGTACGCGCCAGCAACCAGCGACCGAGCGCGTCGAAACGGGGGCGTTCCAGCGCCGTCGGGCGGCGGCCCAAGATGGAGCCCAGGCCCATGTCCAGGTTGGGGGCGTCCCACACCAGCAAGACGCGTCCGCCAGGGGGTGGCGACAAGCTCCCGAGGGCCCCGACATCGCCGCCCGGGGTTACCCCGGGTGATTCGAGGGATTCCGGTGTTGCTGTGGTCTCTTCTGTCAGGCTCATGTCATCGCCTTTTTGTGCCCTTTTTCAGCCTTCTCCGGCCTTTTCCAGATGAATTCGGTCACAGCGCTGCCCGCTTCTTGGGCCTTCGTCTCGTACTTGGTGGTCGGCCGCGCGACCGAGATCGGCAGCCGGGTGCCGCGGTCGACGCGACACAGCAGCGGCTCGGCATCGCCGACCTCGGCGATCTGCTCCGCGTAGCCGGGATGGTCCGTCGCGGCGTGCAGAACACCACCAGGGAGTAGCCGGTCGGCAATCAGGCCAATCGTGGCGGGTTGCAGGAACCGGCGCTTGTGGTGGCGGGCCTTCGGCCACGGATCGGGAAAGAAGACACGAACCCCGATTAGCGAGCCCGGCGCGATCAGGTGCTCCAGCACGTCGATCCCGTTTCCGCGGATCAGCCGGATGTTGCCAACCTGTTCGCGCTCGATCGCGCACAGCAGCTGCGCCAGCCCGCGCCGATAGATTTCGACCGCGATCACGTCGACATCAGGCTCATCCTTGGCCATTGCCAGCGTCGATGTGCCGCTGCCGCAGCCGATCTCGAGCACCAGCGGCGCCCGGCGGCCAAACCACGCAGGCGTGTAAAACGGCTCAGCGCCCGGGCCGCCGGGCGGAGCCACCATCGAGAGGCCCAGTTTCGGCCACAGCCGCTCCCAGGTCTGGCGCTGGGCACCGGAGAGCGCGGAACGTCGGGAGCGGAAGCTCGTGGCCGGGAGATGGCGCCGTTCGGGACGGTCCGGGTCCGGCGCTTCGGGACGCATCCCGACCCCGGCTTCCGCATGCATTTGTCCATGGTGGCCCATGAACCCCCGATGTAGCCGCTCCTGATCCAGATTGATACCCAACAGTTGCCTTCAACTGGTAACAGATATACGGTGGCTCGCTTCTCGGCGACGCAGATGCCACCATTCCCTGAGACCCGTTCGGCCTTCCGGCAAACGGACCTAGGCCCGGCGACGACCCCGCATCCGGCGGGGGCAACGCCGGGCGGACGATCGGGCCTATCGAATCGAACGGGCAGGACATGACGGGACAAGGGCACCAGACCTTCGCTGACGAGTTGGCACGCTTTGCTGCCGACCGCGCTGACCTGCGCGTGACGGCGATCGCCGAGCGAACCGCCGCGCCGCTGCACGTGGCCGTGCGTGGACGCCCGGGAGTGGGCTGCAGCACGGTGGCTCGTGCCCTGGACCGCGCCGGAATCGCCTTGGGGATCTCGGCGACGACGGCATTCGGCGCCGGCGATGAAGCCGACGTGGTCGTTTACGTCACCACGGAGGTGGTCAAACCGGAGGACACCGACGCGATCGCCGCCGCGGGGCGCCCGGCATTGGCTGTGCTGAACAAGGCCGATTTGGCCGGCTCTCTTTCCGGTCGCGCCGGGGATGGGCCGATCGCGGCCGCGCGGAGGCGCTGTGCCGAGTTTTCCGCGCTGGTCGGGGCGCCCATGGAGCCGATGATTGGTTTGCTCGCGGTCGCCGCGCTGGACGATCTGGACAGCGCGCTCTGGGCGGGCCTGCGGGCGCTGGCCGCCGATCCGGGGGGCCTCACCTGTCTCGACGGTTCCTTTGCCGGGTTCCTCGCGGCGAACAATCCGGTGCCGACCGATGTGCGGCTGCGGCTCCTGGAGACCCTGGACCTGTTCGGCACCGCACTCGGCATTGCCGCCATCCGACAGGGCAGGACGCCGGCGCAGGTCCGCGTCCTGCTGCGCCGGATGAGCGGCGTCGATGCCGTCCTCAAAGCGATCGCCGCCGGCGGCGCGGAGGTGCGCTACCGGCGGGTGCTTTCGGCCGTCGCGGAATTGGAGGCCTTGGCCGTCGGTCGGGAAGCGCTCGGGGAGAGAATCAGCCGTTTCCTGTCCCACGACGACACGGTGGTCGCCCGCATGGCTGCGGCGGCCGACATGGCCGAGGCTGCCGGTCTCGAGGTCGATCCCGTGAAGCTGGATCGCGACGACTCGGCCGCACATCTGCCACGGGCGGTGCGTTGGCAGCGCTACAGCCTTGGACGGCTGGGCCCGGTGAGCGATCTGCACCGCGCCTGCGGTGCGGACATCGCGAGGGGATCGCTGCGGTTGTGGTCGC
>Ga0310917_10000232_pt1 | contig 24291 bp, 20 predicted proteins | sample GREbulkMGLF178_FD_203531 | JGI IMG/M metagenome (GOLD analysis project Ga0310917, IMG submission 203531) | Lab enrichment of tropical soil microbial communities from Luquillo Experimental Forest, Puerto Rico - GRE.bulkMG.LF178 | ecosystem: Environmental > Terrestrial > Soil > Tropical forest >... | reverse complement strand
CGCAGACAGAACACCGCGCCGGCTACGGTCAAGCCCGAGCCCAAGACCACGTGGGCGGTCCCGCGATACATCGTGTGGAAGGCGGTTTCCCGATCCTCGCCGGCGTGGCGCGCCTCGTGATATCGGCCGAGAAAGAATATTGCGTAGTCCGTGCCGGCGGCGATCACCAGCAGCGTGAGCAGATTCGTCGAATACGTCGACAGCCCGATCAACCCGATGCTTCCCAGAAAGGCGACGATCCCCCTGGCCGCGGCCATTTCAATAATGACCGTGAACAGCACGACGACCGAGGTCACCACGGAACGGTAGACCGAAAACAACATCACCAAGATCACCCCAATGGTGATCAGGGTGGTCTTCAAGATACCCTTGCTGCCCACTTCGAACTGATCCGCGACCAGCGGCGCCGCGCCGGTCACATACGCCTTAACTCCGGGCGGTGCCGGCGTGTGAGACACCAGGTCGCGGATGGTGTCGACGGACTCGTTGGCCAACGCATCGCCCTGATTACCAGCCAGATACACCTGTACATAGGCGGCCTTGCCGTCCTTGCTTTGCGAGCCCGCCGCCGTCAACGGATCCCCCCAGAAATCCTGGACGTGCTCCACGTGCTTGGTGTCCTGCTCGAGCTTGCGGACCAGGGCGTCGTAAAACCGGTGGGCGTCGTCGCCCAGCGGCTTGTCACCTTCCAGGACGATCATGGCCGAGCTGTCGGAATCGAACTCGTGGAACACCTTGCCCATGTGTTTGATCGCCTTGAACGACGGCGCATCCGGTGAATTCAGCGACACGTTGTGTGCTTTGGCCACGTCCTCCAAATTCGGTACCGCAATATTCGAGATGGCGGCCAGACCCACCCACAGCAGCAGGATCGGCACCGAAAGTCGGCGGATAGTGGCTGCCACCGCCGACCTCGGGACGTGATGGTCGCTCATGCCGACTTCACCAGGCAGAAAGTGTAGGCGTTCACCTCGTTGACGATCCTTTCGTCCTTGACCTCACCATCCACCGTGATGCGACAGCCCAGGGAAGCGCTGTTGCCCTGCGCCACAAGGTTGCTGAAGGCCCCGGGCTGCGTCGTAACCATGGTCAACGACCACGGCAGGACCGCGTTCAAGACTTGCCGCGGCTGAACACTGATGTCCACGTAGTTGATGGTCGCCACGGTCCCTGGGTCGCCAAAGACCTCGAGGGTGATGTGCTTGGGATTGAACGGCTCAGTCTGTTCTGAGATGCCGCCGCCGGCCGACGTGTTGTTGTGAGACCCGAAGATCCCATGAAGTCGATAGACGCAGAACCCCGCGACGGCCACCACCACGGCAACGACCAGCACGATCCACCACCGCCTAACCCCCGCGGTGAATGAAATCCTGTTCACCGTGGACCTTTCGATAACCGGTCACCATCGCTGGGCAATGCTTCGACCCGTCGACCACGGATCGACAGTCTGACAGTACGGTACGGGACCGGCCAGGACAAGAGACGGGTGCGTCTACACGCCAGGCTCGGCGTCCTCAGCCGGCCGGGTCGGCAAATCGATGGCCGAATGCCTCTCATCCGGTGGGTCGGGTAAGAGCGGGGATGATCACGTCGTCGACGAGGGCTTGCACGGTGCGCTGCGTGGGCGGCCGGATGGCCATGATGGACCGGAAAACGAGGTAGCCGGGCAGCAGGTCCCAAAGCTCATTGCTGATCGCGGCCTGGTCTATCTCACCTCGTTCGACGGCCTGCCGCAGGATGTGCTGGATCAAGGCCTTGCGCCGGTCGACAAACTCGTGCTGCATCACGTCGTTGAGCGCGGGATTGCGAGATACCTCGACGAGCACGGCGCGAATGGTGCTGCCGTGCTTGCGTGCCTGTTCGCACACCAGCTGCCCGACCCGCAGCAAATCGCCCCGCAGCGTGCCGGTATCGGGGGGGACCGCGACCTGGCGGATGCCCTCGCTGAACGCGGCCAACACCAATTCGGCCTTGGACGGCCAACGCCGGTAGACCGTCGCCTTGCTGGCCTTGGCGGTCATCGCCACGGCGTCCACCGTCAACCCGTCATACCCGTGTTCCTGCAGCAGCCGAAGCGTCACCTCGAGGAACTCGGCCTCGCGCGGCGACCAGGGCGAGGACTCCGCGGCGCGATCGGAAATCTGGGTCACATTGCCTACCATAAGCTCGTTGGAGTAGTACAGACCGTTACCGTACCGCTGCCGGCAGACCGCTGAACGCGGACCAGGACTCATCAACCCTCCTCTTGACGTACGGCGAGCGGCGAGTCAGACTCAATAAATAAACCAACCGTCGGTCTATTAATGAGGTTGTGGTGGCCAGAACGGTCAACGTTGCGGAGCATGCCGCGCGGCGCGACGAAATCCTCGATGCCGCTCAGCGGTTGATCCTGTCCTCCGGCTATGAGCGCCTGACCGTTCAAGACATTCTCGACTGCCTGCAAATCTCCAAGGGAGCCTTCTACCACTACTTCGACTCCAAGCCGGCGGTGATCGAAGCCCTCACCAGGCGGCTGGTCGGCGACTCCGAGCGGGCGCTCGCGCCCATCGTCGGGGACCCCGCAATGGGCGCGGTGGAGAAATTGCAAGCCTTCTTCGGTGAGATCATCCGCTGGAAATCGGAGCGCCAGAACCTCTTTGTGGCCATGCTCCCGGTGTGGTATGCGCCCGACAACTTCGCCTTTCGGTTTCTGGTGGATCGCGAGAGCGCCAAACGATTGGCCCCACTGCTGAGCGCGATCATCCGTCAGGGCATCGACGAGGGTCGGTTCGCGACCGCTTATCCCGATCAGGCCGGGACCATCCTCTTCGCCATCATCCAGGCGCTCCAAGACGCGATGGCCCAGCGGCTGATCGCGGCGTCGAGAGTCAAGGAGATGGTGAATACGCATGGTGCGCACATGGAAGCAATCGAGAGGTATCTTGGCGTACCGGCCGGCACGCTGAATCGCGTTGAGGCCCGCACGGTGAAGAGCTGGATCGCCGCAGCGGATCGGAAGCGCTAGGGCTCATGGAGATTTGGCAGACCACGTGTCTCGTAGCCGGCGGCGGCCCGGCCGGCATGATGCTCGCCTACCTGCTCGCGCGGTCAGGTGTGCCGACGCTATTGGTGGAGAAACACGGCGACTTTCTCCGAGACTTTCGTGGCGATACGGTCCATCCATCCACCACCGAAGTGATGCGCGAACTCGGGCTCCTGAATGAGTTCCTGCAGCAGGTCCCGCACCAGAACATGGAACAACTCGGCATCGGATTCAATGGCGAGACTTTCGATCTCATCGATTTCCGCCACCTGCCGACGGCCTGCAAGTACGTCGTCTTCATGCCGCAGTGGGATTTCTTGAACTTCATGGCAGACAAGGCCAAGCGCTACCCCAGTTTTCGCCTCGAGATGAACACCGAAGTCACCGGACTGCTGCGGGAGGGCGATCGGGTCGCCGGCGTCACCGCGCAAGCCGCCGGCGGGCCGCTCGAGATCCGCGCCGACCTGACCGTCGCGTGCGACGGACGTTGGTCGATCATCCGGGAACAGTCCGGATTGCCGCTCACGGAGTTCCCGATGCCCATCGACGTGCTCTGGTTCCGCATTCCACGTACAGACCTTGCCCCGGAAACTCTCGGCTATCTCGGAGCGGGCGAGATCGTCATCGCGATCAACCGTGGCGAGTACTGGCAGTGCGGCACGATCATCGACAAGGGCGGCTTCGAACGGGTGCGGGCCGAGGGGCTCCCCGCGTTCCGGTCCCGGGTTGCCTCCGCCGCGCCGTTCCTGACCAGCGGGCTAGCGGCGCTGACCGACTGGGACCAAGTCAAGCTCCTGTCGGTGCGCGCCAACCGATTACGGCAATGGTGGTTACCTGGGTTGTTGTGCATCGGAGACGCCGCACACGCGATGTCGCCGGTCGGCGGGATCGGCGTCAACTACGCCGTCGCCGACGCGGTGGCCGCCGCCAACTCACTCGCCGAGCCGCTGCGGAATGGCCGGTTCTCCGCCGGTGATCTGCGTGCAGTGCAGAGGCGCCGCCAGACCCCGACGAGGATTGCACAGCGGTTGCAGGGCGCACAGACGGCGAATCTCGCCCGCATCAACAAGGCGGATCCGCCGCTGTGGATGCTGCGGCTGCTGAGCCGCTCGGCACCCATCAAACGGCTGCTGGGGCGCACGGTAGGACTTGGTTTTCGACGCGAACACGTACACACCGTCGAGCAGGTTTAGACGCCGATCTTGCCCTCTGCCGCCGCGAGGGCGATATCTTTTCGGAAATGGCTGCCAGGCAACCGAATTGAACTCAAGATGCCATACGCGTTTGTGCGAGCGGCGGATAGATCGGCGCCGGTGCCTACCACGGATAGCACACGACCGCCCGACGAGACGATCGCGCCGTCGTCGCGTCGCGACGTTCCGGCATGTAGCACACCCTCCGCTTCGGAGCCGATGACGACGTCGCCAACCCGAGGGCGTCCGGGGTAGTTTTCCGCCGCCAGCACGACCGTTACAGCGGCTCCCGCACGCCATTGCGGCCTACCGAAGTCGGCCAGTGTCCCGGTCCCCGCGGCATACAGCAGCTCCCCGAGCGGTGACTCCAGCAGGGCCAGCACGGCCTGCGTCTCCGGATCGCCGAAGCGGCAATTGAATTCGACCACCGCCGGCCCGCCCTTGGTGATCGCGAGTCCGACGTACAGCAATCCCGAAAACGGACTTCCACGCCGAACAAGCTCGGCCGCAACGGGTTCGGCGACCTCAGTGATCATTTGCCGGTACATGTCGTCGGGGAGCCACGACAGCGGCGCATAGGCACCCATGCCGCCGGTATTGGGTCCCGTATCGTCGTCGCCGACGCGCTTGAAGTCCTGCGCCGGCAACAGCGGCACCACGGTCGGCCCGTCGACGACGCAGAAGAGGGACACCTCGGGTCCGTCGAGATAGGACTCCAAAAGCACCGGGTGACCCGCCTCCAGCAGCCCGGCAGCATGGACGCGCGCGACATCTCGATCCGGAGTCACCACAACGCCCTTGCCGGCGGCCAGACGGTCGTCTTTCACCACCCAGGCCGGGTCACCGGCCGGCGGACCGAACCGGTCCAGGGCGGCATCCAAACGCGCTGGGTTGTCGATGATTTCGCTGCCGGCGGTGCGCACACCGGCCGCGGCCATGACCTCCTTGGCAAACGCTTTGGAGCCTTCGATGCGAGCGGCTTCCTCACTGGGACCGAAGCAGACGATGCCGGCGGCACGCACGGCGTCGGCCACCCCCAGCACCAGCGGCAACTCCGGGCCGATGACCACCATGTCGGCCCGGACCTCGCGCGCCAGCGCGACGACGTCTTCGCCCGACGTGATGTCGACGTCGTGTTGCTCGGCCAGCCGGGTGGTGCCGGCGTTGCCTGGAGCGACGGCCAGGCCGGTGACCTGCGGGTCTCTGCTGAGCGCGAGCAGCAGCGCATGTTCACGGGCACCGGAACCGATCACCAGGACGCGCACGACACGTCAGACTAGCCCGTGCCCGCGCCCCCACGCCTACAGGGCCTGGTAGATCAGTCGGGTGTATTTGCGGGTTCGCTCGGTCCCGGCCGACGTGACTTGTCCCATCTTGTTCATCACGTAGGCGAAGGTGGCGCGGCGGTCTGTGTCCATCACCGCCATCGAGCCGCCCCACCCGCCCCAGTAGCAGATCTTTCCGTCGGGAACGTCTGGCACGGCCTCGGGAAGGGGAAGCGCGAAGCCAATGCCCCACCGTGCCGGCATCGCCAGCACCAGGTCAATACCGTTGGCTTGCTCTTGGAAGATCAGCCCGATGGTCTCGGGACTCAGTAGCCGCACCCCGTTGGCCTTGCCGCCCAGCGAGATTGGTGACAGGACGCGCACCAGTGACCGCGCGTTGCCGTGACCGTTGGCCGAGCCGATCTCCGCGCGGCGCCACGGGGGTGTCTCGGCCTCGCACGCAGATTCCGGAGTGGGTGGCATTGAGCCGAACGTCTTCCGCATTGGATGGTCCTCGGGCACCGCGTCCAGTGGTACATCCAGCGGTGGCGGCGGGACGAGTTCGGCGATGCGGGGCTCGTCCTCGGGCAGTGCGCCGATCTGAAAGTCTGCACCCAGCGGTTCGGCGATCTCCTGGCGCACAAAGTCTTTCAGTGTCTTGCCGGTGATCCGGCGGACGAGCTCGCCGACGAGGTGGCCGATACTCACGACGTGATAGCCGGAGGCGGTGCCGGGTGGCCACCAGGGCGCCTGGGCGGCGAGTTGCGTCGTCGATTTTTCCCAGTCGTACATGTCCTCGATGGTGAAGGGCGCCTCCCAGCCGGATACGCCGGAGGTGTGGCTCAGGATGTGACGCACCTCGATGTCGTGCTTGCCGTTGGCGGCGAACTCGGGCCAGTACTTCGCGACCGGGGCGAACGGATCCAGCAGGCCGCGGTCGATGAGCATCAGCGCCGCCAGCGCGGTCACGTTCTTGGTGCTGGAGAAGACGTTGACGATTGTGTCTTCCGACCATTCATGGGTCTTCGCTCTATCGGCATGCCCGCCCCAGATGTCGACGACGAGCTCGCCGTCGACATCGACGGCGATAGCGGCACCGAGTTCGCCACCGCTGGTGACTTCGTCGGCCAGCGCGGCAACGAGGTCCTCGAAGCTGCTGTCGTAGTGCCCGTGCAGAACACCCGTCGTGAAATGGGCGTCGATCAGGGTGCGACTGTTCATTGCGATCTCCTTAAGTCCCGTGAGCTCACTATGAGGCGTACGGAGGCGAAGAACATTGGCCAAAAGGCCTAGATGCGCCGAGCGCCGCCGAATGGACGTCTAGGCGTTTCTGCCGATGTTTGCTGTGTGTAATCGCCGCATGCTGGCTAGCATGGCTGAGACTGACCCTGAGATCCAGCGGTGCGTGGACACGCCGCCATTGAATTGGAGCGACCTGGGCGTGAGTGGGCTCCCGACCGGAACGGTGACGTTGCTGCTCGCCGACGTCGAGGGCTCGACGCGGTTGTGGCAGCACCAGCCCGACGAAATGAGCGCCGCGGTTGCGCGCCTGGACCGCGCCCTCTCGGATTTGGTCGTCGCGCACAGCGGGGTGCGCCCCGTCGAGCAAGGCGAGGGCGACAGCTTCGTCGTCGCCTTCGCTCGTGCCAGCGACGCCGTCGCGTGCGCCCTGCAGTTGCAGCTCGCGCCGCTTGCGCCGATCAGTTTGCGGATCGGCCTGCACACCGGTGAAGTGCAACTCCGCGACGAAGCGAACTACGTCGGTCCGACCATCAACCGGACCGCACGGTTGCGCGATCTCGCCCACGGGGGCCAGACGGTCCTGTCGGCTACCACAAGCAATCTGCTCGCGGACGGGCTGCCCGCCGACGCGTGGATGCTTGACCTCGGCACGCATCCGCTGCGCGATCTGCCACGGCCCGAACGGGTTACGCAGCTGTGTCACCCCGACCTTCGCAACGACTTCCCGCCGTTGCGCGCACCGAAAGCTGGTGCGACAGAGCATCTTCCGCCGCAGTTGACGAGTTTCGTCGGGCGCGGCGCCGAAATCGAGGCGGTGCGGCGCGCCATCGCCGACAACCGGTTGGTGACGCTGACCGGCGCCGGCGGCGTCGGCAAGACGCGGCTGGCGGTGCAGGTCGCGGGCCAGATGGACGGCGATTTCGGCGACGGGGCGTGGTACGTCGATCTGGCCCCAATCACCGACCCCGACGTCGTGCCCGTCGCCGTGACGCGCGCGTTGGGGCTGCCCGACCAGGCGGGGCGTTCGACGATGGACACGCTCACCCGCGTCATCGCCGGTCGGCACATGCTGGTCGTTTTGGACAACTGTGAGCATTTGATAGAGGCGTGTGCCTCGCTGGCCGTTGCCCTGCTAGAGGCTTGCCCGGCGGTGACTATTTTGGCGACGAGCCGTGAGCCGATCCGAGTGGCGGGCGAGGTAGCCTGGCCGGTTCCGTCCCTGTCGCTGGCCGACGAGGCGATCGCGTTGTTCACCGACCGCGCCCGCCATGTCCGGCCTGATTTCGTTGTGACCAAAGACAACTCGGCCGCCGTGACCGAGATCTGCCGGCGCCTCGACGGCATACCCCTGGCGATAGAGCTTGCCGCGGCACGGGTTCGCGCGCTGTCGTTGGCACAGATTCTCGACAGCCTGCATGACCGTTTCCGACTGCTGACCGGCGGCGCCCGGACGGCCGTGCGCCGCCAGCAGACGCTGCGAGCGTCGGTGGACTGGTCGCACGCGCTGCTGACCGAGCCGGAACGCGTCCTGTTCCGGCGGGCCGCCGTTTTCCTGGGCGGATTCGAGCTGGACGCTGCGGAGTCCGTGTGCGGTGGCAGCGACGTCGAGCGTTACCAGACTCTCGATCAGCTCACCCTGCTCGTCGACAAATCGTTAGTCGCCGCCCAAGACGGCCGCCGCGTGACGCGGTATCACATGCTGGAAACGGTTCGCCAGTACGCCCTGGAGAAGCTCGGCGAATCCGGCGAAGCCGATGCGGTGCGCACCCGCCACCGTGACCACTTCACCGCAATGGCGACCCTGCTTGACACCCCGAGTCGCACCGATCATCAGCGGCGGGTCGAGCAGGCCGAAATCGAGATCGACAACTTACGCGCCGCGTTTGCGTGGAGTTGCGAAAACGCTGACATCGAACGGGCTTTGCAGCTCGCATCGGCACTGCAGCCGCTGTGGCTCATGCGGGGCCGCATGCAGGAGGGAACGGCCTGGTTCGATGCCGCACTCGGCGATGCGAAGGTCCACGACGTAGAAGTGCCGCCCGCGGTCCGCGCCCGGGCGCTCGCCGACAAGGCCACACTCGACGCTACGCAAAGCATCCACGAGAACGTTGAAGAGGCCGTACAAGCTCTGGCGATCGCCCGTGAACTCGACGACCCTGCCCTACTGGTCCGGGCGCTCACAGCGTGCGGCGGAATCGGTGCGTACGACGCCGAGGAGGCCCGCTCCTACTTCGCGGAGGCGCTCGACCTCGCCCGTGAATTGGGTGACGGCTGGCGGCTGAGCCAAATCCTTGCCTGGCAGGCCTTCGCGGGGATGACCGGCCAAGGCGACCCGATCGCCGCGCGCGCGGCCGGAGAAGAGGGACGCGACATCGCCGACATGATCGGTGACGGCTACAACTCGCGCATGTGCCGGTGGTGCGTGGCCTTGACGCAGATGTGGGAAGGCGACCTCGCCGGAGCCATCGCAGAATTCCGCGATCTGGTCGCCGAGTCCGAGGCCGCGCACGACGAAACCTGGAGAACCGGCAGTCTCCTCAGCCTCGGCCATCTGCTCGCCCATGCCGGCGACACGAGCGCGGCCCGGGCCGCCGCGGTCGAGGCCGTGGAGGCATCGGCGGGCCTCGGTGAGTTCAACCAGGGCTTTGCTTACGCCTCACTGGCCGTCGCGACCCTGGCCGCGGGCGACGTGGAGGCATCGGCACAGGCCGGCGAGGCAGCGTGGGAGCGAATGAGGGTTCAACCCGAGCTGGCAACCGTCAATGTCATCCCACTCGCACAAGTCGCGCTCGCAAGCGGGGATTTAACTGCGGCCCGCCGCTGGGCCGACGACGCCGTCGCGGTGGCGCCCGGCCTACATCTGATGGCGGCGCTCGCGACGCGTGCCGGCGTCGCGATCGCGCAGAACGATCCGGAGCAGGCCGAACACGACGCCCGTGAGGCGCTCACGCTGGCCGCCGACATCAAGGGATACTTGATCATTCCCGACGTGCTTGAGTGCCTCGCCGCACTTGCGGCCGGCGCGGGGAATAACCGAGAAGCCGCCCGTCTCCTCGGAGCCGCACGGGCGCTTCGCGGCCGCACGGGCCAGGTCCGCTTCAAGATCTACGATGCTGCCCATGACATGTTGGTGGCTGCGCTGCGTGAGGCCTTGGGCGACAACGAATTTGAGGATGTCTGGTCCGAGGGTGAGGCGCTTTCCACCGACGAAGCAATCGCCTATTCACAACGCGGTCGCGGTGAACGCAAAAGACCGTCAACGGGCTGGGAATCGCTGACCCCGGCGGAGCTCAACGTGGTAAGGCTCGTCAGCGAAGGGCTGCCGAACAAAGACATCGCGGCGCGTCTCTTCCTGTCTGCGCGCACCGTGCAAGCCCACCTCAGTCACGTCTACTCGAAGCTGGGGCTCGCCTCACGAGTGCAACTCGCCCAGGAAGCCGCCCGCCACGCCTAGTCGGGCCTAGTCCGTGGCCTTACCCGAGTGCATTTTCAGCGCGTCGTCCACGTTGGCTTTCTTGTCCTCGCCGGCGCCCTTGGCCGCGGCCTTCTTGCGCTTCGCCACGACGGTGTCGACCGCGCCGTTGAGCGCCGAGCCCAGCGGGAACCCGAGATAGTGGGTGAGGAAGACCGCCATTTCCTTCAGTTCGGTCTCGGTGAGTTCCCCGTTGAGAAGTGCGGCGTTGATCTGGATCTCGGCCAGGTCGCGATTTCCGACCGCGGTCACCGCCGTCAGCGTCATGATGCGCTTGTCGCGCATCGACAATCCTGGTCGGGTCCAGATGCTGCCGAACAGATGATCGACGGTCAGGTCGAAGTACGCGTCGCCCTCGATGTTCGGCATCTCCCAGCCATAGACCTCGTTCATCTTTTCGAGGCCCTTGCGCCGCAGTTCGTCCATTACGACTCTTCTTCCGTGTGTGGTACCCCAAGGCCGGGCGCCAATCGCTCAAGCGCCAGCCTAGCCAGCGGCAGGTCGACCGAGACCGAATCGGCGAGTGCCAGCGCCAAACTCAGATCCTTCTCACCCAAGCCCCGGGCATGCGTGAAGCCGTCATACAGGAAGTGACCCGGCTCAAGGTCTTTCGTGTCCTCGCGGAACATGATCGACCCGGCGCCGCCGGTCAGCTTGTCAGTGTGGCGCACGACGTTGCCGAGGTCCTGCAGGTTCAGCCCGGCGGCTTCGGCCAGTTTCCACGCCTCGCCCACGGCCGCGTACTCGGTGAAGGTGAGCATGTTGCGGGCCAGCTTCATCCGGGTGCCCGCGCCGGGCGGACCGGCGTGGACAACCAACTCCGCCCAATGCGAGAACGGCTCTTTCACGCGGGCAAAGACCTCGTCGCTAGCGCCCACCATGGTCGCCAGTTGACCGAACCGTGCGGCTCGCGTGCCGCCGCTGACCGGCGCGTCGATGACGTGAATGTCCTGCGGTCCCAGTTCCCGCGCGAGTTCCTCGGCGGTGGTGTCGCTGATGGTGGAGTGGATCGCGATGATGGTGCCGGGCTTGGCGTGCGACGCCAGCTCGTCGACGACCTTACGGACCTGCTCGTCGTTGAGCACGGTGACGCTGATGATGTCGGCGGCGGCGACGTCGGCGACGCTGTCGGCCAGCAGGGCGCCCCGTTCCGCCAGCGGAGTCATCGCCTCGGCGCGAATGTCGTAAATCGTCAGGCCGCCGGGCCATTCGACCATCTTCTTGGCCATCGGCGTGCCCATGTTTCCCAGCCCGATATATCCGAGCCTCAATTGCTCACTCATGATCGAATTACCTGTCCGCCGTCAACGTTGAAGATCTGCCCGGTGATCCACGATGCCTCGTCGGAGAGCAGGAACAGGCACATCCCCACAAGATCCTCCGGAGTGCCCATGCGGGACAACGGAAGACCCTTGACGATGCCGTTGACGATCTCTTGGGGGGTGGTGGTCCGGTTGGCCTCGGTGTCGATGGGGCCGGGTGCAATCGCGTTGATCCGGATCTTCTGGCCACCCAGTTCCCGCGAAAGCTGTTGTGTGAGGCCGTTGATGCCGACCTTGGCCAGGCCGTAGAAGTTCGAGTACAGCCACGCTGCGGTGGACGACTGGTTGACGATCGCCCCACCACCCCGCTTGGCCATCTTCTTGTACACCGCGCGCGTGCACCACAGCGCACCATCGAGGTTGACGCTCATGAACTTCTTGTAGTACTCGGGGTCGACGGTGAGCAGGAAATCGAGCTTCATGCCCCCGAAGATCGCAGCGTTGTTGACCAGGTAGTCGATGCCGCCGAACTCGGCCAGCGTGCAGTCGGCCATCGCCTTGGCCGACGCAGGGTCCGAAACGTCGACCGGAACGCTGATGGCCGTTCCACCGTCGGCCACGATCTGCTTGGCCACTGTCTCGGCGGCATCGGCTTTGATATCGGCCACGACAACCGCCGCGCCCTCACGGGCCAGCGCCTCGGCGTATGCCTGACCGATGCCGCCACCCGACCCGGTGACGATGGCGACCTTATTCTCAAACCGCATGCTCCGCGCTCCTCTAGTTAACCGCTGTCGCAATAGTCTTGGTTTCCAAATACTCCTCGAAACCGGCCAGACCCATCTCGCGACCGTTTCCGGATTGCTTGTATCCGCCGAACGGCGCATCGGCCGAATACCAAACGCCGCCATTGACATTGATTGTGCCCGCGCGGACTCGCGCGGCAGCTCTCTCCGCTCTGTCCGGGTCGGTACCGAATACGGTGCCCGACAACCCGTACGGCGAGTCGTTGGCGATGCGCACGGCGTCGTCGTCGCCGTCGTGAGGTATCACCGTCAGGACCGGGCCGAAGATCTCCTCGCGCGAGCAGCGAGCGTCGTTGCCCAACCCCGCGATCACGGTGGGCTCGATGAAGAAACCGACTTCCCGGTCGGCCGGCCGGCCGCCGCCGCAGGCGAACGTCCCGCCCTCGGCGATCGCCGAGTCGAGATAGCCCTGCACCCGATCGCGTTGCCGAGCCGAGATCAGTGGCCCGCAAATGGTTCCGGGGTCGGTGGGGTCGCCGGCCTTGATACCCCCGACCGTTGCGGCCGCGATCGAGACGGCTTCGTCATATCGCGCCCGCGGTACCACTAGCCGGGTGGTGATTGCGCATCCCTGCCCAGCGTGCATGCACACCGAGAACCCCGCCATACCCACCGCACCGCTCAAGTCGGCGTCGTCGAGCACGATGAACGCCGACTTGCCGCCCAGCTCGAGGAAGACCTTCTTGATCGTTGCGGCGCCGTCGGCCATCACGCTGCGACCGGTGGCGGTCGACCCGGTGAACGAAACCATGTCCACCCGAGGATCTTTGGCCAACAGCGCACCCACGCCGTGGTCGCTGGACGTAACGATGTTGATAACACCGGGTGGAAAGTCGGTGTGCTCGGCGATGAGTTCTCCCAAAACTGCAGCACACCAGGGGGTATCGGGGGCAGGCTTCAAGACGACGGCGTTTCCGGCGGCCAGCGCGGGCCCAATCTTGGCGAGGTTGATTTGGTGGGGAAAGTTCCACGGGGTGATGGCGCCGACGACACCCACGGCCTCGCGGGCGATGGTGCGCCGGGTGGGGATACCCATCGGCGACGCCTCGCCGAGATCCTGGCTGTATTCGTACGATTCGGCGGTATCCGCCGCAAACGCCAGGTCGTTGATTGGGACTTCTAGCTGAGCGATCCCGGTCAGCATCCGCGGCGCGCCCACTTCGGAAATGGTCAGCTCCCGCAATTCCTCGATGTGCTCGCGCATCGCGTCGCGCAGCTGCCGCACACACCGCACCCGCAACTCGGTGTCGCGCGACCAGTCCGTGTCGTCGAATGCCCGCCGCGCCGCGTCAATCGCGCGGCTCATGTCGTCGGCGTCGGCATCCGCGGCGACTCCCAGCACCTCTTCGGTTGCCGGGTTGATCGTCGGGAAGGTTCCCGCACTGCCGGGCGACATCTTGCCGTCGATGAACAGCGCGCTCACGCCGTCGGCCAACAACGCCATCGCTAGCTCCAATCGGGTGGACACTTGTCCGATATTGCCCTCTCGAACCATAGCCGTCGGGCCGTCCAAAGTGCAAGCGCCGGCCTCCGGCGAGGTCGCTGGCATGTCGATTAGCAGGTACTTTGCTCACCGCACTTGCCTCGCGCCGCACGTATCGGATAGCTTGGACATGTGTCCAGCGATTCAGTCGTCGCGATCACTCCCAACACCGGCGGCCCGGCCAGGGAGGTGCCGCGCAACCGCCGTCAGGAGGAGACCTTCCGCAAGGTGCTCGCCGCCGGCATCGAGACGCTGCGCGAGAACTCGTACGCCGACCTGACGGTGCGCGCGGTGGCGGCCCGCGCCAAGGTGGCCCCGGCCACCGCCTACACGTACTTCTCGTCGAAGAACCACCTGATCGCCGAGGTTTACCTCGACCTGGTGCAGCGGGTCCCGTACTTCACCGACGTGAACGAGCCCATGCAGACCCGGGTAGACAAGGCGTTGCGCCATCTGGCCCTGGTGGTCGCCGACGAGCCCGAGGTCGCCGCGGCGTGCACGACGGCGCTGCTGTCGGGGGGCGCCGATCCGGCGGTGCGGTCCGCGCGCGACCGCATCGGCACCGAAATCCATCGGCGCATCACCTCGGCGATCGGACCGGACGCCGATGCGCGCACAGTGTCCGCGCTCGAGATGACTTTCTTCGGCGCGCTGGTGAACGCCGCCAGCGGCGCCTTCACCTATCACCAAATCGCCGACCGTCTCGGTTATGTCGTCGGCCTCATCCTGCCGCCGCCTGGAGAACAGCCCGGAGAAGACAGATGACCGTAAAGACCGAGAAGCCGGTCCTCGATCCCTACGACTACGACTTCCACGAAGACCCGTACCCGTATTACAAGAGGTTACGCGACGAGGCCCCGCTCTACCGCAACGAGGAACTGAATTTCTGGGCGCTGTCGCGGCACCAGGACGTGTGGCAGGGCTTCCGCAACAGCACCTCGCTGTCCAACCGCGACGGCGTGTCGCTGGACCCGGTGTCGCGCGGACCGCACGCGTCAAAGACGATGTCGTTCCTGGCGATGGACGATCCCGCGCATCTGCGCCTGCGCACGCTGGTGTCGAAAGGCTTTACGCCGCGCCGGATTCGAGAGCTCGAACCGCGGGTCACCGAGCTCGCCGTCCAACACCTCGACACCATGCTGGACAAGGCGACTTCGGGAACCTCAGAAACAGTGGACTACGTCGCGGAATTCGCCGGCAAGCTGCCGATGGACGTGATCTCCGAACTGATGGGCGTGCCGCTGGAGGATCGCGACCGAATCCGCGCCATGGCCGACGGCGTGATGCACCGCGAGGACGGCGTCAACGACGTGCCGGCCTCGGCGATCGAGGCGTCGATCAACCTGATCGTCTACTACCAGCAGATGATCGCCCAGCGGCGCAAAAAACCTACCGAGGACCTGACGTCGGCGCTGCTGGCCGCCGAGATCGACGGCGACCGGCTCACCGACGAGGAAATCCTCGGGTTCATGTTCCTGATGGTGATCGCCGGCAACGAGACCACCACCAAACTTCTTGCCAATGCGGCTTTTTGGGGCCACAGGAATCCCGATCAGCTGGCCGGGGTCTATACCGATCTTTCTCGGGTGCCCCTGTGGGTCGAGGAAACCCTGCGCTACGACACGTCCAGCCAGATCCTGGCCCGGACGGTGTCCGGGGAGCTCACCCTCTACGACACCACCATCCCCGAGGGCGACGTCCTGTTGCTGCTGCCCGGGTCGGCCCATCGTGACGAGCGGGTGTTCGACAACCCCGACGACTACTTGATCGGCCGCGAAATCGGGCCCAGGCTATTGAGTTTCGGCAGCGGCGCGCACTTCTGCCTGGGCGCGCACTTGGCCCGCATGGAGGCCCGAGTCGCGCTCACCGAACTGTTCAAACGAATCCGCGGATATGAGGTCGACGAGGCCAACGCCGTCCGCGTCCACTCCAGCAATGTCCGCGGGTTCGCCCATCTACCCATCAGCGTGGAGGTCTCCTGAATGCCCCGCTTCGAACCACACCCGGCCCGTAGGCCCGCGATTGTCGCCGGCGCATCGTCGGGAATCGGGGCGGCCACCGCCGTCGAGCTTGCCGCGCACGGCTTTCCGGTGGCGCTGGGCGCGCGGCGCGTCGAGAAGTGCCAGGAGATCGTCGAGAAGATCCGCGCCGACGGGGGTGAGGCGATCGCACTGCCGCTCGACGTCACCGACGCCGAGTCCGTCAAGGGATTCGTACATCAGGCCACCGAGCAGCTCGGCGACATCGAGGTCATGGTCACCGGCGCCGGCGACACCTTCTTCGGGCGCCTGCACGAAATCGACTCCGAGACTTTCGAATCGCAGATCCAGATCCATCTGATCGGCGCCAACCGGTTGACCACCGCGGTGCTCCCGGGCATGGTCGACCGTCAGCGCGGCGATCTCATCTTCGTGGGTTCCGATGTCGCGCTGCGCCAGCGCCCCCACATGGGCGCGTATGGTGCCGCGAAGGCCGCGCTGGTGGCAATGGTCACCAATCTGCAGATGGAGCTCGAGGGCACCGGCGTGCGAGCGTCGATCGTGCACCCCGGCCCCACCAAGACCGCGATGGGCTGGAGCCTGCCCGCCGAGGCGATCGGCCCGGCGCTGGAGGACTGGGCCAAATGGGGTCAGGCGCGCCACGACTATTTCCTACGGGCGTCCGACCTCGCCCGGGCGATCACGTTCGTCGCCGAGACGCCCCGGGGCGGCTTCGTGGTCAACATGGAACTGCAGCCCGAGGCGCCCTTGACCAAGACGAAGGAACGCCAGCAACTCAAAATGGATGAGAAGGCACAGGATTCATGACAACCGCCATCGTGCCCCGGGTTTCCGGCGGCGAAGACGAACACGGTCACCTCGAAGAGTTCCGCACCGACCCGATCGGCCTGATGCAGCGCACCCGCGACGAGTGCGGGGACGTGGGCTGGTTCCAACTGGCGGACAAGCACGTCACCCTGTTGTCCGGCGCCGACGCCAACGAGTTCTTCTTTCGTTCCGCCGACGAGGATCTCGACCAGGCCGAGGCGTATCCGTTCATGACGCCGATCTTCGGCAAGGGTGTCGTCTTCGACGCCAGTCCCGAGCGGCGCAAGGAGATGCTGCACAACTCGGCGTTGCGCGGCGAGCAGATGAAGGGCCACGCGGCCACAATCGAGGGCGAAGTCAAGCGGATGATCGCCGACTGGGGCGACGAGGGCGAAATCGACCTGCTCGACTTCTTCGCCGAGTTGACCATCTACACCTCGACGGCCTGCCTGATCGGGCTGAAATTCCGCAACCAGCTGGATTCCCGGTTCGCCCACTACTACCACGAATTGGAGCGCGGCACCGACCCGCTGTGCTACGTCGACCCCTACCTGCCGATAGAGAGCTTCCAGCGCCGCGATCAGGCCCGCAAGGACCTGGTGGCGCTGGTGCAGGAGATCATGAACCAGCGGATCGCCAACCCTCCCAAGGAAAAAGGCGACCGCGACATGCTCGACGTGCTCGTGTCGATCAAGGACGAAGAGGGCAATCCCCGGTTCTCCGCCGACGAGGTCACGGGAATGTTCATCTCGTTGATGTTCGCGGGCCACCACACCAGTTCCGGGACCTCGGCGTGGACGTTGATCGAGCTGATCCGCCATCCCGAGGTCTACGCCGAGGTGCTCGCCGAGCTCGAGGAGCTCTACGCCGACGGCCAGGAAGTGAGCTTCCATGCGCTGCGCCAGATTCCGAAGTTGGACAACGTGGTCAAGGAGACTCTGCGGCTGCACCCGCCGTTGATCATCCTGATGCGCGTCGCTAAGGGCGATTTCGACGTCGAGGGCTTCCCGATCCGCAACGGCGACTACGTCGCCGCGTCCCCGGCGATCTCGAACCGAATTCCCGAAGACTTTCCCGACCCCGACGCCTTCAACCCGGACCGGTACAACAAGCCCGAACAGGCCGACCTCGCCAACCGCTGGACATGGATTCCGTTCGGCGCGGGCCGGCACCGGTGCGTGGGCGCGGCGTTTGCGACCATGCAGATCAAAGCGATCTTCTCGGTTCTGTTGCGCGAGTATAAGTTCGAGATGGCGCAGCCAGCCGACAGCTATCGCAACGACCACTCCAAGATGGTGGTGCAGCTCGCCCGGCCCGCCAAAGCGCGCTACCGCCTGAGAAAGAAGGCGAGCTAGATCGGAGGGTGATATGGGTTATCGAGTGGTGGCCGACCTGGATCTGTGCCAGGGCCATGCGATGTGTGAGCTGGAAGCCCCCGACTACTTCCGGGTGCCCAAGCGCGGCAAGGTCGAAATCCTTGACGCCGAACCACCCGAGGATGCCCGCGGGGAGATCGAGCAGGCCGTGATCGCCTGCCCAACTCAGGCACTGTTCATCAAGGAATCAGGAGAGTAATCGTGGCAGAAAAATCGGGATTCACCCGTGCGGAGCTCGACGAGTGGGTGCAGTCCTGGCTCAAGGCCAACAAGGACTGCGAGAAGACTGGCGACTGGAAGCCGCTGGCCGACTTCTACGCTCCCGACGCCACGTACGGCTGGAACATCGGGCCCAAGGAGGACGTGATGTGCGTCGGGATCGACGAGATCCGCGACATCGCGCTCGGTTTGGAAATGGAAGGCCTCGAAAACTGGCAGTACCCCTACCAGAAGGTCCTCATCGACGACCGCCAGGGTGAGATCGTCGGTTTCTGGAAGCAGGTCGTCGTCGACGGTGACGGCGACCAGCAGGAGATCTACGGGATCGGCGGCAGCTGGTTTCGGCTCAACGCCGACAAGCTCATCGAGTGGCAGCGGGACTTCTTCGACTTCGGCCACGTTCAGGCGCTGTACCTGGACTTGATGAAGGCCGGCAAGCTGTCCAAGGGCATGCAGAAGCGGATCGAGCGCAGCCTCGCCGGTGAGAAGCTCCCCGGCTACTACCCGCTGGGGAAAGCGCCCGTCCCGATCTGGTGAGACGGACCCAACCAAGCATTTGGTTGTTTGACGCGCTATGCTGACCCGACAAAGAGTGCCCTGTGGCGCTCGTCACCAACGCTGCCCGGCATGATGGCCGGGTAGTTCTGATCAATTCAAAGGCGAAATGGGGTCAGGTCCAACGTGAAGACAAAAGGCGCACTGATCTGGGAGTTCAACCAGCCGTGGTCCATCGAGGAAATCGAGATCGGCGACCCGCAAGCGCACGAGGTCAAGATCCAGATGGAAGCGGCGGGCATGTGCCACTCAGACCATCACCTGGTCACCGGCGGCATCCCCATGGCGGGCTTCCCGGTGCTCGGCGGGCACGAGGGTGCGGGCATCGTCACCGAGGTTGGGCCGGGCGTGGAGGACATCGCCCCGGGTGACCACGTCGTGCTGTCGTTCATCCCGTCCTGCGGAACCTGCCCGTCGTGTCAGGCGGGCATGCGCAACCTGTGTGACCTGGGGGCCGGCCTGCTGGGTGGCACGGCGGTGTCCGACGGCACCTTCCGCATCCAGGCACGCGGCCAGAACGTCTTCCCCATGACGCTGCTGGGCACCTTCTCGCCCTACATGGTCGTGCACCGCACCTCGGTGGTGAAGATCGATCCGTCGGTCCCGTTCGAGGTGGCCGCACTTGTGGGCTGCGGCGTCACCACCGGCTACGGTTCGGCGGTCCGCACCGCCGACATCCGGCCGGGTCAAGACGTCGCGATCGTCGGCGTCGGCGGGGTCGGCATGGCGGCGCTGCAGGGTGCCGTCGCGGCCGGCGCCCGCTACATCTTCGCGATCGACCCGGTGGAGTGGAAGCGCGATCAGGCGCTGAAGTTCGGCGCCACCCACGTCTACCCCGACATCAACGCCGCGCTGATGGGCATCGCCGAGGTCACCTACGGCCTGATGGCGCAAAAGGTGATCGTCACGGTCGGCGAGCTCCAGGGCGCCGACGTCGACAGCTATGTGAACATCACCGCCAAGGGCGGCACCTGCGTGCTGACCGCCATCGGCAGCCTGCTCGACACCAACGTGACACTGAACCTCGGAATGCTGACCCTGATGCAGAAGAACCTGCAGGGCACCATCTTCGGCGGCGGCAATCCACAGTACGACATCCCCCAGCTGCTGTCGATGTACAAAGCCGGCAAGCTGAACCTGGATGACATGGTCACCACCCAGTACCGCCTCGAGCAGATCAACGACGGCTATCAGGACATGCTGGACGGCAAGAACATTCGCGGCGTCATCCGCTACACCGACGCCGATCGGTAAGCCGACCACAGGTCTGCCGTTGGCCACCGGCTTCCCGCATCTGTTGGCGCCGGGGCGAATCGGCGCCATGACGGTGCGCAACCGGGTGGTCATGTCTCCGATGGAGACGATGTACGGCACCCCGGACGGGTTGCCGTCACAGCGCACCCGCGATTACTTCGCCGCCCGAGCCAAGGGTGGCGTCGGCCTGATCACGTTGGGCGCCACCGGAGTCGATCATCGTCACCCCGAGACCCCCGGGGGGTTGCATCTGGCGAGCGACGACGCGGTCGACGCGCACCGGGCGCTGGTGGAGGTCGTGCACGAACACGGCGCCAAGATCCAGCCCCAGATCGTGCACGCCGGGCCCGACGGCCTCGGTCCGGAGATCTTCGGTGTCACGTCGCTGGGGCCGTCGGTGATTCCCTCCTACCTCACCGGGCGACCGTCGGCCGAGATCAGCAAGCGTCAACTCTGCGAGGTGCTCGATCTGTTCAAGGCCGCGGTGCGCCGCGCCACCGAGGCCGGATACGACGGTATCGAGTTGCACGCCGCGCACGGCTACATGTTGCTGGGCTCTTTCCTTGCCCCACAACGTAATCGACGTATCGACGAGTATCGGGGCGACTCGGCGCGCGGTCGCGTGCGGGTGGTGCTGGAGGCGCTGACAGCGATTCGCTCCGAGATCGGCGACGACCTGCCGGTCACGCTGCGCGTCTCCGGTTACGAACGGGTCGCCGGAGGCCGGCCGATCTACGAAACCGCCCGGATGGCGCCCGAACTCGTCGCCGCCGGCGTGAGCGCGTTTCACGTCAGCGGCGGGGTGATCGATCGGCTCGTCACCGGCATGGTGAACGGTGCCGAAGACGGCGACGAGGTCAACGTCGGCGCCGCCGCCGCGGTGAAGCAGGTGGTCGACGTGCCGGTGATCGCCGTTGGACGGATCCACGATCCGGTTCGCGCCGAACGGATACTGGCCGAAGGGCGCGCCGATTTCATCGCGATGGGGCGTCCGCTGCTGGCCGACCCCGACCTACCTCGGAAACTGCTGTCGGGCCAGGCGCACCGGGTTCGCAGGTGCATCTCCTGCGAAAACTGCATCGACGCAATGGAACAACGCCTCTCCGTCGACTGCGCCGTCAATCCCCGCACCGGTAAGGAGCGCGAACTGGCCGCACCCCGCGCCAGCCGCGCCAAGCGCGTGTCGGTGATCGGCGGCGGACCGGCCGGGCTGGAGGCCGCCCGCGTCGCCGCCGAGCGCGGCCACCGCGTCACGCTCTTCGAGCGTGATGGCCGGCTGGGCGGGGCGCTGCGCTGGGCGTCGGTGCTGCATCCGGAAAACCAGCCGTTCTTGCGGTACCTGTGCGACGAGATCAAACTGAGCACTGCGAAAGTGGTTCTGGGTCAGACTGTTTCGGCCGCAGACATCGTCCGGGCAGCACCGGACGCGGTGGTGGTGGCCACCGGCGGCCATGTCGCGGTGCCGGCCATCCCCGGCGCCGACCGGCCGCACGTGCACACCGGACCGGGGCTGCGCGAGTTGCTCGGCGGCTGGCGGCAGCGGCTGGTGCGCCCGGCGGCTTTTCGGCTCGCAACCCGGCCATGGATGCCGGTCGGCCGGCGAGTCGCCATCATCGGCGGCGACCTCGTCGCCCTCGAACTTGCCGAATTCCTCGCGAGCCGCGGACGGCCGGTGTCGATACTCGAGGCCGGCAAGGACATTGGCCCCGAAGTGGGCAACAAGCGCAAGACGGAGCACATGGATCGCCTCGACCGCCTCGGCGTCGCCGTGCACGTCCGGGCGCCGGTCGAACGGATCACGACTGGGGCCGTGGTGTTTACGCCCGCCGGCGGCGCCACCCGTCGGCTGGCCGCCGACAGCGTCGTCATCGCCGGAAAGCTCGAACCCGACACCACGTTGTTCGACGCGCTGGTCGCCGCGATGCCGGGTGCCGAGGTGCACGCTGCCGGCGACTGCACCGGCCTTGGCCTCATCCGCAAAGCCACCGAGGAGGGCGCACGCGCCGCGTGCGCAATCTAGAGACAGGAGAAAAGGATGACCCAGACCGCGAAATCCCAGGCCTCCCCCGCGTTGACCGCATCGCAATCCTCGTGGCGATGCTCGCAGGCACACGATCGCGAGGGCTGGCTGGCGCTGATGGCCGACGACGTCGTCATCGAGGACCCGATCGGCAAGTCGATCACCAATCCCGAGGGCACCGGCGTGCGGGGCAAGCAGGCCGTGGGCGCCTTCTTCGACTCCAACATCGCGCCCATCAAGCTGACCATCACCTGCGAGGAGACCTTCCCGTCGAGCTCGCCCGACGAGATCGCCCATATCCTGTTGCTGCACTTCAGGTTTGACGGCGGATTCACCAGCCAGGTGCGCGGGGTGTTCACCTACAAGGTCAACGACGCGGGGCTGATCACCAACATGCGCGGATACTGGAACCTCGAGATGATGGAGTTCGGCAAGGAGGAGTGAGCCGCTCAGCCGATGCGGCCGAGCCCGGTCAGGTTGCCCTGCATGATCTTGTGCTGCATCAAGACCATGGTCGGGGTCTGCAGCGGGTCGCTGAGGATGGTGGCGGATTTCGGCTGTTCCCACAGGAGCCTGCCCGTACTGGCGTCGACGACACCGTAGGCAAAAATGTCGAGCGGTGTGGTTCGGTCGCTTCCAATCCGGGTGATGGTGTAGAGCAGCCCGTCCGCGGTGGACAGGTGCGGTAACGCCGCGCTGCGAATCTTGTTCTCCCACACGGTATGGCAGCCGGGGTTGTCGACGTCCACCCGTGTCATCCCGCCGATGAACGGCGCCGTCGCCGGAACCGCAGGGGGCGCCCCGGCCGGAACCGCAGGGTAGGGGTAGCCGTAGGTGCTGGACACAAAGACCGAGTTCCCGACCCCGATCGGCGCGTTCTCACTACCCGGGCCGCCCTCGGTCAAAACCGTTTGCTGACAAACCAATTGGCCCGTACCGGACTGGTAGATGAGTGCGTGCACCTGGGGGCTGGCGTTGTCGACGATGGTCAGGTAATCGGCACCGGTCATTGGCCCGAAGTAGACGGGGGTGGAGCCGGTCCCCCAGCTCAGTTGCCCGGGCTTGCGGGCCGTGCCGCGATCATACGCCGCGCGCCAAACGATTTGCGGATTCCCGACGTTGTCAAGGTTGAGCTCGTAGATGGCAAAGGTGGTGGCCACCGCGACGCGGCCGCTGGGCGCCGACGAAATGCTGTTCGCCACTTGCTCTCCCGCGGGCAGCTGTAGCGCGGTAACGGCGCGGCCCGGCTTGACCACCCCAACGACGCCGTTGCCGGTGGCGAACCAGACGTTGCCCGCATAGTCGGGGACCAGTCCGACGGAGTTGTCGCCGGCCGGTATGGCGCCGGAAAGGTCGGTGGACTCGGTGACGATCAGCTTCCAACAGCCCAGCGGCCCCTCCTCCTTGACATGAGCGATGCGCAACAGGTGGTTGCTTCCGTCGATCATCACAACCTGGTTGTTGTTGTCCAGGTATGCATAGACGCCGCCCAGCAGGCTGCCCTTGGCGACGTGCAGCTTGGCTAATGGGAATACGCGCGGGACAAGGCCACCGGGATCGATCAGGAAGATGGTCGGGGTCTGGGCGAGGTCGGTGGTGCACAGCGCCAACACCAGGCCGTCGGTGCCCTGCATGATCGTCGGGCAGGCCGCTAACAGCGGGTAGCCGAAGATCGCGTTCAGGTGGGCGCCGGGGCCGGGAAGCGGTCCTGCGTCCGACGATTCGGCGTCGTTGTGCAGCGACGCGAGGCCCAGCGACGCCATGAAAGGGTTGGGCGGCGCCAGCGGCCCGAACGCGGCGGCCGCCCGCGCGGTTGACGGGACGGCTGTGGAGATAGCCGACGGGATGACGGACACCAGGCAGACGGCCAGCAGTGCCGCAGCGAAACGCCGCACGAAGGCCCCTTCCAGTGAATTGGGTCAGGGCGATTTTCCCGAGGCGGCAGAACGAAATCGCAACAGTGCGCTAACGATTCCGCGTCGGACGGCGTGGCGGTCCGACCTAGCGCCGTGTGAAGCTGAGAAGCGTGGCGCCTGAACGACTAGGTTTCGCCTCTGTTGGTGTCGGAGCGACGACGCCGTCGGACCTGAAATCACTTGTGTCACTTCTGTTTCAGCGACCGTTTGGGAGCATCTTTGTCGGTGCCCTCCGATAGCTTCGTCGTATGGCTTCAAGCGGTTTCGTGGATCGGGAGGCGATCACGGCGGCGTTCGATGTGCTGGATGCCGCGTTCGACGGGGCGGCCCGGTTTGACTGCGAGGCGTTGACCACTCCCGAGCGGCTGGGGTTGTTGGAGCGCTGGGAGCGACTGCGCC
>Ga0310917_10000231_pt1 | contig 24322 bp, 22 predicted proteins | sample GREbulkMGLF178_FD_203531 | JGI IMG/M metagenome (GOLD analysis project Ga0310917, IMG submission 203531) | Lab enrichment of tropical soil microbial communities from Luquillo Experimental Forest, Puerto Rico - GRE.bulkMG.LF178 | ecosystem: Environmental > Terrestrial > Soil > Tropical forest >... | reverse complement strand
CGACCTGATTGTGCGCAGCATGCCGGTTGGGCTGCGCCAACTGCTGAAGCCCCAAGTCTCGCGCTGATTTGCTCCGAAGGAGCCCAGGTGAAAATCACTGTCGTCGGCGCCGCCGGCGGGGAAGTGACCGGCTCCGCCTACATCGTGCAGACCAAGCATGCGCGAGTGATCGTCGATTGCGGTATGTTTCAGGGCGGCAGGAAATCCGAATCGTTAAACCGTCCGCCGGCTAACCCCAACACCCGGCTCGATTCTGTCCTGCTAACTCACGGCCATCTCGATCACACCGGCCGCCTCCCTTTAATGGCCCAGCTCGGTTATCGCGGCCCGGTCTTCGCGACTCCCGCTACGATGGATATCACCGCACTCATCCTTCGAGACTCCGCGAAGATTCAGTCTCAGGACGCCGAACGCCAGAATCGCCGCCTTGAGCGTGCGGGCAAGCCTCCCAAGGATCCTCTCTACGAAATCGAGGACGCCGAACAGATCATCGCTAGCATGCGCTCAGTCCCTTACAACAAACCGGTTCCGGTCGCGCCCGGGATTCAGGCCACTTGGGCGGAAGCGGGCCACATGATCGGCTCCGCCAGCATTAAGCTCGTCGTCGATGACACGGGCCGCGAAAAGTCCGTCATATTTTCTGGTGACCTCGGCCCACGGGGTATTCCCATCCTCAGAGACTACGAGCCCTTCCATCACGCCGACCTGGTCTTCTTGGAATCAACCTACGGAGACCAGGACCATCGTCCGTTCCGTCAAACGGTGGACGAATTCGTGCACATCGTGAAAAATGCGATCTCGCGCGGGGGCCGGGTGCTCGTTCCTACGTTTGCTGTCGGGCGAGCTCAATTGCTGATCGGGCTCCTGGGCTGGATGTTTCGCCACAAAAAAATCCAGCCCTTCCCCATCTTCCTTGATAGTCCCATGGCGATCGAAGCGACAAAAATCTACACAAAACATCGTGAAATCTTCGATGAGAACATGAAGCGCTTGATTGCCGAGCGTCCCCTGCGCGACGACCTCATCACACTCAAGGCAACCGTTACTCCGCAAGAGTCAATGAAAATCAATAGTCATGAGGGCGCCTGCTTGATTATGGCCGGTTCCGGCATGTGCAACGCCGGACGCATTCTCCATCACCTCAAGCACAATCTATGGCGCGAAGAGGCCCACGTAGTGATCGTGGGTTATCAGGGGCACGGCTCACTTGGCCGACGCCTGGTTGAGCATCAGCGCATGGTCAGCATCCACGGAGAAAAAATTGTGGTGCGCGCACACGTGCATACGCTCGGTGGCTTCAGCGCCCATGCGGGGCAAACGGACTTATTGAATTGGCTGGGAGCGGTAGCTCGCAGCAGACCGCGGGTCATGCTTACGCATGGCGAAGACAGTCCGCGCAGAACTCTCGCCGGGATGATCCAAAAACGGTTCAACCTCAAGGCCTCTTTGCCCCGCATGGGTGAAGCCATCGAAATGTGATTACTGCAAGTTTGAGTGAATCGCTCATGCCGGAAGTAATCGAAATTGTGCAAAACTCTCCGAACACTGCACCGGTCGACCGCTCTCCGAGAAATCCAGGACGTTGGGACCTTAGTCTGGACGGTACTGCGATTACTAGATCCGCCTCACGCGCGTTCCGGCAGGCCAGTTGCGAAAAGCGCTATTTTGAGTTGACTCGGCGAAGTGCACGGCACAAAATACGCGACAAATTCCCTCCAGGTCATTCTGTGTCCCCCAGGGTCTGTCTGTTTTCACAGAGGGAAAGCGAAAGGAAAGCACATGACTACAGGACTACGCAGAGCGTTTGCAGTGACTCTGGCTTTCGTTGGAGTAGCATTTGCCGCGGTGATGGCGAGCTCCATGCGAGGCAAGGCATATGACGGAGAGGACGATGACAATGACGTTAGGATTCAGCGGGGGTTTGACATCGCGCCCGTCCCCCTGAATTTGGAAGGCAAAGACCGGGCGTTGGTGGGATTGGGGAGTTATTTGGTCAACACGGGTGGATGCAACGATTGCCACGATAACGGTCCCCCTGCCCAGTTCGTCCCTGGACACAACCCATTCTTTGGCCAGCATCCGAAGAAGGTCAATCCCGCCACCTACCTAGGAGGCGGACGGGATTTCGGTACAATCTCAGGACCACCTTCTCCCCACATTATTTCCCGCAATCTGACGCCTTCTACCAAGACTGGACTGCCCGAAGGGGACCACAGGTTTGAAGAGTTCCTTGAAATCTTGCGGACTGGCAAGGATTTCGACCACCTTCATCCAAAGTGTTCAGCCACGGTAACGACAAACTGTTTTCCGGCGGTTCCTCCATTCGACGGTGATCTTCTCCAAGTCATGCCGTGGCCCAATTTTCAAGAGCTGACGGACCACGACATTCGCGCTATCTACGAGTACTTGCGTGCGATACCTTGCATCCAGGGGAACTATCCTGGACCAGGTGGCCAAGGAGGAAACTTTCCGCCCGAACCCGCCGACCGCTGCGGGTGAGCCGGTCTGTCTGTGTGAGGGTGCCAAGCGCGGGAAAAATACAGGCCAGAAAAGGCTGGCGACCACTCTCGGCGTTGTGCCGATTGAAGGCGAAGTAATGCAATCGCCGACCGCCAGCCATAATTGAACCCGAATACACATGAACGCATAGCTCGTGTCGTGGCTCCGCATGACCGTTTTAGGCAAAAGTTGTCTGGGGGGATAAACCTAAATGAGGCCGGCGTCTTTTTTGGCCGCTTGTATAGGCACGTCATCGGCACGGCGTTGCCTGTTAGTTTTGATAGTTTCAACATGCCCACGGGAAGAATTAGCCTTGACGGCCCTGGAGGGGGGCAGTTAAAGTCGCCCGGACCTCGCAGAAAAATCCGTCGAGCCTTGAGGTTGAGCGTTTGTCCTCTGAACACGAAAGCATTCTGATTGTCGATCCTGATTCGGCAGCGTTAAAAGTGCTTGAGGAATTAGTGCGTTCCGCGGGATATCAAGTCGCGGTTTCGCAGTCCCAAGCCGAAGGATTCCGGATTGTTCGAGACGTTGGCGTAGACCTTCTTCTGTTATCCGCGGATCTGAATGATATCCAATGCTGCGACGCGCTGGCTGAGGTGAAAGGAAGCAACGCGACCTCCGGCACGCGCGTCATTTTACTGACCCACGGCACGGGAGCTGCCCGGGCGCGGGGGCTCGAACTTGGAGCCGACGAGGTCCTCTCGTTCCCCTGGGAGCCGGTGGAATTGCTTGCGCGAATTCGCGTACAACTCCGCCAAAAACGCGACCTGGATGAAATGCGGGAGAAGACGCGGATTGCCGATGAGGGCCGCGAAGTGGCGCAAACCGCGTTCCAGGCGCTGGCCGTCACCGAGAAGATGACCCGCGATGCATTTTCCCTGGCGCGCGGGCTGAAAATTGGCGTGTCGGTGCTTTTCGCGATCGCTCTCCTCATTGCCGGGATTTTCCTGCTGTACTCCCGCCGGGCCGACAAGGACGCGCGACGAGCGTACTTGGTGATTGCTCAACTGGAGCGCAGCACCCATGGCCAAGAGCAAATGGTGGCGGATGCCCGCAGCGTCCGTGCGGATCTTCAACAATCCGATGTAGTTCGACAGAAGCAGCAGCTCCAACACCAATCAGAAGAGCTGCGGCAGAAAATCTCGGGAGCGGAGGGCGGAGAAGTCTTGGCGCTGCGCAAGCAGCTTCAGGAGACCAACAATCGCCTTCAGCGGGTGGAGACAGAATCGCAAACGGCGGAACAGGTGATTCGCGCGTACGCGCCAAGCGTTTGCCTGCTTCACGTATCGGTCGTATTCCTTGACCATTCCTCGAGACGACCGCTGCGATACGCCGGCATCACCGGTAATGGCGAGCCTCTGAAAGACAGCGACGGCAATCCGGTCTACACCCTGGAAGGCCGCGCGCCCGAGGTGCGCGCCGACTTCTTCGGCACCGGGTTTATCGTCGGCGATGGAATGATTCTCACGAACCATCACGTCGTGCAACCCTGGTGGAAAAATGACGAACTCGGCAGCGTTCTCACTCAGGGACTCGATCCGGGAATTGGGGAGATGATCGCGTACTTTCCGGATTCGTCTGCCGGAGTCAGCGTCAGCATTGCGCAAGTCTCGGAAGAAGCCGATCTGGCAGTCGTGAAAGGCGATCTCGCCGCTCTTAAACGGCCGACGCTAAAAACGGACGCACGGAAGGAGGCCGCCGTCAGCGGCGAACCGCTCATTTCCCTCGGTTACGCAACAGGCGTTAACGCCATGCTGGCTCGTGCCGGCGAGGAGGCCGTGGACGAGATCGCCAAGGCCACTGGAGGAGATCCGGACAGAGTTGTGGACGAACTCGTCCGCCGCAAGCTCATCCGTCCTCTGGTCACGCAAGGACACATCGGCGATGTTTCCGCCGATAAGATTGTCTATGATGCACAGACCACTTCCGGAAGCTCGGGAGGACCGCTCATCAACAAGGACGGGGAAGTCATCGGGGTGACCTTTGGGGTGGTCCGGGGTTTTGGAGGCTCCAATTTTGGCGTTCCGATTCGTTATGCGCAGCCGCTGCTCAAGCGGTGAGCGGGCTTTCTGCGTACCTGCTCGCTAGGCTAGAAGCAGATTGCGTTCGGTTGGTTAGGATCAAGGAAGGTCCACGAGCACCACATCCGAGCGCTCCTGATCTCGTTCGAGGACAACTTCGCGACCGTCTGGGGAAATGTCGAAGTCACGAATGTCGAAGTCGGGAGCGAAGTCGGTCAACTGCCGCTCGGCGCCAGTCTCCAGGTCGATGCGCCAGAGATCCTTGTGTTGAATCTCGCCTCGCAGGAACACGAGGGCCCGCCCTCCGGCCAGAAAAGCCATATGCCGAGCCCCCCGAGTAAGCGTCAATGCTGGTATGGAATGCGCGTCGGCTCCTGCGGATACGGCTTTCACGGAAAAGGTAGTACCGATGTCGGGTCCCGAGTAAACGACGAAGCGCCCGTCGGGCGACCAGGCGGGATCGACCGCGTACTCCTGAACAAACAGTGAAGGAGGGCGACCGTCGAGTGGAACACGGAAGAGGTGTGGGATACCGTGATCGTTGGCGGCCGAAGTGATCGATTGTGCGTCGGGGGCCCACGCTGGAGCGCCCTGCAGGTCGAGCGAATCGGCAACAATCCGGGCACCGGTGCCGTCGGCCTGCATCACGTACAAAAACGTCCGGCCCTGTTGACGGACCGAGAAAGCGATGGAGCGTCCATCGAGCGAAATCGCCGGGCCGCCAAAGACTCGCGCGCCCCGACCGCTCCACAACTCCGTTGTGGTTTCGCCAGAGAGCTTCCAGATACTCTCACTCGTGCCAGTTGCCGAAACATACAGAAGGTATTTCGGACCCAGTCGCGGGGAGGAACCCGTGCTGGTGGTAAGGGAAATTCGAGCCGGAGCCGATACATCCGTGGGTGCAAGGGAATCAGCGATCCGCAAACGCCAGAGTGTTTTCTTTGGAGTAGCAAGCGTGGCAACAAGGCGCCGGCCGTCGGCGCTGGCCGCCAGGGAAGTGTAGCGGTCCAGGCCCGGAGTCAGCCGGTGGGGAATGCGGCGCTCGACATTCATGCTGTAAAGCCACGGCCCCGAACCATCGGGATCGCCAGCGAGGTACAGCAGGGTGCGCCGATCCAACAGGACCGGATAAATTACGCGGCTATTGTGCGAGGTGATCCGTTCAGGAGTTCTGCCGGCTGGAGAGATGCGCCAAATATCCAATTTGTCGGGCAGGGCACCTTGGACGAAATAGATGAATGACGAATCGGGCGCCCACAATTGAAAGTGCGCGTGGAGCCCGGCAGGCGCAGTGAAAACAGGATGAAGGCCCGATCGCTGGTTGCCGTCTGAAACGAACAGCGGGTCTCCCGGTCCTGGCGTATGGTACGCAAGTCGCGAGCCGTCGAAGGACCAGTCGTATTCGGCCGCTCCCTCCAAGTACGGCTTCGGCTGTCCGCCGAGGGTTGGGACCGCCCCGACACTGATGTCGTTGCTGTTCGCGGCGTCTTGCTTGCGAAACCAGAACGTGACGAGAGAACCGTCCGGCGAGAAGCCCAGGCTGCGGACCGATGGATTAACAAGTCCGGGCACACTGCCGCGAGTCAAGTTGTGAAACTGTCCCGAACCGACCTGCGTAACCCAGACGTCCGTCTGCCCATCCCGGTCCGAAAGAAAGGCCACGAAATGGCCGTCGCGTGAGACTGCGGCGGCCTGCTCCGTTCCATCGAAGTCTGTCACGGTCTGAAATCGCGCATCACCGATGGGATTTCGCCAGAAGTACTCCGTCCTCTGAAGCCAGAATCCAGCGACAATCGTCAGGGCGGCCACCGCGCCGGTCAGCGGCCCGAGGAATGTCCACCTGGTTAGGAAGGCCGGTATGGCCGATGGCGGCGGGAAGCTGCTCAAGTCCTGCAAAAGCTCATGCGCTCGTTGATAGCGCTTCTGCGGATCCTTTTCCAGACACTTGAGAATGATCGGTTCTAATCTCGGAGGAATTGCCGGATTCAGCTCCCGAGGTCTCGGAGGCTGCTTATTCAAAATGCTCTGAGCCAATTCTGGCGCGAATTCGTCAGTAAATGGGCGTTTTCCTGTGGCCATCTCATAAAGTACCGTCCCGATGGCAAAGATATCTGAACGCGGGCTAACCCCGCGGCCCTGCAATTGTTCGGGGGCCATGTAAGGAAGCGTGCCGACGAAAGCACGCGTTTGCGCGATGTCCGCGGTGACCGTCAGAGCGGTGTCTGCGGGGGAGGATTTTGCCAGTCCGAAGTCCAATACTTTCACTTGGCCGCGCGGGGTGACAAAAATGTTTGCCGGTTTGATGTCTCGATGAATGATTTCGCGGTCGTGGGCCGCATCCAGGGCCTCTGCGATCTGAATTCCCAGACTTACAATTTCAGTGGTACTTAGAGGGCCGGCGACAAGGCGGTGCTTCAGTGTCTGGCCTTCTAACAACTCCATGACGATGAATGGCCGCCCGGCCTGTTCATCGATGTCGTGCACTGTACAAATGTGCGGGTTGTTCAATGCCGAGGCCGCGCGCGCTTCCCGCCGCAGTTGTTCCACCAGCGATGCGTCAAGGGGAGCTTCCTGGGGCAGAAACTTGAGGGCGACGAAGCGGTTCAGTCGCAGGTCGTGCGCCTTGTACACGACGCCCATTCCGCCGCCGCCCAGCCTTTCGAGAATGAGATAGTGGGAAACCGTGCTCCCCGGCAGGCGATCTTCGCCCGATGCATCGGGCGGGGGCATACGCGGCGTCTGACCCAGGACCTCCAGCGCGGGAGACTCGAGGAAGGTTTCCGCTTTCTTGTCCGCCGCGATCAAGGCTTCCACTTCTCTGCGCAGGTCCATGTCTCCCGCGCAGGTTTGTTCGAGAAAAGCGGCCCGCTGGCTCTCTTCCACCTTAAGAGCGAGGTGAAACACTTGTTCGACGCGGGACCAGGAGTCAGGTTTCATGGGGCTTCTGCTGTTCGAGCTGGCGCAACAGCCACGCTTTCGCCAGCCTCCAGTCGCGCATCACCGTCTCGACGGACACTTGCAGCACGTAAGCCGTTTCTTGTGTGCTCAGCCCAGCAAAGAAACGCAGTTCGACTACCCGGCACTTGCGGAAGTCCTTCGCGGCCAGCTCATTGAGCGCTTCATCTAATGCAACCAAATCGGCCTCCGGCTCGCGAGAAACAATGAGCGCCTCGTCCAACTCGAGCGCAGGCGTGCCTCCGCCTCTTTTTTGGCTGCGGTGCGAACGCGCGAAGTCCACCAGGATGCGGCGCATTAACTGCGCGCAAATTCCAAAAAACTGCGCCCGGTTTTGCCAATCGATATGCTGGAACGCGCCCAAGCGAAGGTAGACCTCGTTGATCAGAGCCGTTGTTTGAAGCGTATGCTCAGCCCGCTCGCCGGCCATGTAATGGCCCGCCGCGCGGTGTAATTCCGCATAGACGAGCGGCGTGAGCCTCTCGAGGGCCTTTTCGTCACCAGCACGCCACGCCCGCAGTAGCCCGGTAAGATCGTAGTCCGACCCGGTCGAGGCCATTCACCGTACCAAAAGACAGGATTTAAGTTGTTTGTTATCCATAAGCTACCATAACCAACAAACCCTTTCCAGCTAGACTTGAGGGCCTGTGAGGGCCTGAAGTCCGTACCGTTGCAGTTTTCTCCCGCGAATTCCGCCTTATAGAGAGAAAGGCTTTGGCGATGTCGCGAAGCACCTAAATCGCGCGGAACCCCGCGATGAGTGACAACCTTTGTCCCAAGGGAAGTTCGCCGGCCCCCGAATCAAAGGAGCTCGAAAATGCGACGAAAACTGACTTGGTTAGCTATGGTCTGTGGAGCAAGTGTTTTTTCTCACGCAACTTACGCCCAATCCTGGCAAGCGACCGCGGGAGCGCAGAGCCAAGATAAAGGAAGGCAGGCGCTAGCATTCCTGCCGAACGAAATCTGGATTCACGCGGGAGAGACCATCACGTGGGCTTTCGCTACCGATGAGCCCCATAGCGTGACCTTTCTAAGGCCCGGACAAGTCCGTCCATCCTTCACAGCTGGTTGCCCGGGCACGGGCACCACACCGGATGGCTCTCCCTTCGATGGTTCGGTCTGCGTGAACAGTGGGCGTATCACGACTGCCGGGACGACCTATGCAGTGACGTTTCCTGTCCCAGGCAACTACAGGCTTGTGTGTCTGATTCACACGAACATGACCGGCCTGGTTCACGTTCTACCTCCTTCCGAACCTCTTCCCCACGATCAAGGATTCTACGATGACCAAGCTGCGCGCGAACGGCATCACCTGCTCTCCAATCACGGCGCACAGTCCAATTCTGGCGAAGTGGAAGAGAGCAGCCTCATGGACAAGCACAAAATCGTTGTGGGCACTGGGGAGCTCGTTTCTACTCCAGGCGGCATTCAGTCCGTCTCGCTGATGCGCTTCATGCAGCCGACCATCACGATCCACGCCGGAGAAACGGTGGAGTGGGACAGCTCCGACGTCAGTGGCCACACCATCACTTTTGGTCAGGAGCCGGCCAATGTCACACCGCAAACCCCGCCGTCAGCCAATGTATTTGCTGATCCAGACGGCGCGCGACACGCCATTATCGACTCGATATCCGAGAGCGTGCATTCCGGATTCATTGCGCAAGCGGGGCACGAACGTGGCGGAGTGCCACAAGCGCCCGCGCCAGTAGCCGAAGTGCAGCCGCCTGTAGGCGTGACCCGGTTTCGGGTGACCTTCATGACTCCCGGAACATACCCCTACATATGCGCCTTTCACGACGGACTTGGCATGACGGGTGAGGTGATTGTCAAGCCCTGACTCGGCGTCAAAAAGAGGAAGCCAGTCGTCGGTCGATCCACTGCAGCCGACAACTATCGACGGAGTAAAGGACCGCGTGGTCGTTTGTCGAGGCGGGTACTTGTAACAGCCGTGGATATCATCCGCCGAGCAGTAAGGGCGTGAACTGATCTTGGCTCGGTGCGCCATCCATCCACTTCGCTCGAACAAGCACGACCACAACTCTCTGATGCGAGAAGTTCTCTTTAAGACCAAATGAATAAGGCTTGTTGTTGTGATGAGGTCTATGAATCTGTGGAGACTACAACAAACCTTTTGCCGCGTGCATTTGGAGAGCTGAAGCCCGGTCGGCTTTTTGGCGGAAACTCGAATCACTTGGCTCGGCACACGAAGCCGGTTGCCGTTTCATCCGGTTCCGTCAGGGCTCTCGGGGCTCGTCGTAGCACCATGCGCGGTCTGGCGATCTGCTGTCCGACGCGTTTCCGCAGCCGCTGCAGACTGCGAATAAAGCTCCCCGATCACCTACGCGAGGCAGGTTTGACCAGCCAAGCCCCTTCAAGCGTGTAAACTAAGCGCGACGTGAAAACGAAAGGGAATTACGGGATCGATTCGCCGGGAATCGTCGCAGTCCTCTTCGTCTTGGGATGTGTGCTGTTGCTTGTGGCTTCTCTGGTGCATTCCGCATGGCGGGGGGTGGCATACGGCCTTGCCGGATATTTTCTGCTAGGCGCTGGCGCCATGTTGTTCTACAGCAAGGTGGGCAAGCTGGCGCTGCGAGAGCGTCTTCTCGACAAAATTCCGTGGCGAGGCGACGAAAGAGTTCTGGACCTCGGATGTGGACGCGGCTTGTTGGCGGTGGGCGCCGCGCGCCGAGTGTCGAGCGGCACGGTGACAGGCGTTGACGTTTGGAATCGCCACGCGGTCAGCGACAATCGAGCCGGCTCCGTTCTGGAAAACGCCGCTATCGAGGGAGTGAAGGACCGCGTGGCGGTGAAAGAGGGTGACGCTCGGAAGCTTCCCTTTGCCGACGGTACTTTCGACGTGGTGGTGTCGAACTTCGTGGTTCATGAGCTGAAGAGCCGTGCGGACCGACAGCAAATGATGTGCGAGGTGGCGCGCGTATTGAAACACGGAGGGCGGGTGGCGCTCGTGGATTTCATCTTCACGGACGAGTGTGTGGAAGACCTGCGGAAGTTCGGAGTGGAAGCTGAGCGAAAACGGGATGGATTCTTCTCGTTCTGGGTCTCTGCCATTCTGAATTTGGGAGCGATTAGGACGTATCACGTTGTTGGAAGGAAAAGCTAAACGTCGTATCCCGTCCAATGGGTTGGCTTTTGCCTCCTTCGAAACGCCCTTCCCTCTGCCTTGGTGAGGCGTTGGCAGCTCCTGCGTTCAGCTGCCCGAGTCCGACTGATAGAAAACACGGCTGGCGTGGCCCCTTACTTCCAAGCAAACTCATGTTTCCTCCTAATAGGAAGCTAAAGCCGTGCATCATATGGAGGACCCAGCTACGGATTTCATCCATTGAGAGCTATTTCTTGCAGCCTCGTAGCGTTTCTTGCGTGCGGATGCTCCGCGCGCGTCCCCCCAACCACCAAATCGCCCGGGCCGCCGTTTGTCGGGGCGATTCAAACGATAAAGCACTCCATAATCCCTATTGTGTGCGGCCAAGCCGTTCCTGATAGCGAGACCAAAGAAGAGAAAATCCAAGTGATATTGGTTGAAGGGACCGGCTTCTTTGTCGCAACAGACGGCACTTTTGTTACGGCGGACCATGTCATCGAGGGCGCGCTCGACCCGACACGGCAAATTCCTTGTCCACGAATAGGCTTCACCTTGCCTGAGTCTGGTGGGTGGGATATCGAACTGCCGCCGAGTTTCCGGCCTGATTTTTATGAGTTTGACGCCGGAGCGTGCAAGCGAGATAAGCTCCTTGATGTTGCGCTGTGCCGAAGCAAAAGGGTGATCGACCGCACACATAACATAGCCTCGGTGACCTTCGAAGACGCAATTCAACCAGATGGGACGCCAGTCGCCTTCACCGCTTTCCAACATCAAATCCCGTTCAGCTCGATCGGAAACGTCTCGGGGTATGCGACGCCCCGGAATGGCCCGCAAGAAATCATAATCGACAAACCTGGATGGCCTGGAGCGAGCGGAAGTCCATTTTACCTGGCGAATGGCAGCGTCATTGGAATGCTCCAATTGTCGGGAACGAGTCGAGGCTCTGGTCAGGCTATGGGAAGGCCAAGCCGCTTCATAAGAGACTTCTTGCGTGACGCCAGAAGCAACGCAAAGCCTCAGCCATAGCCGACCGTTCCTTTGCTGCTGTTCATGGCCGGGATTTACGTTACCGAGATTGCTGGAGTCAGCCCGAAATCTCAGTCGCTGCCGGAGTAAATCGTCCAAGTCGGACACGTGTGTAGGAGCGAAGGAGACCGTACGAAAGCATCAGCCTTTTCGGAAGGGACAAGGGGGGGAATAGATCTGCGGATGCAGCCCCTTGACTCCATGCTGTATTACTTGTCATAGTACACACCGATGATCCCTTTCCACGTCGACTTCGCTCCCGGTTCTCCTCTTTACGAGCAAGTTGTCTACGCCGCAACAAAAGCCATCGTCTCCGGTCGGCTGCGTCCCGGCGACGATTTTCCTTCTGTCCGCGTCCTCAGCCGTGAGCTCAAAATCAATCCCAACACAGCGCACAAGGTCGTCACGTGCCTTGTCGACGCCGGCCTTCTTGAAATCCGTCCCGGTTCGGCTCCTGTTGTCGCTAAGCGTCCCGCCTCCAGCAAAGCCGAGAAAACGAATCTCTTGCAGAACGAGGTCGAGCAACTTGTTGTCGAAGCCAAACGTCTTGGCATCGAGCTCGACAACGTCCAGGATGCCATCGGCAAACAATGGGCGCGCCTCACCTCGAAACGGGAAGGGGTCTCCGACTCCAAAGGAGGCCGCTAGCCACTCATGCACCAACCTATTCATACGCAGCAACTCACCAAGCACTTCGGCCGAATTACTGCCGTCGACGGTATCAATCTCGACGTGCCGGAAGGCGCTCTTTACGCCCTGGTCGGGCAGAATGGTGCCGGTAAAACCACCACCATCAAAGTGCTCATGAATCTCATCCCCGCCACGCAGGGTTCCGCCACCATCCTGGGAACCGACTCCCGCAACATCCGCGGCAAGTCCTACGCCCAGATCGGCTACGTCTCTGAAAATCAGGAAATCCCCGAATGGATGAAAGTCGGGTCGCTCCTCGAATACCTACGCGATTTCTATCCCACTTGGGACCCCGCTCTCGAACAATCCCTCGTCAAACAATTCGATCTTCACCTCGACCGCAAAATCAAAGCTCTTTCCCGCGGTATGAAAATGAAGCTTGCCCTCGCCAGCGCCCTGGCGTTTCATCCGCGTCTCATTGTTCTCGATGAGCCGTTCGGGGGACTCGATCCTCTCGTTCGCGACCAACTTATTGAGAGTCTTCTCGAGCGTGCCGCCGAGTCCACCGTCTTCATCTCTTCCCACGACCTCGCGGAAATCGAAAGCTTTTCGAGCCATGTCGGCTATCTCGAATCCGGCAAACTCCTTTTCTCTGAGGAAATGTCTTCTCTCACCACGCGCTTCCGCGAAGTTGAGATCCTCACTGACCCACCTCTCCCTCTTCCCTCGCCGCTACCCGCAACCTGGCTCCATCCCAAATCCTCCGGTGCCGTGGTTCGCTTTATCGACTCCCGCTTCGACGACCAGAACACTCGCACCGACATCCAGCGCCTCTTTGCCAACGCCAAGGACGTTCAATTCCGCGCCCTTTCTCTTCGTGCCATCTTCCTGGCGATGGCGCGCAAATCCGCGGAGGTTTGACCCTTGATCCAATTCCTCCACATCTTCAAGAAAGACGTTCGCCGCCACTGGCCCGAAATTCTCATTTCCCTCGCTCTTCTTGTTCTTTATACGCGCCATGAACTCCATCTCTGGCAGATTTCCCCTGAATACTACTCAATCTCATCCTTCTTTTTCGACTTTTCTGGCCGTTACATCCCTTTTTTCCTTGTACTTTCTTGGATCTTCCTCATCCTTCGTGTCGTCCAAGGCGAAACTCTCGTTGGCGATCGCCAGTGGTGGGTCACCAAGCCCTACGTTTGGTGGGAGCTTCTCCTTTCCAAACTCTTCTTCCTCTTTGTCGTCATCTGGATACCGCTCTTCAATGTGCAACTTCTCCTCCTGGTTCACGCACGTTTTCCGATACTCCCGAATCTTGGCCGGCTTTTCCTGATCCAGTTCACGTTCCCGCTTGTTCTCTTTGTTTCCGCCGTCGCTCTGGCCTCTCTCACGAGAAATCTCCCGCAAGCCCTTCTGGGCATAGGTATTCTTGTCATCGTTCTCATTATCGGCCTCTCGCTTGGTTCTCTTTCCACACACATGATGGGTGATTCCCCTCCCTTCATGGACAGCCTCGAGTTGCTCCTTGTATTCGGTTCCATCGTTCTCGTGCCCATCTGGCAATTCGCTCGCCGGAGAACCGGGGCATCGCGCATCACTATCGCTGCGTCCGTCGGTACAGCCACACTTCTTTCCCTCATTCCTTTCGCCAGTCGCGTCGAACAATCCTACCCACTTCTCGCCACGAAGGATTCTCCGGCCCAGTTCACCATCCCACCAATTGCCGAATCCCTAGGCAATCCATCCGGCATTCCGGATTTCATTTCAGACACGCTCCTATCCATCCCCGTGAACGTTTCTGAGGTCGCACCAGATTCGGTCGTCCTTATTGATGGCATGAAGTTAACCGCCGATTCTACTGATGACTCTCACTGGACGCGCGGCTGGGTCAGCGAATACCGGCAAGTATGGCCCGGAACGCAGCGGCAGACGCTCAGCTATGTGGTCAAACGCAAGAAATACGAAGAAATTAAGGCGAAACCCCTAAACCTGCACATCCAGCTGGCGCTGTCCGAATATGAAGAAGTCCAAGCTCGGACTCTTATCCTCCCGACCGCCGCTTTCCGCGACAGCGACCTCGGCATCTGCCGCCCCGCGTTCATTCGCTCTCAGAGCCTGGAATGCCGCAAACCCTTCCATTCCCCCGCCTACATGGGCCGCTTCGATGCGCCCCATTCCTCGTGCGAACCTCTGAGGAGATTTCCGAATGAGTATCCGTCGAACCTCGATGTCGCCTACGCTTGGGCGCCGCCGACCGATGAAATCTTCCCGGACCCTGGTCTCAATCCCATCGTCGATTACCAAGTAATTTTTAACCCCATCCCGCGAATTCCCGATCCCAACAGTACGGCGCCTGTCGAGTACAGCATCCCCACGCTCTGCCCCGGCGCGGAAATCCGTCTCGGCCGCCCTGTCTTCAAACGCCATTTCCGGATCGAACTCGAACTCCCCGCCATCCGTCTCCAGGATCTAGTCGAGCGCGCTACCCTTCCTAGCGCCTTGCCACTGAGGCGCCGGGCATCGTCACGCGGTGTGTAGCCTGACGTGCGCTCAATAGAACTGAGAAGCCGGGGGTTTGCCGTAATGCTACCTGACGGGCAACTCGCAAGCTCTCCACTTCTCTGGCAACCGCGTCTTCCAGGATTCATTTATCCCTAATCGTCATTATTGGACTGCACGAGGCCATCTGCCTGGCAGGTCAACCCTCATTCAACCCTGCAAAATAGGAAATCCAATACTTCCGGATGGACTGTTCATCCGACGAGCCATCATCATACGCAGGCGAGATGAGCGGCAACGCGTTTTCCACCTTAACGAGCACGAACCCTCTGATGCGGGACTCCCTGTTCCTGGACGTGTCCACCCATCGGCCTCGGTAAAAGTTCATGATTTGTTGAAACAGCTCACCGTCCACGATGACCGTACCTGTGCCCTTGAACCGGTAACCCTTGCGCGCAAACGGATCAACAATGTTCAGCTCCACCGCAGGGTTTTTCTTAAGGTTTGCGATCGTTCCCGGCGAGCGAATATCCGCAAACACGAGATGCTCGTCGTCCCAAACAGCAATGGTACCCTTTGGCGACACATTCGGTGTCCCATCGGAGCACACCGTGGCAACGTAAGCCAGCCGCTGCTCCGCGACGACACGCTTCATATCGGCAGTGAGCCTGGCAGCCATTTGCGTTGCCGCACTGCAGCGTGATACCTCCTTCTGTTCGCTCACGAATCCTAACAGCTTGTGGGTCGAGAGACCAATCTTCGGTTCAAGCGCTCGGGTGACGTAATTCAATGTCAGGCCACGGGCTGCGAAAAATCACTGGACGCCCCGGTCACTGCGCACTTCATCTGCCGAAGCAGTCCGATAGAGAACTAGCGTTAGTCGAAATTGTCCGCAGAGTTCTTGGCGCCGAAAACCTGACATCTACGGTGCCCTGGAGCAACGACGGTGACTCTGCCTTCGCCTTATGCTGTGCATGCGATTCGCTCCAGCCGCCTGCTGGGACAAAGCAGACAAAGGGATTCTGGGTGACACGAACAGTCCGCTGCGATATTTGTGGAAAATTATTTAGCCCCAGCTACGTTGGAGCACATAAGCGTCTTGCCCACAGGCCCCCTACTTCGGCGGTTGACCAGATTGTTGACTTGTTCCGAAAGCTGTCACCGATTGAGAAGAAGAGGGTCCTTGAGGATTTGCAGTCCATCGCCACAAACTCCGTGCCACCTGACCGGTAGAAGGACAACTCCTAGTTGGTCCTGAACCAGGAAAGTTCCGGCTGCACTTGAAATTTGGGGAGGATGAGTGGTGCGATGCCGTTCTACAAAAGCACTCTTTAATGCGGAAGGCGTACCGGAAAAGCTCAGATGTCTGAAGTCTCACGGACACGCAGGAGAACACGATTATGGCATCAGTAAGAATCGGTGGCGTGGTCTCATTCTAAGTGTGATGAGGTTATTACAACGGAGCAAATAAAAGTCGACGAACAACATCGACTCGGTGGCAACGCGGCGTGGTAGCCCACTCCTGCCAAAGCAAGCATGGTCAGGCACGAGCCCATGTTGAACGCCCGAGAGCTGGGGCGTATGATGCTCCCACTGTCGCAGCAATCCGAAAATGCATTCTGCACCATCGGAGTAGCAAAGGAGGTCCCCGCCATGGCCCTTATCAAAGAATCCAACGTGTTAATGGAGAATCGGTCCGGCACGCCACTACCACGCCTCGCCACTTCAGAGAAGTTTCTAGCTTTCCTCATGGCGGCGGGCTCCACGCGCTCCCTCCGTTTGCTCGGCGCCACTCCCGCGGCAAAAACGGCGCGTCTACTTTTGGCGTGAGGATCCTCTGAAAGGAAAAGGGAAAGGCGATGCAAGAAGAAATCGGCACGACCGCAGGCGCCATTTGGCACGCGCTCACTACCAAAGGTGAGTTGTCGCTAGCCCAGTTAAAGAAGGATGTCAAAGGCAAGCCGCCACTTTTCGACTGGGCCATCGGCTGGCTGGCCCGCGAAGGCAAGATTATGATCACGCCAGCGGGTCGCTCATTTCGCATCCGGCTGACGGAGACACAAGCACAGGCGGCAGGCACGTCTTCCGACTGATTGGTTTTCCGGAAGAATGATGATCAAGGCGCGTGGCTGGAACGAATCGACAGCGTAACGCAAATGACAGCCGTCTCGCGCCGGATGCGGATGGCGCGACCTGGTGCATTCCTACGACCCGAACCTCTTGCGATACGCGCTGGGGGAAGACCCTGTGTGTCGCTCGAAGAGGTCGCGGAAAAAAGCGATGTCTTGATAACCGACAGCGTTGCTGATCTCCTGCATGGTTCGATGGTCGCTTTCGAGCAAACGCCTGGCCGCCGCGACCCGAAGCTTCTGCAGATAGATCAACGGGCTGTCTCCCGTTGCTTGCTTGAAGCGGCGAACGAAATTGCGCAGGCTCATGCCCACGCGACGGGCTGCGGCTCCGAGGGGGAAGTCCTTGTGAAAATTTTGGTGCAGCCACTCCTGAACATTCGCGATGCTGTCATCGCTATGCTCGGTCTTTAGGGGAACGATGGCGAACCCCGCTTGCCACGCGCGCGGCGTCTCAATCAACAACGCCTTGGCGGTCTGGACGGCAATGTCGTGGCCGCAGAACTTCTCCACCAAATAAAGGCTGAGATCGAGCGCAGCGTGCACTCCACCGCCGCAATAAAAGCCACGGTCTTCAGTCACCATCAATTCCGGCATCCACTTGACCTTCGGATATTTCTCGCGAAACCGATCGGCTATGCCCCAGTGTGTGGTGGCTCGCTTGCCATCGAGCAAGCCGGTGGCGGCGACCAGACCCACGCCGGAACACACGCTGGCGATCGCTACTCCGCGCTTGTGCCAGCGCCGCAGCCAGGGCACCACTGGCGCATTGCGCTCGACAACATCCTCGAGGCTTATTCCCGTGGTGGGAATAAAGATAAGGTCCGTCTTGCGGATGTTTGCGAGCGCTGTGTCAGGCCGGATATAAATCGGCCCGTCGCAGAGGACCGCCCGCCCATCCACCGATGCCGTGGTCACTCGAAAGCGCGGGACCTGGCGCGTTCCCGTCAGGTAGTTCCACAACGTGCCTGCATGGCGGAAGACCTCCATCGGCCCAATGGCGGTTGAAGAGAAAGTCTGGTTGAGAAACAGGATGGTGACGTCGATCATTGGCAATGGCCTCCACGATGGCGCAATCGCCCATGTACAATGGCATATCTGCCATCTTGATTCAAGACCTTTCCGGCATCTACTCTGGTGAGCCTGGGCGGATTGTTCGGAAAGCCTGCTGGACCCAAAGGAGGACCAATTGAGTGAACACTACCACGATGTCGGCGATCTGAAATTTCTCAAGGAGATGGGCCAACTTGCACCAGCTGAGTTCAACGCTTGGCTTAACCTCGACAAGATGGTTGGCCGCGAGGACGGCGCCATTCCGAGGAAATACCGCGAACTCATTGCGCTGGCCGTTGCTTGCACGACGCAATGCCCCTACTGCATCGAAGTGCACGTAAAAGCTGCGAAAGCCGCGGGCGGCTCCCGCGAGGAAGTCACCGAAAGCGCGCTGCTGGCCGCCGCTCTACGCGCGGGAGGTGCGGCTACCCACGGCGCCATGGCGCTGAAATTCTATGCGTAACCCCGATCAATTTACCCGGTTGAATACAGTTTGCATCTGGAGGGTGCGATGAATCGAGAACGTGCACTGCAGGTGGTTCTGACCCTGGTGGGCTTGGCTTTCATCTTTGGGATCTACACATTCATTATCATTTGGCCGACCGGCTGGGCGTGGCACACCGGCCAGTCGCATCAGCTGCCGCATTATCTGCAAATGATTCTGGGCGTTTACGCCACTCTCGGCGTCTTCTTGCTGATAGCTTCGCGTCACCCCGCGGAGCATCGCAGCCTCATCGCCTTCGCGGCATGGTCGAGCATCGTTCACGGGGCCATCATGGGGCTCGAAGCTTTCGAGACCGTCGGCCAGCGAGGGCATCTGCTGGGCGATGTGCCGGCCCTGCTCATCATAGGCATCGTGCTCGTCGCCTTGGCTCCGCCAAAACCTCTTGCGTCCGCCGTGGCCCTGGCTCCGGCCAAGTCATACGGCGATTGACCAAGTCGGGGGCGAGAGATCCTGTGATGACAGCGTGCCTGTTCGCGCTTGTTGCCGTGACGCAGGCTAGAGGGACAGACTCCCGTCCCGGGAGCCGTCGGTAAGCTCACCAAAGAGCCGAAGGTTGCTCCAGAACAGGCGACGGGCGGAGCCGGCGCCATCTTCGGCCTGCGATTCTTGCGGAACTTTCGGGATCATTCAAGAATGAAAGGGACGTAGATGAGCTTGCCCTCGCGCTGTACTTGCAAAACGATGGCGCCCCCGGGGCCGATCGTTTTCAGGGCTGCGCGCAATCGCTCCAACGTGGTCATTGGAGTGGTATTCAAACTGCGTATCACGTCTCCAGGAACGAGGGGCACCGTAGGCGTCGAACCCGTCACTCGGGCGGTGACGACGATTCCATAGGGATCTCTCAATCCCTGCAACATCGGAGCGGTCTTTTTGTCTATTTCCACGCCTATGATGCCAAGCTCCGGGACTAGATTTCGGTTGGGATCCGCAAGGGAAACGAGTTGATCGATGTTTTCCTCGATCGCAGCGACGTTGAAAGTCTCCGGTGCGGTCCCCCTGAGAACAGTGACTTGCACCTTCTGCGAGGAATCCCGCAAAAGGAAGTAGTAGTTCACCGTGGGCAGGTTGTCCGCAGGCTGCCCGTCAATAGAGACCAAAATGTCGCCAACCATTAAGCCCGCAGCTTCCGCTGGGCTCCCGGGAAGTACGTCCGAAACGATAACACCATACTTCTGACCCAATTTGAGTCCCGCAGCCATTGCCGGCGTGATGGTTTGAATCCCAATGCCGATCTCCTGTCTGCGCAAATGTCCAAATTGTTTCAGCTGTCGATAAACGGTTCTGACTGTCGCAGAGGGAATGGCAAAACCGAGACCTTCGTTCCCTCCTGATTGAGACAGGATAAATGTGTTTACACCGACGACCTCGCCGTTCAGATTCACAAGCGGCCCTCCAGAGTTCCCCGGGTTGATCGGTGCGTCAGTCTGGATGTAGATAAGCGGGGAGTCAGGATCCAGTTGTCTTGCGACAGCGGACACCAATCCATGAGTTATGGAATTCCTCAGCCCCTCGGGACTGCCAAACGCAAAAACAGTGTGACCTTGTCTTACGTCCCGATAGGACGCAAGGGGCAATGGCGGGAGCTTGGTGTTTTCGATTTTGAGGAGCGCCAGGTCTTTCTCTTGTGCAATACCGACAATCCGCGCCGGGACGGTGTCGACTTGCGCTGAGAGGGCAGTGCTGAGCGAACCATCGGAGTTGAGCGGTGGCAGGATAATTTCAACGCGCTGCGCTCCGTTGACCACGTGGGCATTCGTCACAATGTATCCGTCTGCGTCGATGACGAATCCTGAACCACTGGCACGCTGTCGCCCGATTACCGCCCCGGCATTTCCACGGCCACTCTCTTCGATTGGTGCATAGGCGGTCACAATGATCTGTACGACGCTCGGCGAAACTTTCTTGATTAGGGCGTCCACCGCGGAGTCAAATTGGTTGACTGTCGTGGGAGTAGAACGAGATTGAGGGAGAGCCTGGGCTGCGCTCAGCAACAAAGTACAATGAAGGAAAATCGCGCTCGAGCGGAGTCTCATGGGGGACCGGAAGTGATGAGATGGTGGTATATGCACTCGACACGCACCCGGTTTGGCTATTTTCTCGTTCAGCACAATCCTTGGTCGTTTGACCCGATCTTTCGCCCGTACAACTTGCCGACAGCTCGCCACAAGCCTGACAAGCTATCACTCACACACGATCACGGAGCTACTGATAGTTTTACCAGTCGTTCGAGAGGTGCTTTTGGCCCCAAGATCATCGGTTATTGAAATCGCGGCCAGGGTGGAAGACATTCAAGACCGCTTCTTCGACCTGCGTAATACCGCGCTCGATGCGCTGGTTGATTTGATCAATGACATCAAAACCGAAAAGGCCAAAGGAGCACCTGACGGGCACTTAGCTGCGGCCCGCGCGTACCAACGAAAGGGCCAGTTCATGATTGACTTTGTTATGTCGGAGAATTCCATGGGCTTCCACGCGCCGCAGGAGGCCACCCGCATTCTCGGGGACGCGATCAACCTTTGCCGTCTGGGACAGGTCATCCTCCATGGTGGGCCACCCCCAAGCCACAATCCAGCAAACATTAAGAACGTGTCATTTCCTTCGGAAGCGGCTTCCGCCACCGCAATGCACACAAAATGAACAGGCTGCCCTGCCCTATAACCCGCTGGGCGCTACCTCTGCCCCGGACGGATTCACCCAATTCGGCTGGGAGATCGACTGCAGAGGTGGTCGTCATGAGGTTGCTCGATGCTCGTTCGACCAGGTCTCTTCGAGTCGCCCTGGCCCTTGCCTCCTGTGCTTTCCTTTTCCTCGGCACACTCAGTTGGTCCCAGGTTCCTCAGGAAGCAGTGAAGCTCAATCAGCGCGGACTCGACGAACTGCGTAAGAAGGAATACGACCGGGCCATCGCCACGTTTCGCGAAGCCCTGCAAATTCAGCCCGAATATGTGGAGGCCCTCGACAATCTTGGCCAGGCCCTCGAGGCTACGGGCCAGGATGCGGAAGCGATCGCGGACTTCGACAAGGCCATCAAGATCGCCCCGGAGAACGCCTTGGCGTATGCCAACAAGGGCCTGGCGCTGTTTCACCAAGGGAAATACGAAGAGGCGGCTGCCTCGTACCGCCAGGCCATCGAACATCACAAGGACTTTTCCGAGGCACAAAATGGATTGGGTGCGTCGCTTCTGCACCTCGGCAAAAACGACGAAGCGATCGCGGCTTTCCGCTCCGCCATCGCCAGCAATCCAAAAAACGCAGATGCGTTGGGAAATCTCGGCTCCGCGCTGCTCAAGGAAAACAAGGCTGCAGAAGCGCTGCCATTTTTGCGCAAGGCCCACTCGTTACGCGCGGACTTGCCGGATGTGCTTGAAAATTACGCCGCGGCATTGGATCTAGCCGGCCAGACACACGAGGCCATCGCCGCTTACCACAAACTCACCAGCAAGCACCCCGACCAGCCCGCACCCTGGACGCATCTCGGGTACATTTACGCCAAGTCGAAACGCTACAACCAGGCCGTTGCGTCATTTGAAAAAAGCCTCGGCCTCAAGCAGGACCAGCCAGAAGTTCTGCTGGCGCTAGGCCAGGCGCAAACTGACCAGGGCAAAATCGGGGACGCCATCCAGTCCTACGAGAAATGCCTGGCCTTGAGGCCGGATGACTTTCACGCTCTCTACAACTTGGGGAATGCCTACTATACGCAGAAGGATTACGCTAAGGCCGCAGTGAATTACCAAAAGGCGTACGCGCAGAAGCCGGACTTTGTCGAATCACTCGTGGGCCTTGGTGCAAGCGAGTTGGCGGCCAACAAGTTTGAGGAGGCCATTGAGACTTTCCAGAAACTGGTTCCCCTGAAGCCAGACGATGCAAGCGTGCGATTCAATTTCGGCACAGCTTTGTTCAACGCCGGGAAGTATCGGGAGGCGGCTGACAGTTATCGTGAAGCGGTGCGCCTCGATCCAAGGGTGGCCCATGCTCATTACAATCTCGGGATGACGCTGCTGCGTCTCAACGACACCAAGTCCGCACAAGCCGAGTTTGCCGAAGCGCATCGCCTCGACCCGAGCCTCAATCCCCCCACAAAATAAGACGGAGCAGCAGCTGCCAGACCGGAAAGTGAGTTTGACCGACGCGCGAGAAATGGAATCCTCGTGCCAGCCTGTTTCCTCACGGACTAAGCACCGGTCAAGATTGCCTGGTGGTTCCCGACGTTGCGCCGTACAGAACGTGAAACGCGAGGAACATCGCGGCGATCACCGGAAACACGAGCAAGCTGGCCTCGGGCCCGAGTTTTCCTCCCGTAAGCCATTCCGCGCCGTGGAACGTGGCGGTCAGCAAGCGGTCCGGGGCCAGCCGTCCGCCGTTCGGCCCGGAGTAGACAAAGATAGCCCCGAAATCGAATGCGGCGTGGAACCCGATGGCGAATCGCAAATCGCCGGTGCGGCGAAGCGTCAGGCAAATAAGTAACGCGAGCAGCCCCGTCGAGGCCCAGTCGGGCCAGTGCTCGTAGGGCTTGCTGAAATAGTGAAGCGCGCCGAAAAGAAATGAAATCAGAAACGCTGCCGGCCAGAAGCCCATCCCTTGCGCCAAAATGAACTGCGGGTAGCCGCGGAACAGACATTCTTCCGCGAAGCCGATCGCGAGCGAAGCCAGCAGCCAAAGCAGCGTGGCCCTCGCTAGAGCGGCTCCATGAAGCGCCAGTGAGCCGGCCGAATATCCACCCGCGAGAAAAATCAGCAGAATCAAAGCGGAGACGGCGGCATATCCGAACACCGCGCCTTCCCAGAACCTGCGGCCGAAGGCGTTCTTTCCCGGCAAGCCGTAGCTGGAAAGCTTGCGATGCTCCGAGCGCGCCATGATCCACGTGGCGATTACGACGGCAAGAAGAGTGATCGCGTCCTGGACCAGAAACACGATCGCGTACAGCCCTTCCGGCGCGACAATGCCGCGGGCCTGCAAGATCAGGCCTACAACTTCCTGAAAGGCGGCCTGCAAGGCGATGACGATAGCCAGAAAGATCAGCAGGCGCCAGCCCGAGCGCAGCCCGAGCGGCCCGACAAGAATGTCCTTGGCTCGCATTGAGGAGCTACCTCCGCGACGCGCAACGATAGCGCAGGAGAGCGCGGGTTGCCACCGCCGGGCCGCCCGAGCCACGGTGCTGGGTCAGCTTAGCGGCAGAGTGCCGCGATCGGCTCCGTGTTGCATGCAATCTCCCGGTGAGCGTACGCTTCGGAGCGTGAAATCTCATTGAGTCTTCCGCACGCCGCCCTGGTGTTTTGCGCGAGTGCGGAATCACAGCCCGAGGGCAAAAAGGAGGAATCTAATGTCGCTTACGGGCACGGATCCTATCACTCGAAGGGACCTACTTCGCCTACCGCTGGTACACGCAGAGGCTAAGAGCTGGCGGAGTGGGTTGCCGGCGGGAAGGGTTCGTCGGCGCTTTCGACGTAGATGGCGGGAACCTTTGCACCCATGGGCCGGAGATACGCCGAGAGCTGGCCCCGATGGTGGACGGAGTGGCGGATCGCAAAACCCAGATAGGCGACGGCAGGGTCATTCAAGAGGCCGATGTAGTCAACTGGGGTAGCAAGGTGCACGCCGGACAGCCCCTCGAGACGCGGCAGGCGCTGGGCGAACCTTTCATCATACCAACGGGCAATCTCAGCACCAGGCTTTAATTCTTTAGGCATGGGTAAATCGTCTTCTTTGAAGACGTGGTCAATCACAGCATCCAGGAACCACATCTCGGTGGCGGCGAGATGCCAGGACAGCTTCAGGGAACTCATGGACTTAGGATGGGGTTTGTAGTCGCCCTTGTCCGGCGGAACGGCAGAGAGAATCTTTTTCGTGGTGGCCTGCTCGGTCTTGAGGCGAGGAAGCAAGAAATCTAGAAGAAATTTGGCTT